>Ga0316207_10000461_pt1 | contig 66355 bp, 70 predicted proteins | sample 6weekpyrite_MG_FD_204943 | JGI IMG/M metagenome (GOLD analysis project Ga0316207, IMG submission 204943) | Microbial mat bacterial communities from mineral coupon in-situ incubated in ocean water Damariscotta River, Maine, United States -... | ecosystem: Environmental > Aquatic > Marine >... | reverse complement strand
ATTAATAGTAAATAGCTTTGTTGAAAAAGAATTTAATCTTTTTCGAATTTGTCTTATAAAAAGACGTTCTTAGATATGTAATATCTAACGTCTTCTACTTAGTTTTCAATGATCTCAAACATCTTTTTAATCTTCCGATTTCTGAGCCTAAACATTAGGTCTCTGTGTTTGTGGACGGGAATTATAGGGGAATTACTTTTCTATGTCAAGTGTTTCTTTGGGGAATTTTAAAAGTTTTAGATTTTTGTCTAATATCAGCTACTACAAGCCCTCTTGAAGGCGTTTTGCTGTTTTTAAAAAACGTTCTTTGTTTAATCCCATCTTTTCAACCAAACTTGCGGAATCAGCTATAGAATCATCTGTAAGTTGATGATTAATATTAACTGCTTTTCTTACTATATTTAATGCATCAATATAATGTTTGACATCATCGGGTGATTTGTCTAGTTCATCCATATACTTCATTGTCGTAATAAAAAGCTCATCAAAACACCAATGCTCAAACAATAAAGAGGCAACTTGAGTTGATGTCATGTCCGTAAAAATCAGTTCAGCATCTTTTGGCATTTCAGATTTTTGTATCTCTTCTTGAAAAAGTGATATGTAATCACTATTGTTGACCTCAGTTGCAATAACCACCTTTCCCATCTCCATTAAAAAAGCAATGGGAGCTAAAAACTTAACCTGTTCTATGTCAACTGACATGTACCATTGAAACATTAAGGCTGACTGCAAATTACATACAGTTGAAAAAGTCTCATTTGATATATTATATGGACGCATATCTATTTTTAAATTTTGATGCATAGCAGAAGATAAGACAAAGCCTCTAATCGTTGCCATCCCCATCAAGGTCACTGCTTGAGTAATGGAGACAATATGTTGAGTAAAGGTATAACAAGGAGCGTTCACCTTAGCTAAGACATCTGCCGTTAAAATTGGATCTGATTCTATTAGTGTTATAAGTTCTTTAGTATCTGGCTGTCCCTTTGCATACAAGGCTTGTATTTTTCGTACCGATTCAGGCAAAGGCGGAAGGTTTTCAATATAAGTGACTAAAGATTCAAAACTAGACATGTCGGTCGCTTTGCGAAGTTTCTAGAAAGCCTCTTGGGGCTTCTTTAGTAAAACTAGCCATGGCGGTCGCTTTGCGAAGTTTCTGTTTGAAAACTAGACATGTCGATTGCTCTGCAAAGTTTCTAGAAAACCTCTTGGGGTTTCTTCAGTAAAACTAGCCATAGGATTATCCTCTAAAGCATCTCTAAAATATTTTTGAGTCTCTTTATCCAATCCCATTATCTATCCTTACAACTAATTATAATAAGTATAGCCTAAAAATGTTATTTTTCTGTATTAATATCTTTATGTAGATACTTATCAGTAATTAACAATAAGATAGGAAGGATAAATAAGTCAACGGCTAAAGACATCAAAATTAAGATTGCCGAATACTTTCCTATAAGCTGTAAAGTAAGTGCATTTGAAAAAGAGAGCCCAAAAAAGGTAACGGCTAAAATTACACTTCCTATAATTACAGGAACAGAAGCATAAAAAAAGACAATCTCTAAAGAATGCTTTTTACTTCGTCCATAAAACCTCGCTCTCCAATATTTATAGGCAAAATGTATGGTCGCATCTGAAGCTAAACCTAAAGAGATGGTCATTGCGATTAAGATTTCAAGCGTAAGGGGCAGATGAAAAGTGTACATTCCAAAAGCAAACCAGGCCATAGGAATCGTACTGGCTAAAAAAGCGACAACCACCATATAAATATTTCTAAAGATTAAGCCCATAAAAAAAGCAATGATAAGTACAGCTGTAGCAACCGTTAACAACAAGACCTTTGAGTTTTTCATTTTTACAATAGAGACCAGTGTATCCACATCATTAAAATAGACATCCATCTTTGTATAAGCACTTAAATATTTTAAGATACTGGACTTCTCTTTTGAGTTTTTAGACAACATCACCGTGATAGGTAACGTATACTCTTTTATCAATGCCTGATCAAGGCCATACATCTGAATAAAAAACAGGGCCTCTTGAAGTGAGGCTTCATTGATAGGAAGGTTAGATTTTTTAATGTCTAAGAGTTTATCTACTGTTGTTGCAATGGACTCTATATTTTCTATTGTTTCAAACTCTCTTTTTAAAAGATGTTCCAAACGGTAAAGGTCTTCTATCGTTTTAGTATCTAAATCCTTATAGGCCACCTCAAAACTGATAACATTATGTGAGTTTGTATTGGAGATAAAGCGACTTGGGTTGTTTAAAAAAGAGAAGGCAACAAAGGCTATGACAGCAACAGACACACTAATAAAAGAGTATAAATAGACCTGCTTGTAGTTTAGCTCCTTATTCGCAAAATAATAACAATACTTTCCATAAGGGACCTTTGGGTGATCTACCTTAAAAAAGGACAACATTGCTGGTAATAAGGTAATGTTTAAAAGATACGCGATGGTGGAAGCAAATATAGCACTTAAACAAAGTACCTTAATCACGTCAGAATCAATTAACAATAAAGGAGCTAAACCAATGACCGTAATTGTCGTAGTCCAAAAAGCGGGTTTAATGTTTCTGTCAATAGATTTTACGAGGGCGCGGGAGACGTTCGTGTTGTATTGAGACACATGCCATCGGTAATAAAAATAGAGATAATCCAGTAAAGAAATACTTACTATCACTAGTGACATGGCAATATGAATGGCCACGGAAGGTAGCAGCAGTTGAACAAAGGCTACTGAAAACAGAAGTGAAAGGCCTATAACACTAACGGCTGTCACCGAAGCAGCAAAGGACTTAAAAGCCAACTTAAAAAGTATCATAATGATTAAAGCAGACAAGGCAATAAAGAGTAAATACTCCCATTTGTCATCTTTACTGCTTATCTGTTCGACTACAATGATAAACTCATCTTCTAAACCAGCTAAAACAAAACTCTCTTTGGTAAATACATACAAAACAAAGGTATTATTGTGATAATCAACATAAGCATCATACAGACCTGGAAATTGCTTAATAAACGCTGTTAACTCCGTATCATTTAAAGCATTCGTCTCTATCACCTTTACTAAGGAGGACTCTTCTGAGTCTTTATCATTATAAAAGTGCTTCTGCGAGAGTAAAGAAGAGACATAAGAGACCTCTTTTAAGCTTATTAATTTGGCTTCTAGTTTTTTGAGTTTCTGTATGGCTTCGCCATTAATTGTTTTGACCGCTAAACTGATCTTACTAACATGCTGCGATTCAAGGTTTTGGTTATGTGTTCGTTCAAGTTCTTGTGAATCTTGCAGCCATATTCTCTCATCAGAGCTAAAAAGATTAGGGTTGATAGATAAAAAAGCCACAACCCCCAGTAGTAATATCATTAAAATAATAGCAACACGATATTGCTTTAAAAAATCAACATAAGCACTTAATTTAGGAGTATCATAATACATTATTTATCTCCTTTTTTAGGTTTTACGACAAAAAGATAAGGCCGTTTATAAATATCAAGTTCATTGGCAATTTTTGCTATTTCATTGATCTCTTTGTTGACATTATTAGTAATCACTTCTAAACCTTTTAACTTCTGTTTTTCTATCATAATCTTATTCATCCGCTTTAATGGATTGTCTGCACTGTATATATCAGCAATGATAGCTCTCGTATGAAAACGTTCTAGCTCATAAAAAAAAAGATGATAGGTGTAAAGTTTTTGCATTTTTTTGTTTTCACTAATCATCTCAACAAAGTCTCTAGACCTTGGACAGATAGGATCAATAAAGGCATACATATGAGTTGGACCTGAACCGAGCAAAATCGCATGATGATCTATACTCTTTAAGAGAGGAAGTGCAATATTTAGAGGAACTTTTTTCTTTTGAATCAAAGGGTCATTGGCATGAAGCGTTCCCAAAAGCATAAAAAGTAGTAAAAATAGTAATCTATTCATTTTCATAGTGACATATTATCATTATTTTTTAACATACCGAGCGTTTATGGAGCCAGATTTTAATCAAAATCAAACAATAGTGTAAGTTTTATATAATGAAAGTATAAAAGTCTTAGGTTACTAGAAAATTACTTTCCAGCAAATGGAAGTAGCGCAGAACCCCAGGTAAGACCACCACCAAAGGCATCAAGTAACATAAGGTCACCCGCTTTTAGGTTCCCTTCTTCATACAGGTCATTCATTGCCATCGGGATTGAAGCCCCAGAAGTGTTTCCATATTTTTGAACCGTTAATACAACTTGCTCTTTATCCAACTTCAATGCATCACCTACTGCTTTAATAATACGGTAGTTTGCTTGATGAGGAATAAAATGTTTAATCTCACCCGATTGGACATCATTATGGGCTAAGATATCAACCACATCATTGGTTAGGGTACGTACAGCAATCTTAAAGGTCTCATTACCCTTCATCTGAATAAAAGAAGCTTCTGCCTTTAACTCTGCTTGGTGAGGATTACCCGTTCCACCATCGGGTGTCATTAAAAAGTCACCTAAAGAACCATCTGCTGCTGTATGCAGATCAGTAATGGCCTCATTTTTGTCTTCTGTTGCTGAGATAACAGCTGCGCCAGCACCATCTCCAAAAAGGATACAGGTACCACGGTCTGAATAATCAGTAATTGCCGACATTCTTTCAGCCCCAATGATTAAAACATTTTTTTTCATACCAGATTCAATAAAGGCTTTGGCAATCGAAAGTACATAAATAAAACCTGTACATGCCGCAGAGATATCAAAAGCACTCACTTTTTCAAGGCCCATTTTATGTGCGATAACCGTTGCCGTTGAAGGCATATTAAAATAATCTGGAGAGATCGTTGCCACCACAACCATATCAATGTCTTCTTTTTTAATACCCGAGCGTTCTATCGCTTTTTCAGCTGCTTTTACACCCATGTCTGATGTGGTTTCATTCTCAGCTGCGATACGACGTTCTTTAATACCAGTACGCTTTGTGATCCACTCATCGGTTGTGTCAACCATCTTTGCAAGATCATCATTTGTCAATATTTTTTCAGGAACATAAGCCCCTATTGAGCGAAAAGCTGCGTACATAAAAGTCCTTTATTTACTCAAATACTTTGAGTCAACTCATTAATATTTATGAGTTATCTTTTAACGTTTCTAAACGTCCTTCAATATGCTCGTTAACCCCTGTGTCAACATAACGTATAGCTTGAAAGATTGCATTTTTAATAGCTTTAGGGTTCGATTTACCGTGGGATACAATCGCACATCCCTTAATCCCGATAAGTGGCGCGCCACCTATCTCAGCATAATCAATCTCTTTTTTAAGCAGTTTAAACACTTTTTTCATTAAAAGTGCTCCCGTAATTGCAATAGGTGACTTACGGATATAATCCTTAATAAAAAAGGAGATTGTTGAGGCCACACCCTCTGATGTTTTAAGCACGAGGTTCCCGATGAAACCATCACACACAACCACATCAACAGAACCGTTAAAGATGTCACCACCTTCAACATTTCCCTTAAAGCCCTCATAATCCTTTAAGAGTTTAAAGGCTTCTTTAGTCACTTCATTTCCCTTAGACTCTTCTTCGCCATTGGCTAAAAGACCAATACTTGGTGCTTTGATACCAAGCATGTCTTGGGCATAATAGTGTCCCATTACCGCAAACTCTTGCAGATGTTCTGCCTTACAGTCCACATTCGCACCTACATCAAGAAGTACCGTACGGGTATCTTTTTTAGCCGGCATAAGCGTGACCAGTGCAGGACGAGAAACACCTTTTAAACGCCCAAGACGTAAGGTGGCCAAAGTCATTGTAGCCCCTGAATGACCTGCTGATACAACCCCGTCTGCTTCTTTTGACTTAACCAGGTTAACTGCTTTAAATATTGAACTCTCTTTACGCTTAAGTGCATCTGTCGCTGCATCTGACATATCAATTACATCAGATGATTCTACGATAGAAATCTTATCTTTATAGCCAGTAGGTAATAAAGATAAAATCTCATCTTTGTTTCCAACAAGAATAGCTTCAAACTGCTTCTCTTTAAGCGCTTGTATAGTTCCTTTTACAATTGGTTCGGGACCAAAGTCCCCACCCATTGCGTCAATAGCAATTTTAACCATTGACTATTTGTACTCACCTGTAGTAGGGTTGATGTGGTGTGGAAGTTTCCACGTACCATCTTTGTCTTTTACGGGACGAGCTAATGAAATTTTGTAGTGTGTACGACGTTTCGCGCCACGAGTCTTAGAGACTCTTCTCTTAGGTACTGCCATGGTATATCCTTTGTTTAAGTTTTAACAATCAAGTTAACTTGATTAAAGTTCTGCAAAATATAGATTTACTCTTTATCTTTACAGAGGTCACAACTAAAATAGTTGCTTTTATAAAGTTCAATCTCCGAGTCTAGAAGTTCATCTAGGTCAATCATTGAGTTTTCGATTTCAACGATATCTTCAAGAGAATCGTTTTCCACCTTAGAAAGTCCATCTGAAAGATGGAATTTTACGCTTTCATTTACAGGGTTTGTAAACTCATCAGCGCAAATATCACATGGAATTAATAATTCACCTGTGATTTTAGCCTCTAATTCTATCAAATAACGGCTGAATTTACTCAGTGTTCCTGAAAAGTTTAGCTTTCCTTTTGTAATTTCAAAAGGAATGGCCTTATTACCGACCTTTGCAAAGCCGATTTTCATAAATTAAACGATTTCTCTATCAGAGAAAAAGAATTTAATTTCGTTGGCTGCGTTCTCTAAAGAGTCAGAACCATGAACCGCATTAGCATCAATGCTATCTGCGAAATCAGCACGGATTGTACCTGGCTCAGCTTCTTGAGGGTTAGTTGCACCCATAAGATCACGGTTTTTAGCCATTGCGCCTTCACCTTCTAGCACCATTGCAACAACAGGACCAGAGATCATGAAGTCAACAAGGTCGCCAAAGAAAGGACGCTCAGCGTGTACTGCATAAAATGCTTCTGCATCAGCTCTAGATAGTTGCATCTTTTTAGCTGCTGCAATACGAAGACCGTTTGTTTCAAAACGATCCATGATTTTACCGATAACACCCTTAGCTACTGCATCAGGCTTAATAATTGATAGTGTTTGTTCCATTATGGACACTCCTAAAGTAAAAATAGAACCGCGATTATACCGTAATAAAGATTGATTTAAATTGAATTTTGAAAGTTTTTTAAGAAGGGGAAGTTAAAAACCCCAGAGTTGGGGTCTTATGTTACAAAAATGTTACAGACTAGTCTACAACGTTTGCGTGATTTTTACGATCATCGTCAGAGATGTCATCACGGAATGGCATTTCAGCATCAGCATTTTCCATAACGTAATCTAAACCATCTACATAGTTAGGTCCGTTGAAGTGAGCTTTATCATCACCTGCGAATTTCATATCCCAAGTAATACATCCCTCAGTTGGACAAGCTGTAGCACATGCTGGCTCATCATGGTGATCAACACACTCTACACATTTATCTGGGTAAACGTAGTAAAGTTCCTCACCTGTTGGGTTATCGTCTTCGTCAACAATTGCCTCTACTGGACATTCGTCAATACATGCTGCACAGTTGATACAAGTATCTCCAATAATTACTGCCATAATATTTCTCCTATTTTAAAATGTAACGCTACTATATCAAAACTTTTTGAAAATTTGCAAAAAATTCTGCCGAAGTTTTAAATATTAACCCCTAAGTAACTTTTTATCTCATCAATTTTGTCTGTTTTTTCCCAAGTGAAGAGATCTTCTTCTCGACCAAAGTGTCCATATGCTGCTGTTCTTCGATAGATTGGACGTAATAAATTTAGTTTATCAATAATCCCCTTAGGGCTTAAATCAAAAAGCTCCTTAATACACGACTCTATCTTCTCTTCTTCAACAACGGCTGTATTATGAGTATTAACCATAATAGAAACTGGCTGAACAACACCAATCGCGTAAGAGATCTGTATGGTTGCCTTCTCGCACACTTTTGAAGCCACAAGATTTTTAGCAATATAGCGAGCCGCATAAGCAGCAGAACGATCCACTTTAGTTGGGTCCTTTCCTGAAAAGGCGCCCCCTCCATGTGGACAGGAACCCCCATAGGTATCTACAATAATCTTTCTTCCTGTTAAACCAGCATCCCCCTGAGGACCACCAATAACAAACTTTCCTGTTGGATTGATATGGTACTTAACATCATCTCCTAACAAAGACTTTGGTATAACTGCTTTAATGACCTCTTCAACAATATCTTCTTTGAGTTGAGCTTGAGATACATCAGGAGCATGTTGCGTGGATACCACCACCGTATCTACCCCCTGCGGTTTTCCATCTACATACTTAACAGTAACTTGCGCCTTTCCATCAGGACGAAGGTAGGAGATCACCCCATCTTTTCGCACCTGCGCTAAACGCTGTGTCAACTTATGTGCCAAGTCAATAGGTAAGGGCATCAATGAAGCTGTTTCATTACAAGCATAACCAAACATCAGGCCTTGATCCCCTGCTCCAATCTCACCTGTTTCTAAATCAACCCCTTGGTTAATATCAGGAGACTGTTCGCCTAAACCATTGAGTACTGCCGCTGCTCTATAATCAAACCCATAGGTTGCATCGGTATAACCAATCTCACGAATCACGTTTCGCGCAATATCTTGTATTGGTGCATAGGCCGAGGTCTTCATCTCCCCAGAAATCATACAAAACCCATTTGAAACCATTGTTTCACAAGCCACTCTTGCAGAGGGGTCTCTTTCTATAATATAGTCTAAAATCGCATCAGAAATCTGATCTGCCATCTTATCCGGATGTCCCTCCGTTACAGACTCGGAAGTAAATAAATATTCTCTCGTCATCGATAAGTTCCTTTTTTATTATTTTATACACTTCGGCGGGCAAAGCCCGCCTTCGTTACGCTAACACTGAGTTCTCTTTGGCAGAGGGCCCGCGTGCAGATGAACTGCACTTCACTTTTACGCTTTGACGAACAAAACTAAAAAAACACATCCACATTTGCATGGACAGTTTCTTTAAAGAAGCTGCCTTTGTTACGCTAAGTTCTCTTTGGCAGAGAGCTTGTGTGAAGATGAACCGTACTTTTGTCTAAGCTTCAGTGTGTACAGTTTATTTTTGATTGCTTTGACATTTATTTTTACTGTCAACGATAACCTGATTTCGCATTATAGCCTAAAGCCCGTACTTCTTCTTGTCCAATTCTCTTGAGTTGCCCTTAATACAATATAAATTTTATTATTTACATATAGGCGTTATTGTAACTTTATAAAATTGTGCTAAAATCCCAAAACTTAAAATATCAAAGGAAATATCCATGTTAGTAACAAAAAAAGCTCCAGACTTTACAGCAACTACAGTTCTTGGTAACAATGAAATCGTTGAAGACTTCAACCTATATGACAACTTCGGTGAAAACGGTACAGTTTTATACTTCTACCCACTAGACTTCACATTTGTATGTCCATCTGAAATCATCGCGTTTGATCACAGACTTCAAGAGTTCAAAGATCGTGGTATCAATGTAATCGGTGTTTCTGTAGATTCACAATTCTCTCACTTCGCATGGAAAAACACGCCAGTAAACGAAGGTGGTATTGGTCAAGTTAAATACCCTCTAGTAGCTGACCTTAACAAAGAGATCTCTAAAGCATATGACGTTCTTCTTGACGGTGGTGTTGCACTACGTGGTTCTTTCTTAATTGACAAAGATGGTACTATCCGTCACGCTGTTATCAATGACCTTCCACTAGGACGTAACATTGATGAGATGATCCGTATGGTTGACGCAATGCTTTTCACTAACGAACATGGTGAAGTATGTGCTGCGGGTTGGAACAAAGGTGATGAAGGTATGAAACCAACAACTGATGGTGTTGCTGAGTACCTTGGTAAGCATGAGGGTGATTTATAATCCATTCGGATTATAAATCTCTTATCTGACAACGGAGCAGGAAGTAATTCCTTCTCCTACGCTAACGCTGAGTTCACTTCAACAGTGAGTTCTCGAACCTTGGTTCTCTTAAGTCTTTTCAATTAAATGCTTCTTTATAATTCTACTCTACTAACTTTCTATTTATTTAACTCTTCTACAAACTCTTTTACTTTTTTATATCCTAGACTTTCTCTTATCTTTTCTTCATTCTTTGGATTAATAAACATCACTACGGGTATGCGTTTAGTATAAAACTTTTTGGGGAATTCCCCTTTTTCTCGGTTTAAGATCAAGGGAATATACTTTTTTTGAACAATACTGTTTACCTCTTCTTTCACCAAAGTTCTTTTTTCAAACTTTCGACACCAAGGACAGTAGTTCGTGACCATTACCAACATCACTTCTTTATTACTCTGTGAAGCTTTTTGCATGGCTGTTTTATAATCTGTCTCATACGACATCTTCTTAGCAAAATCGGCTATATCTGAGGCAGACAAATTCAGTGCAACTAAAACGACTAATATTAACTGTTTCATATTCATTCCTATCTATCTTATTTTATTCACCTCTATTGCGAGCTATCTTCTTTAAACTGATCGCTAAACTCACTTAACATATATTCTAATGACTCTACCATATCCTCATTAGGTTCTGTCGTGTCAAATAGATCGTCTATCATATAAATAATACCTAAGGTGCTCTCTTTGGCCTTAGCTCTTTTAACTTGAGAAATGACCATCATCTTGGCATTTAAAAACTTCATATTCCCAAATGAATTTTGACTAATCATTAGAACTAAAGACTCCGAAGGATAATTCTCAGTTTTAACACCAAGTTCTTGTAAATTAGTAAGCATCATTGCCTTTAGCTTTGCCTCTGTTTTTTGATCTACTAACTTAGTATTGTTCTCAACCACTACATAAAGTTCATCTATCTCGCTCAGTGTAAACGGCGTACCCGCAAAACTAAGACTAAAACACCAACACCATATCAAGACTATCTTTTTCATTTACTCTCCTTGCTGATTTTTAATAATACTCTCACGCACTATAGATAACTTATTTGAGCAATTAGGTATTACATATTCAATATCCACCTCTATCAATCGCGCCAATTCATAACTCTCAAACACATCAAGATAAGAAGCAAGTTTTCTTTCATCATCAATAACCCTCGCCTTGCCACTGACCTTAAGTCTAAGGTCTTGATTGAAGTCTATGAACAACATTCCTATATTAGGATTTGAGTAGATATCACCTACAGAGTGTAAGATACCATTTCCCTTAAAGTCAGCAAAAACAAGTCGCTTAGAATTAATGACTTTAACTAAAGGAGTTCCATCACTGCCTTTAAAATTAACATTGGTATTTCCATTAGCACTTGAAGTGGCTAAAAAGAAGTAGGATAAGGATTCAACAAAGTTAATCATCTCTTGATTTAAGTAAGTAGTGTCCACAGAGTTTAACCAATGCTCAGCCATATCACTTGTCTTATATTTAGCTCTTGCTTCCATATGTTCTTGGGTAAAAAAATCACTCGTTTTCATACAGCCTCCAAAAGACCAATTGGTTTGTAATCCATAATAATATTACAAACTAAACAGTTTGTAAAGAGCTTATAACCCCTTAATATAGGCAATCAACTCTTGAGAAGATCGGTTGTAACAGCTAATATCTTGAAAGAGTTTAGCCGAAGAGATAGCCCCTTCGATAGATGAGATAATAAACAAAGCAACATCTGCCGCATTAAAATTACTACGGCATTCATCTGAATCTTTGGCATTTTCAAGTGCCTTTTGCAATACCTCATGCCATCTCTTGTGCACGCTTTGTAAGGCAAGTGCAAACTCATCATCTATGACAGAGAGTTCTTGAATCATATTATTTAAAGGACAACCAAACTTAACATCAAAGGCTGTGTTTTCATCCTCACTATGCTGCGAAAAATTTCGAATACATGCCACAATATTTTTTATATAATTCTCTTCAACCTCAAGTGGCTTTTCCCAGAGTTCAAAAATAGCCTTACCTAAGACCTCTTCAATCGCTGCAATAGTCAACTCTTTTTTAGAAGCAAAATGGTGATACAAACCACCTTTGGAGATATTCGCATTTTTTAAGATTTCATTGAGATTGGATGCGTGGTAGCCTTTAGTGTAAATGGCTTCAAACATGGCGTTGATTAGTTTTTCTCTTAGGTCGTTTTTCATGGTGTAAGTATATCACAAACTGAATGGTTTCTATTTTTATGGGGTATGTTTATTTTATTTATCAATTGAAATGTTTTTTAAGTTCTTATTCTTCTTTGATGCTCCCTCACTTCTTTTAACCGTAAAAGAAGTAAGCAAGAAAACTCTCGAAACGGCTTCGAACCCGATAGCTATCGGGTGCCTTCATTACAATACTTTTTGATCTAAAAATGCAAAACTCGCTGCGCTCAAACAGTTGCATTTTCTTTACGATAAAAAAGTAGCTTCATTCAGTTCTGTAGAGGTTTCGAAAAAGCGCATGCGGTGACGCATCACAAATGTAAAAGCAAAGCTTTTATCCCTAATCAGTATCTTAAACATAATATGCTTACTCTTGACGAGGCAGCAGCACAGAAGCCTTAGCTTCTGAATTAATTGATGCGTTACCGATTGAAAGTGGCAGAACCTCTGCAGAGCCGAAGGGAAGATAAACTTTAGCGTGAAAAAAACTCATTTGTCTGAGCGTCAGCGAGTTTTGAGTTTTTAGCTAAAGTTTCTCTAGAGTGAGGGAAGCTGACAGCCGTCAGCCTCGAAGCCGTGGAGCGAGCTTCTTTGCATACTTTCTTCGCGATCGAAGAAAGTATGGGAGCATCATAAACCAATCGCGACTCATAAAAGAAGTTCACTTGATAAACCATACAAAAAAATATTCAAATTAAATAGAAGTAGTCTTAACCTCTATGATATCTTCTTGTGCAAGAAACTCAAGAAGTACTAAACCCACGTCTCCCATCTTAGCCGAGTCAAAAAATATCAATACATTTCTCCATACTATAGTCTCATATATTCAATTTTACGTTTAAGGTTGAACACCTTTGACTATTTTTATCATAATATTGGACAGTAAAAATTATACCTATTTAATAAAAAACCAAAGCTCACCAGGATAATGACGTCCAGGAGCATATTTTCTAAATGGCCTATCATATCCAAACCCAGCCTGATTACGCCATTGGCCATTAATCTTTGTTCCACCTATAACTTTATTAATATTAGCACCATTTCTTTCATAGTCATTAATAACTAATAACAAGCCATTGTTATACAAGATTCTTTCCCAGTCTCCAACGGTGTACCCTTTTGTAATAACCTCAACAGGCTGCCATTTTGACATTTGGTTGGTTTTAAAATAGTCTGACATATAGCTGCGTTTTTTTGAAGCATAAAGTTTAAAAAGTGATTTCCCTTGAGCTTCATTATACTTAGACAATAAATTAGCAGATGAGACGAGTAAAATCTCATCTTTCATCGGAACTTCAAACATTGCATGGCTTACACCATATGACTCTCGCAAGTCATCATTGATGGGTTTAGAAGACTTTAATAGTTCAAACCCATTCTCAATATTTGCATGGGCAATTAAAGTCCATCCACCACCCGAGGAGTCCATATCGCAATAGACTTGATATTCATCTTTGTTTGGTTTAATACTATAAACACCACTTTTTGCATGGACATTTAGTTTTTTAATTTCATTACATGATCTCCCCGTAATAGGGAACTTTGTTTTATTCTGATCAGTTAAGCCCATTCTGCCATCGCTAATCTCAAGCTCATAGGGTAAGATTGTCGCAGTAGCATCAAAACAATAACTGGCTGTAGAAAAATCAAATTTTGCATTAGATTCTTTATACCCATGAATCAAATTCTCAGCCTGCTTTTTCGATATTGCATTTAAAGAGGGCTTATACTGAGCAATCATTTCTTTGTAAGCAGCTGCTCGTGCTTCATACTTTACATTTTTAATCGGAACGCCTGAATCATTAAAACAAAAATGACTCAACTTCACCTCTTGAGGTGAATATTTTTCTAGATCGGACGGAGTAATGTAACTTTTTACATTAGTACATATTTCTCCTAAGTTCTTGCCATTATAAAACTCTGGATTACCATCGACTCTCACTGCTCCAACTGCTCTTGATTTAATCTGCGTACTAGTTATCTTACCATTATGCATATCAGTAGCACTAAAAATTAATGCTCCATACAACTCTTCTAAAGACTCTTGTTTAGCTTTATTAATCAATATCTTTTTAAGTTCAGAAAGTGTCTTGTCAGAATACGACGACTGCTGAATACAGCTGGTTTTTTGAGAGTAAATATTGATAGCATTAAGTTTAGGTTTAGTAGTACAAAGTTGTATATAGTAACGTTTCTGAACGGGGTCTTTCCACCTATTAGTATGTTTTGTATTCCGAACCATTTCAGCAGATTGTAACTGTGCCCAAGAAGAAACTTTTTTCTGACACTCATGATTTTTACACCCTGTCCTAACCTCAAACTGAGTATTTATATAAAGTTGTATCTGTTCACTAATATCAGCTTTTGCACCCATATTAGCTGCACTTTCAAAATTGGTATCATTTAATGAGGATGAGCCAAGCCCACAAATTTTAGATGTATCACTATAAGGGTTTTTAACCCAAAAAGGTGTTGGCGAAGGTTTTGATGGAGCATTAAGAGTAGATTGTTCTGTTCTTGGCTTAGAGAGTTTTTTCGGTCTAGCTGTGTCGCTACACCCAACAAGTATAAAAATTAATGCCAAGACTATATATGAACGCATCTCACTCCTTTTAATTCAGTAATCTTAATGATTCTATTTTTTAGTTGCTTCGTGAACTTTCTGTAGTAACTGCTCAGGAAGAAGCCCCAAAGACTCCTCAACAAGCTTAGTATTCCCATGCGTAATAAATTCATCTTCATACTCAAAAGAAGTTACCTTAATCCCAGTAATACCCTCTTGCGCAAGAAACTCAAGCAGTGCTGAACCCACGCCTCCCATCTTCGCCGAGTCAGAAAACACATACCAATGGCCATAACTATCAGCACATTTCTTCAATGTTTCACTATCTAAAGGTTTAACAAAACGTAAGTCTAAGATGGCAACATCTTCATCCATAAGCTCTGCCGTTTGCATAGCACGGCCTACCCCATTTCCATAACCAATAAAAAGAATATCTTGAGCTTTTTCTTGAATAAACTCTGATTTTCCTAATTCAAACGGCTTAGCTTCTTCTTCACTACTATCTAAGAAAGCCCCACGTGGATAACGCAATGAACATGGGGTTTCAAACTTATAGGCAAAGTCCATTGCTGCATGCATATCATTTTCATTTCGTGGAGCAAAGAGGGTCATATTGGGGATGGCTCTTAAAAATGAGATATCAAAAGCACCTTGATGTGTTTCTCCATCTTCTCCTACTATCCCTGCTCTATCTAATGCAAAAACTACTGGTAAGTTCATTAAACAGATATCATGGATTACTTGATCATACCCACGTTGTAAAAAGGTCGAGTAAATGGTACAAAAAGGCTTGAACCCTTCTTTTGCTAATGGTCCCATAGATGTTACCGCATGTTGTTCTGCAATGGCCACATCCCAAAACCGTTCTGGAAACTGCTCTAATAGTGGACTTAATCCTGTTCCACTTGGCATGGCTGCTGTTACCCCTACCACTTTTTCATCTTCATGCGCAAGTTGTAGTAACTTTTCTGTATATACTTTGGTCGCTGCTTTTCCCCCACCTGAACTCTTCGATGCCTTTCCATCTGAGATATCAAAAGGTGAAACACCATGCCAATGTTCGTGATGCCCCTCTGCTAAATCATATCCCTTACCTTTAAGGGTCTGTGCATGTACAATCACAGGCTTACCTAGGTTTTTAGCGATCTCTAAGGTCTCAATTAGGTCTTCAAGATCATGCCCTTTTACAGGACCAATATACTCAACGCCCATCTCTTCAAAAATCAGCCCTGGTGTGATAAGCTTTAAGCTCTCTTCAAAACGTCTTGCCATATAGGTTGCGCCATCAGGAAAATGTTCTAAAACCTTCTCCGTACCCGCTTTAATTTTTTGATAAAAAGGACTGGCCATGGTTTGAGACAGCATCTTTGAAATAGCTCCAATAGGCTTTGCAATACTCATCTCATTATCATTTAAAATAATCACCATTGGATATTTACGCTCACCCAACTCATTTAAAGCTTCATACACCATACCCGCTGTCATAGAACCATCACCAATCATCATTACAGGCACTCTATCTTCACCCTTAAGTGCAATCGCCTTAGCTGCTCCAACACCTAAAGATATAGACGTTGATGAATGGCCTGCTACATAATAATCAGCCTCTGATTCAGAAGGTTTTGTGTAACCGCAAAGTCCATCAAATTGACGTAGACTTTCAAACTCTTCCCAACGCCCTGTTAAAAGCTTATGTGCATAAGCCTGATGAGAAACATCAAAGATAAAAGGATCTTTTTTAACATCAAAAACCGTATGCATCGCTACTATTAATTCTGTAGCACCTAGTGTTGAACTAAGGTGTCCACCATTTTTACTCACCACTTCTAAAATACGTTCACGTATATCTTTACAGAGCTCTTTACGCTCATTAGCGTTCATTTCTTTTACATTTTTCATCAAATATTATTAACTTTCTTTACTTTCCAAGTGCCGCATTTTTAACGCGCTCGAAACGTTTCATTATGTCACCATCAATATTTCCAGCATCGCTTAACACTACGACACCGCCATTACTCACAGCATTATCAGATATTATTTTTATATTTTCTAAGCTTCCTAAAGATTGTTCTAAAGCTACCTTATCAACAGGATTTACCTTAATCGTCACCTCAGAAGTGGTCTGAATCTGTTTTATCAAATCAGACGCTAATGTCGTGGCAATGAGATTAGAGTTCTCAGATGTTTCTACTAAGATCACCTCTTTAGCAATATCAATAGCCGCATGAATCAACTCTTCTTTAATGCCTTCAATAGAGGTTGCAAATTCTTGCGTACTTTTTTCTAAGGTCTGCACAGAGTTTGCAAACTGTTTCATCAGGTTCTCATGTTCACTCTGGACCATCTCTTGTGCTTCTTTTATCCCTGCATCTTTTCCCTCGTCAAAAGCTGATTCCTTTGCTTCTTCAAGGGCTTGCTTATACTCTTCTTCTTTGGATTCAAGTTTCATCTGCATCTTGATGAAGTTTGAAGACATCTCATCTGTTTTCTTCAAAAGAGACTCGATGAGTTCATCTTTAGAAGATCTTGAGAGGGTATTTTCGCCTTGAGGTTCTACTGTCTCACTCACCTCTACTTCCTCTTGCACACCCACGTTATCAGAGCTCACCCCAGTGACGAAATCTTCTTCTTTAACACTGCTGGTCTCTTTAGTATTGAGCAGCGTGTTACTTAAGACCTTAAAGTTATACTTATTGACAATATGACCATGGGTCGCATCTTCATTAATAACCGTTTTCATCTCTACTCAATCATCTCTTCAGACTCACCTACTTGAAGGACACCCTGCTCAGCAAGTTGTTGTACTGCTTCAACAATTTTACGTTGAGAGCCTTCAACATCTTTAACCTTAACCGCACCCAGAAACTGCATCTCTTCTTCAAAAGCATCTCGTGCACGTTGTGACATATTAGAGAAGAATTTCTCTTTAAGATCTTCAGGAGAGGATTTAAGGGCTAACATAAGCTCTTTTTTATCCACTGTTTTTAAGATCTCACGTACCCCATTGTTATCCAGTGATACAATATCTTCAAAGGTAAACATCATCTCTTTAATCGACGAAGCTAACTGCTCATCAATTTGCTCGATATGAGAAAGTGTTCCCTTAGAAGCCTTAGCCCCAAGTCGATTGAAAATATCGGCGACTGCTCTTGGTCCACCCACTTCAACCTTGTACGAGGCGAGTGATTCAAGTTTAGACTCAAGTACGGCTGAAACACGTTTGATGACTGAAGGCGAAATATCGCCTAGTTTAGCCATACGCATCGCCACTTCAGCGCGTAAGTCATCTGAAAAATAGCCTAAGGTCTCTGCCGCTGCTGTCGCTTCCATATGCGCTAATATCAGTGCAATCGTTTGAGGGTGTTCATTGACAATAAAGTCTGCTAGTTGCTGAGGCTTGATCTTGGCTAAATAGGCAAAATTCTGTGTTGATTGCATACTTTTTGAGAGACGATCAAGTACCTTCTTCGCCTCATCAGGCCCAAGTGCCTTATAAAGAATCTCTCTCGCATAATCCAAACCACCTGAAGTGATGTATTGATTGGACTGAAAGATAGCATAAAACTCTTCAAGAACAGCCGTTGCCACCCCTCTTTCAACGGACTTAGATGCGGCGATAAACTTAGAAACATCCGTAATTGCTTCCACACTTAAGTTAGCAAAAACACTCGCAGTTGTCTCTTCTCCTAGTTGTAAAAGAAGAACAGCGACCTTCTCTGCCATTCCCATCTCATCAAATTGTGCCTGTTGTGCTGGTGTAAGTTTCATTGACTTCTACCTTTCTGCCGATTCTGCCATCTGCTTAGCAAGTTCACTCATACTATCGACTCCACCAAGTTCTTCATCCATAAGGGCTTGAATTAAAGAAGCCAACTCTTCAGGACGCTCATAAGCGATATTTCTCACTTTCTCTAATAAGACGTCATACTTAAGTTCATCCTCATTAAAGTTTTCACCCACACCCAGTTGATCTTCCACCTTCTTACGCATTTTTTGAACACGTTCAATAAGGTCATCTTCCTCATCCTCATCCAACTCAAGGACAGGTCTTTCCATCTCATCTTCTTCTTTAGAAAATTCAAGCATACGCTCTGCAAATGGGGTGATAAGCTTTTTGTAAACGATAAAGAGGACAATACCCACAAAAAGTAACTTAAAGAGCTCAGAAAATGGTGAGATATAGACACTAACAAAGCCACTCACCTTACCTGACATATTTTCTTGAGGGGCCTTAAGTACTTCAAATTGAAAGTTTCTTACCGTTACAAGGTCACCTCTAGCTGAATTAGTTCCGATGGCTTGTTGTACTAAAGAGGAGATTGCTTCTAAGTCGCTTTCGCCTCTGTTTTCATACTCCAATTCATCGGTTGGGTTTCCATCTGCATCGAGTTTATTTTTATACTTACCATCCACAACCACAGCCGCAGTCACACGTTTAATCGTAGCAAACTCGCCCTTGGTGTTAGAAACAGTTTTGGAGATTTCATAGTTTGTCGAGACATTTGATTTTTCAAACTTATCCCCACCGCTTTGAGAATCAAGCCCTTGAACCGGACCAATATTACTCACCGCACCTGGTACCCCACCTATCTCTTTAGGACTATTTCCTTCACGTTTTTCTTCAATAGTCTGCTCTGATCTCACCACAGACTCAGGATCATAGGTCTCTGAAGTTGAAGATTTTTGTGAGAAATCATACTCAATAGTCACCTTAGCAACCACACGCTCCTCACCGCCTATAAAGGGTGATAGCACTTTGATAATCTTATCTTCTCGCTTCTTCTCTTCACGGTTTTTATACTTTAGCTGCATAACAGAAAGTTCACCAAGCGCAGAACTGTCTCCCTCAGCACCTAACTCTTCACCCTCAGCATTAATCAAGGCAACATTTTCTGCCTTCATCTTAGGCACAGCCGCTGAAACAAGATTTTTAATCCCCCGTATCTGCTTAGGACTTAGCATTCGTCCCTCATACATAGAAACCACTACCGATGCAGATGGCTCGGACTGCTTAGATACAAAGAGGGATTCCTTAGGTAAGGCAAGGTTTACATTGGCCACTTCAACGGGAGAAAGACTCTGTACGGTGCGTGAGAGCTCACCTTCTAAGGCACGTAGAAATTTCACATTTTGATCAAAACTCGTGGCGCCAAACTCTTGAGAGTCAAAGAGTTCAAAACCGACACTACTCTCTCTTGGAAGCCCTAGGGCTGCAATCGAGATACGCTCCTTATAAACCACATCCGAAGGTACTTCAATGACATTATCACGAGGAATTTTATAAGGAATATTATCTTTTTCAAGTTGTTGTATGACTAAGGCAGCATCAGCAGCTGAGAGGGAGTCAAAAAGAACCTTATACCCACTTCGAGTACTAGCCTTGTTAGTGTACACGACTAAAAATAGTAAAAAGACAACCACACCCACAATGGTAGCACCCACAATAATCTTCTGACTTTTGTTCAGTTTATCAAAGAGTCCGACAAGTTGTGATACCAGTTGTTTTAAATCCATTTATGCCCTATTTATATTGGGTTGTTATCAACCCTTCTTTAGCCTTAGTAAAAGTTCACACCCTAAAGGTTTACGAACTTACTACCTCTTTAAAAAGCTCAAAGAATCTTTCGTTCTCTTTTTTCGTTCCTACGGTCACACGAATAGCGTTTAAAGCGTAGCCTTTTAAGTCTCTAACTATCATACCTTTTTTTAACAAAGATAATGAAATATCACTTGAACTTTGTCCCTCATTCAGGCAAATCGTTACGAAATTGGTATAAGAAGGAATAATTTCTAAACCCATCTCATCCGCAAAGGCTTCATAAACTTTCATCTGCTCAAAATTCTTAGCAATACAATCTTGTACAAAGGCTTCATCCTCTAAGGCCTTTGTCGCGGCTTCTAGTGAAAGAGTCGTAATGTTAAAAGGCGGACGTAATTTGTAAAATGCCTTAATGACATCAGTATTAGCAATCCCATATCCCGTACGCATCCCTCCAAGACCATAAGCCTTAGAAAAAGTACCTAAGTATAAAACATTAGAAAACTCACGAATAAGCTCCTGTGCTGAGACGGCCTTAGAATCATCCTTAAAGGCAGCATATTCCATATACGCCCCATCAACAACCACTAAGGTATCTTTATCAATCTTTCTTAAAAAATCCAACAAAGCATCACGCTCAATCGCATCACCTGTTGGGTTGTTTGGCGTACAGATAAAAATCATCTCTGGCTTATGCTCTAGGTATAATTGATAAAACTCTTCAAGGTCGTGTTCTCTACTTTGCGTTCTAATGATTTGTGCACCCACATGACGGGCATAAATCTCATACATCGCAAAGGTAATAGAGTTCATTAAAACTTTAGCCTTAGCATTAAGTTTAGCATGTACAGCAAACTCAATGACTTGATCAGAACCTGCTCCAATGATAATCTCATTTTCATTAACCTTGAACTTTTTAGCCAAACCCTCTTTTAAGACGTACATAGAATCATCAGGGTACAAAAACATTTTATCAGCAATATCTCTTACTGCTTGAGAAACCTTAGGCGAGGTTCCATAAGGATTCTCATTAGAAGCCAACTTGACAATGTCTTTAGGTTCAACCCCATATTCACGCACCACAAGTTCTATCGGCTTACCCGCTTCATAGGTCTTAATCCCATCTAATGTCGCATTAAAATTCATCTATCACCCTTAACATACGAGCCTAACCATGTAATCTCTTGAGCTCTTTTTTCTAAAATACTTTCTAATCTTGCATCTTTAATATGCCCATAAAAATCGATAAAGAACCAATATCCAAAACCATCAGAATCCTTAGAAGGACGTGACTCAATTTTTGAAAGATTAATATCAGCCTTTTCAAAATCATCCAAGAAATGGGCTAAGGCTCCTGCCTCTTTTCCATCTTTTAAACGCACTAAAATCGATGTTTTTGAAGACTCATGTGGAGCATTTTCAAAATTAGACAAGATCACAAAACGTGTTGTGTTTGAATCCACATCTTCAATGTTTTCAAACATATTAGGCACATTATAAAGCTTAGCAGCGATATGTGAACAGATAGCCGCAGCCTCTGGGTCTGCTGCAGCTAATTTAGCTGCCTTTGCCGTAGATTCAACAGGGATTTGTTCCACATCTTGCAGTTCATGTTCAAGTAAAAAGTCACGACATTGACCAAAACCCTTATCTTTTGAGTAGATACGTTTCACATCATGAAGATGACGTGCTGATGTTACAAAAGAGAGGTGAATAGGCATGTATAACTCTGCTACTATCTTGTACGAACTTTTTGCCAGCAGATCAAGTGTCTCACCCACGGCCCCATCGCGTGAGTTCTCAATTGGCACGACACCAAACTTAGCCCGTTTGCTCTCAAGAGCATTAAAAACAGCATGGATGGAGTTTAACGCTAAATAATCACTCATTGCTCCAAAACGCGACTCAGCCGCTTGGTGAGTAAAAGAGCCCTCAGGCCCTAGATAGGCAATTTTTTCAGGAAGTTCAAGGTTACGTGAGATAGCAAATATCTCTAGAAAAAGTGCTTCAATGGCCTCTTTGTTTAAGATACCCTCTTCTTCTTTACTCTTAAGCGTTAAACGCTCAATAATCTCTTGTTCACGTTCAGGTCTATAAATCGCTCCACCACTACTCTGCTTTATCTCACCCACACGCTCAACCACTTTCATACGGCGGTTAATAAGCTCTAAAAGCTCATCATCAATCTTATCAATGGCGACTCTACAATCGGCTAACGTTTCCATCTTCTTCCTTAAAAATTACGCTTAACTACTTAATAAACTCTTCTTCTAATGAAATCAAATCTTCAAAACTTTCTCTACGACGGATCAACCTATCTTTTCCTGCCTCTACAGCTACTTCTGCTGAACGGCCACGAGTATTGTAGTTTGAACCCATACCAAAGCCATAAGCTCCTGCACTGTGTACTACGATTAGGTCATTATGCTCAAAACTAGGGAGTTGCACATCTTTGGCAAAAAAGTCACCACTTTCACATACTGGACCAACAATATCAGCCGCTGATGTTTCACCACTGCTGCTCACTGCTTCAATTTTATGATAAGCATTATACAGACTTGGACGCAATAAGTCATTCATCGCCCCATCCACAATCACAAAACGTTTTTCATCATTTTGCTTCTCATACATCACACGGGTTAAAAAGTGCCCTGCATTCGCGGTAATAAAACGACCCGGTTCACACATAATGGTCATATCAAGTCCCGTAAGTGTCCCTAAGATAGCTTGAGCATATTCATGAGGGTCAATGGTCACTTCATCATCATAGGTTACACCAAGCCCCCCACCTACATCAAAGAATTTAAGATCGATATCCACTGCTTGAAGCGTACGCACAAGGTCAGCAACAATCACAGAGGCTTCACGTATTGGCTCAAGTTCAGTCAGTTGAGAACCGATATGAAAATGAATACCTACAGGGTCTAAGTTGGGCGAGTTTTTTGCCTTAAGGTACATTCTTTTGGCCATGTTTAAATCCACACCAAACTTGTTTCCATGTAAGCCTGTTGAGATGTAAGGATGGGTCTTTGGATCAATATTGGGATTAACACGCACTGAAATACGCGCTTTAATACCAAGCTCCGCTGCAATCATCTCAACACGTCCTAATTCCGCTTCACTCTCAAGGTTAATAAACAAGATGTCTGATTCTAGGGCCTCTTTAATTTCACTGTCTTGCTTACCCACACCCGAGAAGATGATTTTATATGGAGCGATACCCGCTAGTAAGGCACGACGTACTTCACCAATAGAAACACAATCCGCACCGGCACCTAAAGAAGCAAGGTGTTTAACAACTGAAAGATTTGAGTTAGATTTCACCGCGTAGGCTAAGATTGCCTTACGTGCTTTAAAGGCCTCTTTTAAGGCATTGTATTGTGTGCTAATTTTATCAAAATCATACACATACAGTGGTGTTTGGTATTTGTCAGCAAGTTGTGCAAAGTTTATCATATAGAGCCCTTAATCATGGTAGCACTATTTTACTACCTGTAAATATCGCGATTTTACCCAAAAAGAGCTTTGTATGAGTTTAGGAGGTCCCTTTTTTATACCAGACAAAAAGACTTCCAAGTCCTAAAAGTACCACTGGTAAGACAATTCCCACCTCTCCCGAGATGCTTTTAGAGTTAGAGAGTTGTATCAATGTATAAAACATTCCCCAGATTAAAAGGGAGGCCAAGAGTGCTCCAAATGAGAAAAGCGTTACATTTAAAAAACGTGGGCTAATAGGCACAAAAAAGAAGATAATAATCACAACAAAGGGAACAAAGAAAGGGTAAACGATGGTCTTATATAAAACACTTTTCACCTTGTCCGTATTGACATTTTGTTCATCTAAGATTTTCATAGCATCAAAGGCATCCAAGATCGTATACGAAGAAGAACCTTCATACACTTGATCTAAAATATTAGGCCTAAAACCCTTCAGAAGCTTCAAGTCTTTTTCATCAGAGATAATAATTCCCTCACTTTTCAGACCAATATTATGGGGTTTGCTCAATTTTTTAGCATCTGGTACTGTCCAGAAATCATCTATATATTTTGCTTCTTTAGCCACAATCACTTCACGTAAGTCATTGTTTTTAATATCAAAGATACGAATCTCTTTTGCACTTTGTTGTAAGGGGTGAAGCTCTTTAAAATAGACATAATAATCTTCATAGGTAAAAAAGAGGTTTTGCGTAGGTGTTCCGTTAGTCTTTTTTGAGTAGATATTATCTGAGTACTCTTTTCCCTTAGCAAAAGGGGCATACAGGTGGGCTAAGATAAAGGCGATGATAAGTAGGCTTGAAATCAAGGTAAAGGGACGTAAAACATCTGCCTTAGAGTAACCCAATGAATAATAAGCCACCAAAGAGTTAGAACGAATCAAGGCAATCTTAGTCGCAATCATTGCAAAGATTAATGAGATAGGAAAGAGCACATCTAAGGCATAGTAAGAGCGAAAGAGTGTGTATAACAGCTTTAAGTTGGCAGAATCAGGAAGGCCCGCTAAGTTGTCCATCACATCAAAACCTACAAAAAATAGTACCAAAGCAATAACAATAATACCCACATATTTTAAATATAATAAAGAGATATTTTTAAATGCTAGTATAGCGTCCATCCTTCGTATGAGAGCTCAAACGAAACTCTTCTTTTGACTCTAAGCAGCACTCTTTTAAAAGAGTAGCTTGTATTGGGCTACTGCCTTAGTTTTTTTGACACTTAGACTTTTTGATAGAGTGTAAAGAAGCCACCTTCTCCCAATCTCCTACTAAGATCTCCTCAATAGCATCAGCAGCAGCAGATATCCACTCGTCCAAGCAGGCTTGTTCATCTTTTGAAAATGATGATAACACAAAAGAGGAGACTTCGCCCTTATTTTCAGGTCGACCTATACCCATTCGCACACGAATGTAGTTTTTAGTAATAGCACCATCAGTTGATTTAAGCCCATTATGGCCGCCATGACCACCGCCTAGTTTAAAACGAAGCGTACCAAAAGGAAGGTCAAGGTCATCATGAATGACGATAGTTTGGCTTGTCTTGTAAAAGTTTTTCACCTTCGAAATACTTTTACCAGATAAGTTCATATAGGTTAAGGGTTTAAGATAGATCGCTTTTTGTGTTTTATAAACATTTCCCTTAAAAGAGCTTTTGTTAACTTCTTGTGCATTTTCACGTCTAAGAAGTTCATCAATTACCATAAAACCAATATTATGACGCGTACTTTCATATTCTTTACCAGGATTACCTAGACCAACAATAAGTTTCATCTTTGAAGTTTCCTTATCTAAAGAAAAGAGTGAGTTTATAAATGTAAAAAAAGTGCGATTAGTTTGCATGATACCCCATTTCTACTTTTCTAAAAGAAAAATAGAATGAGAAATATACCATAAATGTAAGAAGAAGCTAATTATTTAGCTTTAATGATACTTAGTACCGCAACACGGTCAGCATCCATGAAGTTTGTGTTAGCTGGTGTTTCTAAGTCACGTACTAGAATTGAATCACCAAGGTCAAGTGGTGTTACATCTACAGTGATATTAGCAGGAAGATCTTCAACCTTAGCCTTAACTGCAAGACGGTTTTTAGCTACATATAAAAGACCTTTATTTTTAAGACCAATTGCCTCACCTGTAGTTACTACTGGAACCATATACTTGCTTACAACACCTGGTTGTGCAACCATAAGGTCTACGTGTACAAGGTCACCTGATAATGGGTGTACTTGATACTCTTGAACAACAACTTTCAGTTCTTTACCATCTAGGTCAATGTCAAACGCGATAGAATCTTTATTCTTTACTGTACGAATATACTCATTCGATTTAAATGCAGCAGAAATGTTTTCTAACCCTTTACCATAGATGTTAGCAACAAGATAACCATCTCGGCGAAGTGCTTTTGCTTCCTTCTTACCAATACTCTCTCTAATAATGCCTTTTAGCATACTGAATCCTTTAAAAAAATGTTGCGAATTGTAGCGAATATGATTTTAAAGCTAGTTGAATTAGATGGGGTAGTCTGGATTTTGAGAAAAACTAGCCGTGGTGGTTTACGAAGTAAAAGTTTCAGGCGCAGCCGCATTAATGGGAAAACTAGCCGTGGCGGTCGCGAAGCGAAGTTTACTGAAGAAACTTCACAAGCTCGTTTTCAGGCGAAGCCGCATTAATGGGAAATAAGTGTGTTAAGTTTTTACTTAACACTTACTTTAGTACTTTCTGCTGAGAAAAGTTTTACTCTTTGATAGAGAAGATTTCATCTTCTTCAAAGACTCTCTCTTCTTTTTCTTCAGGTTCTTCTCCCTCTTGTACAACCTCTTTGGTCATTGTAGATGCAAGCCCTTCCATTCTGAGTTTAAGATCAGATTTTGATGTAGCATAAGCAAAGGCCTCTTCTTGAGAGATTTTTTTAGCTAAATAAAGATCTAAGATACCCTGATCAAAGCTTTGTGAACCGTAAATCTCTTTACCCTCTTCAATTGCATCCTTAATCTCAACATCACGTCCTTCCATAACAAGCTGTTCAACACGTGGTGTTCTAACCAGTACCTCAACCGCCGCTGTACGTTTCCCATCAAGAGTAGGAATAAGACGCTGAGAGACGATTCCTTGAAGCACTGATGACATAGTCAAACGTACACGGTTTTGCTCTTCACCTGGGAACATGGAGATGATACGGTTAATCGTCTCTTTCGCATCCAAGGTGTGTAGGGTTGAAAAAACCAAGTGACCTGTATCGGCCGCATGCAGTGCAATTTCAATGGTCTCAAGGTCACGCATCTCCCCAACCAGCACGATATCAGGATCTTGACGAAGAGCAGCTCTTAGTGCAGAGGAGAAGTTATGTGTATCTTGCCCAATACTACGTTGATTAACAATACATTTTCTATCTTTATGTACAAACTCAATCGGATCTTCAATAGTAATAATATGCTTACGTTTTTTCCAGTTAATCTCGTTAATAATCGCAGCCAGCGTGGTTGACTTACCTGAACCTGTTACTCCCGTTACAAGGACTAGTCCACGTTCAACTTCAGTAAACTTTCTAACAACATGCGGAAGTTGAAGATCATCAATAGAGAGGATCTTAACAGGAATCACACGAAATACCGCCGACACCCCATCCATTTGAAAGAAAATATTCACACGAAAACGGGTCTTCTCGTCATAAGGATAAACTAAATCCAGCTCTTTATTCTTAACAAACTCATTAAAACGCCCACGCAGAAGCTCTTTCGCAAAAGTAAGCGCATCTTCTTTGGAAAGAATCTCACCTGAAAGAGGAATGATATCCCCATTAATACGCGCTCTTACTACGGCATTTGATTTAATGTGAAGATCCGATCCACCCGCATCAATCATCCTTTGAAGGTAGGCACGGATCTTTTTTAAGGTCTCAAATGTCAACTGTTGAACATTTGGATTTGAGTTGGGGGATCTTCTCTCTATAATAGGTTCTGCCATGACTACTCCAATTCTTTTATAATTTGTGAAAATGCTTCTTTAAACTGCTCTAAACCATCGGCTTTAAGCTCATCTAAGGCCTTATCAAAGTTTATACCAGCTTGTTCTACGCTTATTAAATGTGCTTCTATTTCCTCTTCATTCAGAGGAAGTTTCTCACTTCTATCTCCATTTTTCACAAAGGCATGAATGGTATCAATAGGCGCGGTATTGACACAAGAAACACCGATGAGTTCATCCACATAATACGAAGGAATATAATCATCCCCCTTCACCCCAGTACTAGCGAATAGCACTCTACAACGAGGTACATCCATGGTCGAAATCATATTGTAAATTCGAGCGGCATTAAAAATACCCAGTTTACCAGGCATTAAACCTGCTGCTTTTACCTTTTCATCAAGTAGTCTATCTACACGTGAAACAAAAACTGAGATAACAGTATGAGCAGCCTTTGGTGAGACTTTAGCCCCTTTTGCAAAGGCATTCGCACAAGCAATCGCATCTGAAAGTGAAAAAATCAAGGTTGCATTGACATGAATTCCCTGTCCACTCAAGACCTCCATTGCCTTAAAACCGGCCTGCGTTGCAGGTACCTTTATCATGACATTTTCTCTATCAATAGTGGCAAAAAGACGCTCACCCTCAGCAATCGTTCCCTCAGCATCATCACAAAGGTTTGGATCAACTTCAATACTCACAAAGCCATCATCATCCCCTTCATACAGAGGCATTAAAATATCTGCCGCTTTTTGAATATCTGTGATTGCTAAGGCCTCATACTTATCCTTAGCCGAGCCACTTAGTTTATTTAACTGCTCTTTATATGCGGGGGAGTTTAAGATAGCATTCTTAAAAATTGCAGGATTAGAGGTTGCTCCATTGATTACCTTTGATGCGATGAGTTCTTTAAACTCACCATCAAGATAATCTCTTTCAATAAAGTCAGCCCAGAGCGAAAAGCTCATCTCTTCAATATACATGTATCGCCTTAAATGTGTTAATTGGAATTATTATAACTCATTTTATCTCAAAAGAAATAATCAAAGGTTAATTTCACGGTATTCCAATCTTTATAATATTTTTCGACATAATCATACGAGAGTGAAAAAGCCATATTTTGTGAAAACCGGTAGTGTTGTGAAGCTGAAAAAAGCAATTGACCTTCCCCCGTATCATAGAGACGTTGGGTCACTTCAAAGTTAGTTTTAAAATCACGTCCCTCATAGGCTACCAACCCAGCAACCCCACCCAAACCAGCGGTTAAGTCTCTATCATTATAAAAAAGCCCATCGGCTAAGATATAAGCATAACCCAACTCATTTCCCCAAGTAAACCCAGCCGAGGCATTAGCAGTAAACTTAGTACTCTCACTGAGGTAATTTCGATCCCATCCTGTGCTTAAGCGCCATGAAAAAGGTTTAAAAAATTTACTACGAGGGGAGAGTGAGACCAGAGACAACAAAGTCGCTTTCTCAACATTGAGTTCATCTTCACTATACGATAAAACCGTATTTAAAAACTCAATCTGTGTTCCACTTAAAAACCCCACATCAGAGTCTTTAATGTCATGATTGGCGGGTCTGATACCGATAAAACCAATGGCCTCATCATTTCGTATCCCTGCTTCAGCTTGTACCCGCAAGGCACGATGCCCTTGCATGGGATCAATAGGTCGAGAAATATCAATTTCTTTTCCCTTGCCTAAACCTGAACGTGCGGCTAAAATATCATGCAGTCGTGAACGGTAGGTACTCAGATTAATGTCCCTCGCTAAATAGTCATATTCTATAAATTCAGAAGCGGCTTCAAGGGTATACATCTTACTCTGAGTTGGTTTTGAGTTTTGCAGATAAGCGGGTATGGAGATGGTATCTCTGGCTAAAGCAAAGACATCTTCAACCTCATCATCATTTAAATGTTTCTCATAAGCAAGAAGTTTTGAGCGTCGTGCCGGTCGGTAGTGACGCTTCGTAACAATGCCCTCACCTACCATAGCATGAATGGTTTCAGGAGGAATCACCTGATAGGTAAAATACTCTCTTAGATGAATCTCTTCTCTAGCCGCTTCAATCAACCAAAGCATATTGTAGGAGCAATTCTCTGTAAAGAAATAGTACCATGAGTAAGTATCATGTATTTCCCAAATATGACGCATCATCTGTCGCATCTCATCAGGTTTAAGATCTAAATCATATTCCCAAATATCTCTCTCTTCTGAATCTCTATACTCTTTAATCTTCTCATAATACGGAAGTAAGGAGTATTTGCCATAATAGCCACCAAAGAGCCCTTTTACCGCGAACAGCATCCCATTTTCAGTCTGAGTATCCGCGTCTGCTGCGTAGTTAATGGCATAAGAGAGCATCTTCGATTTTAAAGAGGAGTCGATACGAATGAAGGTATGTCCAAACATCGAAGCAGGTGACTTAATAAAAGCTGATGGAAAGACCAGTGAAGCCGATTGTGGGTCTACTCTTTTAAGCAGGGCATCAAACTCCTTACACTCCACTTGAGGAAGGTTTTTCATTCCTAACTCCTGCACTAACCACTGCTTTCGTGCAGGAAACTTACAGGCTGTGGCATTATCATCATAGACTTGCTCATTAACTAAGGCGTTTATAGTCGCTTCAAGCTCAGCTTGGGCATTCACCTTGCCCTCAGGCGAAAGAAAAAAATTCTCGTCATCAATTTCAGATTCATTTTTAGGCATATGCAGCAAAATATGCCAGTATCGTGATTCAGAAAGTTTTTTCTCTTTGGCCAAATTAATATAATCATTAGCATACAGCGATATTACAACAGATAAAAGTAAAAAAAGGATTCGAGAGAAGATGGTAAAACCTTGTGTTTAAGAAGTTAGAAGGAACTAAGTAGCCTTGGCTACTTAGTGAAAATTACATTGCAGAGATGTTATCTAAAACGTCTGCCATCTGCACATTTTGAGATGTGTAGATGCTGTTGTAGTTTGCTTGCATTGCTGAAGCGAATGCCTCTTTGTCTTCTACTGAAAGAAGCTCTGCTAATGTATCAACTGACTCACCTTGACCCATTGCGATCTCTTTAGCAAGTTGATCCATGTTAGATGCAACAAACTCTTCTGCTCTTTCGTTCATAACAAACTTAGTTTTCTTACATCCTGATGTTCCAGAAGTGATACCAAATGTTTGGTTACCTGAAGTACCGTTCGTTGTTGCTTGAAGCGCTAAAAGAATTGCACTTGAGTCATCTTTAATAATCATTGAACCAAGACCACAACCTGTTTGGCTATTTACACCAGCCATAGCAGCTGTACTTAATGCTGCAACTGCAGCGATACTTACGATTAATTTTTTCATTGAACACTCCGTATAATTAAGATAAGTCAGTTTAAGACGATTAAACTTAAAATTAGATAAGTTTAACTAATTTTGATTAAATTAATGATATTTTATGTGTTATCTATAAAAAATGTATCGGAAAGAAATAGACTTGTAAAAGATAGGAATTTTAAGAAGAGAGGACTAAGTGGAAACCCACTTAGCTTAGAACTTATAATGAGGCGATATTGTCTAAAACGTCTGCCATCTGCACATTTCTAGATGTATAGATGCTCTTGTAATTTGTCTGCATTGCTGAAGCAAATGCCTCTTTGTCTTCTACTGAAAGAAGCTCTGCTAATGTATCAACTGACTCACCTTGACCCATTGCGATCTCTTTAGCAAGTTGATCCATATTAGATGCAACAAACTCTTCTGCTCTTTCATTCATAACAAACTTAGTTTTCTTACATCCTGATGTTCCAGAAGTGATACCAAATGTTTGGTTACCTGAGATGTTGTTTAAAAATGTAGCGATAGCATACAGTACTGCTGAATCTGGTTTTGACATAACAACCGCACCAAGACCACAACCTGTTTGAGGATTAGCGCTGTTAGCTTCTTGATCTAAAACACCAGCAAATGCTGTTGAACTTAATGCTGCCACTGCAGCGATACTTACAATAAACTTTTTCATTTAACTCTCCATTAATTTGATTTTAATCAGTCTAAAATAAACTAACTTAAACTTAGCTAATTAAAAATAATTTTTCCTTATTTTATCTTATCACCATTGTGAAGGTGCATTACCTTTACTAATTTGCACATTAATATGCTCTGTAAATTCTTGACGAGAAATCTCTCTCGCCCCTAAGGAGATAAGATGTTCAGAAGAGACCTGACAATCTATCAAAGTAAAGCCCTCCTCTTTTAACCTACTCACCAAATGTGCAAAGGCCACCTTAGAGGCATCACTCACCTTAGCAAACATCGACTCTCCAAAAAACATCTTCCCTATTACTAAGCCATACAAGCCACCAACAAGTTCACCCTCTTGCCACGCTTCAACACTATGAGCATAACCCATCTCATGCAAACCACAAAAGGCATCTATTAACTCCGGCAAGATCCATGTCCCCTCTTGTCCCTCTCTAGGAACAGTTCTACACGCTTGCATGACTTCTTTAAAGGCTGTGTCATATCTAACTTCAAAATGTTTAAAACGTTTTTTAAGGGATTTTCGTAGTTTAAATTCATCTACAAAGAGGACAAGACGAGGATCAGGTGCCCACCAAAGTATGGGGTCACCCTCATTGTACCAAGGAAAGATGCCACGTGAATAGGCATACAAAAGGCGTTTAGCGCTTAGGTCTCCTCCATAAGCAAGAAGACCCTCTGGCGTGGCATTTTCAAGAGGTGGGAAATAAATTTCATTCTGTAAGTAGGCTAATTCAATCACACCCTAACTCGCATAAACTAGCTAACCGCCTCTTTTAAGACAATCTCACCTTTTTCGATATCCACTTCAATCTCACCCGTAATGCCTTCAAAAAGAAGCTTATCTGTGAGTGGGTTTTTAAGTTCATCTTGAATGAGACGATTGAGTGGACGTGCACCCATATCTTTATCATAGCCACGTGTCGCAAAATATTTTTTCGCTTTAGCTGTTAAGACAACCGAGATCTTTTTCGCTTTAAGTTGCTCATTTAGCTGGGCAACAAACTTATCGACAATACCTTCGACTACCTCTTCGCTTAGTGGTGAGAACTCAACTACTGCATCTAAACGGTTTCTAAACTCAGGGGTAAAGAAGTCTTTTAAGGCCTCATTACGAGAGAGTGATGAGTCTGAATTAAAGCCCATTACTGAACGTTCTGTGGCCCCTACATTGGAGGTCATAATAATGATGACATTTTTAAAACCTGCCTTATAGCCGTTATTATCAGTCAGACTCGCATGGTCCATCACCTGAAGTAAGATATTAATTAGATCCGGATGGGCTTTTTCAATCTCATCTAAAAGCAGTACCATATATGGATGCTTACGCGCAGCTTCAGTTAGCAGCCCACCTTGCTCATATCCTACATACCCTGGAGGTGCTCCTACAAGACGTGAAAGTGCGTGTTTCTCCATATACTCACTCATATCAAAACGCTCAAAATGCACCCCTAAAATTTCAGCAAGCGATTTTGCAAGCTCTGTTTTACCCACACCCGTAGGTCCTGAAAACAGAAATGATGCGATTGGTCTATCAGGTGGGTTAAGACCCGCCCGTGAGCGTTTAACCGCTTGAGAAACCAGTTCTACGGCTCTGTCTTGACCAATGACCATCTGCTTCACATCTGCTTCAAGCGTTTTTAGTTTAGAGGTATCATTTTCACTCATTCGAGAGGTTGGTACCCCTGTCATCTTCGAGATAATTTTTTCAACATCATGCGGTGTTACCGTAGAGCGTTTTTTCTTTTGAAGGTGAAAAGAGGCCCCTGCCTCATCAATCAAATCAATCGCCACATCGGGTAAGAATCTATCGGTAATATACTTCTTAGAAAGCTCCACCGCTGAGTGAAGTGATTTGTCCGTATATTTAACCTTATGATGTTCTTCATACTTAGGACGAATCCCTTTTAAGATTAAAAAAGAGTCGCTAAATGATGGCTCTTCAATATCAATCTTCGCAAAACGACGTGAAAGGGCACGATCTTTTTCAAAGATGTTGCGGTATTCAGAATAGGTTGTTGCCCCCATACATTTCATCGCGCCTGAAGCCAGTGCCGGTTTAAGTTGATTAGAGGCATCCATACTGCCTCCATTCACCGCGCCTGCACCTACAAGAGTATGAATCTCATCAATAAATAAGATCGCATTCTTCTCTTTTTTAATCTCATCCATCACACCCTTAAGGCGTTTTTCAAAATCCCCTCTGTATTTTGTACCCGCTAACATCGCCCCAAGATCTAGTGCAAACAGCGAAGAGTCTTTGATGATATCGGGCACATCTTGATCCACAATTCTAAGCGCGAGTCCCTCAGCAATGGCTGTCTTACCCACGCCCGGTTCTCCAACAAAAAGTGGATTATTTTTCTTTCTTCTACACAGGGTCTGAACCACACGTTCTATCTCAGTGGCTCTTCCAATAACTGGGTCAATCTTACCGGCCTTTGCCTCTTCTAAAAGGTTCACAGTATATTTGCCTAAAAAGCTGTCATCCTCTTTACCCTCTTCTTCACTTCCGATATCTTCATGAGAGATTATCTCTAAGACATCCACACGCTTAATCTCTTGTTGCTCAAGAATCGAGTAGGCATACGAGTGTTCCTCTTCAAAAAGTGCGGCTAAAAGATCCCCAATACTCGCATGATCTTTTTGTGCCGACTGGATATGACGAATCATCTGATCGATCATACGTGAAAGCGCAACCGTTTCAAAAGGCTCTTGCTCAAGCTCTTCAGGAAGGGGCTCCATGTTTTGCATTAAGAATGTCGCTACTGCGTCACGCATCACATGCACATCTCCCCCACACTCTTTCAAGATACGAACACCCTCGTCTGAACTAAGAAGCGCAAAGAAAACGTGTTCAATAGTCAAATATTCATGATGTTGATCTTTCGCATAGGTTAAGGCCTTTTGAAAAACCGCATTTAATTCACTACTAATCATAATTTATCCTTTATTCTTCTTCCATAATTGCTTTAAGCGGAAAACCCTGCTCACGTGCAATCTTAGTTACTTGCGCAACCTTTGTTTCAGCGATCTCGTAGGTATAAACCCCACACAGACCTCTTTGCGTCTTATGTACTTCTAACATAATTTTTTCAGACTCTGCATAGCTTTTATGAAAGATAGTCATTAAGATATCTATCACAAAGTCCATAGAAGAGTAATCGTCATTTAACAGTAATACTTTATATTTTTCAGGCTCTTTTGTAGCCAGTTCACCATCAAGCTCTAATGATTTTTTAGTCGCCAAGGCTTCTTTCCTTTTTTAATCTACTGTAATTTATCAAGACTATTGTATGTATTGGCTTAAACGAAGGGATTAGTTTCTAAGGTGCAAAAAGGCCTCAGCCTATCTTGCTTGAATAAAGTCGTTAATGATGTCTTGTGGGTTCTCTAACCCAATTGAGACACGAATCAACCCATCTGTAATACCTAAGAAGTTCTTCTCTTCATCGCTAAAGTCACTGTATATCGTTGATGCCATGTGCAAGCACAGAGTACGGCTATCGCCAATATTGGCCGTGATAATAGGCAGTTTACATCTATCCAAGAAGGCAAATGCTGCCTCTTTTGAGCCCATATCAATGGTGAGTAGTGTACCACAACCTGTTGCAAAGTCTTTCAGGTAACGCTCATGATGTGGATGAGCAGGCAGACAAGGATGGTTAACATTAAAACCCTCTTTGTTCAAGGCCTTTGCCACCTTCTCAACCGAGTTTACCACTCTGTCCATACGCAGTGGAAGCGTCTCCATCCCTAACATTGTAAGATACGAAGAGAAAGCCGATGCGCTCATACCAAAGTCACGCATTGCACGTTTTTTTGCATTAGGAATCAATGCCATCGCGCCCATCTTATCAATGAACTTATGAATATCTTTGTAACGCTCACCCTTGAACTTATCTTCACCATCTACATTAATCGCTCTAAACACAGCCGCACCACCAAGTACCGAGGCATTTCCAGAGATAATCTTTGTTGTTGAATAGACTGCAATGTCTGCTCCTAAAAGCAGTGGTTTAACACTCATTGGTGTGATGGTATTATCTACGATTAAAACCACCCCGTGTTCACTTGCAATCTGTGAAATCGCCTTAATATCAGGCAGACGCATGTTTGGATTACCCACCGACTCAAGATAGATAATCTTTGTCTTATCTGTGATAGCCGCTTCAATCTCTTTAAGCTCATCCACATCAAAAAAACGCGTACTCACACCAAAACGTGTCAAAGTCTCAGAAAAAAGCGCATAGGTTCCACCAAAAAGTCCACCAATACTGATAATCTCATCCCCAGCAGAGACGATAGACATGACTGCCAAGGTCGTTGCTGCCATGCCTGAACTCGTACAGACCGCACCAATACCATCATCCATCTTCGCTAAGATACTCTCAAGTTTCGCACCCGTTGGATTTCCCACACGAGAGTAGAGTGGTTTCTTCACAGAACCGTTAAAAATGCCCTCGCCCGTTTGCGAATCCCCATAACCAAATGAGGCCGACTGAGCAATAACAGGTGAGACCGCGCCCTCTTTAGAGCCAATCTCTTGTACAAAATAGGTTGAATATTCTTCAAAATTTTCCATAGTTTCTTTTCCTATAAGGATATAATGCTGTAATTATATCACTAAAGAAGAGTTATGGCTAAACGAATTTTCATCACCGCAACCAACACCGACATAGGAAAGACCTATGCAAGTACCCTACTTTTAAAAGAGTGGGCTTCACAAGGTCTAAAAGTAGGCGTCTTTAAACCCATAGAAACAGGAGTGCAAACAGCCCCTTTGGATGGAACAAAGCTTTTTGACTTAGCCCGTTCATTAAACCCTGAGCTTAATGTTCTTACAATGGATGACATCGTTCCTTATCAGTTCACTTTACCCGCTGCACCAAGCGTAGCAAAGGGGGAGACTCATATTGACTTAGACTACCTCACACAAAAGCTCTTAAAGATAGAAAGCTTATGTGACATCGTTCTTATTGAAGGTGCGGGCGGGCTGATGGTACCGGTTCAAGATGAGCTGTTTATGGTTGATTTCATCACCTACTTTAATGCCTCACCGCTTCTAGTGGTGCCAAGCAGACTCGGTTCTATCAATGACACCCTCTTAAGCCGTCACCTTCTTGAGAGTAGAAATATCAGCTATGTCTGGGCTATAAACCTTTATGAAGATAAGGAGAGTTTTGCCGAAGTTACTGCTCCTTTTTATAAAAATGCTTATCTCACCTTACAAGATGATATAAAGACCATCACAAATAAGCTATAATTGCATAATTGAACCCTCTGAACAAATCTGATATACTCAGTAAAAAGAAAAATATGCTAGAACAAGTTGAAAGTGTGCAGGAGCTACGAGTAGCTTCAAATGCTTTCGACGAAGTTATAGTATGTTTATCGTTTTACCCATAGGGAGGGTTTTACAAAAGCAATCTTGCACAAAAATTTTCATCGGCGTAGCTATGGCTATGCCTTAAAAAAAGTTTTGCACAATATCACCTTTGTAAAACACTCTGAGAACATCAGATTTGTTCAGAGGGTTCAAATATCAAAAAGAGGATCTCATGCAACACCTTATTAACACCAACGATTTCAGCCTTGAGGTGATTCAAGAACTTTATAAAGATGCCGCACGATTTAAAGCAGGCCATATCGTCCCCCTGCTTCAAGATAAGATTATTATTACCCTCTTTTTTGAAAACTCCACACGTACACGCTCCTCATTTGAGGTTGCGGCAAAACGTTTAGGCGCGCAGATGGTCCACCTTGATGTCGCCAAAAGCTCCACCAAAAAAGGTGAAACCCTAACCGACACTGCCGCCAACCTCGATGCTATGGGGCCTAATGCCATTATCGTAAGACACGCAAACTCTGGTGTGCCTCAAATCATTTCAGAACACACTAAGGCCTCTATCATTAACGCTGGAGATGGCGCTCATGCACACCCAACACAGGCCCTGCTTGACTTTTTCACCCTTCAAGAGCATTTTGGTGAACTTAAAGGCAAGAAAATCGCTATTGTTGGCGATATCAAAAACTCACGCGTGGCTAACTCTAACATCGAACTGCTCACGCGTTTAGGAATGGAAGTGATCTTAGTCTGTCCACCTCACTTCCTCCCACCAACTGCCTTACGCTATACCCATAAACTTGAAGAGATCATTGATGAAGTCGATGCTATCATGAGCCTAAGAACACAGACCGAGCGTCATGAACACCCGACTTATGCCTCTTTAAAAGATTATGCAAGTGACTTCTGTATCACCTCAGAACTTATCGGAGAGAGAGATATTGTGATCTTACACCCCGGCCCCGTTCATCGTAATATTGACATAGATGATGAGATTCTAGCCGATAAACGCTGTAAGGTTTTACAGCAGGTTGAAAATGGGGTTTTTATGCGCATGGCTGTACTTAAAAAGCTTATTCTTGACTAATGCAGCGACTCTCAGCCCTCGCTAAAAAGAGAACCCCTTTTCTTTTTTATACCGACTTTAAGGCACAACACACTGAAGTTTTCACCCTAGATGAACTTGAAAAAGAAGATATCGAGTTCTCCTTTAACACCCATCATTCTAAAGAACATTCGCATTTTCTCACCAAATACCCTATTGATTTCACTAGCTATGAAAAAGCCTTTAATGCCATTATCGAAAAGATTAAAGCCGGAGAGACCTACTTGCTTAACTACACCTGTCAAACCCCCGTTCAAATCCCACTCAGCTTAAAGGAGATCTACAGCATTGCTAATGCGCCCTTTAAACTGCGGGTAAAAGATGACTTTGTCTGCTTCTCCCCAGAGCGTTTTATCAAAATAGAAAACAACACCATCTCAACCTACCCCATGAAAGGTACCATAGACGCTTCTATCGACAATGCCCAAGCAAAAATACTTGCCAATGCCAAAGAGATGGCCGAACATATTATGGTGGTGGACCTGCTTCGAAATGATCTCTCCATGGTCAGTCAAGAGGTGCGTGTCTCAAAGTTTCGCTACATCGACAAGATCAAAGCAGGCAAAAAAGAGCTCCTACAAGTCAGTTCCGAGATCCAAGGCAAACTCGAAGAGAACTGGAGAGAGAACCTAGGCGACATCCTGCAAACTCTCCTGCCTGCTGGAAGCATCACCGGTACGCCTAAAAAACGCACCGTTGAGATTATCAATGAAATCGAAACAGGCAAACGAAACCACTTCACCGGAGTCTTTGGTATCTTCGATGGAGAGAACTTTGACTCAGCCGTGATGATACGCTTTATAGAGTCAAGCAAAGAGGGACTGGTCTATAAAAGTGGCGGTGGTATCACCCTAGAGAGTAAGGCGAAGGATGAGTACCAAGAGATGATTGATAAAATTTATATTCCATGATTTTTTACTTTTTGTAAGCGAATAGTATTACTTGAGCGTTTTCATTCCATTTTAAAAAGAGTATAACGTCCCTTAAGGGTAAGCCTTACTTTACTTATTTAAGTTAATTGCTGAGGGAGAGGATTGTTATTTTCTTGGTAGGCTGCGTAGGCTTGTACTGCTCTGTTTTGTTGTTGCGTTTTTTCTAATGACTCTATCATGACTGAGGTGTCATTACCTAGGGAAATGTTCTCTTCTAAGGCTACTGAGAGGTAGATCTCGGCTTGGGTGGTTTTAGACTGATGTCCTAGGGCGGCTACAAAGTATTGACGCTTAGCCTCTTTTTGCTCTTGGTTTTGCTCTTTAAGGTCTGTGTTAGGAACGATATTTTGGACATTTTTATCCGTTTTTTCAGCAGTTGCTGCTTCTTTTGCTGAGAGATTAAAGGTGTTATATTGAGGAAGGAGTGCTTCATAATTAGTTGTAATCATCTTTTATCCTTTTATTTGTTGGATGGCTGAAGTATAAAAGTAAAAAATGTCATTTTGGTGTGGGAGCAGAGGTTTTAATTTTGCCGTAATCCTGAAGCTAATTCATCATTTTAAACTAATATTAACACTTAGCCTATTATGATATATCCATTACAAATAAAAGTAGGTTATATGTCAACTGAGTTAGCACTTGCTTCTGGGGTTATTCTTTTTCTAGTTCTGTTTATCCCCTTTCTTATTCATCTCACCCGTAAACTGGGTAGAAGAGAGAGCAAAGGGCGGGCTAAAAATGAGACCTATGAGTCAGGTGTGCATTTTGTTATCAAAGACAGTTTTGAGCGTTTTAATGTGAAGTACTATCTTGTGGCAATTTTGTTTATTCTTTTTGATGTTGAGACCCTTTTTATGTTTCCTTGGGCGGTCAGTCTTCGTGAGTTGGGTTATTTTGGTCTATTTGAGATGTTTACCTTTATGGCTCTTTTACTAGCAGGACTTGTTTATGTTTATAAAAAAGGGGCACTCAAATGGGAGTAGAGCTCTTAGGCGATGCTGTCATTGCGACCCGTCTTGATGAGGCGGTTAACTGGGCGAGAGAGTCCTCTTTGTGGCCCTTTGTCTTTGGTACGGCCTGTTGTGCGATTGAGTTTATGTCCACGGCGGCAAGCAAGCATGACATCTCACGTTTTGGTGCAGAGGTGGTACGTTTTTCACCCCGACAAGCGGACCTGCTTTTAGTAGCAGGTACAATCTCATACAAACAAGCCCCTATCTTAAAACAGATTTACGATCAGATGCCCTATCCTAAATGGGTTATCTCTATGGGGGCTTGTGCCTGTTCGGGGGGCTTTTATGATAACTACACCACCTTACAAGGCATTGATGACATTATCCCTGTTGATGTTTATGTGGCAGGTTGTCCTCCTCGTCCTGAGTCTGTCTTAGATGCGCTAATGATGCTTCAAAAAGAGCTTCAAAAAGAGAGCTTGTCTTCTGAAGAGAAAAAAAACTTTATAGGGAAGCTTGATGATCTTTAGCAAGTTGCTTAATACCTATGAAAATGCCTCTTATGATGAGGATACATATAGCCTTCTTCTTAATGAAGAGGAAATCTTTGAGGCCGTTGAGTTATGCTATGAGATGGGCGGTGAGTTCCTTTTAGATATCACCGTGACAGATTATCTTGATTATGTCCTTGAAACCCCCTCACGCTTTGGGCTTGTCTATACCATCCGCCATAAACATTTCAAGGAATTTATCCTACTCAAATGTTTTCTAAGTGAGCCGCAATGTAACAGTATCTCGCATCTATATAAGTGTGCTAACTGGCTAGAACGCGAGGTCTATGATCAGTACGGTATCCACTTTCTTAACCACCCTGAACTCTCTCGCATCTTAAATCACTGGCAATTTGATGGCCACCCACTTCGCAAAGACTACCCTATTACCAATGGACAGTACTGTACTGACACCCTCGATCTGATGCCTAGTATGAATAAAAAACTCTTTGAGATGGGGCTTGTAGAAAAAGATGAAAATGGGGAGTATAGCGAAGCGAATAAGGATCTAATGTTTATCAATGTTGGGCCTTCTCATCCGGCAACACACGGTACCATTCGTAATTTTTGTGCCCTTGATGGAGAGACGATTATCGCCAATGTCTCTGAGATTGGCTACTTACATCGAGGTTTTGAGAAATCCTGTGAAAATCACACCTATAATCAGATTATTCCTTATACTGACAGACTCGATTACTGCTCCGCCACCACCAATAATGTTGCCTTTGCCAAGACCGTTGAGGAGATGCTAGGACTTGAACTTCCGCCTCGTGCCGTAGCCATTCGCGTTTTAGTGATGGAACTTTCACGCATCATCAACCACCTCGTCTGTTTAGCCGCTCAACTCGTTGACATGGGGGCCTTAACCAACTACTGGTATCTCTACAATCCAAGAGAGTCTTCGTATAAGTTCTTCTCTAAACTCACAGGGGCAAGGCTCACCAATTCCTATATGCGCATAGGAGGAATGTCCTATGACTTGTATGAGGGCTATGAAGAAGATCTCAAGATTATTATCAAAGAGATTGAAGAGGGAGTCTCTAGCACACTTTCTATGATAGAACATAATCGCATCTTTCAAGACAGAACCCAAAATGTTTGCCCTATCTCCGCTAAAGATGCGCTCAGTTTTGGACTAAGTGGACCTAATCTAAGAGCCTGTGGTGTGGACTTTGATATGCGCGAAAAAAATCCTTATTATCTCTATAATGAACTTGATTTTGATGTGGTCATCGGGTCGGTTGGTGATATTTACGATAGAGTGATGGTGCGTTTTGAAGAGATAAACCAGAGCCTTCGTATCATCAAACAGCTTCAAGGCAATATTCCCGATGGTGCAATCTGTGTGGATGATCGTTCAGTGATTCTGCCTGATAAACAAGAAGTCTATGGGAGTATTGAGGGGGCGATGAACCAATTTAAACTCATTTATGAAGGGGTAAAGGTACCTGTGAAGGAGTATTACAGTTCTCTTGAAGCGAGTAATGGCGAATTGGGCTTTTACATCGTCTCTAATGGTTCAGGCTACCCCCACAAGGTAAAGGTCAAAGCTCCAAGTTTTACAGCCATGGCTGCTTACAGCTCTATGGTCGAAGGTTCTATGCTCGCTGATGCTATCTTAAATCTCGGAAGTATCAACATCATTGCAGGGGAGATGGACCGATGAGTTTTAGCTTTAGTGCCCACAATGAGGCAAAGTTTGCTGCCCTACTTCCACGTTATCCACATCCTAAGTCTCTTGTCTTACCCTGTTTATGGATGGCGCAGTACCAAGAGGGCTACATCTCTCAAGAGGCTATGGCCTACATTGCTCACAAGCTTGATGTGCCTATGGCCCATCTATACGGGGTAGCTACCTTTTATACCATGTTTCATCTTGAACCCATTGCGAAGTACCACATCCAAGTGTGCAAAACCCTCTCCTGCGAGCTGTGTGGAAAGGATGATATCTTAAAGGCCATAGAAGAGGAGACAGGACTCAAAGCGGGTGAGTCCAATGCGCTTTTTAAAGTCTCTCAGGTTGAGTGTTTGGGTGCTTGTGGTGGAGCGCCTATGTTACAGCTTAATGAAGAGTATCATGAGAACCTCAGCGTCCAAAGTACCAAAGCCCTGCTTCAAGGACTCAAATCATGATACAAAAGATAGTGAGTAAAAACTTTAATATCAAAGATTCACACAAACTTGAAGTTGCCAAGGCCAATGGTGCCTATGAGAGCATAGATAAGGCCTTTAAACTTAAACCTGTTGACCTTGAAGTGGAGATCTCTAAAAGTGGATTACGAGGAAAAGGTGGTGGGGGTGCCAGTGCTGGTGCTAAATGGTGTCTTGTCTCAGTAACTAATGAGAAGTCCTACCTTGTTGTGAATGCGGATGAGAGTGAACCGGGTACCTTTAAAGATAGACAGATCTTAGAACATGACCCGCACCTTCTCATTGAGGGCATTATCTTAACCTGTTACGCCATTCATGCTCATGATGCTTATATCTACATTCGTGGAGAGTATGTCGCCTTTGCCAAACGTTTAGAAGAGGCGATAGCTGAGGCTTACAAAGATGGTATTATCGGACAAAATGTCAAAGATTTCGGTTACCGCGTTGATATTACAGTTCACCGTGGAGCAGGTGCTTATATCTGTGGAGAGAAATCTGCACTTATCGAGTCACTTGAAGGTAATAGAGGCCATCCACGACTCAAACCCCATGAACCTTCGCCGGAGTACTTTTTTGGTAAGCCCACCCTTGTAAATAATGTCGAAACCATTGCCACTGTCCCCTTTATCATCAAAGAGGGAGCCGATGCCTACAGAGCCTTTGGGACAGAAAAAAGCCCTGGAACCCTGCTCTTTGGTCTAAGCGGGCATATTAACAATCCTGGTATCTATGAGATGGCCTTTGGTGAGAGTATGCAAGCATTTATCGATACTGTTGGAGGTGGTGTTAAAAATGGCAAAAAACTAAAGGCCGTTATCCCCGGTGGTGCTTCAACACCTGTACTCACAGCCAAAGAAGTCGAAACCGCAAGACTGGACTATGAGTCTATGCGAGAAGTAGGATCTGCCCTTGGTACGGGTGGGATGATTGTGATGGATGAGGATACCTGTATGGTGAGTGCACTTAAAAACCTTCTTAGTTTTTACCATCATGAATCTTGCGGGCAGTGTACCCCTTGTCGTGAAGGAACCGCTTGGGTGGATGGGATTGTCGAAAACATCTTAAGCCACCACAGTAAACTCGATGATATAGATCTGCTAAGTGATATTTCAAAAACCATGAATGGCAAGACTATCTGCGTTTTTGCTCCTGCGGTGGCCATGGTCATTGATGGCTTTATCTCACGTTTTAAAGAAGAATTTGAAGCCTATATCTTACAATCTAAGGAGTCTGTAAATGTCTGAGATGGTAAGTATTAGCGTTGATGGGCAAAAATTCCAAGCCAAAAAAGGCGCCCTACTGCTTCCAACCTTGCTTGAACATGGGATTATGGTTCCGCACTTTTGCTATCATGAGGCACTCGGACCTGATGGGAACTGTCGTATGTGCATGGTCTCCATTGAAGGTCAAAAACGTCCCCAAATCGCTTGTGATACCCCTATTAAAAAAGATATGGTTGTCTCGACTAAAAATGAAAGTATTAATGATGTAAAACGCAAGATTTTAGAGTTAGAGCTACTTTCACACCCTGTGGACTGTCCTATCTGCGATCAAGCGGGTGAGTGTTCCTTGCAAGACTACTATATGGCCTTTGGTCTAAATGAATCACGCCGTCCTAAAGAAGAGAAAAAACATAAGAATAAAAAACTTGATATCGGTAAAAACATCATCTTAGATCAAGAGCGTTGTGTCTTATGCGCACGTTGTACTCGTTTTACCCAAGAGATCACCAAGACCAATGAACTCGCCATTATAGGAAGGGGAAATGATGCAAGGGTCTCTACCCTTCCAAATCAAGGTATGCAAACCCCCTATGCTATGAATGTCATCGACCTCTGTCCCGTAGGTGCACTGACCTCAAAAGACTTTCGTTTTAAACAGAGAGTCTGGTTTATGCACTCGGCCAAAAGTGTCTGTCATGGTTGTGCCAAGGGGTGCAATATTTTCATCGACCACAACCAAGAGAAGTATAAATCCGATACTATTTTTAGATACCGTCCGCGCATTAACAAAGAAGTGAATGGGCACTTTATCTGTGATGAGGGAAGGCTTTCGTACAAAGAAGAGAACAGCAATCGACTCGAACAAGCTTATGCACATAACAAGCTCATCTCCAAAGAAAATGCCATTGCGTATCTGCTTCATGCGCTTAATACCCTCCATCCTCTTCTTATTGTCTCACCCTCACTCTCCTTAGAAGAACTTACGGTAATTCAACTACTCTCTAAGCACTTTAAACTTGAGGTTCATGCCTATGTTCAAGGGTATGAAGATGAAAGTTTTGAAGATGAATGGTTACGTTCAAAAGATAGATCAGCCAACCTTGCTTCCATTAAGAAACTCGATATCAAAACCTCAGAAAAGAGCCTCAAAGCAGCCTTAGAGTGTACAGGGCTCATTATCAACTTTAACCACTTCTCTTTTTTAAATCCAAGCCCCCATGAACAGGCCATGCTCTTGCATAAAAAGGAGATTCATTTTAGTTCACACAACTTTGAAAACTGCCGACATAAAAAGCTGCTTTACCCTATTGCCTCCTTTAGTGAACACGAGGGTAGCCTTATCAATGAAGGTGGCATCTTACAAAAGTATGAAGCAGGTTTATGCAATGAGAGAGAAAATATTCTCAGCCTTGTGCATGAACTTATAGCCACACCAAGTACCGCACAAGGGGTTTGGGACGCGCACCTCAAAGAGGTCTTTGGTTTTGAATATGAAGCCATTGGTGATGAAGGAAGAAAAATATAATGCACATCTTTATGATTCTCTTTCCTATTGTAATTACCATCATGTTTACCCTCACAACGATTCCCCTGCTCGTCTGGATGGAAAGACGTGTCGCCGCTCTCATTCAAGATCGATTAGGACCCAATCGATGTAATATTCAAGGTATTCACCTTGCAGGACTTATCCAACCCATAGCTGACATGATTAAGCTGGTCTTTAAGGAGGAGTTTTATCCTAAACATATCAAGCATACCTTCTACTATATCTTAGCCCCAGGGATTGTTTTTGCCTCAGCTTTTTTAAGCTTTATGGTCATTCCTTATGCAGATGATATCACCCTAAATGGCTTTACCTATCACATCCAAGCCCTGCCTATTGATTTAGGTGTTTTGTGGGTCTTTGCCTTTGCAGGTTTAGGGGTGTATGGAATTATCATTGCCGGGTGGTCGAGTCATAATAAGTACTCTATTTTAGGTGCGCTTCGCGCCTCTTCTCAGGTTATCTCTTATGAGATAGCCATGGGACTTTCCATCGTCTCTATGCTCATCACCTACAACTCCATCTCACTCAATGATATGGTCAATTTTCAAGGCCAACTTCTTTTTGGTTTTATTCCCGCTTGGGGCATTGTGCTTCAACCACTTGCAGGTATCATTTTTATTGTCACTGCCTTTGCAGAGAGTAATCGTGCCCCTTTTGACGCGGCCGAGGGGGAGAGTGAGATTGTAGCGGGCTATCATACCGAATACTCTGCTATGAAATTTGCTCTGTTTTTTATGGGAGAGTATATCGCAATGTCAGCGGCTTCAGCGCTGATTGTGACCATCTTCTTTGGTGGGTATCAGATCCCTTGGCTCAATACTGAGTTTATGCACACCCATATGCAACTAGTATTAGGGCTAGTGATGCTTGTAGTAGCACTTTTTAGCCTTGTCTTTGTTAAGTGGATGAGAAGAAACAACTGTACCTCTATTTCACAGCAAAAAGAGACGAAGTTTGCAACACTCTTCATAAGCGCAATCGTACTCATTTTAGAGGCCTTTTTACTCTATCTTTTAAGTGTGGGTATGAGCAGTGAGGGAAATGCTATCTTCACGATGATCTTACAGATTACGAGTTTTGCACTCAAGGTAATGTTAATGAACTTTGTCTTTGTTTGGGTACGATGGACCTTTCCGCGTTTCAGATACGATCAAACCCAAAGTTTAGGCTGGAAAATTTTACTTCCATTGGCCCTGTTCAATATCTTTATCACGGCTATCGTGGTCGTATTAGGAGGGTTCTAATGGGCACAAAAGTCGTACCTCGATATGGAGATAGCTTAAAAGATAGAAGTTACCTCTTTGCACTCGCTTCTGGGATGAAGACCACCTTTAGTAAGTTTGCCAAAAATCTTAATGACATTAACGCCGTTACCACCAAAGAGTATCCTGAGGTACAGCCTGATGATATTACCGATCGTTACCGAGGAATGCACCGACTCACCCACAGAGAAGATAACTCTGTGCGTTGTGTGGCCTGTTTTATGTGTGCTACGGCCTGTCCATCAGATTGTATCTTTATTGAAGCAGAAGAGCGCGAGGATGGAGTTGATGAGAAACAGCCCCAACGTTTTGATATTGACCTGCTTGAGTGTATCTTTTGCGGTTACTGTGTGGAGGCCTGTCCTTGTGACGCGATTCGTATGGATACGGGTATCTTCTCTATTATCGCAAAAAATCGAGAAGACTTTGTCATTAATAAAGAACAACTCCTTAGTAACCGCGGTGCCTTTGGAAAGGAGAACTCTCTTGCTTAGTACTTTTTTGTTTTACACCTTAAGCCTGAGTGCACTGGGTTCTGCCGGAGCTATGATCTACTTTAAACAACCTATCAATGCAGCTTTGAGCTTTATTGTTACTCTCTTAAGTATTGCAGGGCTCTTTGCACTTTTAGGGGGAAGTTTTCTCTTTTTGGTGCAGATTATTATCTATGCTGGGGCCGTTTTAACCTTGATTTTATTTATCATTATGTTCTTAAACATCAAAGAAGAGAACCTCCCTAGTGAACCAAACAAGGCTAAATGGATACTCTTTATGTCTCTTCTAATAGCACCCTTTACTGCAATCTTAATCTCAACCATCAATGCTATTCCCTTTGCACCGCTGCATTTGGAAAACTTTGGCTCCATTAAGGCCGTTGGAAAAACACTTTTCTCCTCATGGGTACTACCTTTTGAGATGATATCGATTTTGCTACTTATCGCCCTTGTTGGCGTAGTGATACTGGCGAAAAAGGAGAGCAAACATGGTTGATGTGGGTAGCTTTTTCACAGTGGGCATACTTCTTTTCTCTATTGGGATAGTAGGTATTATCAGTCGGCGTAATATTTTTATCATGTACATGTCTGTGGAACTTATGCTCAATGCGGTGAACCTCATCTTAGTGGCGCTTTCACACCATTATGAAGATTTAAATGCACAAGTCATGGCGATTATGATTATTGCCATCGCTGCGGCTGAAGCCTCTATCTTTTTAGCCCTGTTTGTGATGCTTTTTAAGAATGCACGTAGCCTTGATGCGAACTTCTTTGAACTCTTAGCCCAGGAGAAACATCATGATTGAGAGTGGTCAACTTTCTTGGATTATCGGAGCTGTCTTTTTCTCCTCTGGCTTTATCATGCTTATTAATATGTACAGTAAATATAATGATGACATTCCTCAAAGAATCTATACCCTCTTAGGCTTGGGTGGGCCTGCACTCTCTTTGTATCTATCGGTGCACCTTATGCTTCGTTTTTATCACAGCAATGAGAGTCTGTATTATAAGGCCTTTACTTGGTTAGACATTGAGGGTTTTAAAATTGACGCGGCTTTGCGTTTGGATGCCTTAGGGGTGGCGATGCTTAGTTTTGTTAGTTTTGTGGGCTTTATTATCCATCTTTATGCCCACACCTACATGAAGAATGAGCCTTCTTACGCACGCTTTTTTGCATGGTTTAATCTCTTTATGGCTTCTATGTTTTTACTCATCCTAGCCGACAACCCCATCATGCTCTTTATCGGGTGGGAGGGGGTGGGACTCTGCTCTTACCTGCTCATTAGCTTCTATTTTGAAGAAGAAGCCAATGTTGAGGCTGGAAATAAGGCCTTTATTTTAAACCGCATTGGGGATTTTGGTTTTTTATCTGGCCTAGCACTGCTCTTTATCTATCTTGGAGAAAAAGGGCTTGACTTTGCAAGTTTAGAAGCCAATATCCACCTTATCAATACACCAATGCTAAACTTGATTGCCCTTTTACTCTTTGTCGGTGCCATGGGAAAATCCGCACAAATTCCACTGTATGTCTGGCTACCAGACGCCATGGCAGGACCAACCCCTGTTTCAGCCCTCATACATGCCGCGACGATGGTTACAGCAGGTGTGTATATGGTCGTTCGTTTTCATTTTTTATATGCTATGACTGAAGAGGTGGGACTTTTCATTGCCTATATTGGTGCTTTTTCAGCTCTATTAGCTGCGCTTATTGCCATGCGTCAAGATGATATTAAAAAGATTTTGGCCTACTCCACCATGTCGCAACTGGGTTATATGTTTATGGCAGTGGGCTTAGGGGCTTACTCTTATGGTCTCTTTCATGTCTTTACCCACGCTTTTTTCAAGGCACTTTTGTTTATGGGAGCGGGGGCGATTATCTTACTCTTGCATCATGAACAAAACATTAAAAAAATGGGGGCACTCAAACAGAAGATTCCTTTTATTTATGCCATGATGCTCATTGCTACTCTAAGTATATCGGGACTGCCACCTTTTAGTGGCTTCTTCTCAAAAGATGCGATCTTAAATCACCTCTTTGCTTCTGAGCAGTATCCTATTTTTAGCATTGCCCTACTCACGGCGGGTTTAACCTCTTATTATATGTTTAGACTGCTATTGCTTGTCTTTATTACTCCAAGCCAAGAGACGCCTCACCTTTTACCTCAAAGTAAACTGATTAACATCACCCTCTTTATCTTGAGTATAGGCGCTATTTTTGTAGGCTTTATGAACCTGCCTGCTCTTTTTTTGGGAGAAGAGCCCTACTCCTTATGGCTTAACCTACCCGATAGACATTTTCACCTCTCACACAGCAGTGAGTTGATTTTACTCTTTGTCAATATATCTGTTGCTCTTAGTGGTATTTACTTTGCCTTTTCACACTACAAACAAAGCCGAATAGATCCTTCTTTATCGATTTTAGATAAACCTATTAAGCAGAAGTTTTATATTGATGAGCTTTACACTGTACTGATTGTAAAACCTCTCAACTGGCTCTCTTTATTTTTTGTCAAAGTCGTGGATGAAAAAATCATTGATGCCTTTATTCATTGGTTGAGCTCAGGGTATCAAAGAGTGTCGTATTACAGTGATGCAGTACAAAATGGAAATGTTCGTTATTATGCCCTGTATATGTCAGTGGGAATTGTCTGTATCTTTATCTATCTGGGAGTTTCATAAATGGAAAATATCCTCTCACTTTTAATTTTTATACCAATATTTTCTGCCATTATCTTGTTTTTGCTCCCTCTTAACGTGAAATTTATCCGGTATGCAAGTTTTATTGTGACACTCTTTACGACTACACTTAGCTTATGGATGTTCAATCATTTTGAAGCTACCTCGCACCTTCAGTTTGTTCAAGAGTACAACTGGATTAAAGAGTACGGTATCTCTTATCATGTAGGCATTGATGGTATTTCACTCATTATTGTCATGATGACCAATCTGATTATGCCCCTACTTTATCTCTCCTTTTGGCACCTCAACCGAAAGGGGTATTGGCTTAACCTCTTAATCGTGCATGGAGGCTTAACGGGGGCGGCACTCTCACTGGACCTTATCTTATTTTATCTCTTTTGGGAGACCATGTTACTGCCTATCTTCTTTTTAATCGGTATCTTTGGACGTGAGAACAAAAACTTTATGTCTATGAAGTTCACCCTTTATACCATCTTTGGCTCCCTCTTAATGCTTTTGGCTATCTTGTACCTTGGACATACTCACCACCTACAAATGGGGGTCTGGAGTTTTGCCATTACTGACTTACGCTTGCTGCATTTTGATATGCAAAGCAGTCTGCTGTTATTTGCGGCCTTTATCTTCGCCTTTTCCATTAAGATACCTCTTTTTCCTTTTCACACCTGGCTACCACAAACCTACCGAGCCGCCCCAACTGGTGCTATTGTCATTATGTCTGCTTTAATGGCTAAACTCGGTGTGTATGCGATATGGCGCTTTGTCTTTACTCTTTTTGAAGAACTTAGTCTGCAAAGCTCTCACTTCTTTGTTATCTTAGGCCTCTTTGGTATGATCTATTTTGGTATTGCAGCAATGAAGCAAAGGGAGTTAAAAAAGCTTTTTGCCTACTCTTCAGCCTCGCACCTCTCTTTAGTTGTGATGGGGATATTTGCCTTTAATTATTACGCGCATTTGGGTGCTTTTTATATGATCGCTTCACATGCCCTCTCTTCCGCGGCCTTGTTTATGATGCTGGGTATGATTTATAAACGTACCCAATCCTTACACCTTCACACCCTTGGAGGCATTGCCTTTCATGCCCCTATCTTTTCCGTGTTTTTTGCTTTTTTTGCCCTGAGCATTGTGGGGATTCCTCTCACGGGTGGCTTTGTTTCTGAACTGCTACTGATCATGGGTGCTTTTAAGTACAACATCATCTTAGGTTTTATTGCTGCCACTACCTTACTTATTGCCATTTTGTTTGTCTTTAGAGTCATTCAAAAGGTTCTGTATGCCAAGGGAAGTTTAAAGGCCTTTGAAGAACTTCGTTCTTATGAGCTTTTTTCGCTTATTCCCCTAGCCCTACTTATTTTAGCCATGGGGATTTTTCCCTCTTACTTCATTCAAAAGCTAAAACCTACCGCGCACCAATACACCATCAAGGAGATACAAGATGTACAGTAATGACATAATTACCTCCTTATTGATTATTGGTTTAGGTGCTGTTGTGATGATGTTAGTCGCAGCCTTTACTAAGCTTAGTAACCTCGTGCTCTCTTATGTCACACTTTTGATTATCACCATAGCCATCTACTTTCAACTAGGCTATTTAGGTGAGCTTTTTGCCTTTGATATTCAAGCTGAACTCTTTAATAAAATGTTACGTTTTGACAGTTTTGCCTCACTCTTTAACATCATCTTCTTAGTCGGTGCCTTCTTAATGATAGCCAGTGCACGTGCTTTTATGTATGCAACGAAGTTTTTTCTTCCTGAGACCTTTTCTCTTATACTCTTTGCAATCTTTTCCATGATGCTACTCTCCATGGCTAATGAGCTATTAACTGCCTTCATTGCCCTTGAGTCTGCCTCTGTCGCTGTATATATCTTAGTGGGTATGAATCGTCATAACGTACGTGCTTCAGAGGCCTTGTTTAAATACCTTCTTTTAGGCTCATTTTCAGGGGCTTTTTTCCTCTTGGGTATCGCCTTTGTTTATGCCCAAGTTGGCTCAACACATCTTGGTGCCATTCAAGAGTACCTTATTCATCATTCTGAGCATGAGCTCATTATCATCGGTGGTGTTTTAATGATGGTTACCATCTTATTTAAGATATCCGCGGTTCCTTTTGGCGCATGGACCTTAGATGTTTATGATGGAGCTTCCTTGCCCATCACTGCCTTTATGGCCGGTACCTTTAAGATAGCTATCTTCTCCGTGGCCCTGCGTATCTTACTCGTTGATTATGCCAGTATGGATGCCTTTTTTAAACCTCTTTTAGTAATGACCGCCGTTATTACCATAGTAGGAGGTTCCCTACTCACCCTCGCGCAACAAAACATCAAAAGAATGCTCGCCGCCTCTTCCATCGTACACAGTGGCTACCTACTCATCGCACTTAGTGCCACAACCACCACCAGTGTCTCAGCAGCACCTTCTATTATCTTTTATCTAGTGGCCTACTTTCTATCAGCTGTTGGTGCCTTTGGTATCCTCTCATACATCTCGCATTGGGATACCGAACGTACCACCTATGAAGACCTCAAAGGCTTTGCCCATGAAAACCCTATACTCGCGGCCATGATGTCTGTTTTTATGCTCTCTTTTGCCGGTTTCCCTTCAACCATAGGCTTTTTAGGGAAATTCTATATCTTCACCTCAGCCATAGAATCTGGACTCATTTGGCTTGCCTTATTGGGGGTTTTGGCCGCCTTCGTCTCTATATATTACTACTTTAAGGTCATTGCAATGATGTATTTTTATGAGCAAAAACAGCGTTACAACCTCAGCTTCTCCTTTACACCCGTAATTATTGCCATTGTTGCCATTGCGGTTTTATGGGGTGGTATTGGTACAGGCTTGGTCTCTTTTTTACCGGGGGCAAATATCATTATTCAAACGGCACAAGCCTCTATATCATCGCTTTTTTTATAAAATTTTAGCTATAGTTTACTTAGTTTTTTTCTAAGGTCTAGCTATGCGATTTTTACTCTCTTTGATTTCTATTTTTATCTTAAGCGCTTGTTCAAAAGCCCCTAACTATCATCTCTTATATCCCATAGAAGCAAGTCATCAAAAAGTTTCACGTCTGCAAGGCTACCGCTTTCTCTCCACTGAACTTAGCTCTCCTGCTTCTATCATCATACTCTCTAATCCTGTGGAAAATGGAGGCTTTGTTGACCTTGCCTTTGCCCTAAGTAATCACTCTAGCAAGCCAATTCACCTTGATGCCAAAGACTTTGTTTTTAAACTGAGTAAAATAGGCAATGTTCAGCTCTTTACCAAAGAAGAATACCTTCACGCCTCAGAGTACACAAAGCCCAAGGCATTTAAAGACCTCACCCCCAAAATGCAAGCCTATGGTTGTGTTGGAAGCAATACGAAAGACAACATCTCTACTGATGAATTTACACCAACACAAGCATGGGTCTGGCAAAGACACCTGCAATACCCTTTTAAACGTTCTGAACTCTATTTTGAGAGCTTAGATTTAAAACCTCAAGAGACAAAGGGTGTTATCTGGCGACTAAAGATTCCGAAGTTAGAAGAAGGTTTTGAGCAGGGAACGCTCTTCATCAAATTTGATCTGAATGAAGAGGCGTATCGATTTAAGTTTATTTTGCAGTCTTTAGCCCAAGATGAGAAAACAGCTAAGTAAGGCTAAGTTTACCACCCACGTACACGGGCATGACATGAGTTACATTGGCGCATCAATAAAGAAGCACTCTCTAAGGCACCATCATAATCTTTTGCAGCCATTGCCTCATCAAGTTCATTAGAGTACTCCATGATACGACGTAAACTCTTTTCACCAAACTTATAGGCATAAGCTGTATCAGCAGGAAGGTAGCTTTTTAAGTCTCCTTTTTTATGGATACTATTAACCCCCTCTTGAATATACTTCACACCCGCATCAACATTATCTAAATAGTTATACAAAAGACCATTCATAATCAAACCCATACCGTCCGCCATATGTTTCATATCCGAGATACGTTCTTGCTGTTTTTGCGCCATTGTCACTGTGGAAAGTAGTCCACTTAGTAGTGCTATTGTGATTAGTTTTTTCATTTTACATCCTTATCTTAATATGCAATAATCTCTTTGGTGTACTCAGAAATAGCCACCGTAGGTACTGAAAACGAGACAAATTTTTTCGCCTTACGTCGTCCGCCAAACTGCTCTTTAAACTCTGACTTAAAACTTTTAAAATAGTCATGAAACTTATCTTGTCCTAGTACTGCAACGGCCCATAAGGTTTCATCTTTTGCATGTTCTAAGACAATGGAAGCCAGTGGCTGTGGTGCAGGTCCACTCACATTTTTCGCACCCTTCTTAGGATCAAAGGCCGAAAGATGTGAGGCACAGATAATCACGCCTCCTTCACTGTAAGCCATAGTCTTCGCCTTTCTAGGCACATACGACATAAAGCTGTCCGCCTTATTAACATGGGTAAGCTGATGCGGGCAGATAGCCGTATAGGCAACGATACTCTGCTCTTTTCCAACAGCACCTGACCAGATATACTCCACCCCATCTTCGCTTTGTAGTTTGACCTCATTATCTGCTTTTTCACCAAGGTTAATCAAAAAACAGGGTACTGCAACTTGCGGATAGTTAAAGACATAGGTTTTTTCCGCTTTTAATTCAGAGGCCTTAACAGGATTACCCTCACCATCAACCAATTGTACCTTCTCATAGGCCTTATACAGCAGACCATTATCAGCATACAAGGTGCCTCCAATCATTGATGGACAGACAGCAACGGCGGTTGCACCTGCACCGACTACTCTTAAAAAATCGCGTCTTTGCATATTTTCTCCTTATTTATTAGACTAATATCTAACTCTAAATAAACCCTATTTTACTTAGAGTTAGATATTTACAGCCTAAGCTGCAAATACAAAAGATTGTTAAGCGAACATATCTCTGTACATTCCTTTAGCCCATTCAAACAGCGCTTTACCATTGTTAGAACCAATCTTACCTTGCCATTTTTCACTTGTTGCAGCATTTGCAAAACCAAATGATTTTGTTTTCTCATTATAAGCATAACCCGCATTCACTGAGATCGCTTTCATTGGATCAGCCGCGACTGCTGAGTAACATACCGTAAGTGGAGACTCCCACTTCGTCTTCTTTCCATTAATACGTCCTGCAATCACTTTCGCGACATAATGCCCTTCAGAGTTTGATGTATTTCCTGATTTAGAAAAGCCCATAGGACGTACATCGCCTGAACAGAAGATATCCTTCTCACCAATACACTCATAGGTAAATGGATCGATATTGGCTTCCATCTTGTTAAATGGACTATCTTTAGCCACACCCGCTACTTCAAGAAGTTTACCCCCTCTTACATGCGGATAGAAAGAGGCATCATCAAACTTAATCACCTCATCAAACTCAGTAATAACCTCTTTTTTATCCATATCAATCTTTTCAATCTTCGTTGATGGACGGTAATCAACATATTTTCCATACATCTCTTTAAAGGCTGAACCAAAACCTTCTGCCTTAATCGTAATACCAGAGTTTTCATCTAAAAGAAGTACCTTACCATCGATACCTTCACGTTTAAAATAGTCTGCAATTAGACAGGTTCTTTCATATGGCGCTGGAAGACAACGGTAGTTTCCACCAGGAACCGTCTGAATAAAAGTTCCGCCTTCAAAGTCTTCAAGCTTCGCTTTAAGTGTCATCGTTTCAGAACCTGGAATAAATCCAGCTGGGTATTCTGTTTTTAGACGTAACTCTTCAGCTGGATCACTTGTCCAACCTGAATAATCATATTCAATACCTGGAGCAAGTACAAGATAATCATACTTCATATCACCCTCAGAAGTATTAACAACCTTGTTTTTCTTATCTACACCTACTACACAAGCGTTAAAATGCGTATAGTTGTTTTCACGAGCTGCTTGTAGGTAATCGTTCGTGATGAACTCTAAATCTGTTGCTCCTACGATATATAAGTTACTCACGGGACCTGAGATAAAGCTTCTTCTTTGCTCGATTAAAACCACGTCTGCATTGGGTGCAAACTTCTTCGTATATTTAGCCACGGATAGACCCGACCAACCGCCACCAACAACAACCACTCTTGGACCTTTTGCATCCGCTATGGGAGCCTTTGTTCCAAGACCAACATGAGAGTCTGTTTTTTGACTGGATGCTTGAGCAGTGGTACCTGCCATTGCAATTGCTGCTGCCGCAACACCTGAGAATTTCAATGCACTTCTACGAGATAATGCCATAAGTAAGCCTTTAATATAAGATCTAATTAACACGAAGGTTAAGATGAGAAAATGATATCCCTTGGTTTCTTAAGTAAATTTTAAACTTAACAAGCCTCTTCTTATATGAAAAATTTGCTGAAATTAATTCTCACATTTTTATCACACATAACTAAGAGAAAATCCCTATTTATAGGGGTTTAAATGACATAAAATCACCCTATATATTTTTATCACATAAACATTCAAATCACTATAATGCTACTTTATGACTATAATTTTTATTAATATTTTGATTAAAAGCAGGAGTATAAACGATAATGAATATCATTTTAAGTATTATTTAAGAGAGCTTGGTCTATAATTTTGATATCCAATATCAATTAAGAGTCTATCTCTTAACATTAAAGGATTTACAATGCTACAAACGCTAGAACACATTAATGCAAAAGATCAGATTGTTGATCTTACAGGACGCTCTTGCTAGAAACTTTTGCAAGAACTAAATAGACCTGTTTAAGCCCTCCTACTTAAACAGGAAAAGCTAAATTCATTTATTTGCCTTCTCGTCATGAAGGTAAGACTCCTAGCACCCTCTGCCAAGGGTGTATCTCCTAATTAAGTCTGAGCACATTTACGTGCTCAATCATCAAAAGTTTAATAGACTTCTTACAAGAAGTCTAATGATAAAATTCCAATGCACTCGGTGAAGCGAAGATAAAACTCTCAATCGGTCGGCGTGTTGGTAATAAAGAGAGTCTGTGCGGAGAGATAGCCCGTGAAAGGCCTACATAAAATTGTGAGGGTGCGAAGATTTCATTTAGGTCGATGACTAGGTCTAAAAGGCTCATTCCTTGTGACTTATGAATAGTAATCGCGTAGGCTAAAGAGAGTGGATATTGAAACAAATCAAAGCGAGAGACCTCAACTTCTTGTTTCTTTCCTTCAACAACCTTCTCTTTCCACTGCTTTTTAGAGTAGCGCTCTTTTTCAACCCGAACCAACTTACCATCATCTTTGAGCACATGGATAAAGCCCTCTTCTTCGTTAATACGTACTACCTCACCGCGTTCTCCATTAAAATAGTTCCATGCATTTCGCATAAAGAGCACAGGAGCACCTATCTTCAGTTCAAGTGAACGTGGAAGCCTTGAGTCATTCATAAAACGCTCTATCTCATTGTCTTTAACACTCTTCTCATACTTTTCAACTCCCGTTTCAAAATGATAGAGTTCACCCTCTAGTGCATTTAACTCTTTTAGGTTATGTCTATCTACGGAAGCATTCTTTCCAAACAGAAGGGTATGGTTTTGCATATCTGAGGGCATAGGCCTTGTTAAAGAGTGGATATAGTTCAAAACCTCATCATCTTTTACCCCATGGCGTATCTTATCAAGTATATGAATAAATTCGGTATCAGAACTTCGTTTGACTTCGCTTAGATTGTATCGCACAAAGTTAAAACGTTGCCAGGCTTCTGACTCAAAGGCAAAACCATAGATTCGGTTAATCGGTATAGAAGGATTTTCATGAGCAAAACGGTTTTTATCTGAGTCTCGTATCACCGGAGGGAGTTGTAAAAAATCGCCTGAGATTACGAGCTGAGCTTGTGATTCTGCTTGAAGTAGACGCAAACGAATCATATCCATTACACCTGAACTTACCATAGAGATTTCATCAATGATGATAATATCGATTTTTTTAAGGAGCTTAGAGAGTTTTTTATCGATATTGATCTTACCCACTCTCTCAAGATCAAAGGAGTGATTACAGATACCTAAAGAAAAGAAGCTATGAAGGGTCTGTCCAGAGATTAAAGAGGCGGCCATTCCTGTTGAGGCCAGCTTTGCTACCTTTTTACCTTCTATCTCACATGAGGCGATAAGCGCGCGAAGTAAAAAGCTTTTACCAACACCCGCGCCTCCCGTTACAAATACATTTTGTCCCTCATTAAGGAGTTCTTTTAAATCTTGAAGTTCTTGCACACCCTAGCCTGTTTTTTTGAAAGTGTATCTTGTTTATGTTGTAATCTCTTTAAAACTCTCTTTTAATGTATCTTTGACATCCAGGTCAAACTCTCTAACGAGTTCTTGACCCGCCTTGCCTATATCTTTAAGGTCTCTTGATATAATAGCATTGATAAGGTCAACTGCCTTCGCAGCGATTAAGACACTATGCCCAATATCTTGTATCTTATCTTCAACCTCTTGTAGCTCCTTTGTTACCTCAGTCAAAACTTCTATATCTTCTTGCACAACTTGAGCACTAAGGCGCATAGACTCCATGTTTAATTCTGAAGCAAGGGAGTACAAGTTCATCTCTACTTGACGAAGTTCTTCTCTTTGTACATCTGAAAATTCAGCTTCATGTTCATACCAATAATCTCCCAATGTCTGTCCAAGCCATTGAAGGCTCATTGCTAACTCATAATTTTCATCTTCGCTTAGTGCATATGACATCTTTATCCCTTATAACTTTTGTAAACGTTTTTCATATCTTTAAATACAGGCTTAAGTTCTTTAGAAAAGTCTTTCAAATAATTTTTCAACTCTTTTTTTGTAAGATCATCTGAACCAAGGGTAAGTTTTTTGTGCACTTTTGCTGCTGAGTCTAAAGCATTTGCCACTCTTTTTGCAAGCTCTATCTTTTCGCTTAGAACGTTTTCTTTTTCATACAGCTGTGAACGGTACATTTCCCAAGCGATAAATTCTTGTTTCTTGCCAATTAAAGCAAGCTTATTATGATAAGACTTTAGCTGAGCTCTTTCTGTATTGAGTTCAAAGAGATAGTTTCGTTTTATTGCCTTTGAGAGTGTATGCAATAGCTTTTGAACACTTTCATCCGCCTCATACAGGTAATACGACAATTGATCTTCTCTTTTGCCTTGCGTTAAAGAAGAAGCCAACAATTCACTTAAAGAGACTATTGCCTTTGCCTCTTCAGGCTTAAGCTTCTCATTCTCATTCAAACTTGCTTCTAAGCTATCAAAGTTTTGTGAAGCATCTATCAATTCATCAGAGGCTAAAACATCAAGCTGAGCACTATAGGCACTTAACACACGCGTGATATTTAGAAATTTAGTATACACTTCATCTTGCTTTTGACACTGAGCCTTACCTAGTTTTTGGGTGTAAAAATGGACACGTTGACATGAAGCTGGTATATCTTTCATTATTGTATCTGTGTCTTTTATGACGGCTTGCGTGTTTTTTGCAAAAGAAGAAACTTCAGACATTGATGAACATGCAGAAAAAAGAAGGAGAACGAAAGAAGAGAACAATAGGTATTTCACATTAAAACCTGTTTTAAATTATTTATACATATTGTATTGAAGTACTCTTAAAAAGATGTTATTTTACCTCAAAGCCAAAAATGAAGACTTTTAGACCTCACCTAATGCTTTTTTTATCGTATATTGCATATCTTCGTCTAAGTCCATGTTCTTACGCATCCAGTCAATGTAACCACGATCAGAAATCACAAGTTCTTCAATCGTCTTTCCCTTGTTCTTTCCAAAGCGAAGGGGTCTGTTCATATACACAGGCTTAGAAGTGAGTTCTACTAACTTATCCATAGGGTTAATATCAGGATAAAATTTCTTCACCTCTTTAGTCAGAGCAGACATAAAGAGCTTTAAGATAAGTACATCGCCTATCGCGTCATGGGCTTTAATCACAACACCAAGTTTAGAGGCTTCAGCCTCTTCTTGTTGGTACAGTTTTAAGGCGTAACGAAAATACTGAAGTCGATGATAATCTGCATCAGGAAAAATGTGTTTAGCACATCGGAGCGTGTCAATAAGCCTCATCTGGTTTTTAAAACCCTCTTTTTCAAGCATCCCCAGATCAAAAGGGGCATTATGGATAATCATATAATTCTCATCTGAATTTAACTCAACCAAACGTTTATAAGCCCCAGTGTCCACGCATAAGGGCTTGCCTTCAATCATCTCAGGTGTAATATGATGCGTCTCCATCGCCCCTAAACCAATCTCTTGATCACATGAGCAAAACTCATTATGTACCTCAATGGCCTCACTTGGCTTGCCTAAGACCATATATCCTAGTTGAATCACTCTATCAAGCTCACCTGTACCGGTGGTCTCTGTGTCTAAAATAATATATTTTGCCATCTACATTCACTTATAAGGAGGATTAAAATTCGAGGTAAGGGTTTGCAACAAATTCTTGTGTAATTCTAAGATAATCAAGATTAAGATTAAGTTTGATAAGACCACCACTCATCTCAATCGGTTCTAAGAGTGTAAAAAAGTCATACGTCTGCCACTCAATTAACTTTCTATCAAGCTCTTTGTTAATCACAGCAATAGGTTCATCTAAGATCTCATTAATAAGTTGCGCAATATAATGAGCAGACTCAGGTGTAGTCTCTTTATGAAAAAGCTTGCATATACTCTCTATGGGTATCTCAAACTCTGTGTCATTATATTCACTGGTTTGATAGGTGTGCAAAATAGCATTCGCAAGACGCACAGCATCATCACTTGGCCATGCGATTTCAATATCTTTTTCCATCTGTCTACACTACTCCTCTGTTCGCCCTTAAGATATGAAAAATTATAACACAATAAGTTATTTACTATTATACAAATCCTCAAATAAGGCATCTAAGTTGAACTCACACCGTATCTCACGGGTAATTAAAGAAGGAATATATTCTAATAAGAAGTAGGCTAAAAGTAGCATAGGATAAAAAAGTATCACACTATAATAAAACTCAGCATACGAGAAGTGCTCTTTAATCCACTTTACTGCAAAGCGCCCACCACTCATGGCCGCGGTTGTTTCAAAAGAGATAATAAAGCCTATTACCAAATAGGTTAAGATAAGAGCATACACGATATAAAGGTATCCATAAAGTATCATAACAGCCCCCTTTTAAAGGTTCACATACTTTATCTTACATCATTACAAATTTAAAAAATCTTAGAGCTAAAACTTAATTTTTCGTTCACAAAAGTTTCTCGATTAAGCATTATCTCCAATGGCCATTGCCGTCTCAGAGTCCCAACGTGAGATATGCAAAATAATCCAATGTCTAAACTCACCCTCTAAAAACTCCTGAATGGCCTTAGGGTCTTTGCGTAAATCCCAATCTTCTTGCAGTTTTTTAAGTTTTTCACGCATCGTGTCATGTTCTGCCTTATGGATGCCCATGGCAAAAAACTTACTCTCTTCCATCATCTGCTCTTCGGTTGAAAAGTGATCCTCAACATCAAACTGCACCACCTTAAACAATTCATCAATCTTCTCAATATCCTTCGCCAACACCGCATCATGAAAATCATTAATAATCTCTATCTCTTCTTCATGTAACATATTCATCACTGCATTTGACACCTGTTGAACATCACTAACTTGCATTAACATTTTATCTCCTTTGAATTTAACTCATTAGAAAAAGTATAGCTTTTAATCTGCTCTTTTTTATTGATAAAAATCAAGTAATTTGAATGTAAACGCTTTATTAGTTGGATTAAAAAGCACATACAAGTGCACTATTTTTACAATACATTCAAATTATGCATTCCAAGCTATGTATTCACTCTTTAGATGTTCGATAAGATGATATAAGCTTCCTACATCAACTGCTTTTCTTTGTAAATGCACGGGTATCTTGTTCATTTGTAGGCTCTGCATATAATTTTCTTGCTCTTGCTGAGCAACCCCTTCAAGCATACTCACAAGCCTTTGAAAATCACTCTCATTCAATGGAACAATATCCTCTTTAAAACTGCTTATCCACTCTACACTTGTCTTGTTACTTAAAAATGTCATATGAATCTGTAAAACTAAATCATTAATACTTGCCAAAATAAACTCCTTGCTTAAAAGGATAATTTTATCTTAATTGTTTAGAAATAGAGCTGTTATTTGAAGTTTTTAAATGGAGGATGAATGGTGCGAACGGAGGGATTTGAACCCTCACACCCAGAAGGCACTACCCCCTCAAAATGGTAGGACACCCTTGTATACAGTGGGTTCAAGCCTCCCGGACATTTTTCACGGACATTTTGCTTCCAAAAATGCTATACAATGGAAACAGTTTTGCAATCTATAGAGTCCTTAGATCACACCAAAAACTAATACATAAAACGCATACTAATAAAAAAAGAGGGGAAGGTTTTATGTAGATAGTGTAACTGCTCAGGAAAGCAGTTATTTATGAAGCGTCTTCAATTAGTTTCATAAAACGCATATTAGCTATTTTAACCTTATCTGTATGATCAACAGCTTCAGGTTTATAATAATGGTTAGTCGTTACTTTCGAACCAGTTGAATGCCCAAGCATCTTTCTCGTCTCTATAAGCTGGTTATGGTCATTGTCCATCTTACCAGTTAACATATGTTCAAACGCAAAACCAAGTCCATCACTTAGATTTAGAGTTGCTGCTGAGTTTCTTGCAGATCTCAGTGTCTTATACTTAATACCAATCTCTTTAAGAAATGGTTTAAAGTAGTGTCTATTAATATCATCCGAACTGAACCAATGGGGACCTGCTTTGCCACCTGTTGGGAAGAAAACAAATTCTTTATCATATAGACTGTTGTTTCTAAGATCTTTTAATAGTTCCATTGTATAGTCCAGGGCAACGATATCTCTGTAATGGTTTTTATCTCCATTACTTCCTTCAATAACACCCTCTTCTTTTGTTATAGCACGTCGAATATGAATAGATGAAGTTTCAAAGTCGATGTCGGACCATTTAAGACCAACCATCTCACATTGTCTTACCCCATAAATGAAAGAAATATTGAGATAAACCTTTAACCAGCCTTCTGACTTAGTCAAGATATCAAGCATCTCCACTTTAGTATAGGCTTCTTTATTCGAATATGAAGGGAATGAAATATTCTTCACTTTTGCAGCTTTAAATGGGTCTTTGATGATAAGGTCATCATACACAGCGGAATCTATAATGTTAGCAAAGATATTTTTTACTCTTCGTGCTCTTTCACCTGAATATTCTGATTTCATGGAATATAAAAACGATGCAACATCATCAGCATTGAAATCTTTCCAATTGTAGCCTGAAAAATACGGTAAAATTTTACGTAGAAAAAGACTTTTATAATCTTTTTGAGTAGCAGACTTACGATTCCCGCTTGTCTCATATAAATACCTCAGACCATATTCTTCAAAACTCTCTGGTCTTTGTGTATCTTCAACCTCTTTTTTATTAGCAATAATATTTAAAATAACTTGTTCTCTGCTATTGCGTTCACAAAAACGCTTTCCCTCTTTATCAGGTATTCTACTTAAAGAATATCTATGAGAAACTCCATCTATTGTAGCTGTAACGTGAATATGCCCGTTCTTAACAGAATAACCTTTGGGTAGGTCTTTAGTTGTGTAAAGTGCCATTTGTGTCTCCTTAGACTCAAACGATTCACTTCCCTTACCTACAAGTATTTTATCGGAAAGTACTTTAATAAATGGGTTGTCATTTAACTTGCACATTTCACACCCTTTACTTTTGAGGGACAAACCACGATCATCGCAAGTGCGACTTCTCTTGTCATATAAATAAGTCCATCTTTTTTGTAATAATCTTTACCAAAACTATAAGAGCGTTGTATTTTTGCTTTTAACCCAGCTCGGCTCCAGCCTGTTCGTTGAGCTAAGTACGATAGTGAGAATTCGGGGGGCATTAAAAAATCTATGACGTCAACAATATGTTTTTGCTGTTGAAAGAACATGTTTTTAAGTTCTAAATATTCATCTGAATGAATTTTACTTTTTTGGCTGTTTCCAGCAACTTGATTGTTTTTTTCTTGTCCTAAACCATAGGCTCCTTTTTTATTTAACTGTTCCATAATAAGTCCTTAGTCTCCAACATCCAGCTTGCAAAATACAGTTTAAAATCACAACGAATAAATGGATAACATGAAAATTATGCCATAAATGTAGTACAAAGTCAATATACATATTCAATAAACTATATAAAATTATTCTAAACTCCCCTTAAATAAGCAATCAAAATATAAAGTGCAAATCAGATACAATAGTAAATAATATAAATATATGTAGTATAATTATCCATCTCGAATTATTTTAAAAGGAAAATACATGAAAATAACAAAAACAATTAACGGTATTGAAACAGCATTTGAGGGAAACTTCTTTTGCGACATAATTTCAGGTCAAAGAGATCTTGCTAAATGTGAAATAATAATTACTCAAAATGGCAAAACAAGTATTATTAAGAGTAAGAATGCTGGAAGCTTTGTAAGGTTGACTACATTTGAAGATTTGAAAAATGAGCTTTTCGGAGAGCACCGGAATGGTTCAGAAACACTTTTTGGAAAAACCTGGGAATTGAATGAACTAAACATTCGTGTAGGTGTTGGTTGTGCGTACGAAGAAGGTATAAATGAATTGTGTGTTTATGGAGCTGATGTCTTTAATAAACTCATATCTGCAGTAATTAAATTAAACAAATAAAATATACCTGCAAGAATTTACTTTATCTCACATCCAACTAACGGCGGTAGCGATGAAAGTTCCTTACTTACTTCTTTAATCCAGCATTCCAAAATCGTATCAGGGGTCTCAACTAATGAATAGATGACCCATTTACCTTTTTGTTCAGAAGTAAAAATCTTTGCTTCACGCATTTGTTTTAAATGACGAGAAACAAGAGGTTGGGAAAGTTCTAAAGTATCACAAACTTCACATACACATAGTTCCTTCTCTCTTATAGCCAAACCTAAGATCTTTAAGCGATTAATATCACTAAAGATTTTTGCCAACCTAACCAGTCTTTCCATTTAACCTCTTTTAAAGCTTTGTTATATAACAATTCGGTTATATAACAAACAAGTTATATGATTATAGCATAAAGGGAAAAGATTATGAAAAAAAGTTTAGTAAGTTTATTATTAGTGGTAAGTTCACTCTTTGCTTTAAGTGGAGAAGAGGTTTATACACAGCATTGTGCCTCATGTCATACGAAAGATATGATGATGGATATGGGTGGTATGATTGAATGGCGTAAGAAGATGCAAAGCTCTACCAAAGAAGAAAGACAAACAATGCGTCAGAAGATGATGAACGAGATGCAAAAGGGTGATATGAAAGCACCGGCAATGCCAATGATCTCGATGCGTATTAAGCATATGACAGACACCAAAGAAGAATTTGTCAACTTTGTAAAAGACTATATCCAAAACCCAAGCCAGGAGAAAGGCTACTGTATGCCTATGGCTTATAAACGTTTTGGTGTTATGCCTCCTATTGGTAAAGGGATGAGTGAAGAAGAACGTGATCTTGTTTCGCAATGGTTATATGATAATTTTAAAGGTTCATGGAAGGACTCTATGGGCGGTATGATGTGTGAAAAGAAAAACATGAAGTGCGGTTCAGGAAAATGCGGTGGTAAAAGTAATGAAAGCATGAGATGTGGTTCTGGAAAATGTGGAAGTAACTAAATATGGAATTGTTCTCACTTTTTATCAATGCAATAATTGACTTAAGTAATGCAATGGCTCCTTATATTTTATTTGGATTGCTGTTTGCCGGTATCTTACATGAATTGGTACCTGAAACTTTAGTGACAAAGCATTTGGGAAAAGAGAACATCTTTTCAGTGATTAAAGCAACCCTTTTCGGTATACCCCTTCCTGTGTGTTCATGCGGGGTTATTCCCTTGGCAACAAGTATTAAAAAGAGTGGGGCTTCTAAGGGAGCCACTTTATCTTTTCTTATCTCTACACCCATTACAGGAGTAGACTCTATTTTAGCGACGTACGGAATGTTTGGGTGGGTTTTTACAATTTACCGTGTTATAACATCTATGATAGTTGCTATGGTTTCTGGGATCTTAACGAATATTTTTGATAAAGATATGCCAAAAGAAGAAGTGACACCTGCATTTACATCCATGCAAGCCCCACAAAACAATGCAACAATGATGAATTCATTTTCTGCTACGCCAGTTCAAAAAGTGGAAGAAACTGAGAGTTGTTGTTCATCAAGCTCGTGCAGTGACAGTGATGGCCCCTTAGGCTTTTCTATTACGAAGGCTTTGAAATATGCTTTTGTAACCCTTTTAGGTGACATTGCTAAGCCATTGTTTTTAGGTTTAATTATTGGTGCTTTAATAACCGTTGCCATTCCTCAAAACCTAAGTGATATCTTAGTTGAG
>Ga0316207_10000460_pt1 | contig 66365 bp, 58 predicted proteins | sample 6weekpyrite_MG_FD_204943 | JGI IMG/M metagenome (GOLD analysis project Ga0316207, IMG submission 204943) | Microbial mat bacterial communities from mineral coupon in-situ incubated in ocean water Damariscotta River, Maine, United States -... | ecosystem: Environmental > Aquatic > Marine >... | reverse complement strand
TACATCCTTCAACTTATCAGTGGCGATCTATACGAAAGAACGCATGTTAAAAATCAACGGCCGCTACGAGAAGCCGAAGAGCATTTTATACTGGAATTATGACGACAATTGAATCAAAGGGCAACAATTTGGTAGTCACGAGTGGATTCGAACCACCGACCCCCACCATGTCAAGGTGGTGCTCTAACCAACTGAGCTACGTGACTTTAATATAGGGCGCATTTTAACTGTATGAAATGAATTGTCAAAAAAAGTTAATTTTTACCACTAAATCTTTGCCGTTAGCAAAGGAATAATCTAATTTGTAAAACAAAGGGATTTCCTGTAATTTAGCTAGAAATCAAGCAACTACAATTAAAATCAATTACCAAATCATACGCTTAATTTAAGAAGCATCAGATTATAAATTAGATTACCCATTAGAAATCACAGTGAATTATAGCAAAATATTACCCCTTAACATTACAAGCTGGTTATACCAACCTTTTGCAAAGTATCCCGATAAAACTGAAAGATTAGTCTACCTACTAATATTTTTATTCCCAATTGCTGGCATGAGTGTCAGACACTGGATTACTAATATTTTCAACATACTCGTATTGATTGCTTTAATTACACTCAAAAAGCCAAGAGAACCGTTAATAAAAGAAGAAAAAATATTCTTGTGGATTTGTGTCAGCTATTTTTCGATGTTTATATTGTCATCTTTAGTAAATGGATGGGAACAAGCTCAAACTTATTACTTAGGTACTGAGCTAAGATTTTTAATGGCAATTCCATTGTATTTACTTATTAGGCGATATCACGATAGCTGTACCTGGTTACTTAAAGGTGCAATTGTTGGTGGTGTATTTCTTATATCTCAAGCTCTTTATGATCTTTATATTTTAAATCTACCTTCTGTACTAGGTGTTTACAGTAAAAATCTTACAGGTCCATTTGCTGTTCTTTGTGGGTTTTGGTCACTCTATTATATATCTCAAAACTTATACAAAATTAAAGTGCCATATTTGATATTCATCTTATTATCAGTTATAGCCGCTTTTACAACTGCAGGACTATCTGGTTCTCGAGGTAGCTATGTTGGCTTTATAACTACTGCTCTAGTCTGTGTTATGTTCTTTTCCAAGCCTCGTTGGATGTTCGCAAGCTTAATTAGCATATTCTTGATTGCAGTTTTATTTTACCAATATTCAAGTACTGTTCAGACCGGAATAGATAAAGCAAAAAATGAGGTTCAAGAATACTTCAGTGCTGAAGATCACGTTACCGATAAAAGCTCTAAAACCTCATCAGGTGTAAGACTCGAAATGATTCGGACTAGTTTACTATTTATTAAGGATAATCCATTAACTGGAATTGGTCCTGGAAATTATAATAAAAGCACAAAAATATATGTCGATATGAAAAAAGCAAGTCCCGGGATAAGTTTATTTTCGAACCCTCATAATGTTTTCATAGAGGTGGCGTGTGCAAAAGGCTTATTGGGATTAATCACAGTATTACTCCTTTTTTACTATCCTGCTTATATATTCATTAAAGATTATAAAAAATTTAAACCGAGCGCAATTATCGGGTTAATTCACATTATTGCAATATCAATATTCTCTCTCACTGATCATTCAGTTATTGTCAAAAATAATTATTCTTCAATTTTATTATTAGGAATCATCGTTTTTTTAGCCAACCACTTCCATGCAAAAAAGAAAGCCATTGAATTAAATCTAAATAGTTAAATTCCTGCCAATAAATAAAATAAGATATAGTTCAGCACACGTTATTAAAAAGCCTGACATACTCATTAATCACTAACCCATTTATCTCATCGGAGTTAAATTCTTCCGTTGCTCGTTTATATGCATTAATTCCTAATTTACTTAAAGTATCAGGATTATCAAGCAAATGTTTCATAGACAGAGCTAGTTGAAAACTATCTTGAGGCTCGACTAAATAACCAGTGACATTATGAATAATTGAATCTTTAAGCCCTTGTACTTTGGTGCCTAATACAGGTACACCCATTGCCGCAGCCTCTATAACAACAGTCCCAAAACCCTCTCTGTAACTTGGTAAACAGACAAAATCGCAAATCAAAAAATAATCTTCTGGTGAAGATGTAAAACTACGTGTTATTATTTTGGGGTTATCGTATGCTTGTATTAATAGGTCATTCAATTTATCATCAGAGCTTACTTCAGAGGGCCCAACAATAACAAGATAGACATCATAGTCTAATTTTTTTTGTAGCTCATTAAAGGCGGTTAATAGCTCACAAATACCCTTATCTTGAGTTACGCGACCCATATATAAAATAACTTTGGAGGCGTGATTCAAACCCAATTTCGACTTGATATCATCGCAAAGCAAATGTGACTTTTTATTATTAAATCTATTTAAGTCCACACCAGCCAGTGAACCACTACCCAAAACAGAGATTACATCTAATGATTTTATAACATTTTGCTCTTGTAGATATTCTACTTGAGAAATACTATCAGCATAAGTTTTATTATTTAAAGCAATGATTAACTTATCGCAAAACTTTGCTACCCACCTTATCACTCCGTTTTTATTAGCCCAGGCTTGCCCTGTAAAAGTATGTAACCTGATTCTAATATTTGCCAATTTAGCTGCAATAGCACATAAAAGGCCTGCCTTAGGAGTTGTAGAATGAACGATATCAATATTTCTATTTTTAAATATTTTATAGAGCTGTATTAATGCAACAAGATCTTTTTTTAAGCTAATTTTACGAGGTATATGAACAGGTATATGTTCAATTCCTAAACCTCGAATTATATCCATACCTTTATCTTCACCAGAAATTAAAATAAGATTAAATCCTGCTTTCTCAATATCTTCCAATTGCTTCTTTAGTTGCGATGCAATGAAAAATGATATCGTTGATACTCTAGCAACTGTAATCTTTTTATTCTCTGGAAGCTTCATTAGTTTTCAGGTTTAGACAAGCCCCATGATTTTATAGTTAAATAAAGACTATCTTCCAAGGTTTTCATAGACTCTAGCTCTATATCCTCTCTTAGTAAATCTGACTTATATAATGCATTGGATGTTAATGCATTTATTCTGGATATAGTAAGAGGAAATGTTTTACCGCTTAACCGACTGATTAAATCTAATATATAAGCAATAAATATTACTATAATTTTAGGCATACGAAATCTTGGATATTGGCTACCGGTAATCTCACATATTATTTCTACAAATCTTTCCAAACTAACAGAATCAGAAATATTGTATATTTTACATTTAGAGGCCATACTCAAATGACAAATATTAACTATGGCTTTTGCGACATTACCAACATAAATGTAGTTCGCAATTGCACCTTTTCTACCTATAAAGAAGAATCTTGTTTTACGAATAACCTCAACTAGACTTTTTAACGAAGTATTTTTCATATCTTCACCAAATATAATCGATGGTCGAAGGATTACTATTCCCTTATTATCCACACGATTAAGCAGCCATTTATCAGCTTGGATCTTACTATTTTCATATGCATTCTCACCTTTAAGAGCTGCATTTTCAGCAACAAAACCAGTTCGTCTAAACCCATAAACACCAACACTACTTACTTGCATGAATTTTGTTATATTATATTCGCGAGCTGTATTAAATAAATTTTTCAGCCCTGTAAAATTCACCATTTCCATATTTTCTATAGCAGTAAATTCACCTGCACAATTACATACAAAATCACACCCTTCTAAGAATGGCTTTAACGAATCAATGTTTGTCAAATCTCCAACATAATAACTAATTTTATCTGAATTAGATCTAAGCCCTTTTGTCCTAGTTAAAATATTTACCGAATCTCCTTTATCGACAAATTCTTTTACAACACGGGCACCCAAAAATCCATTACCTCCAGCTATAGCAATTTTCATATAAATTAATGTTCCATGAATTTTTTCCGAATAACAACCGGAAGTAAACCATAAGCAAACGCAATAATTGGATAAAGATAATCTGCAAATGTTCCTCCAAAACGCTCCAGAAGCCTTAATTTAAATATCAAAGACCCCCATAAGTATTTGAAACGTTTTCTTTTCTCAAAGTTTTGTTTACGATGAATTCTCTTATAGATTAAGCAAGCATTGATTTTTTCAAATACACTTTCATTAATTAAGAGTTTTACCCATAAATCATAATCAAATAACTCTGTTCTATCTTCACTGTAGCCATTTACTTCATCCAATGCTGAACGTCGAATCATTGCAGAGGAATGACAAACTGCATTTCTACGAATAAAATCAGCATGATGTAACTTTATAGACTGTATTTCACCCGGATTTCTGTCAAGATAATGATTTTCTTGTACCGTATAATCCGATGCCAATACACTGCATTCTGGATGGTTGTCCAAATAACCTGCCTGGATTCTTAGTCTCACTTTTGAAGAAACGTCATCAGCATCTAATATAGCTATATACTTACCCTTAGATATTTTTATTCCCTCATTTAACGCCACACCTCTACCACATCTTTTTAAATTCACAATTCTTAAATGTGGGTAATTCAATTTTTCAAGATATTGAACTGTGCCGTCAGTTGAGCCATCGTTCACAACGATATGTTCAAAATCATCAAAATCTTGTTTACTTATACTCATTACAGTACTATCTAAATGTTCTATACCGTTATATACTGTCGTGATAACTGATACTTTCACCAAACCCTAAACCTATAAATCAACTATTACCTAAACCAGGTCTTCACTACGCTACGGAGAAAACCTATACCATACTTAATATTTGTACCCTTCTTGCTTTTACCTGCTATCCGCTTTGTGACAGTAATAGGGACCTCAACTACATCAATTTTTCTCTTTAATGCTTCAATTATAAGTTCTGCTGTGTGGTACTGATCCTGGATTAGTTTAAACTTTTTAAGCGTTTCCACCTTAAATGCCCTGAAACCACTAGTGCAATCTGTTACATTTTTTCCAGAAAGAAACTTTATAATCATGTTAAATGTATGAATCCCAAGAAGGCGTATTTTGGAATCAGGTACTCTATGCCCCAAAAACCTGGAACCAATAACAATATCAGCATTTTTTTCAATTATGGGTAAAACGAGTTGAGAAATTTCATCAGGTTGATGTTGCCCATCAGCGTCCATCGTAACGACAACCTGAGCAGAGATAATATTAGCCACATCATAGCCTGTCCTTAATGCAACGCCTCCCCCCATATTGAATGGGTGCTTAATAACAATTGCCTGATAGTTTTCGGCAATTGAACATGTATCGTCAGAGCTACCATCGTCGATCACTACAGGTACAACAGGTCTATCATGTATAAGCTTCGGTATTTTAGGTAAAATATGCGGAATATTTTCTGCTTCATTATAAGCTGGCAATAAAATCATTATCGAATCTACAGAGTACTTATCAGATAAACTTAAAACTTTTTGCGTTGCAACCGATCTGAATAATTTATCAAAATTCCTATCTCGAACATACGATTTAGCTCTTTCTCTGAATAAAAGCAATACAAGAAGACAAACAAGTATAATAAATATTGTTATAATTCTAAAGCCAGGAAACTTTGATACAAATAAAATCTCTGATGGAATATTAATCAACTCCGGACTAAACCCAATTGATATTGAACTTAGCCCAACAGCCAAAAAGAACCAAACGTCTATACGCTGCACCGTATGTGTACGTAAACGCAAGAAGGCTATTAATACAATAACCAGCCCGATTGCGATACCCAAAAGTCTTAGTGTTGTAATTTCCATAAATTTAGGATCTTTATTATAAATACTTAGCTATTCGAAATGTATATTATTGCCAGCTTACCCTTGGCATAATTAATTCCTGTTGAATCTTATCTTTATATTTTATTATTGTCGTCAACATCTCACAGAGAATATTAGAAGTTAAATAAGTTGGTTCAAGCCCTAATTCATGCAAGCCTGTATTTGACGCCTTATAATAATGCTCTTCCTTTTCTTTACGTGGGTTTGATATCTTATTAATTGTAGTTTTTATTCCCACTTGTAATGCAGCATCATGGACCATTTCCGCAAGCTGTAAAACCGTAAATTCTTCTGTAAATTGATTTAATATCCTAAGTTCACCAGCATCCACTGGGTTTTGAATCGCCAAATTGACACAGTGTAACGTATCAATAATATTTAGAAAGCCACGTGTTTGTCCACCTTTACCATAAACAGAGAGAGGAAGATTCGCAACAGCCTGAGTAACAAATCTATTAAGTACGGTACCGAAAATATCATCATAGTGAAAACTCGTCATCAAATTATTATTATACTGTGATTCAGCAGTGTGGATTCCATAGACAGGGCCTTGCATTAAATCAGTAACTCTTAAATTATATAATCTAACATAAAACCACAGCATATCCGTATCTAGAACTTTAGTTGTATGATAAAAGCTACCTGCCTGCCTGGGAAAAAGAAAAGTATCTTTACGATTATTTTTTTCAATCTCAATCCAACCCTCTTCTATATCTATATTAGGAGTCCCATATTCACCCATTGTCCCAAGCTTAACTAAATGACAATCAGGAACAATGTTAATCAGTGCCCATATAAGATTAAAAGTAGAGTTAAGATTATTATTAAGTGTAAATCCAGCTTCTTTCACACCCATCATCGAATATGGTGCTGATGCCTGTTCAGCATAATGGACAATTGCTTCAGGCATGAATTCAGTTACAATTTCAGCTAATTCATTATAATTTGCACAATCGCCATTATATACCTTAATATCAAATCTTGTTATTTCTCTGAATATTTGAGCACGTTTATCTAGCTTTGGCGTACAAATTAAAGATTGACTATTTGTTTCTTTGGCAATCTTCCTTTTGCTATAATTATCCATTACAGAAACATTATGACCAAGTGCAGCAAGATGCATTGCTGTAGGCCAACCCAGGTAACCATCACCACCCAATATCAATATTCGCATTTAAATTAACTTATGTAGCAACAAATAGTCTGTTAATGCCTCTTCAGTCATAGGCTTTTCTCCTGATGAGTTATACGGACTAGAAACACCAGTTTTTTTTATTTTTTCATAATCATATTTAATATCAGAAAATAAATCATAAAATGCTGGTTTAACTATAAAATACTCATCAATTTCTACAGTTCTACGAATTTCCTCATGATTAATTAACTCTTCATACATTTTTTCACCAGGTTTTACTCCGATTTTTTTTATTTCAATGTTATTGCTGATGAAACCATATTCAGGTGCCAACTTATCAATCAATACCTTAGCTAAATCGGTAATACGAATAGTTGGCATTTTAGTAACAAATACCTCACCACCGTATGCATGGAATATTGAGTCCATAATAAGTTTTACCGCATCTGCACATGACATGATAAACCGCGTCATTGATTCATCAGTAAGTGTAATTGGCCCGCCTTTACGGATTTGTTCTTTAAAAAGTGGTATTACAGAACCTCGTGAACCAAGCACATTACCAAATCTAGTTGATAAAAATATAGTTTTCTTGTTTTCTCTTTGTACATTGGCAGCGGTAATCAACCGCTCGCCCATTAATTTTGTTGTCCCCATAACATTTGTAGGATTAACCGCCTTATCAGAAGAAGTAAATACTACTCGTCCAACGCCACAGTGTAACGCTGCATCAATAACATTTTGAGTACCGTTAATGTTTGTTTCAATTGCTGATGAAGGAGTTTGTTCACAAAGATGAACATGCTTAAGTGCTGCGGCATGAATAACTATATCTACTCCTTCAAATAACCCGACTAAGTTTCTATAACTAACTATATCTGTAAGAGAAAAGGAAATGCGTTCATAACCTTTGTATTGTTCCGCACAAAAAAACAGTTCACTTTCATTATTGTCAATTCCGATGATTTCTTTAACTGGAAGAACGCATAATTGCCGTAGAAGTTCACGACCAATAGTTCCACAAATACCAGTTACAAGAACAACTTTATTTTTCCAATGCATATTTTTTAGTTTTCATGTTAGTTAATGTTTAAAAGATTTCGCGCATCGAAACCCGATATATTTAGCAGCAAATTCTTTATCCACATAACGACGTAAGCTAATCCTAAGATCTTGTGGCTCAGAATAGAAACTACCACCTTTAATGATTGCTGTACCTTCGTTATTTTTTTTCACAGAGATATTATCTTCAGAAGATACAATATTGCTACTATCATCTGCAATCGAAACATATTCAAACACATTTCCAGCCATATCAAAAACTCCATAGGGACTACCCCCCTTTACTTTAGATCCTGGCTTTACCGGGTTATTACTACCACAACCCACGCCTGGATCACCATTAAAGTTTGCACGATTACAGTCAGGCCAACTATCTCCCCATGGATATCTTTTAGTATCCAGCCCTCTCGCTGCCTTTTCCCATTCAGCCTCAGTAGGAAGTCTTTTACCAAGAACTTCACAGTATAATTGTGCTTGCCTCCATGTAACACCTGCTATAGGAAATTCATACGAATAAGAATAATCAATTTTTGGTTTAAAGCCTAAACTTAGAAATTCACTAACTGTTGTTTCATATTTGTCGATTTGAAAAGAACCCAAATTAACTTTACGCTGTGGAATTTCATTCTTTAGTCCCTTTCCTTTACTAGATCCCATAATAAAATCACCTCCCGGCACAAGCATCATTGGCATTTGTCGATTTAATTTATCAATTTTACTTGCCAGGTTAACTTTATACTCATTTACCTTTTTATCATGAGATTTTATTTTATAATTTTCACTATGCAAAAAAGATGGTTTTAATTCTACACATCTATTATATATTTTTTTATTTTTTATTCTTATATTATCTTCAGCTTTATAATGCTGCAACACAATCTCACTTACACATGATTTATCTTTACCACCTATTGTACATGCCATTACGTCCCTTATTATCTTATAATCAAAGTTGTATTTACTTTTCCACTTTTGGCGTTCAACATGTCGTGCTTTCATATACTCAGAAGCTAATATTTTATTTAACCTCCTTCCAAATTTTTTGTCTTCAGGCTCCATTTTACCTTTTATAATATTAATCATGGCATTCCCCACTTCTACCGAGTAATGTCCAGCATCCGGATAACAATTGAAATCGTTATAATAATGTTGACTTGTCACGGAATTATAACCAGAGAAGTCATAAATATTTACATTTCTACTAGCCAAACCAGAAATTTTCTCAATTATTTTTGAATACTGCTCTAAATAACCTGCTTGCTCTATAACTTCAGTTAAATACACATGCACGGGATTAATCATAATATTGACAGTTATTCCATTACCATCTAGTTTTTCAATTGTTGATACAAGCGCATTCATCTTACTATCGGAAAGAATATAGCCATGATATCCATGTCCACCTTTACGCATAATATTCCATATTTGCTTTGAATAGGAATAGATTGCGTCTATATCTGATATTTTTTTGTTGCTACTTTTATCATGAAAAGTCATTTCCTGAATTTGAGAAAAGTCATACATAGTACGACCTAATACACTCAAGTTATTTTTAATTGCATCTTTAGAAAGGATAACATTTGGATTGTTGAATATCTTTCTTAGAATAGGTGTTTTGACATAATTTTCTTCTTTAAACCTATTTTGATAACTTGCAACATCCAAGTTAGTATCAAACATGAAAAAATCTACTCCCAAATAAACAGTCTCCAAATCAGCCACGGTATTGTTTGCAAAATCAAGCAACTTGGAAATTTCATAGGCATCACCAGCATTCAAAAATAAATTCAAACAATTTTCATCCTGAATAGCCTCATAATTAGGATTGATTGATCTCCCAACCCTCGAAGTACCAGTAATTATACATTTCGGCTTATACGCCTCTATAACACCCGGAAGTACCAGTCTTCTATTATCCGTTTTAACTTCTATTCTTGACACACCTTCACGTAGTGAAAATACGCCTGTGTAATCAACGAAAATGTTAAACAATATAATTAAAAATAGAGAAAGAAAAACCATGGACACAATAATTAACCCGTGTCTCTTATACATTGTATTTGTTTTAGATGATTTAAATCTCATCATTTATCTCAAAACTGAAAATATATAAATTCCTGAATACCAGACATCGATACAATAGATAATAACAACATTACCGAAAGGACAATTGCATATCGTCTTTTCTTATAAATCTTTAAAGGAAATGAATTACTGTTAATACCTAAAAACACTACCACAGAACCAATTAAAATGGTTAGTAAGGGGATTTTCAATGATGGATATAAAACAGGAGCGTGAAAACTGTAATTGAAGAATAACCCTTGCCATATTAAAAAAGTCTGATCCATATTAATAGCACGAAAGGGAACCCATGATATAAAGACACAAAAAAATGTAACAACTATTGCAACCTTAACGTTTAGCCTGAATTTTTGTTTTAACCAAATATTATTAATTATTAAATAAATTCCATGCATTAGACCCCATAAAATAAATGTGAAACCTGCACCATGCCACAACCCACCAATCGCCATTGTTGCTGCTAAATTCCCATACTTTCTCATTTCACCTTTCCGGTTACCACCAAATGAAAAATATACATATCTTTTCAAAAAATTTGATAATGTTATATGCCATCTTCGCCAGAAATCAATTATAGATGTTGACTTATAAGGAGAATTAAAATTTATAGGCAACTTAACTCCAAACATTCTTGCCAAACCAATAGCCATATCAGTATAGCCAGAAAAATCAAAATATATTTGCAAAGTGTATGATGAAACTCCAATCCAATAATCAAAAGTGCTTAGCATAGTATGATTTATATTTGGATCAAATAGTATATCTGCATTAACTGATAAACGATCTGCTATAACCACCTTCTTAAATAAACCTACAATGAAAAAAGATAGACCAATGGAAAATCCGATATTACTCCATTGCATAAAGCGCTTATGTCTAATCTGGTAAAAAAAGTCCTTATGACAAACAATTGGTCCTGCAATTAATTGTGGAAAAAACGACACAAACAAACTGTATTCTCCAAAAGAATGACGCGCTGTCTCATTTCTATAAGTGTCTACCAAATATGCTATTTGCTGAAATGTAAAAAAGGAGATTCCAAGTGGTATTGCAAGAGAAAGTACTGGAAAATCTGCATTTATAAAGTAATTAATATTTCTAGCAAAAAAACCAGCGTATTTATAATACGACAATAAGGCAATATTACAAACTAAACCAAAAAGAAGAACAAATAGTCTAAACCTGGACTGCTGACGATTTCGAATTAGCACTCCAGCAATAAAATAATTTAATATTATAGTTCCGATTAGTAGTGGTAAATATAAAATATTCCACCAAGCATAAAAAAAAAGTGAAAATAAAACTACCAGATAAATAGCTGAATTTTTGCCAAATATACGGTTTGATAATACCGCACCCAATAAAGCTAAAGGAAGAAATATAAATACGAATTCATATGAATTAAAAAGCATAAAGAATAATTATCAAGTGTTATATACTAACTTTATGATTTCTCATCCATAATTCAAGAGTAACAAACTTCCAGATTATCTCGTATGGAATACTCCCTCTTTTGAAAGAAGCATATAAATCTTTCATTTCCTTAGTTTCAAACAAACCTCTATCCTTAATTGACTTATCTGAAAACACATCCTCTACAACCGAAAGTAACTCGTTTTGCATCCATATATTCATAGGTAACTGAAAACCCTGCTTTTGACGGTTAAGTACAAAATCAGGCAAAATATCCTTGAGAGATTCAGTTAAAAGCTTTTTTGGCCATCCTAAAGTCTTTTCCCATCCATTTGGCAAGCTTAAAACATGGTCAACAATGTCATCGTCAATTAATGGCACACGCACCTCCAGAGAATGCGCCATACTCATAGCATCGGTATCCCTCAAAAGTCTCCATGTCATATAATTTTTCATTTCATATTTTTGCAATAATTTCCAAGCGTTTATACCACTAGCATCATCATTTAAGCTAGAATATAAATCTTGCGTATACTTATTATCGTTAAACTTAAAAATCGTTGACTCTCCTGCAGCAATATCCCCATTAGCTCTAATCATTAAATATAAGCTTAAAGGGTTATTGACACTTAGTAAGCGGGTAAATTTGCTTTTTCTGATAGGAGAACTTATGAAATTCCTTAAAATAGTGATAAGCATTTTCTTTAGATGAACAGGAACAAAATTCCAATATTTTAAATATTTAATCCATGTTGGATAATGCTTAAAAATACCATAACCACCAAACAGCTCATCACCACCCAAACCTGAAAGTGCAACAGTTATACCACTTTGCTTTACTTTTCCAGAGACAATATATGTATTAATCCCATCGAAAGTTGGTACATCCATATGCTGGATAAAATTAGACAGATTATCTAAAACATATCTACCATTAACAATGAACTCATGATGTTGCGTACCAAACCAGTTTGATATTTCACGAGCTTGTGAAAGCTCATTCAATTTGCCTGGACCATCCTCAAAACCAATTGAAAATGTGCTGATATTATGATTGGTATTTTTTTTGCACAAACCAACAACAGCTGTAGAATCAATTCCTCCACTTAAGAAAACTCCAAGTGGGACATCACTCTGCAAATGAGATACGATACTTTTATTTAAAAGCTTGCGTGTTTCAGGAACTATATCATTATGGTTTAGTTCATTGTTAATAGATGGCGGAGACCAATAATGCCATATTTCACAATTCCCTGATTTAAACTGAAGTACAGTACCAGGCAGTAACGACTTAACATTGCTTATAATACTTGTAGTCTGTGGAACATACCCAAAGAGAAGATATTGCTGCAGACCATGCATATCGATTTTTTTCTTGATTAATCCCGATGATAATAACGCACCCAATTCTGATGAAAATATAATTCCCCCATTAACTAGTGAATAATATAATGGCTTAATTCCTTGTCGGTCTCGACACAAATAAAGGCTTTTATTTTCATCATCATATACGGCAAATGCGAACATTCCTTTTAAATATTCAGGTAATTTTGAACCCCACTCAATATACCCATGAAGTACGACTTCTGAATCAGAATTTGACTTAAATTGGTAACCTAATTTTTCAAGTTCTCTTCGTAAATCCTTATAATTGTAGATTTCACCATTAACGGCTACAGTTACTTTTCCATTAGAAGATGTGAATGGTTGCCGCCCATTTATAGAAACATCTCTAATACTGAGCCTACTTTGACCTAGAACACAATCACCACATGCGACAACATCGTGATCATCAGGACCACGATGCTGCATATATTGGATCATATTATTTACCAATATTATTGAATCACCATGTTCAGACTTATTAGTAATAATTCCTGCCAAACCGCACACAACTAATCACATACCTCTGATAGAGAAATCTCATAACGATTTGAAACAGGCAACTTACCTTCTTGTTTTATAGTTAATTTAGTTAAATTTTCATCTTTGCCATACGATATAGCTCTTGAGCAAACTGATGACTTGATTTTTGTATTATCTAGATTTGACGATACATTCATCAAGACTTTCAGCGTGTCTGAATCAATAAATGTGACTTCACTAATTTTTTTACTTTTGCTCATCAACAATGTGCTTGGTAAGTGGAAAAATGTTTCGATTTTATGTTTTCCTGAACCTTCCATGCTGTCTTCTATAATTAGTTTATCAGAACCAATAGTGAACTTTCGAGAAAGCTTCACTGGCACAAATAATCTACTATAAGCTGAATAAATAACTTCAAATTCAACATTTCCGTTAACATCATTAATGCTTACTTGAGGCGGACTATTAAAAATATCTTGACTAAGAATTTCAGGAAAACCATTCAAACCATGAACTAAAGTAGGTTCTTCGCCATCTATTGAAATACCATTGTGACTCTTAATACTACGACCCACATCACCGCCAAGTTTGGCATTATATGTTAAACGCCCAGTACTAGCGAAAACTTCCTTTCCATTTACATTTAATATAAACGAACCAAGATCAGAGTGACCATGTGACCAGGGGGGAACAAATGCTAATGGATTAACGTATGCAACAAATGATATATTTTCAGTATTTACAATATAAAAACCAATATCACTATAGCATTCATTTATTTCAACTTTATCCCCATTAGGATTAACTTCTGTTATACCACCACCAAAATAATAACCCCAACCATCATATTTAATATTAACTGTCTCATTCACTTCACCTGTTATTATACTACTTCCTACATTCTTGATTTCCTTGTGAAAATCAATTGTATAATCTGGAGACATATCCCCGATATAAGGAAATGGTTCTACATTAAGTAATACTAGCGAACTATCATAAATTTTCTCTGTCTTCGACAAAATCTTTTTATTAAAGCACTCATCTTTAAATATGAGTGAATACCATAAAACTTCAAGATACGTTCTAGCCATTAGTATTTGGTAATGACTGGAACCTTCGCGTAACATACCAGCACTTGAGAACATAGTGTCCAGACCAAAAACTAATAACTTTCTGCCTAGAGCAGAGTAATAATCATTATTTAAAGTTAAACCGGCGATATAAAGTGCACGTCCATTATTAATTAAATGATTATTAGTTGATGCCCCCCTAAACTCAATCCTTGTTGACAAAATGTTTAACTGGAAATACATACTCTTAATGATATGATCCATTTCTGTGGAGTCTTCATTCGGAATCACTTCACGCAAAAGAACACTCCAGTTACATAGTCGCTCTGATATTGAGTAGATATCCCAACCTGGAACATTTACATCTTTAGGGTTTTTGTCAATCCAATGCAAAATGATTTTTTTAATCTCAGAAGATGAAATTTTTCTGCTAGCAGCATACGACAGCAACCAACCAAAGCGGTTCAAAGCAAACAATGATTCAGTATCATCATACGACTTTTTCCAGTCGATTGGAAAACTAAGCGTTTCCTTTTTACCTGACAATTCTACATTAAAAGCACCATCAAATTTTAATTCAGAAATTTTATGTTTAGGATTTTTAAATATATCATGACCTTTAACACTATTCATTACGTCAATTTCAGATGCGAGAAGATCAACGACAGGGGCTTGACGAAACTGATTATTTATTAAAATACGCATCGGCTCAATCAAACAACCAAAACTTCTTCCACGTATACAGAAAGAAACATAATTGACAGCGATATGATAAAGTTTTGCCCAAAAACTACGATAGTTTAGATCTTTTATGGCATTCATGTACAAAGTTGTACAAAAAGCCATCGCTATAAATAAAATACTATTCAAACCCGTTTTGAAATAAATTTGCAAGTGAAAAGTAGCAAGCATTGCCATTGGAGTCACTATAATTAAACCAATAACAAATGGACTACGTTTATTATGCACCCACCAGAGCTGGAAACTTATCCAAACGATACTCACTGTCATTGCGAAGAACAACAATATCCCCATCAAGCCAAATTGCTGATACATTTTCAAATATGGTGTGTCAGAATGACTTACTTCTTGAAAGCTATCAGAATCGCCTGGTTCCTTTAGACTTTTAGTCCAGTCAGATAAAGAATAACCTTTTCCATAAATGATTGAATATAAATTCGTATTTGTCTTGGCAATATCCTTAACATCAACTAAAACAGCACTACCCAAGCCTATAAAGGCATTATTTAAAACACGTTGGTTAGTCTTGGCATCGCAATAAATACAAGATAAAACTCCTTTTTTATTGCTGCCGATATTTTTGCTGTTCAGTTTATCTGGATCAATTTCACTAGCCTCTTTTACAGGAGTTGCAGCAGCAACCAAATAACTAAACTCCCTACCTATATCATGTTTCATGCAGGGTAATAGATAATTAGAGTAGAATATTGGTAATACAGTTAAAAACAATAAAGATATTGGTATCGCTTTTTTCCACTCACGATATAAAAGTATTGTTGTTAAGAATATTGCAGAAACATACAGAATTATCACAGTTTTAGAAGTGAACAATAAACCTATTGGTAAAATCAAAACCAATAACAAAAGAAAGAATGAACTATTTGGCTTTTTTATATTGAACTTAGTAATAAAAGATGGATAGTATAATGCAAAACCAATTACTAACAATAACCCGGTTAAGTGCTGGCTATACATTATACCAAGAGGTGAGTATGAAGCTTCTATGAATACTTTATACTTGCCATCATTGGGGGCGTATTCAAATAATTCATATAATACTCCAGACCATGGCATTGATGATGGTGGAATTTTGAAACAGTTTAATAATGCGGCTTCAATATACGTGAACAAAAAGGCTACCAGGAATACAAACACGCCAATTTTGGCAAGATTATACATGTCACTAAAACTCGTAAACCAGTGACGGATAATAAAGTATAAAAATCCCATTGAAAAATAATAGCGAAATTGGATTAAGGCATTAAATAAACTCCTGCCATCAATAAAGGCAATTAAAACATGAGCGAGCCCATAGCATACAAACAATGTTACAAAAATATCTGGTAGAGTAATACTACCCTCAGTTCTAAGCTTCGCTATATAATAAAAAACAAAATACTGAACAATAAATGCTAAAATGGGTAACAATGCTAAAATGATAAAAGTATCAGTTAATAAGGCAGCAAAACTTCGAACATGCCCATTAATTAATACGCCTACCCCTTCAGTAGAGGCAAACAGTAATATGTAATATATAGGCAATATTACTAAATTGAATGTTTTTAATATTTTTTTATATTTATCAACATCTCTATTAATATTTAGTTCATCAATAACACAATGAATCATATAAAGCCCCATTATAAGATAGGGCCAAACGAAGAATAGTGGTTCCCCGCCTGTCATTTCTCTAAAAATTGTATAGAATGGCAATAGCCCAACTAAGAGAAAAACACCGGCACGTTTATTTCTAACTGCATAAAAAAATGTTAAGCCTATAATAATTATATATATCCAACTAAACACAAAAAACCTCTATTATCTATTTAAGTATTACTTTAGTTATTATTCTTTTTAAAAGCTTTAATATTTAAATTAAACCCTATAATTTTACCTAGCCATACTTCGAATTTAGAATCATTTCGCCAAGGAGCATCGTAAACCAATTTTCCCGCCTCATTGAATCCAGTACGCATACCTAAAAGTTTAGAAATATACTTACCTACAAATGGAAAATGATTAAACACAAATGAACCTTTTCGTATATTTATTGTTTCAAATTTATTAAATAACTCTTTAATTTCACGACTATTGTAAACTTTAGTTTCAGGGTTATATATTTTCTGATCTTTATCGGACATCCACTCAGTAACTTTCCCAAGCCAATTTTTACCTTTAAAAATATTCCCTAAAAGCACACCTCTTAATAAAAATATGTTAATCCAATATAAGTATGAATTTCTAGCATATAACATGATGATAGCAGTGCCTGATGGCTTAAGAATTCTATATACTTCATTTATGGCTTTTTGAGTGTCTGGGGTATGATGTAAAACTCCATTTGAATAAACTATATCAAAATGGCAATCGGAAAAAGGAAGATTCTCTGCATCGCCTTGCAAGGCTAAATAATCACCATCCTCAGCTATTAGATCAAGCTTGCTTTTAGTGGAGAAAACTCGATCCAATGTTATATCAAGCGCTGTAACTTCCGCACCATAATGAGAAAACAAACTTGAATGTGCTCCAGCACCAGGCCCAATTTCTAAGACTTTCTTTCCCTTCAATTCTTCAATTGGCATTTCAGTAACAGCCAAATGCTTTCTAACATTAAACAAATCTTTTAACTGTGTAAGCTGCCTTGCAAACTCATATTTATCATTTATTAAATCATGTCCATCATAAGCAGCGTGATAAAGATCTTTCCAAAATTTTTGTATATCTTTTTTAGTCTCAGATTTATTCGTCTCCTCAGGAATCATAGACAAAACATCATGCATTACATTATATTTAGCACCACAATTAGAACATGCGATTACACCTTCAACTATATCTTCGCCATCGGTATTAGAAAATTCTTTAGCTTGACAAGCTGGGCAACACAACCCTTTTTCATTGATTAGTTTACTTATTATCATATGATTATATTTTTTCTAAAAAAATACGCATCACAACTGGATCCTCATCTTTATAAATAGCCAACCCTGTAGCTTCGTTAAAATACCTTAATCTAAAACCAAAGTTAAGGGCTTCTTCTATAAACTTTTGGGAATCAATGAAACGACGATAGTGTCCACAAATAAATGCACTATCCTCAACTAACTCACCCTGACCACAAAGTGGATCATGATTTGTTCTTGCTTCAATTAGCAACATAACACCTGACTTCAATTGAGCTGACAACCAAGATAGAGTATTCGTCTGTTCCTTTGCAGAAATAGCATGAAACACAAATCTTGAATAAACAAAATCAGGCATAACCTCTAACTGTAATCCATCAATAAAATCAGCTCTTTCAAATTCAATTTGACCATTTGAAAATATCTCTTTAGACTTATTTTTGTTATGTTCAATTGCAGTAGCTGACTGATCAACTGCATAAACCCTACATCCTTGTTCTGAAAAGTAAAAAGCATCCCGTCCATTTCCTGTCCCTAACTCAAGCACACGTGAATCAGAATCCATTATTTTATTCAAACAAAATTCAGCAAATGGAGACGGATAATGAACAATTTTTCTTCCTCTATCATCCTTATTTGACTCATGCTTATAAACCTCATCCCAATACTCTAGATCCATAAATTTATCTCTTTATATAATACCGAAGAAAGATGAAAACATCTGATATTTTCATCATAATATTAATTAGCTTATTAAATATACTCAATCATTTTCTGCCATAACCGTTCCCCTACCTCAATGTCTATACCATATAAATTATTTTTCTCTTCAGGATCATCAACTAAATTGTATAATTCAAACTTATTAGTTGTTGTATTCTGAATAAGCTTCCAATTTCCATCAGTAACACAACGCACATTTGCTGAATCAGGAGATGGATAAGGACCATCAACACCGCCGGTTTCAGAGAATGCTATGCGATCTTCAGAATCATTGCCACTTATAATGTCTAGCAGAGAGTTACCTTTAATTGGTTTCTTATTTTTCTTTACAGGTATACCAGTAATATCCAGAATTGTAGGTAAAATATCAATTGTTCTAACTTGTGAGTTAACTACAGTTCCAGGATTAAGAAATTTTGGCCATATCATGTAATACCAGATTTTAATACTGTAATCATAAGTAAACGATCCATATGCTTTTTCTCCTTCTTTTTCCCCATTGCTACCACCATGATCAGTCATTACAACTATGAGAGTATTTCCATCAGGATCTCTGTCTTCAATATGTCCTATTATCTTTGACAAATACTCACCAGCCTCTCGAGTATAATTCTGATAACGCAATTTGTTTTTTTCTATATTTTCTTCACCAAAATATCTTTTATCATCGATTGAATATTCTTTTATAACTTCCTTAACTACATCATGATGAATCTCGCCATGGTGTAAATATGTAAAAAAAGGTTTCTTCTGGTTATAACAGTGGTCTAGTTCTTCACAATGGCTACTTGCAACATCTCGCTCATCAGATTCAGGAACAATAGTTAACCTTTTAAATCCACTATGCGGTATTAAAATTGAACTAAATGTATATGCAGAAGTATAGTAACCGGCTGACTTCAAATAATCGGCAATAGAAAAACAGTTTTTAGTATCATATGCATCAGATTTTGTATAGGCATCAACACCATTTTCTCTTCCGTACATACCCGTAAATGTCGCATGACAAGATGCTAACGTATACGGTGCATATGTGATTGCCTTTGAAAAAAACACACCTTTATCTTTTAACTCTGAAAAAACCGGATGACTTCCAAGCGCATCAGTCCTAAATTGATCTAATAAAACAATTACAATATTAGGTCTATTATCCAAATTTACATCAGGTTTTATAAACTTTTTAAGAGTAGAAAACATAACTTATCCCTCACATAATGTATTAGCAAGCCAATTAAATTTACATATAACCAAGCTTTTTAAGTTCCTTTTGAATTAATGGATTTGTCATTTTTTTAGCAGCAGTTGCCCCCATGTTAATTGTATACGTCTTAATATCATAAGCTGAATCTATATCCGAATAATATTTAGTCATTTTCTTAAACATTTCATCAGCGACAGATTTGTTTGACTTATATATATTATTTTCAGGTTTTTCATAATCTCCAACTTTATAAAGAAGTTGCTCACCATTCGATTTCCAAATATATTTAAAATTTAAGTCTCGTACTGCACGATAAAAAGTAGAACCATTAGCAACAAGTTTTGGATATTTCTTTAGACGCTCAGGTAGAACAAGCGGAGGAGCATCAACAACCAGGTATCTATTAGGATCAGAGTATTCATCATTATTTAGAGGCAAGCCATCTAAGATTGTTAGTTCATTTGCATAGTTAAGTTTACCAATCATATCTAATAGAGTTGGATATAAATCTAAACCTGAAGAAATATTATTGTAATATTTTCCTTGTGAAAAATGCCTTTCAGAATAAATAATTGCTGGCAAACGATAGATTTCTTCCCAAACTGTTGCCCCATGGTTTAATTGGCCATGCTCACCTAGCATTTCACCATGATCTGATGTTATAACAAGAATTGTATCTTTTAAAATATTATTTTTCTCAAGTTTTTGAACAAATTCTTTCATTAGAGAATCAGCATAAAGCATTTCTGCTTCGTAAAGCATTTTCATTGACTCTATACCGTCAATGGCATCTCCCATATCTCCATTGACCCAGGCATGCATGTTTGCCTGTATATCGTATGCTTTAGAATTGACTTTATTATCTTTAAAAACCTTATCTATACACCATTGAGGTGGAGAGTAAGGCGTGTGAGGATGCAATAGAGTTGTATATGCAAAGACAGGTGAGGTATCGTTGTTATCGATAAGCTTTTCATATAAATAATCTAACGATGCCTTACCATCAAGACTTTGCGCAGAGGATCTCGTTATTGCTGCCTGACCTCTTATCGATTTATAAAGATTTTTTGTAAAATTCCATGCTACTGGAGATTTCTTTAATCGGTCTAACAGGATATTACGAAAACTCTTTCTAACACTCGTACCTGCTTTGCCTGGATAATAAAATTCATCAAAGCCAAATAAATCTTCATATCCAGCTGGAGGAATAAAACTTGCCATACAGTGTCCGTATGTTTTATATCCGACTTCCTTTAATATTTTAGGTAATGCGACAACATCTTCCTTCATTTCTGACATATTATGTACAACCCCATGCCGAGATGAATGCTGACCAAGGAATAAACTCACATGTGCCTGAGCCGACCCACAACCAGATGCATAATGGTCATTCATTACTAATGATTTTTTTGCTAAGCTATCTAAATACGGTGTTAAAGTACGATTATCACCATAAAAGCCAAACAGATCTCGTCGTGCAGAATCTAGAATAATAAAAACAATATTTGGTAATTTTTTGCTCTTCATGTTAACACCGCAATTTAAAATAATGATTTAACAATATGTATAAAGAATTCAATTTTGTAACCACTTAATCAATTCATAAAATCTGACTAAAATAACAGGAATCAACACTATGCAAGTAATTTTCCCAAACCATCTTCTGTTACAGGTTCGAAGTAATTATCTGCCGGAACATTTATATCATGGTTGGTTTCTGCTAAAAAGTGTTCTATATCCAATTCGCTATAACATACTTTCCAAGCTTTCAACGCATCAAAATTAGCCAGCGGGTTTTTAACCGGGCCTGAGCGTGATCCAATTATTGCTACAGGAGTACCGCTAATAGCTGCTTCAAGACATACACTTGATGAGGCCGAAACAAGCAACCTACATTTTTTTAACAGTTCGTATGTGGTTTCATTTGTATACGTAAAAACCTTGTTTTTTGCTTTAGGTAATAAGAATTGAAATTTTTCTCTTGTATAGGTGGGATGCTGTTTAACAATAAATCGATACTCAGTTCCCAGCAAGACAGTTAATTTTTCACTTATTTCAATTATTTCTTTACATTCATCAATAGATATTGGCAAAACTATAACTATAAGGTTGGAATCACGATAACCTGTGTTTTTAACCTTGTGTATATTCAAAAACCTAAATGCTGGTACTACGTTAATATTTAACTTTCTACAGTTTAACTTTTTATTTTCTACAAACGCTTGACCAACAACACAAATCTCATCCGGTACAGTTCCTGCTTCTAATTCGTAACAGGTTGGATCTTTACATGCGTAAAAATCTGGTACAACGTACCCTTGGTAACCTTTGACTTTTACACCAGGGTAGTATTTCTTAACAGCCAAATTAACTGCACGATCTATTGTTTGATTCTCATTCCAGTCAATAACCATGTCCAGGTCGATTCCACTTTTACGCAATCTTTTTATAAAGATATACTGTAACAGTGAATTATTCAGTGATGTCGAACATCTGTCTATCTTCAGCTCATCTACTACTAACTCATCAACATTTACATTCCCCCATAAAGGTATTTTTTTTATTTTTAAAGGTAGTATTAGAGATGAAATGAATGAATAGATATAATCACCTAACGTAAGCCAATCTTCTTTAACAATAATATTTTGTGAAGATTGCCTTATTGAATTAAATATTGATCTGAAGTGTTTCGGAGTTTTAATACCAATCATAGTTGAAACATACCAAATTTTATTTTTTATATCGCCGCTGATAACACCATCAATCAAACCAGGATAATATCTGTCATTAAGTTCACCTTTGGAATCAAAACTATCTATAAAAATAAAGTTGTCCAAATAAATTATTGGGCTATTTGGCACCCGCTTTCCACGTATCACTTTAGGCCAGACATAAATATTAAGTAACAGCCATGCACTTTTAATAATATTACGAAACAATATAAGTCGGCCATACCTGGCATTACCAGTCAACTTAACTTTCGCATCAGACTTATATTCATGCACTATGCTTTCACATATAGACATTAAGCTCTTGCTATCGACGAGAACTCTTTCTATATGTTCGCCACGCATTAAAATATTTTTGAGTAATTTTATGCGACAAAATGAGTCATGAATTAATGATAAGTGAGTATTTCTACAAGTGGCTTGCAACAGCCATGCAAGACCACTTAAATTATTTTTTTCTGCTAGTTCACCTATAAACGCATTATATTCATTTCGTACCTCAGGCTCTAATAATGATATTTCTTTTGACTGCGAAATAGTTAACTGGCCATTGCGTCGTAAATCAATTTCCATTCAAATACTCATCAAAATCTTTAAACACCATCCAGTTACGCTTATCTGTATGCAAAATATTCGTAAGCAACTCCCCAATACCTATAAAATTTATTTGAACATTCACTGCCGCATTAAAATCAGATACTGCATCACCGAAAAATAGACCTTTTTTTACATCAAGCTTATAGGTATCGATAATTTTTAATAAATTTTCCGTTTTATTACTAGGTGACCCGTAAACAGCTTCAAAGTAGCGACTCAAACCACGCCTGGTTACAATTTCACTTACCTCATTAGTTGGTGTAGCGGAGTTCACAAAACACCTTTTATCTTTAGTGCAGTATTTTTCTAAAAAATGACCAGCACCACTAATCTCTGGAGAAGATACTACATTATCGACCACTAACTTTGAAAAGCTATTTGACAGCTCTGAAATTTCATATTCAGATATTTCTTCTCCAAGGAATTCGTTATGATAATATTTAAATTTATCAAATCTTGACATACCACCATTTTCTCGATGATGTTTAATAACTTTTTGCTCAACAATATCACCATATGATTTATACAATGCAGCGAACGCACTGGTTTTCACCTCAACTGAATCAGCAAGGACTCCATCAAAATCAAAAACCAGAAAATTTGCAGACCTTATAACCTTACCAGCTTTTACTGAATCTAAAATAACGCTCATTTGATAGTATAGAAATTATTCTTATTCGAACTTATTAAATAATAAACCAGCTCAATTATCATCACTATCAATTACACCATGTATTTCTTCAACAAGTTCAAGTATTCCCTGACCAACATCCATAAACTCATCAGGAACTAACTTTTTTGCCTTTTTTGGCGTATAACGGTATGGGGTCATAGTATAGTGGTTATCGTTATTTTTATTTGCTTCAAACTTGACATTTTTCTCACAGCCTGCAATTTCAAAGATCATATCAATCAATTCTGTTGAATTTAAAATCTGTGATCCTGTAACGATAATAGCGGTATTGTTATGCGCTTCATCCAGCACATCGACACTTAACCTTGCTGCATCAAGCACATGGATATACTCACGTCGTTCCTTACCCGAACCAAAATAATCTAATTTACCCTCTTTCACGACCTGTTTTATAAAGCCTCTTAGACCATTCCAGTCTTGTGCCCTAGGCCCATAAAGAGAACCATACCGTAAAAATGTATAATCTAAATTAAATTTATCGTGATATGCTTCAACCACTATTTCTGCCGCTTGTTTACTTGCACGATAAAATGATCCATATGGACTATAAACATACATTGTTGAAGCATAAATAAATCGTTCAACATTTGCCTTAACTGCTGCTTCTAAAACAACTGTTGTACCCAGTACATTTAAGTTTACTGTATCAAATGGCCTTTCTGCAGCTGCACCAATATCTGCTATTCCCGCATAGTGGTAAACATATTTAGAACCGCTTACGACTTTTTCGACCGCATCACGATCGAGAATATCACCAAGAACCATCTCTTGATCATCACGCAACCATGGTGAATTATACTTATCAAAAATAGTAACCTTATAGCCTTCATTGCTAAGTGCATCAGCAGTATGACTTCCTATGAAACCAGCTCCACCAATTACCACCACTTTATCCATATATGAAAAACCCCTTACAAACCTTCTCGTTGAACTGCGTATTCTTCTTCAGGAACTACACTAGTTAATTCTTTTCCTGTGAGAAATCTTACTGCTTCTTCTGTTGCTTCAATTTCCATACGAACACGACAATCAATAGACATAGATCCCATATGTGCAGTTAAAAGGCATCGATCTATTTCATTTAATTCTCCTGAATAAGGTTCAGTATCAAAAACATCAATAGCCGCTCCAGATAAATGCCCTCTTTTCATTACATTATATAAATCTTTTTCATTAATTATGCCTCCGCGTGATGTGTTAATGATGCAGGCATCACTTTTCATCATCTCTAAATGTTCGAGGCAAATCATATTTTTTGTACTAGATGTTAGAGGTAAATGGAGCGAAATAACATCAGATTCTTGATAAATTGTTTCCTTTGTAACCCATTCTAATTTAAACTTTCGTTCTAACTCCTGATTTCGATTTATATCATTAACTAATATCCTTGGCGTACCAAAAACTGTAAGTCGATTAAGCACTCTTGTACCAATTCGTCCTAAACCAATAACACCTATAGTCGAGTTAGCTATTCTTTTACCAAAATATCTATTCCACACACCTTGATGCATTTGTAAATTGGATTTATGCACTGATCTTAGCAAGGTAATTATCATGCCAATAGTTAATTCTGCAACAGCTGGCGAGGGTGCATCTGGAGTATACGATACTTTGATACCTCTTTTTTCTGCAGCTAATAAATCTACACTATCCAATCCAATTCCGACTCTAGAAATCATTTTCAGATTTTTTGCTTTACTCATAACAAAATCTGTAATTGGTTCAGTCCCAGCAATAATCACATCAAAATCCGTAACCATTTCCGCCAGTTGTTGTTCTGTTAGTTTTTTTCCAGTTGGATTAATTAAATATTCTACACCTGCATCTTCAAGCATATCTAAAGGTAATCGATTTTTATCCCCGAAAGGGACTGTAGTAATTAGTGCTTTCATAAAAAATTCTCTTTATTTAATAATATAGCAACCACCAGTCAATGCTGATACAAATAGTGATGAAGGGTTTCTTGAAAGAAACTCATCTACTGAGCTCTTTGCACCAGGAAACTGGGTATATCCATAATCATCAATAACAATAACCCCTCCTTTTACTAATCTTGGATAAAAGAATTCAAGACCATCTAAAGTAGGTTGATACAAATCAACATCCAGATGAACGAAAATAAACTTTTGTCCCTCTATTTCATTGAACCTTTCAGGAATCCATCCTTTATATAATTTATAAAAGTCAAATGGCTCTAATACTCGATGTAAATCTTCCTCAGCTGACGAAAATATTTTCTTTTCATGCTCAATTTCTTTCGCACTCATTGAAAGACGAGCATTTTGATCTTCTGATTGTTTATCTGACAACCCACCTTCAAATGAATCAAAGATACTATACACACCACCAAAATTATATTCTTCTAGTATTTTTGATATTATATAACTTGAATGCCCTTTCCAACATCCACATTCAGCAACATTACCAGATAAACCTAAATCTAAAACATGCTTTAGCATTTGTTGAAGGGTATAACTTCTACATTGCTTAAAATAATTATCTGTCCCTTCCATCCTTGAGCGATACAATCCGTCATAGTACAAGCTGATGCATTCATCCTTATTATACAAGGCCTCTACTGCATTCCGATCAAAAAAAACAAAATCTTTGTATTTTTTTTTTAACGCAAAGTCTACTTCTACTCCGAAGAAACCAAAGATTTTAGTAACTATTAACTTAAGTATTCGTGCAAAACTTCTCATGTTGATTCCTAGTACCATCAAAATATAAGTGGTAAATTTACGAGTTTCTTTCGGTATCTGCCCAATTGATCATTTTCGTAATCCCACTATGCAACTCAGTGCAATTTTTTATTCCTATTAATTCTTTCATTTTATCTGTAGAAGCAAATATCCCATGTATATCACCTGATGTTTTCCCCGAATATTCCACAGGCACTTTATGACCATTTGCAGAGAATAAAGCATTTATTAATTCACCAACAGAAGTTGCTTTACCGGTTGCGATATTAATATTCTCACCCCACGTTTCTTCCCTATCCAAGCAACGTACAAACGCATCAACAACATCGTCGATATAAATAAAATCTCGAAACCGGTCTGCAGATCCCTTTACGTGGATTTGTTTATTTTTTAGCATTTGCGCTAAAAATATACTTACCATGCCTTGTCTTAAATTATCCAAATTTTGTCCTGGACCATAAACATTAAACAATCTTAAGCAAGTACTATTTATTCCATATTGCTGATAGATTCGTAAATAATGTTCGCTCGCTAGTTTAGCAACACCGTAAAATGATTCAGGATAACATTCTTCTTTTTCAGTAATTGCTTGATTTGGCTTTACACCATATACTGACATAGTGCTTGCATAGATAATTCTATCGCATTTATTCTCCAGCGCATATTGCAAGAGCAATACGGTTGATTCTGCATTTGTACGAATATCATAAATAGGATCGTCAAAGCTAATCTCACCTGAACTTTGACCTGCAATATGGAATATCGCATCATATTTTACTTGTGGCAATTGCGTATAAACATCAGCTTTTCCACAATCTCCTTGAACAAAATCAACGCCTTTAGGAATATTCGTTTCATAACCAGTACTTAAATTATCAATGGTGACTACGTAATGTCCTTCATTCACAAGTTTTTGTGCCACAGCAGCACCAATAAAACCTGCTGCCCCAGTAACTAAATAATTCGCCATAGTCTATTCTTTCCAGACATACAAAAATACTGTGTCGCAATTCCAGGTGTCAATGAGTCTTTGTTTATAATTATCAATCAGCTCTTGACCAAAAATTTCTGAATATTTGCCTTGGCCTCCAGGTTTACCTTTCATCATCCATTCCATATGGTTTGATAGATCATACCTCTGTTCAGGAACAAGTTCATATTTATAACCCATTTTGTTAAGAACAAATTTTAATGCTGAATGTGTATAATAATAATGATGTGCTATAGACCAATAAAATTTTTCGAATGGATCAATTTCATACACTGAAGTTAAAGGATCATTCGCACAGGGAATTTCACAAATAATTACACCACTTTCTTTAAGGTGAGAATACATTTCAGCTAAAAATTCAAATGGATTCCTTATATGCTCAAATACAAAAAAGTTAGTAATTAAATCGAATTTTTTTTCACCAAGTTCACTCATATCACTATATGATTTATGTCCTTGCTTAATCAGGTATTCACCAAATTCACCTGAAGGTTCAATGCCAATACAGTTTGCCCCCATCTCCCTAAAAGCATCAAGCATAAATCCACTAGAACAACCAATTTCAAGAAGATCAATATTAGTTTTAATATATTTTTCTAAAAATGGCATTCGTCTTTTTACTTGATCTTGATTAGTATTTTTGTGCTTTTCAGCATTGGACCAATCCCTATGATCTCCAACTCTAGATGACATAAACCCTTCAAATTCTTGCAAATAAAATTTTTTTTCTTCTTCTTCTGAAGGGATTGGATACAGGTAGATTGCATCACATTTTTCACACTGCCAGAAATTATGCTCTTTTTTACCTCCAAAAACAAAAGGCGAACGAACATATTGATTTTCTTCATCCGAACCACATATCCTACACGCTGGCATTTACATCCCCACTACAAATATATTTTTAAATTTTGAATGATTTACTCGCACTTATATGTATTTCTTCATCAAGTTGTCATTTATCATCATTTCTTCAACTCTGATACGATCTTCTTCTGTATCAACACTGAATGATTTAACATTTGTCATAACCATTTTCACCTGCTCACAGTTTTCAATGATTCTCATCATGTCTACAGATTCGATGCGCTCAAGTTCAGACTCAGGAATATCATTAAACTTCAATAAGTAATCACGTTTAAATGGTATGATACATACTTGCTTAAGCATGGGTACTGTATCCACACCCTTTTTTCTTGAAGGTATAGGCTCTCGTGAAAAATAGATGGCATTGCTATTCTTATCTACAACTACCTTTACTTCATTAGGATCTTCAAACTCTTTTACCGTTTCAATAAGAGCCATTAGATTTGAAACATTTACTGAATCATCATCACGAAAAGGCCGTAAAGATTCACTGATCATAACAGGTGTAACCATCGGTTCATCACCTTGCACCATTACAACAATATCGACCTTTCCATCAATTTCATTTTCAATACTTAGCATTGCTTCAGCAGTACGATCAGATGCGCGCTCATGTTTATCTGAAGTCATTACTGCTTTCCCACCTATTGATTCGATATAATCATATATTTCTTTATCACATGTTGCTACATATGTATCCATCAAATCATCACACATTTGACTTCTGTAATAACAATGTCCAATCATGGGTATACCATGTATCTTGGCCATCGGTTTACCAGGAAAACGAGAAGAACCCATTCTTGCTGGTATTATTGCAATTATTTTCATATCTATTCCTAACTACAAAGATTATTTTTTATATTTATGCCTTCACGTGAAACAGCATCAAGCATTCGCACATCAAGACTGTAAGCCAAGAATTTGAAGCCCATATCAATTCTCATCTTTAATTCATTTACATTTGGTTCTATAATATGTATTCCTGATGGCATGGATTTTTTATTTGCCATTTTTAATACATAGTCTATCGATTCCTGAACGTCTTTATCCTCAAACTTACCTGGCTTACCCATCGAAGCTGAAAGATCATATGGGCCTAGTATTAAACCATCAATATGAGGCGTATCAAGTATTTCTTCTATGTTATTAACTGCATCAATATGTTCAATTTGTACGATAATAATTGCATTATCACCTAACCAATCACAGTAATCTTCAAAACTAGAACCATACCCCTGAGCTCGAGCTAAACCAACCCCACGTTTACCACGCGTTGGGTAATACATTGCATCTACAGCTGCTTGTGCCTGCTCAGCTGTGTTAACGACAGGTACTATTATTCCATGTGCACCTGCATCCATTACTCTTTTAATTTGTATTGGGTCATTACTCGAAAGTCTGATAAGTGGACTTACACCTGACAGTTCAATAGTTCTAATAAGATTTTCAGTTTCAAAATAATCAATTACACTATGCTCAAGATCAATTGTCAGCCAATCAAATCCTGCATTCGACATAATTTCTGCAATAGCTGGATTATTTAACGTTATCCATGAACCAAGAGTGACTTGATTCAATCTCAGTTTATTCTTTAATACATTGGATTTTAAATTCATATTATTCATTTTAACCATCAGTTTGTAATTGAACGTGATACTTATATTTTCCTTCGAGCGCCATTAATTCATCATGGCCACCTGACTCAATAACTTTACCACTTTCCATAAAAATAATTTTATCAGCCTGTTTTATTGTTGATAGTCTATGAGCAATCACAATTATTGTAATTTTGCCTTTTAATTGGTTTAGGGATTTTTGAATCAAACGTTCTGACTCACTATCTAACGCACTTGTTGCTTCATCCAAGACCAATAATTTTGGTTCTCTTACTAATGCTCTCGCAAGAGTAATGCGTTGTCGTTGGCCTCCTGACATTCGTATACCACGGTGCCCAATAATTGTGTCATAACCATTTTCCATATTTTCAATAAAATCATGTGCATAAGCTTGTTTAGCAGCATTTATAATTTCATCTTTAGAGGCCAGAGGGTTACCATAGCGAATATTTTCAATTACCGACTCATGAAATAAATAGCAATCCTGATCAACAATGCCAATCATGCTCTTCCAATCATGCATCTTGAGTTCTTTAAGATCTTTTCCGTCTACCAGTATTTTACCTATAGAAGGATCCTGATTTCTGACCAATAATTCCACAAGGGTTGATTTGCCGCCACCAGAAGAACCTACCAGGGCAATAACATTGTTTACTGGGAAAGTAATATTTACATTTTCTAACACATAATTATCAGATTCATCATATGCAAATGACACACGTTCATATTTAACTTCATTATTAATAGAGGTGATATTATTATTACCATCCAGCAAATATGGTTTATTATTTTTAGTTATCAAGTCCTGAACTTTAGAATAATGAGGTATTAGTTCATTTACCATCAAAAGATTAGAATTTATTGTTTTAAATTGCGGGATTATCTGTGTAAATATCAAAAGTGTCACTAACAAAGTAGCCAGTGGCATAGATAATAGTTCTACCGAGATAATAATTGCACACACCAAGAGAAGAAACAAAAATGGTTCAAAAAACGCGTACGAAATTATTTTATTATCCATTAATTTTACAGCATTCTTTTGGTAATCTGCAGCTAAATTTGATACATATTGATACATCTTATTCTCTGCACCAAATTGTTTTACAATTTTTATGCCTCCAAATTTATCTTGTAATTCAGAATGTATTCTATCCATAAGTGACTTTTCTTTTTGACCATATTTTTTACCTTTTAAAAATCTTGGCCATACAAAAAAGTAGGCTATTAGAATAAAAACCACCATCGTAACAGTCAATTCAAGAGACAGTACTGATGCAACTATTAGATAAGTAAAAGAAAAAACAATACCTTTAACAAGCATTACAAGATACTCAAGCGTACCACCTGCATTTTGTGTTGAGTTAAATATAGTTGAAATAATTTCACCTAATTTTCGCCCATAAAAATACTTAATAGAGACTTCCAGTAGATTTTCAGTACATTGACATCGAAGATCTCTTGTTACTGTTGAACTAAGAATTCTGGCGAGTCTTTGCTGTACCATTAACACAATATACTTTAATAAGATAAGTGATGAAAAAACCAGTATAAGACTTAAAAATGTGTAAGGAATATTTAAAAAAGCAAATATTTCTTTAGCGAAAGATGTAAAAAAACCATCACTTTCCCGACTAACATCAAGACTTTCCAGAACCGGAACTAGAAAACCTACCCCTATTCCTTCTAAACATGCACCAATAAGGACCACCACTATATTAATAGAAAACAGTATGCGGTATTTTTTTACAACATTTGTAATTGTAAGAAAATCATTCTTTGTAAAAAAAAGTTTAAACATACAAATTACCTTGCCATAGGCCAAGATTTTAATATCCTTTTATAACTTGACATAATAAAAATATAGCGATTTACAAAATATGCTATAATAGCGAAAAAATAACGTCCACCCCTTAATATAACATGGTTTAAAAGAGTACGATTTCCACGTTTATCTCCGCCATGATTTGGGAATTCATTCATCATAGGAGTTAAAAATGAAAGTAAACTAACTTTAATCTCATAACTATGTTTATTACCATATCTATCAAGAATCATAGGAGCATTTTGGTACACCTCTTTTAGAATTTTGTTTATCCAATTGCATTCATATTTTGAAAGATCGTTTTTCGTTTTACGAGCTTTAGCTAATATTTTTCCATTAGCTGCTTCTCCAGAGCTTAAATTTGAGTGATGAACTTCTCCAAAAAATGTTGCTTTTATCAATTCCTCATTAAATTTAATTCCAAGAAATTCTGATAATTCTTTCATTGTAACTTCTGGATTTTCTCTTAGTTCGTCTAGGTGCATAACATAAAAGTATTTAATCTTTGTATTCTTTCCAAACCAATTATATGTAAACACTATAGGGGATATTGACGTTTCTATAAGCGAACGAAAACGTTTATTGGCTGCAAATGGTCTATATACACATGATTTATCTCGCCCTGTATTTTTAGCAGCTCTGAAATAATATTCCTTATTAGAAATATAAGTTTCTAATGGGTCTCGCACTAAAGCTACAATTTTACATATATCAAAATCTTCTAAAATTGCTGTTGAAGGTTGATTATGAACAACTACGAAACCCTTAGGTTTGATTATTGACTTAGAATTTGATACATAGAAGCTCCAAGCCAGCAGCTTGAGAAACTCTGGTCTAGTGCAATATTCATCTTTGAATGCATCAAGAGTATTAAAAAATGCATCAACATCGAATCCCTTCAGTTTATATTCGTGACTACCTAGATCACCAGTATAATTTTTCTTAAATTGAAGTAGTGCATCATCATAGGTAGCTAACATTTCACTAATTTGAAATTCATCCTCTGTCGAACATTTACCCCACTTGTCATAGAAAATGGTGTAGAAAGGAAATTCAAATGGCCATACAATAAGTTCATGATTTCCATCTAATAAAGATCGGAGTAAAGTCGATCCATTTCTACCCGTACCTAGAACAAATACAACCTCACCTAAAAAGTCTTCATCTTTCAATATTGTCTTTAAATTCCTACTATCCACAATATGCCTTTTTACTTCTTAATATGCTCGAGTAAATTTGCCATATCACGACCAATATTTGTCATCATTCTAAACTCATCAGGGGTGGCACTGAGCGCGTGATCTCTTATCACTTGCGATGTTTTATTCAAAGTAAAATGCTTTTCGATTAACTTTGCACCTCTAGCTATAGCTAGAAGACACCCTTCGATTCCCATTAAATGGTCACTATACCCATAAAATTTCTCAAATATCTCTGGCATGTCACTTATATCTTCATAGCGTGTAGGATATTTTGACTTGCAATAAAGGTATTTAATATTGTCCCCCAAAAAAGGGAACTCTTCTTCTTCCCACATACCTAGTGAAATAAAAATCTCTTTACCATCAGAAACCATGTCCTTGCACATTTCTGGATTATCTAATACTGATCTGGATGCTACTTTATAACGATCAACCCCTACTTTACGAACTAACTTCAATGCATCAGGAGTGATTATCGATACCATGAACTCAATATCAAATTGCTTACACCATTGTTTTAACTTATATAGACGTTCTTCATCCATATAATTTATTTCATCTTCACCGCCACGCCATCCAACCTGGAATTTTGCGATATCAGCACCAGCCCATTTAGCTTGCCTGATTAATTCATAATTCAGATCAAAATTTCCATCACTATTCATGCCTATCTCTGCTACAAAAATAACGTCCATAGTTAGCCCTACCTTTTAAAAAATTTATTAATTGTATCTACAGAAAATTGAGCTGACTTGCCTTGAGAGTCCACTGTCAGACCAGCTATATGAGGACTTACCAATAAATTATTATTCTCTCTAGCATATGTAATAACTTTGTGATTGTAAAAATCTTCTGACTGCTCACCACTTATGACGTCAACCGCGGCCCCAGCAAGATGGCCACTTTTCAAGGCAGCCAACATAGCATCTTCATCGGCCAATCCTCCTCGAGATGTATTAAGGAAGTAACTCCCCTTTTGCATTATCGAAAAATGCTTCTCAGAAAACATATTGTATGTTTCTTTATCAAGATGTACATGTAAGCAAACAATATCTACTTTTTCTAATAACTCGTCCATGGTTTCTGTCTGACAGATACCGGTTCCTTCCTCGACAATTACGTTAGGATCATAAACAAAAACTTCAGCTCCAAAAGCTAATGAGTATCGCGCCATTTTTTTCCCAATACGTCCATAACCAATAAGGCCGATTTTGGTTTCACCTATCTCAATACCTCTAAATTCATCCTCAATTTCACGCCAATATCCCTGCTCCGCAGCAAGCACAGAAGGAACCAAATGTCGTACCATTGCCAATAACAAAGCAAAACTAAACTCTGCTGATGCATGTATGTTTTCAATGATGTCTTCTTTACCTCTCAAACCATCAAAAGCAATGTTATTCTCTTCACAATAGTCAAGATCAATGTGGTCACGCCCAGTTGATGGAGTAACAATAATTTCTAAATTTTTAGCGTATGACAACAAGTCTCTGTCCACACGATAGTTAGCACCAGGATCAACTATCCATGCATTAATTGACTCCAGTAATCCCGAGACATCTTCACGACTTGATCGAAATGCATATATAACATTGTATTCCTTTTCTAATTGATTTTTAATTTTAGGGAGAAAATGAAGAGGTGCCGTACATAAAACGGTTTTATCCTTATTATTGTCAATTCTCTCAATAGGGTATGTCTTTTTTTCTAAATTTAATTTCATAATTAATCCTGCTACATAAAAATTAATTGGTGCACATTTTCTGAGATAAAACCAAAAGAAGCTCAATCCGCAATATTTTCTTGTATCAATTTCTCAGCGAGCCAATACTCAAAATTTGAATTCAACTTCACACTTTCTTCTGGTAACATTGTTATATGTCCAACCTGCTTCCCTAATAATAACCCACTCCTAATTTGCTTTAAACGCGAAAGTACTATTGAACCATTATCTTTGAAAATTGCATTACGCTCTAACCTTGGCTCACCTTCACTTTCGATGTTAATAGGCTCAAGCCCGTATCTTCCGTGTTGATAACATGGCGAAAATTCTTCCTGGATAGTTAAGACTGTATCCACCTGAAATATTTCCATTGCATCAACAGCATGCTCTATATGCTTTGCTTTTCTAAGGGGGGTACTTATAGCTAGAACACAGATCGCATCATCATCAGTATAATGTGACAAATTTAGACGGTTTAAGGCATCAAGAATTAAATCAGGCATGCTAACTTCATGTTTAGCATGTTCTTTCCTCCGCTGTGAAACAAGTATTTCAGGGAAGTTTTCTTTAACGTATTGCAATACTTCTTCATTTTCTGACGATACTATCAGTTCATCGAAATAATTAGTTTTTATAGCTTCAGTTAACGTATACCAAATTAATGGCTTACCATCTAACTCAACAAACGGCCTGTTTTGTCGATATATAGATGACATAATCACAGGCACAAACCCAATTATCTTATTTTTTATACCTCCATTTTCATTTATATATTTTTTCTTAATTGCTCTTCTTGTTTCCAGTATTTTATGCTCATTCTTTGTCAGGCTGACACTGTGTTGACGATAATAAAATAATGGCACATTGACATTGTACGGCTTGTATCTTTTAATAAATCTAATCCATATATCATAACCATCTTGACATGTGAACTCTTCATTATATGAACCAAGATTAAGTAATACATCACGCCTAAACATTGTACATGCACCGTGAGCAGGCAAATCTAGCAATTCTACTTCTTTGTTAATCTTTTTTCTTCTGACCGTCTCGAATATTTCTCCATCTGCGTCTATATGGTGATAGTCAGGATAAACCAAACCTACATCTGGCTTTGTATCTAAAATATTTGATAAAACAAGAAGAAAATTTTCATCTACATAATCATCTGCGTCAATCCTGACTACATATTCTCCTCTAGCCAATCTTATTGCTACATTATTAGTAACATTTAGCCCTTTATTCTCTTGCTCTATTATTGTTATTCTTTCATCAACTCGATACTTCGTAAGAATTTGAAGTGAGTCATCAGTTGAACCATCATCAATAATAATTAATTCCCACTTTGACATACTTTGAGCCAGCACGCTTTCAACAGCTTGGTCTATATAAGGACCGTAATTAAAATTCGGCATATAAACAGTAATTTTTGGCATAATATTAATTTTGCATTAGAAATTCATTAAAAAATTCAACGCACCGATTCGTTGAATTGAGAAATACATTTCTATCAACACCTCTAAAGCTAAAGTCCCTCTTCTCAATTACAGACAAAAATTTATCTATTGAATCAACATTAAGAGCATAGGAGTATGGTACATCATCTTCATATACATTACTAAATTCTGGAAAAGTTAATGAAATGGTATTGCATCCAGCTAAATGTGCTTCAAACAACAGCATAGAGTTAAAACCTATAAAGAGATCATATGAAGAAAATATCTCACTTTTTTGCGAGCCATCTAACTTTACTTCCTGTGGTAAATTATTAATATTGTTATCTTTCGGATGAGTGCGGTAATATATTTTGTACCTATGGTTACTATTTTTTATTTTCATTACGACTTCGTCAACCAAACGTGTGTTATTCACAGTAATCGAAAACAAACTATCATAGGATTTAGTAAATATCTCAGGTTGTGATACTAACAATATTTTATATTCATTAGTATTTGTTTGTTTGTTAAGCATTACCTTTTCTAGAATGGGATTGCCAACTGCCCTGACCACTGGCCTGTTAATTCCATAAGAACGCAATTTTTTTATAGAAGCTTCATCAATTACACCCAGCCAATCAGGACAATATTTTTGCCCCCCTTTTTCATCAATAAGCCTGTCAAACCCCTTCCAATGATCCATAAAACCAATCACAGGAATTCGTCGCTCTTGCGCCAATGAAATTAACATCGCATTTGATGGATCAAAACTATTAGCACTTAATGTGCATAAAATATAGTGGATGTCATTTTTGTTAATTATTTTAAGCCATTCATTTTCATCGACTGGATATTCTTTATTACTCAGTTTGTTAATGTCTGTTAATTTCTCTTTTATAACAGACTCAGATAATGGATGGACCACATAGTATAATGTGGCCTTTTCTTTTATTGCAGTTCTGAGTTTCAATAAAAAAGGTAATAAGTAATTAGTGCCGCCAACATCTTGAAGATAAACCAGGACATTATTCATATTAATTGATGTTTTCTTAGGTTGTTAATCAGCGATATTGTTAGAATGAGATTTCAACTCTTGAATATTATCCACTATCTTATCAATAGCAGAAATAAATTCATTAACTGCTACCTCCGTATTTGGATACTTACAAATATCTGTAACTAATATTTCATCAAAATGCATTCGCTCTGTGGTTGGGCATATTCCTTTATCATAGTTTACACTTCCTTTGTATAAAGGACATTTAAATGGACAATGATTTTCACCATAGGCCAATTTCTTCTGAAACATGGGTTCTAGATAAATCGGCTTCACGTATCCTTCGTTAATCGAGATTCCTTCTGCCTGTAATGCTTTAGCAAAAATATTTCTTGGTATATCAATTTTCTTTTTTAAGTATCGAATCGGATATAAGTAGTAACCATGCTCACAATTTTCTCCTACAACTGGCGGCACTAAGAAATCATACTTACTCAATCTTTTAGTTAATAATTCAGCCAATTCTTGACGTTTACCAGTTAGATAATCTAGTTTTTTTAGCTGTTCTATACCTATAGCAGCTTGAATTTCAGTTAAGCGATAATTCCAGCCCAATAAATTAATAATATCACTTCTATCAGTTGAACCAACAACAACTTCCGCATGATTTCTCACAAGTCGTAAATGCTCAGCATGCTTATCGCTATTTGTGATAACGACACCACCTTCTCCTGTTTGGATTGCTTTGTGGTAATTAAGGCTTAAAACCCCCATTTCACCAACTGTCCCACAAATATTCTGATTATACTTTACACCTGGTGATTGGGCATTATCTTCCACAAGAATAAGTCCGTTCTCATCGGCAATTTGCTTTAATTCATATAGTCTTGAAGGGTGGCCAAAGATATTAACTGTAAGTATAGCTTTTGTTTGAGGTGTTATGGCTTTCCTAACTGATTCGGGTTCCAAACCGAATGTTGATTCCTCAATATCAGCGAAAACTGGCACTCCATTTGTCATTACTATACTTGCCGGTGTTGCAGACATTGTATAGGGTGATGTAATTACCTCATCACCAGGACCAATACCTGCAGCAGCCATACAGCCATGCAATGCTGATGTTGCTGAGTTAAATGTAATGGCATATTTAACATTAAAGTGTTTAGCTAAATTTTCTTCAAACTCTTTAACTTTTTCACCACCTAAAAATCGCTCACCGGGTCGCGCAGAAAATCCAGATAAATGCCCACCACGCAATACATCTAATACTGCATTTTCTTCTGCTTCATCAATGTTTGTAGTATGTAGTGGATAAGCATCTAAGCGCGTAGGCACTCCACCCAAAATTGCTAATTTTAGCGTCATAATTTTCTATACTCTTATAGTTGTAATTTGTTTACTTATAATAGTTTTAGTCAGGCATTCTATTTCTGTTGCCAGGCCCGGCAAAATATCAAATCACCAATCCCATTTGATAACATTTTTTCTCTATAAATATCATCAAGTTCATTTAGTAGATCGAATACATCCTTTCCTGCTGGTGACTTTTCCCTTAAAAGTTTCTGTGGAAGTACTACATTCGACATATCAGTGGTATTTGCTTGTCCTGTACCATTATGCATCCAATGAAAATGATTTGTTAATGACGCTTGGAGTAAAGGCATAGTTTCACAATCAAAACCTATATCGGCTAAAAGTTTTTTTAAGCCATATTCAGAAAAATAATACAAATGATATTGACGATAATAGAAATCTCTATATTCTAAGATGTCGTAAATATTAGCGAGTGGATCCAGTAAATTCGGTACCTCTATGAATACTTGAGTATTATCATGAATGAATCGAGATTTTAAATCCTTTAAGAAAACTTTTACATTTGGCACATGCTCTAATAGTGCAAATAAACATATAACATCATATGGTTTTTCTGGTTTAATATTGTGCAACAATGAATCCCATATACGAAATCCATCTTTTCTTAGCTCTGTTACATGATGTGTTGTAATCTCAGTACCTTCAGCCTCAGCCACATGCGACTTTATCATTTTTAAAAATGTTCCATCGCCGCAACCAATATCTAACAACCTAACATTCTTATCTAGATGAGGTACAATATTGTCATATCGACCTTGGTATTCATCGTACTTCATACTCTTGCCGGTAATATTAGGCTTGAAAACATAGTTATCTTTTTTATAAAAACTATATACACGTTTCTCATCATTCCAATGTTCAGTGTAATCAATATCACAACTGGAACAATGGTAAAAATTCATTGGGACATTTCCTTTTGCTGTATTCCGAAATTTCTTACCTGTCAAAGAACACACTGGGCACTGATCTGTCATTTAATTTATCCTTTACTCCTCTTAAGTTTAAACAACTTTTACTGGAGGAATAATCGAGTTTTGTTCAAGCAATGTTACAAAATTAAGAAGTTTGTAATCATCATATCTTTTTGATACAAGCTGTATACTTACCGGAAGATTATTAGGGCCTGTCGATATTGGGATATTAATTGATGGTGTATGCACATAAGTCCATATTAAAGCAGCATCAGGTAATTCTACAGGCTCATCAAGTGGAGGGGCTTCGCCAACTGTTGACATACTCAGAATAATGTCATAATTATTGAAAAATTCATCCATTTCCTCTTGTGCTTCGACTTGATGTTTCAAGCTGTCAAAATACTCATCTTTGCTTATCTTTTGTCCATACTCGATCATATTTTTAAATGACTCACTTAACATATCATAATGATTTTCATATTCATCATTAAAATAGTAGGAAAGTGCTTTTGAGTATACTATATCATGATTAACATGCGTATCATTTAGACCAACAGGCAATTCTATTTCATCAATAATAATTGAATCCATACCCCCGAGGTCTTTTGCAAATTTTTCAATTATCTTCTGCATATAATCTTTTGCATTATCCCAAACATATGTTTTAACAAATGCAATTTTTATCTTCCTCGAAGCAGAAAATTTATTTTCTGCATAGTCAATATTTTCAAATACAAAAGGATGATTTCTCCCTCTCACTCTAACTGTATCAAGTAACATTTTTATATCATTGGCTTCACGACTAAATAAAGTAACATGATCAAGTGTATCTAATGTTTTTAATATAGCAGTCCGAGGCACTATACCAAAAGAAGGTTTATATCCATAAACCCCACAGTAACTTGCAGGTCGAGTAGTCGATCCAGCCGTCTGCGTTCCTAATGCAAGAGGCACCATCCCTGTAGCAACAGCTGCAGCAGAACCACTAGATGAAGTACCTGGAATATGATTTGGATTATGAGGGTTAAGTGTACTACCTGGGTTGTGTACTGCAAATTCAGCAGTGACAGTTTTACCCATTATAATTCCGCCTTCATAGATAATATCATCCACAACTCTTGCGTTATTCCCGGGGGTAAACCCCTTCCAAATAGGACTACCCATACTTGTTGGCATATCAGCAGTATTAAAAATATCTTTTATACCAAGAGGAATACCTGATAGTTTTTTCTCAGACCTTTCCGACGACATGCTATTGACCATATTTTGCGCTTTATCAATAAATAATTCTTCATCATAATATTCCCAGGCTTTAGTAGTTGATTCTTTCAGTCGAGTCCTTTCTGCTAAAGATTTAGCATATTCATCGACAGTAATTTTTCCAGTAGCCAGTAAATTAGATATTTTCGTTGCACTACATAAATATAAGTCTTTCACATTTTTTCCTCTACAAGACGATATAGTTATTCTTGCTAATTAATCCTCAATCGATTTTGCTTTACCAGTTCGCATTCCTTTTAATACTTTATAAAACTCATCCTTATCAATACCAGTAATATCAAGGTATTCATCTAAAGCTTTTGGCGGCTTCGTTTCGAATTTCCTTATTAACTCAAACCCTTCTTCGCGTGTTAATAGTCCCGTTCGAACATCCTGACTAACATGGTCCGTCGTTCTACCGAATCCTCTTTTAATGAATTTCGCATAATCGTGGACACCTGGCATCTTACATTCACAACTCTTATATCCTTTATATGTACCTTCGACATCACCTTCACGCCAATCATATTCTTTCTTTAAAAATTCAGTCTGACGTTCACCATCCCAAAATATATAGTCTCCTAGGTGAATACCTTCGATGTTTGCTTGCTCAACATCTTCTACAGATGGCAGCTCAAACGGATACAAATCTTTCATCGATAACTCATCGTTAACCATTTTTTCTGGCTCTACTTTTGATGAGACTTTTAGATAATAGTCTCTATCAAATTTAACAGGTTCCCAATTATCATCTGCATATGTTGCCTTATTTCCAGCTTCAGCAATTGACTCACCCCAAACCATGAGAGGAATCTTTGTCATGATTGCTGCTTTAAGTGGATATGCACCTACCCCCGCATGACAGTGCCAGCATGAATCCCCGATTGAATACAATGACTGTTTTGCAATCTTATTAACCAATGCTCTGTTTGGAGTAAACATCATATGATCAACATTAAGTTTTTCTAGAATATTCTTAAGATTATATTCACCAACCTCAGTAAACCAATTATGACTAAATGTTACAGCTAAAGGTTTCATTTTGTACACGTTTACTAATACATGAAGCTGAAAACAACTATCTTTACCACCACTAATAGGCACAATACAATCATAATTCGTTCCATTGTTATTTCTGTGCTTATTAAGTATTTCCTGAAGTTTTTTCTCTCTTTCGACCCAGTTGATGTGCATCTTATGTTCTGAACTTTGACATCCACTACATATGCCCATCTCATCAAACCTGAGACCTTCAGATGTCTCTGGCATACAGCAACGAAGGCAATACTTAATATTTGGGTAAAGTGGTTTTTTCTCTAGCTTCATTTATACACCTTTTAAAGACTACATTACTTAGTTAACTAACTTTCGACCGACGACAATGCATCTCTCATTTTACTGCAATTATTTCCATCAGCATAATAATTCAATTCTTTTGTCAGCCGATCCCAATCACAATCCATTCCTTCAAAGTTACTTTCTAAACCTTCAAATACGTTCACTAAATCATCACCTGACTCCATAACAAAATCGTTTCCATACCCATCGAAATAAAGCTTTGCAGCACCTGTTAGATCAAAAGTAAAAACACGTTTTCCAGCAGCCAGTGCTTCATTAATTCCAAAAGATGAGTTAGGTGTTATTATTAAATCACAAATTGGCATCAATTCCTGGGTTGAAAATTCAGTTTGATTTGTAATAAAACGAGAGTCATTATCTCCTAGCTCCACTATTCTTTTAATAAAGTCAAAATCCTTTGAATGAGATGTTTCACGTAACCTCAATATAATTTGACAATCTAAATTCAGCTTAGATATTCGCTTCATCCCCAAATAAAATTCCTCCCACATATTTCCTCTATTAACGTGAGCTGGACCAGACAATAATACCAATACTCGATATTTAGCTTTTCCAAATAGCTTACTAAAATCATTAGTAATCTTTTGTAATTTATCCTTACTATTAATTAACTCTGTTGTACAATCTAAAACTTCTCGTCCGATCTTAGCAAGACTTACATTACGCCAACAATTATTAAACATATTGACATAGAAATCTCCATAGACTATGTATAAATCAAAATCAATAAAACATAATTGCGGGCTATCGAATGGTGAGGCAGTGTGTTGAACTCCTACCGGTATAACACCATAATTTCTTGCCACAACCGAATTAATAACATGAGCAGGATTGTAATCATCTTTCACAAAATCAATTTTGTACTTAACATTTGTCAGCTCCAAGTGTTTTTCAAGGCAATAGTATACGGCCTTGTTTAAAAAACGTGACATTATAACATTTTGCCTATTACACCTAAATCCTATCACAGCAGAAAGAAAAGCCAACATGATGGTAATTTGTGTTTTAAAAATCAAAAGGACAAATTTCGGATTTAATTTGAACGAATTCGAGTAAACAAATTCATAACCAAGCTTTTCCATTGAATTCTGATACTTGAGTTCATCACTCTTTTTGAAATTCCATTTCCCAAATATATGCAATATATTGCCAGGCTGCAGCTCCTCACCATACAGATATCCATCATCTATTTGTTTTAAAACCCCGTTGTGTACATTTTTCCCATCTGAAGAAACTCCCCATAGTACGGGCATAGCGAGAAAATACTGCTTATCAATGATGAATTCTCTGAACCTAAAACCTCTAACACTTCTAATAAAAAGATACAGTACAGGCATTAAACTTACAGTTAATAAATATGCAAAATATAAGAATGTATGTTGAACATAATATGCAGTTTTCAAAAGACAGCAGCGTAGCAAACCTAGATTCTGTCTCATAGCAGCGGTAATTTCCCATGCATGCATACAGATAGTATCGCGCTCTTTTTCTATATTATTTGAAACTTTCTCAAATGCTAACCATGCTGGTAAAACGAATGTCAAAGTTCCCTGAAAATACTTAACTACCTTACAGCTTCCAATAACGCGCTGTAAAAATTGACACGGGCCACTTTTGAGGTATTCGCCAGTATATCTCTGAAGAATGTTTATTGAATCACGATTAGCCAACCATTCCTCGACAATAAACTCTTCACGCTGAAATTCCTTCTGTTTACAGTCAGGATTTATAAACTGAACCATCAGTTGAACAATTTTAATTACATAACGATGCTGTCGATCACGTGACCGAATTACTGGTTGATATTGCACTAATCTTGCATTACGTATCTCTGGAAACAATAGAAGACACTGCAATATAGAATATCTAGCAAAAAATATTGTAGTCATTTGTTAATTTTTTACGATATATAAATTCACGTAGATTCAAGTTGCTCGTGCAACAGATTATTTAATCCCGAAGAATATTTCATTAGGCGTTTTAAACCCAAGACATTTACCAGGTCGATTATTTAATTTATTCATTACATTCTCAATTTGTTTACGTGTCATCGTTATAAAGTCATGCTTCTTTGGAAAATATTGGCGTATTAAACCAATTGTATTTTCATTTAATCCACGCTCCCATGATAAGTAAGGATGCGCAAAGTAGAATGTTGTTTCGAGTTGTTTGGCAACACGAATATGGCCTGCAAATTCGCGGCCGTTATCAGCCGTCAGTGTATGACCCTCTTTTTTAAATGGCTTCAATAATTCAATAATCGCATCAGCGACGTTACCTGCTCTCTTACACGTGACTTTTTTGGTGAACATTAAACGTGATTTACGTTCAACAATCGTTACCAGTACTTGTTTATGATTTTTACCATCACGGTATCAATCTCCCAGTCACCAAAACATGAGCGTGTTTCAACAATAGCGGGGCGGTCATCAATTAAGATTTGATACGGTATTTTTCCGCGTTTAGAATAAACGCCACAACGCTTTTTTCGTGTCTTTTTGCAGCATAAATGTTTATGGAGTGTGCCGCCATTGTGCTTGTTTCTATAAATATACTGATAAATCCATTCAATGCTGACCAATAAATTAAAGTCATTTTTCAATCGGGCAGAAACTTGTTCAGGTCTCCAATCTTCACGAATCAAGCGTTTAACTAAATGCCAGGTTGAAGATAAAATACGAGGCTTAGCTTTTATGTTACGCTGTTCTAAGCAAGTCTCATGCGCTTGTTTTGGTCGATAAACCTTTTTACCTGTATTACGTCCAAGCTCTCGACTGATTGTAGATTTGCGGACGCCTAAGATTGCCGTTATTTCTGTTTGGTTATGTTCTGCTTTCATTAATGCATAGCGCTGATATCGTTGCTCATGGGTAAGTTGTGTATAGCTTTTCATTGGTGCCTCTCATTTTTGCCGGAACGAAAAGCAACCATGCTAACGCCGCTTACCCTTTATTCCGAGTCATGAGTTGCACCTACAACTTGAATTCACCTAATTATGAAAACTAAGTTATTATACTAATACATTTATTCTAAACTTAAAATCCTGGCACATATTTCACCTACTTTAAGCCCGTCCATGGGAGTGCAATAGACATCGCCACCACATTGAACAACATCAATTAATTCTTTCAAAGCCCTTGTTGGACAGTCTTGCCATTTAGTTTCCTTAATCGTATCTGATTTGAGCATATTAAAAGTATGATAGTTTGGTTCGATAACCACATCTGACCATTCTATTTGCTGACCACGCTGTTTTATCGATAACTTGCCGGCATCAGTAAGTATATCAATTTCAATATACACATACGGTACGTCAGGCACATGTAACAATACGGCAGTTACTTCGTTTTGAAATGCTAATTTAAAATCCACACCAGGGTCATATGAATTTTTACTATGTATGAAATAGCAAAAATAACCGATTGGCTCTCCAAACATCCAGTATAGAAGATCAACAAGATGCGAACCGTTGGTTAACAAACCTTTAGTATATCGTACTGTTATATATTGTACCTCCCCATATTTTTTGGATTTCAAATCTTTTCTTAATTGCTGAAGCGTTAAATTCCATCTCCTGAAATAATTTAACGAAACAATTTTTCCTTTTGCTAAGTCAGCAATCTCACGAGCTTCATCTAATTTATATGAAAGTGGCTTCTCACAAAAAACACCTTTTACTGATTCTACTTCAGAAATAGCTCTAAATGCATCTATGTGATATTCAGTTGGCGAACAAATACTAACAATATCGAGTTCTAAATCTTCTAGCATTTCTTTGTGATCAGCATAATCATTTTTTACGCCCCACTTTTCACAAAACTCAGCTCTTACTTTATCGTCTGGATCGCTTGTCGCTACAAGCTCTACATTATCCAATAACTGATAACTGCAAGCATGAGTTAAACTCCAGCCTTTTTTACAGTCAGTATCATAACCACCTGCAATTTGACCACAGCCTATTATTCCTGCTTGCAATTTAGTCATAGGGATTATTCGGCGCCAAATAACTCGTAGAGTTCAACTTCTTCATCAAGTTGCCGGTAAACAGACTCTAAATCAAAATTTTCATCTTGTGGATAATTTTTTTCGTATAATCTTTCTGTTAGTTTAAAATTCTTTGGATAGTTAACAGCAAAGTTTAATGCCGGACGATTCATAAAAGACCATTTTCCTTTTGCTTCAATATACCCCACTTTAAATACATCTGGGTTATCGAAAATATAAGCACATGGATGCCGTCCATTATCAGGATATTCTGGATATTGAGTATACTTATCAGCTACTTCTTTGGAATATACCTGTACTCTCAAACCAATCGAAAACAATTCCATTCCATCACAATGTGGTGCATATTCAGTCGTAATATTTGCAGCATAGTCAAGATTGTCATTAATGTATAATTCAATTACATCATCAATTAATTCTGAATGAACGAGTGGGTTATCTCCTAAAATTTCAACTATTGTATCGCAATTATACTTTTCTGCCGCTCCAACGATGCGTTCCATTACATTATCCAAATCGCCTCGATAACAACCAATTCCAATTTGATCTGCAAGCTCTTCCAACGGATCATCACTTTCCAGATTGCTTGTAGCAATAATTACTTTATCCACTAATTTGGCTCTTGAGACCCGTTCTGCCAATTGTTGAATCATTGGTTTACCTGAAACGGGTAATATATTTTTTTGAGGTAATCTTGTAGAACTAAGTCTTGCTACTAATAAAGCTGCTACTGACATTTATTCACCTTTTTGTCTTGTATTCAAGCCATTGACTTCTTAATAAGCCATAATTTAATTCATCAACATATCTACCCTGGCAATGAAATTGTTCTTTTCTACAACCTTCCTGTTGAAACCCATTTGCCTTAAAGCAGGATTCTGAAGCTGAATTATTTGACCACATACCTGATGTAATTTTATGCAAATTCAATTTGTTAAAAGCGTGTCTGACAACTAGTGCAACTGCTCTTTTACCATAACCTTTTCCTTGACCTTCTTTTGAACCAATTACTATACTAATGTCACCAGTTCGATGAACCCAGTCAATCTTATGCAAACCAACTGTTCCAAGTAAAAGATTTGATTCTTTATCAAATATTGCAAGCTGAAGCTCGCTTTTATTCATGCACATGTCATCCAAACGTTTCATTTGTTCATTAACAGGCACTGGAAAAAATCCTTTATTCATATACTCTGTTGTAGCAGGATTATTGAACCATGATGTCCACTCAACTACATCTTCTGAACTAAACCCGCATAAATAAATTTTCTCATCTTCTAGAAAAGGTGTTCTTATCATTTTTTAATCCATAAAAATATAGGCTATTATAATGCAGGGTTTGTCAAAAAATTGAGCCATTGTTTTCTCCAAGTGACATCACTTCTTGCGTATAAATCAGAAAATAATTTTCTGGCCATTTGAACCTCTGCCGATAACCACCATTCCTGTATACCCTCCCAAATACTATTTATAAATGTTGCAGCTGATTTCGCATCATCATGCAAGATACCGACGTTCCTTAAATTAGTAAAAACATGCCTAGCTTGTTCACACATTGACCAATGTTCTTGATTCCAATATAAAATCAATGGTTTGTTCATTGCAATAACAACATTCAATGTTGTTCCCGGATGATCTAAAACAACACACTTTGCTTCTTCTAATTTTTTTTCCAATGTACCTTCAAATATTTTTACATCTGGACAATTGGTTTTAATAAAACTACGTTCTGGAAGACCACCTGCTTCAGAATAATATGGACGATACCAGAGCAGTTTACGAATCTGTGTTGACAGGCTATTTATAAAATAAATTTTCCCTCGACGATATTCAAGACACTGTTGTGGCTGTGGATTTGATGCCAAACGATCTGAATATAATGAAACTAATGTTCCAACTAACAAAATTTCATTTTTAACATCATTGTGTTTTCTTATCTTACTCAGTAATGGTGATGGTAACGGAAACGCATTAACTGAGTAGTTTGATTGGTTTTTCCATCCCCATGTCAAAAATATCTCAGAATTTAGATATTCAAAACTAGCCATAAATGGAAAAGATTGTGCAGTTCCATAGTTTGCGCCATGTTGTGTTTGCGCCAGTACTCCCCCTCTCTCTCTAAACAATCCAACAATAAACTTCATAGGATCATAACCACCGAGTAATGGGCCGAGCAAAAATAAATTTGTCCGTTTACTAATTTTGTTAACAAATTTTACTGCCCTTTTATCATGCAAATTATATTCAGAAAGATACGTTACAGGCATTAACTTTGGCAACAAATCTGAAAAATATTTTTCAAACTCATTTCTTGCTTTAATGTTAATGGAAAAATTAGATAATTTATCGAAATCGATTAATTCTTCATTTACTTTTATCTTACCTGACAAGTGCCTCCGATTACTGTTCCCATGAAAGAAAGAACTAATGTTCAAATACAACTCATCAAAAAAACTGAGACCATAAACTCCTTCGATAAACACTCCTCCAACTCTTCCTAGCGCAAGAGATATGTTTCTGGATATGACTCTTTTATAATGCCGTTTCTTTTTCTGGAACCATGATGAATAAGAATTACGCAGTTCTGAGCCCTCAATATCCACATGAATATTACCATAATTTAATTTCCAGTCGACCGGATTCATTTTTTCCAATAATAGTGAATATATATAGTGATTTCCTTCTGCCGTAATAACAAATTTTTTAAATTCACGCACATCCTTGAATGTAGGTGTGGCAGTAGTAGGCATTAATTCCACCTCATACTTTTCATCATCATTAATTAATCTGGTAAGTTGTATGTATCGTTCATAGAATACCTGTACAGCTGTACAAACCCAAGGCATTAACAGTGTATGCCAGTATTGTTTGGAATAATTACGTCCATGCAAAAGATTCATCTCTTTTGATAAGAAATCTATCAAATGTAGACTATATTCAAGCGCATAGTCTGCTGCCAACTTTAAACTATCACTGTCAGAAAACGTCGGTTCAAATTCAGATTCTTTCCACATCTTCTCACGCATATCGTGATTGAGAAAACACCAGGGCCCAAGAGCATAAATGTTTTCATTGTCATTGATAAATCGCTCTAACCCAGTTAACAGTAATTTTTTCATGCTCTTGATTTGGTTCAAAACTTATTATTATTCTTGAATGTAAATTGCACGCCAGGCATGAATAATTTCTTGTGCCGTTGATTCTATATTTAACGTAGCGCACAGTTTACGCATACTGTCCAGATCTTCCGGAGAATCGATATCTAATTTTATTGGCTGGTCTTCTGCATCCCACTGTGCAGGACATTTAACTTTATTTACTGCAAAACGTTCAAGGTTATCCCATATATAAGATGTAACATGTTCACGATGCTGCATTAACTTAACTGTATTAGCCAATGTCTCAAGAGTATACCTATTAAAAATTTCTACACCCAATCCATCTGGATATCTGCAACCATTACGAGGAATATGGTTATACATGTATTCATTACTACTCTGTTTGAACAGAGCAACTGCGTAATCTATGACTTCAGGATCCACAAGAGGATTATCAGCACAAACCCTTACTACAATATTTGCATCTACATGTTTAACTGCATCTGCAAACCGGCCAAGGACGTCTGACTCGCTTCCACGAAATACCATTACATCAAGACTTTCTGCATACTCAGCTAATGGTAAATCTAACTCATTATCCGTAGTTGCAAGAATGACGTAGTCAACTTCTGTTGCGCGTTTGACTCGTTCAATAACCCAATAAATTAAAGGCTTACCTGAAAGCTCTTTGAGCATTTTCCCGGGAAACCGAGTTGAGCCTAATCGAGCCTGAATGATAGCAACTGTTTTATTTGTTATATTTTCCAATGTGTTCAATTATTTACCTGGCTGGTACGATATCCTGCCACACTAGAACATGGTCATCTTCTAAATCTTTATTAAACCTCATGCCTATCACATCATCCCAATATTGAGGACTAATACCTGTTCCTGGCCTTTTGTATGTCAACATGGATTCATCAACAATTTCTCCTACTTTCACATCTTTCGTTAACACAATACTTCTTCTTGCATTTTTTCGAGAAATTGACTCTGTTTCTAAATATGTTTTAGACAGGTGACCTTCAGCTTTTCTAATAAATTTTATTTGTTTTGAATATGTTTTTAAATCATTGACATCCATAGCATGATAATGATCATTACCCGGCAAAGTCTTATCATGAGTGAAATGCTTCTCTATTATCCTCGCACCCTTCATATATGATGCAGTTAAAATATTCATACAAAAATCCGGCAATGTATGATCTGAATATCCAACAACTACATCAGGAAATAATTTCCTTAACCCAAGGATCATGTTGAGGTTAGCGTTTTCATAATCAGTCGGATAATTCAGTATGCAATGTAACAAAGCAATATCAGAATTAGTCTGACTCTGAATTTCTTGGACAGCCATATCTATTTCGACTGGAGTCGAAGCACCCGTAGACAAAACGATAGGCTTATTTTTACTTGCTATTTTTCTTAAAAATGGAATATTCGTTAAATCAGCTGAGGCAATTTTATAAAAAGGAACTAATGGATCTAAAAATTCAATTGCTGCATCATCAAATGGTGTAGAAAGAAAATCAATACCAACTAGATTGCAGTGCTCGGCTAAATCTATATATTCTTTTTCACTAAAATTATCATATTTCTTGAATAGCTCATATTGGGAGGTGGTTTTTTCTTTATTTAGATCCCAATATGCAGGGCTGTTTTTTGAGGCGAGAGTGTTAGCTTTATAACTTTGAAACTTAGCAGCATGAGCTCCACCTTCTTTCGCTAAACTGATTAATTCTTTAGCTTTATCCATCGACCCTTCATGATTGACACCTATTTCAGCAATAACATATGGTGCGTTATCATCATTAACTAAATAATCACCTAACTTTATACTTGGCATAGAATCCTCATTTATGTAGAAACTCCAAGGTTTCAATTATTGACTCAATTTGATAATCAATTTGTTCATCAGATTGCCAGCGTTGAAATGGAAATGACACCATATTATCAAATAACTTATCTGTATTAGGACAATTAGCATCGCCAAACCCTGCTTTTTGAAACATAGGGTATCGATACAATGGATAATATTGAACGATTACTTTCACTTTATGATGAAATGCCATTCTTTCAATGAAATCGTCACGCGTTTTACCATTGCCAACTCCATCATATCTCGCTGGAAGTAAATGATATATATGCCCATAAGATTCAGGCTCTTTTTGAAAAACCAATTCAGGATAAATTTCACATGCAGCCTTTATTTTATCTGCTCTCTTTTTGCGTTCTGTATTAACACTATCTAAACGCTTTAGCTGAACAGTACCAGCTGCTGCCTGTGGCTCACTCATGCAGAATTTAAATGGCCAAATGTTATTCCAGTCAAAATCCACGTTACCCATAGCGGGTTGCCAATAATTTGAACGTTCAATCTCATAAGGTCGCATACCATTATGCCTTAACCCAGGAACAAGTTTGGCAAGGTCAGGATCCTTTAAAGTTAGCATCCCACCTTCCCCAAGAGTTGTCATATTCTTATGTGTATGAAAGCTGAAACAACCAAAATCTCCAATGCTACCTGCTTTTTGGCCATTATAAGATGCCCCAGGTGATTGACCTGCATCTTCAACAACAAATATATTATGCTTTTTTGCCAGTTCTACTATTGGCTGCATATCTGCCATTAATCCATACAAATGTACAGGTACTATTACTTTTGTATTCTTTGTAATTAATGATTCAATAGATTCAGGTGAGATTGTCCAGGTTTCTGGGTCTATATCTGCCCATACTAATTTAGCGCCTGTTCGTGCAAAAGGTATGGCTGAAGCTGCGAATGTATGAGCAGGAAGTATAACTTCATCTCCCTTTCCAACTTTTGTCAAAACTGCAGCAAGTGTTAAAGCTGCCGTGCAGTTTGTAGTTGCAAATGCATGTTCCACGTTCATTTGCATTTTAAAATTGTCTTCAAACTCCTGTTGATATTTACCCTGGGTCAACGGATCGGCATTCTGAATAGCTTCTACAATATAATCAATCTCTTCCTGGGTATATTTGTCACCACGACCACTCCATGCTACAACTGGATTTTCAACATCACGCACTATTATGACAACCCATGCTTCGAACGTAATTCATTTTTGTAGTACTCCATTTGTTCTTTATTGTTCGTCATATTCTCGGAATGACGACGATAACGATACAAAGGCAATTTTACTCTATCTATATTATATTTCTTTTCATACCTTAAACGAAAATCTTCATCTTCACAGGATAAAAAGTTTTCATCATAAAGACCAATTTCAATCAGGTGTTCAATGCGGAACATAATCCCACATGCGATAGGATCAGACTCACAATCCATATAGGTAAGTACATTTTCATCATCATCAACCAGCAGATAATCACATGCAATAGCATCAATTGAATGATTCATATTAAGATGCATACTCAAAATATTGATGTATTCATTATGCACATAATCGTCTGAATCCAGCCTTACAATATACTGTCCTATCGCTGACTTGATAGCAATGTTCAGGGTAGCAGGCAAACCCAGTTGTTTTTCGTTATTGATTATTCTAATACTATCTCTATAAGGCTCTAAAGCAGTAAGTGTTTTGTCTGTACTAGCATCATTAACTACAATTATTTCATAATCATCATCATTATGAGTTTGCTTAAGCGCTGACCTGATACAACGACCAATGTATTTCTCTCCGTTGTGCACAGGAATTAAAATTGAAATTTGTGGTAACTTTCTCATTTTATTGCCATCCTGAGCTACTCGTTAAATATTTACATTCTCTCAAAAATTTCACGAACTTTTTCTACTGTCAGTATAGATTTAAAATTCTCACCCAAGGCATTTGTTAATGGTTTTTCATGTACAATGGTTGAATTATAAAGTTTACTATAATCGGAATCATTTAAACCGTTAGCAATACCAGTTGGTATTTTGACATTTTGTTTTTCAACCATTTTCCAAAATTCATCATAATACTCAGGGTAAAACTCGCCCATTGCATTCATTACTGTGCAATTGGATACGCAATGATGTCCATTAAAGACTACACTTAATCCCGCGGAAAAAGGATGCACAAGACCTACATAGCTATTAGCAATTGCACAACCACCTAAATATGATGCGACCATGATCTTACTTCGGTTTTCATCCGTCATCATATCGTCACTCAAAAAAACATCTCTGCACAATGAAATAGCCTGGTGTGAAAATGCATCACCAATTGCATTTCTATAATTCCCTTTAAGTGATTCCAGGCAATGAATATAGGTATCCATTCCGGTATAAAAATATTGATTTCTAGGTACCGTTTTTGTTAAATCTGGATCGAGAATAAGCTGATCATACACTGTGTGATCGCTATTCATCCCCAACTTCAAACCAGTACTTTTATTTGTCATTACACAGGTACGTGTTGCTTCTGCCCCTGTACCAGATAAAGTTGGAATTCCTATTTTATAAACTCCTGGGTTTCTTACCAAGTCCCATCCTTGATAATCTTCAGCTAAACCTTCATTTGTTAATAAATTTGCTACCGCCTTTGCTGTGTCAAGAGTTATACCACCACCAATCCCAACAATTGCACAGGGATTTATATCATGTACAGCTATTAACGAATTACGTAGCTGGTTGATATATTCAGTTGTAGGCTCATCTTTTGTATCTACATATATAATAGTATCGTTACTATTAACCGGTAAATTTTTAACAAGTGAGCCATTATTCTGAAAATAACAATCTACAAACAAAACAACATACGATGAACTGTTTTTCCTCCTTTCATCCAACATTGGCTTAAGCATTTGCAGAGTACCTGCACCAAAAGTGTACCGTAAGACATTTCTTGAATTTTTAATACCAGTATCTAAAGCAGTAATCATTTTAAATTATCATCTCATTTTTGTAAAAAATTTGAGCAAAATAAGCGTATTATGAAGACAGTTTTAAATCGCTCACATCACATGACAAGCTTTTTGGTTTTTTAAGACTGTAAAAAACTGTATCAATGTGCAGCCATCTATCTAAATTAAACAACCTAAATAGAGTCATCAGCATCCCAATCATTGTTGAATTAGTATATTTTCTAAAGTACTTAACAGATTGTCTTGTAACCAACGCACCACGTGATTTCTGTAATATTTCAAAACCATTCAATTTAAACACAGCCTCGAGGTTTTTTTCATTAAAAAATGAAATATGAAAATAACTCCATGGTTCCATTTGAGCTACACGTCTCATCCAATATAAAAATCGAAAATATTTTGAATCTGGTGTGGAAATAACTAATGTTCCACTAGGCGAAAGAAGCCTATAACAGTTCTCTAATATTTTAACTGGATTCGACACATGTTCAAAAACACTTATGAGTACAATTTTATCGAAGTAATTTTCCATTTGGCTAAACGGTGATAACTCATCTAAATCTTCGGCTCTGGCACATAACAATTTATTCTTATCCAGATTCAGTTTTTTTATAGTCTCAGCAAATGACTCAGGTATTGGTTCAATCCCCCAATACTCAATCACATTTGGTAATAAGTATTTAGTTAAAGGGCCATCACCGAAACCAATTTCTAATAACTTTCCAATTTGACGAGAAGAATCTTTTCCAATTACCATATTTGCTAATCTTTTATTCTCTTCTTCCCTCCACAATTGATATTCCTTATATGCATCTTCTGAGCACCACAGATGCTCTTCTTTACCATCAGTGACACCAGGTATATATGATTCATGAGGAAATACAAAATAAAAGCCACAGCTCGAACATTTGTAAACATTCTGAGGAACATCTCTATGTTTTGCGAAATATGAAATAGATGATGAACCACATAATGGGCAAAGTATATTATCACCCATATATAAAACTGTGCTTATACATAATAATTTTTTTAATAATCATACTTTTTTATCTTGTTTAATAAATTTAACCAAAAGGATTAACATGATTAAAACTAAACATATTAAAACCAAAATATATTCAGCATACAGTGTACTTAGTATGGCTGATAGTCCAGATAGTACTCCACAGAAGTACAGAATGAAAACGGACTTTCTCTCTTTATACCCTAGATTTACCAATCTATGAGACATATGATCACGTCCACCTTGATATATTTTTTTTCCAGCAAGAAACCTATTAACACTAACAAAAAGCAAATCAGTTATAGGTATCGCCATTAACATAACAGGAATGACTAGTGCCCTGTAATCAAATGTATATAAACTCTTATTTATTCCAAAATATGAGTTTATCTCACTTGGAATAACCATAACTGATATAAAATAACCTATGAACAAGGAACCTGAGTCACCCATAAAAATTGAAGCCGGGTTATAATTAAAAAATAAAAAACCTACTAGAACACCGCCAAAAATAACGACCATTGACAGAGGCAAGCTGGTAAATTGATTATTCGTATTAAACATAATGTACCAAACAAATATAGAAACAATAAGAACAATTCCAGCTGATAAACCATCCATGTTATCAATCATGTTAACAGCATTAATCATTCCAACAATCCATATAATAGTGACAAATTGATTCAGGATTCCCCATGTACTAAATTGAATTACAATATTATTTGAAACCACCAAGAGTGCTACTATTATTTGCCATACTAACTTAGTTCTAGGTCTAAAGTGATAAATATCATCTAAAAAGCCAACAAAAAAAATAATAATTAGGCCAGCAAAAAAGAAGTAAAAAACTTGGGGAATTACTTGTGCTGTATTTAGACTCGTTAAGACTAAAGGTAACCAAGCAAGCATGATGCCCACACCACCATGTAGTGCAGTCGACTTTGTATGCCATCGATCTTTCTGTGGGTGTGCTACCCAACCATTTTTGTTGCAGACATACCTTACTAAAGCAACCGCAATAAGACCTGCTACAAACGAAATTACAAATAGAGTTATATTCTCAGATAAATTCGCCATCTGTCTCATTCTTGAAAAAATTGATTACATCAATTAGTATTTCTTCGAGTTCTTTCTCTGGTGCTACGCCAGTTAGCTTTCTAAGCTTCTCTGTTGAAGGTACACGACGTTGCATATCTTCAAACTCTTTAGGATATGCCTCATCATAAGGAATAATCTTAATAGTTGACTTTGATTTTGACAATTCAACTATCTTCTCGGCCAAATCATGCATTGATACTTCTTCAACACCACCGATATTAACAACTTCACCTACTGCAGACTCGCAATTTATTAGATTGATGACTGAGGTTACAACTTCTTCAACATGTGTAAACGTCCTAGTTTGAGTCCCATCGCCATAAACTGTAATTTCTTCACCTCTCAATGCCTGCTTTACAAAGCGAGGTATTACCATTCCATATCTACCTGTTTGTCGAGGACCAACAGTATTAAAGAATCTGACTACTATCACGGGAAGATTTTTCGTATAATTGTATGCCAATCCCGTAAACTCATCCATCAACTTTGCTGCCGCATAACTCCATCGTGATTTTGTAGAAGGTCCAAATACACTATCGTCTGTTTCAACCAATGGAGCATGGTCGTGTTTACCATACACTTCAGATGTAGACGCGATCAAAACTTTCTTTTTAAATTTATCACATAATTCAAGAATACATTCTGTACCTTTGATATTTGTTACTATTGAAGATAACGGGTTGTCGATAACATAATTCACCCCTACTGCTGCTGCCAAATGTACAACTACATCACAAATACCGACCAACTCAAGCATTACATCATAATCAAGGCAATCATCAATTGTTACGTGCAACCTGGCTTTATATTTATCATTCTCTTGTAAATTTTTTAGATTGCTTAATGATCCAGTCGACAAGTTATCGATAATAAACACCTCATCGCCATTCTCTAAATATCTTGCGGCCAAATGCGAACCAATGAAGCCAGCTCCACCTGTAATTAGAATTTTCATTTTTTATTCCTTCATAATGTATATTATATGGTGTGTTTCATTTTACTGATAATTTAAACGATCAAGCGTATCTGACACAACACTCAAAGCTTCACTTTGTTGATTTAAATTAAAATATTTGTAAAATTGTCCAATTTTATTTTTATTGAGAACAGATCCAAATCCCATACTCTCTGAATAGTCAAGCCCCATGAATTGATAGATAGCTTTAAGCGAAATTTCCGGTTCTTCAACCAAATCTTCATAACGAACTTGGAGTATGTTGCTATTGGGTATTTTTTTTAAAGATTGCTCAATATATTTTTCGGCCTCTGTCCATTGCATAGCGCTGAATACAACATCAGATACTTTTCCATGTACTTTCTCCCAACCAGGAAAACGTATCCCCCATCCAATCTGTTTATTTAGACTTTTGTTTTTATTAAAATAATTGCCAAGTCTATGCATTGTTTTAAATTCATAAACAATTGCTTGAAGTCTGTTTCGCCAATAATATTGACGTGATAGAGCTGAATAAATTTCTTTAAGAACAAAGATTAAACCTTGAGATTTAACCGCTGTACGTCTATTTATTGTTTCACGGTAAACTGAGTGAACGACATCTCTACCATCACGTGTTAAATGAATAAACTTTGCATCAGGGAATATTGAGTATATAAAATCTATCTTATATGAATTCTGAGGAGACTTATCAACAACTACTCTTTTCTTACTCTTCTTCAAGAATACATTAAACTCTTTACGAACATATTCAACAACAATATCAGTAACATCAGATTGAGTTCTAAGATCGTTACCCTTAGGACCTATTTTATAATCCCATATAAAATATGGCTCATACCACTGAACAACGTCTTTGTGTTTATCTAAAATTTCACCAAGAATTGTTGAGCCGGATCTGGCCGATGATACGATGAAGATTTTCAAGCGTTTATTCTCTCTGTTTTTTAACCAACATGAGTTTAGCTTTTAACTCATATGCAAAATACAAGAATATTCCACACATTACAAATAATGTAAGATACCATCCAAACACATATGTTTTAGATGAAAACTTAAAGTACAGTCTATTCTCTCCTGCTGGAAGAGACACTCCAGTGAACAAGTAGTTTACCCTATTAAGTTTTGACTCATTACCATTTACAAATACTTTCCATCCAGGATGATAGGCTTCATTTAAGACAAATAAACCTGGCTGTTCATTTTTAACAATTAGCTTGATTTCATCTCCTTTAATACGATTAACTGTAATATTCGACACTATATTAGTATTGTAATTTTCAAATGCGTCACTCTCAACATATGTAACATCATCAGTTTCAGCATTATTTAATTTAGTTAGAACCACATTTTGATCATTTTGTTTGATTGCATTATCCGCCATATAATACCGAGGATAAGCGGCATTATTTTTATACACATAAAAATACTTTCCCTTAAAAGCTAGGTCAAGATTGCTTTTGTTAACAGGTAATGAAGATAGAATGTAATTTATTCCCGCAATATTTATTAATGGGGAATTAAGTGAGTTTTTACCAAGCCGCAAATAACTTTTCTTCTTTTCAAAAATATTTCGGATAAATTCATCTTGTTCAATAATATTAGAATGAAATTCAATCAAACGCTCAGAAGTGAAATTTGAACCCAAAGTATATGCAGCAGGCCCCAAACTACTAATTAAACTACCATCCATTATAATATTTGATTGAAAACGCGTTACTTCAGGATAAGATTGTGTTGCCACAGACAAACCCAAATTAGCATCCTTATCTTTATAGTTTATGTTTTTTCTAACTATATTTTCCACTTCATTTAACTGGTTAAAAACTATTCCAACCCTGTCATTATTATTTAGCCTTCTTAAAAATTCTACTTCAGGAGCATTTTCGACTAAATTTACTCCGTTATTAAACGGATAGAAAACTTTTGAAAGACAAGCTTGAGAAATAACTATGAAAAATAAAAGACCTATATAAGTAGCTTTATTACTGTTACCTATAATTAGTTTTTTAAATAAAATGATGCTAAAAAGCAGAGAAAATAAAATCACAAACCAATAACCAACCACAGGCATTTTGAAATAATATTCTGATAAGTACTCCCCTAAGTGGCTAGCAGGTCTCACAGAGAACTTACTAATTGCATTCAAAAGAATATCACTATTGATATAATATGTAATATAGGCTATCAACATTCCAATGAATAATAATATATAAAAAAGCATACCAACATTGAGTAGTGGCAACAAAATTCGGTTATTTTTATGAGACAATACCAATTCTTTAGCAATTAACTTGGAAATAACTAGTCCTACAGCTATTGACCCACATAGAAAATAGATAGGAAGAGATCGCCACCACCCAGTCGCCTTAAATATTCTAGTAAAGTAACCCAAAATAGGAATGTAGTTATTCAACCATCCTAAGAATAAAAAGCCTGCTACATAATAGAAAAATATCCTCTCCTGAGGTTTAAATTTATCAATATTAAAAATAAATACGATAAGTGCAGGTAATAACAAAATATTTAAATAAACATTTAAAGATTCGTATTGTGTTAACAGTCCTGTAGTTATCATTTTTTCATCAATAAATAACCATGAAGTAAATGGTACTGTTAGATACAGCAGAATTGATTTAAATTCTAAGCCCCCTGTAAGTGAATAAATATGTGACCTTCCACTATTAATTACTTCGATATAAAATGGAAATATATAAAACGCCATTAACCCAATCCAGACCAAAACGGCTAAAATCAAAGTCAAGACTAGTTTGAGGATATGTTTTTTCTCAGTTTTATATATAAGAAAACACGAATAAATTGCAAGAAAAATTCCTGAGAATTGAGCAGTTGCAATATTTGATATCCAATGCACTAAAGCTAACAGAATACCTATATATATTGCATATTTGTATGATGGCCTATCTTTAAAACGATGGATTATGTCTAACATTAGTGGCAGTAAAAAATAACCTCCGAAACTGTCAAAAAAATACTCATTCGTCCAGCCTGGTGTAAACACAAAAACACCAAATACAGCCAGTGCAACATGAAAATTTATTTCATACCATTTGAGCAAATAGTAAAGCAGAAATAAGCCAAATAAAATTAGCTCAAGCCAAAAAAACATCACATAACCAGTTTTTTGATTATCAAACAATGATATAAACAAAGCTGTTCCACTAAATGGTGTCTTAAAGATATCATTAGCAAAAACACTCCTACCAACAGATGCCTTATCTTCCCAAATTGACAACCTGTTACTTTGTATTTCTTTAGCACTATCAAGATAGTGCCAATACTTTATTGCTGGATCACCGGACGTTGCTGGAAGCTTGTCAAAAAATATAAAATCCGAAAAAAAGACTATAGAGATAAATAATACAGTAACAAATACAATTGAATTGTTTATAAATGATATATTGCTTTTTCTATTCATGATAACCCTATACAAACTTTTAATTTAAATTCTAACATCAAGTTTCGTATTAACTACAATTTTCATATATATAATTGATATTATTAACGCACAAGAAGTAGCCAGCGCAGCTCCAATTTCTTGCCAAAAACTTATAAACAATAAATTTAATATAATATTTGTAACCACTAAAATTACAATCATCGAAGAGTGCCACCCAGGCATCCCGGCACAAGTTAGAATATTTTTAAAAGGTAAATAGCCCGCAGTACACATAACACCTAAAGCTAATATTGAAAAAATCACCCAGCTATCACCATGAAATTCTTCAGATGAAATCAACTCAATCCAAAAAGGAAATGATAAAATTGCGAGGATACCAATAATAAATATTCCACCATATGATAAATACTTACCACGTTTTATAGTTAGTTCTAATTTTTGTTTTAGCCCTCTATGACACAGTTCTGTAATTACTGGCGTCACATTTCTCGATAACACCGAAAGAATTTGAATCAAACCTTCAGCAATCATAGCAACAAAGCTATATACACCTACCACTTTATCGCTCAAAAAGAGTCCCAACATTATCACATCAACACGAGTATTCATTTCCAACATTATCTGGCCAACAAATGATCGTAAACCAAAAGAGATATGTCTTTTAATCCAGCAGTATATTTCTGACAAATTGATATTAAGAATATTATTCCTTAATAAAATTACTAAGAAAAAAAATAGAAGAACTTCAGTATATGTAAAAATTAAAGTAAGATTCGTACCATCATCATTCTCAAAAAAGACTAAATGCAAAAGAAACCCTATTAACATCACATACCGGCAAGACTGAACTATTGCATAAGACCTCATCCACCTTAGTGAATTTAATACCGCCAAAAGAATCTTATTAATTGAGAAAAAAAATATACCAGGTGCGATATAATAAATATTTTTAATTATAGCATTGCTATTGAAAGCAGCTCCTATTATTTCAGCATACATAAATAGCAGAACACTAATAGTAAAAGCAAAAATTATAACTACAATTAATGCTGATACTACAATAGATGCTATATCACTTAAATTTGGTGATATATATCTTATAATAGATGCAGTTATTCCAACTGTTGCCAGTTGAGCAAACACGATATATAGGGCATATATTTGATTAAAGACTCCCAGAACGTTAGCTGAGTAGTTTGTTGCAATAATTATATTTATTAATAGCCCTGAAACAGCCATCATAAACAGAGCAAAAAAATTCCACATTAAATCAGTTTTAAATTTTGCAGAAAACACTTTAGATATATTTTTCATACTAAAGCGGCCATATTAAGCTTTATTTGATACTCATTTTTTCAATTACACTATATGTTTCTTGTAAATTAAACCCAATCGTTTCTGCATACCATTCCAGACTATCGTAACGCGGTAAATTCTCATACTTAAGTAATTCAAGCGCATCTTTTCTATTCAATACACCTTCACGAATTTGGTTGCTTCTAAATGCGTCATGTTCTGTTAATCCTGCGGCTTTATAATAAATATAGTTATAAAATGCTGATGTGCCATCACCTATTCGCCATGTAGATTTAGAGCCCTTATCTGTTTCCCAACCATATTCATTTTGTAAGGTAGAATTAATCTCATCTTCATTCCATTCAATATAATCAAACAAATAAACAAAATTATGTGATTTAAACCATGACCAATAAAAGGAGACTACAGTATCCCAGAGTGATTTATTCAAATACCCAGGTACCTGAATAAAATTTTTCATATAAAACATGGCAAACTTCAATTTTTCGACAATAGAAATATCCCATACTTTTCTTTTACCAAGGTTAACACCTGCAAACCCTGATTTAAAAACACATGTCTCAAACCTCGCATTCGACAGCCAAAATGCGAGTTTAATACCAGTTTTTTTTTGAATTTCATGCGCGTATTTAAAGTAATGTTTATCGCCTGCCATAAATAAAGGAATCATTCCCAAACTCGGCTTTCTTAACCATGCATTGATATTATCTTTTATATATTTCCTCTTCTTTTTAATATCCGCTGAGACTATAATATGTTCAATACCTAGTTCTCCACAGATTCTTGCTTGATTACGTCTTGCAATATCCGTAACCATCCCCCAGTCATATGTGTAAGCAATCGGATTTAATCCAAGTATTTTTTTTGCATAATGAAGGCCATAAGAACTATCTCTTCCTCCACTCAATCCAATTATGCAATCAGGCTCTCCATTTTTACTTCTAAATGGTTCTATATCCTCCATTAATTTGTCAAGCCCTAGATATCCTTTCTTTTCATGATTATTACAAAAATTGCAAACTCCATTAACATCAAATGAAATATAAGGTACCGTTTCAGGTAAAACACATTTTGAACAACGTCTTAAATTATTTATTTCAACCTTAAGCTCACGGTCTGTTGTTTTCTTTAAAACACCTTCATTATTACTAATATTTTCAGGATGCATTTCACTGACTCTTTGATGCAAATCAAATTTATCAAGGAGAAACTCATTTATTGAACATGTCTTTAAATTAACAGTACATCCACTTCCAGCAAGAACTTGACTTAATTCAAAGTTACCAGCATTTTTTGGAAACCTAATTGATTTATGAATTCTATCAATTATATATTTTTCAGATGCAAAAAATATTATTTTACATCTCGAATTATAACTGTAAAAAAGGGAGCCTGTATTTGTTGCGAGGATTAAGTCTTCGCCTTGCTGTTCCCATGTTGCAGTACTAGCGGAACCTTCTAAATACTTATATATATTTTTCACTGCATCCGTCATCTCGGAATTTATTTTATATTTAGAAATTAATGCAGGTATTATTTCAGAATCAAGCTCTGTTTTACGCTGTAACTCATTGTTTTTTTTCCATAGCGCATCACTATTCACAATGATCCCGTTATGGACGCAAGATATATCATTATAAGAAACTGGCTGATTGTTATAATTTAGAATTTTATCTCCATTTGTTACAAGTCGCGCATGACCAACAAATAGAAAACTCTCATTCATGAATTTATCATTCTTTCTTGTCGTTAAGGATAGAGATTCATCTAGAATTTTTTTGTACTCTGAAGAATTTAGCATTTTTGAAGGAGAAAATGCTTTCTTAAATAAAAAAGTTTTACTCACAGTTTTAATAGCCAAACCAGCTGATTCTTTACCTCTAGATTCAGATTCCAAATACAATTGCCGTATTAATTTAACAACAATATCTTTTGGTAGATTACTGTTTTCGCCAATAATAACACCGAAAATTCCACACATATGCTAAAAGAAACCTCTCATATTGAATTCTAATCGATCATCATAGATAAAAATCTTAAAATATTTAATTTTAACAATAGCGATACATGTCACAGCATTTAGATCATCTGTCATTTGTAGATTTTAAGGTTCATATTTAGAGTACATTTTTCTTACGTTTTTAGTGCTACAAAAATATAACTTAATTACAATAGAAAAAAATTATTCAGAAATTATTTCCGACTAAATATTGCAATTAAGCGAAGTTTAAACTCCAAGTTCCGACAGTCACTATTAATAAATTTTCAACATACCAGTCCATTGCTTCTTCTAAACCAATATCAATTTTGTGTGATGGTTCATATTTTAGTAATTTCTTTGCTTTACTAATATCTGCTTGAGAATGTCTCACATCGCCAGCAAGAAAATCTATATATACTATACATAGGATCCATTTTTGTCCGCGACTCTTTTTACAAGTTTTTCTTTTATCAAATGATATAGTTGATTTAGATTTGTACGATCATTTAGTGCAACATTGTAAACTTGGTCTATTGCCGATTCATATTCTGTCATTGCTGCTAGAATAGTCATCTGTACAGTATTATCGATAAAACAAAAATCTCTGCTTGTTTCACCGTATCCATTAATATAAACTTTTTCTTTCTTCACGATACTTGAAACCCACTAGGGTATTACAGCCGCATATGCTCCGTTTGGATCCTGTCTCTTTCCAAATATATTAAAGTATCGTAATCCTATTGACTTAAAATTATGTGTTTTTGCAAATACACTTGCATTTTGCTCGTTAACTAGTTTTGTTACTGCGTATGGACTCAGAGGATTACCTATTTCATCTTCAACCTTTGGTAAGTCTGGACGTTCTCCATATCTAGAACTTGAAGCCACATAAATAAATCGATTTACTTTATTATCTCTTGCTGAAATCAGCATATTTAAAAACCATCGATGTTAGTCATATTGGTATTAATTGGATCTTCAATGGAACGAGGCACTGAACCAAGAGCTGCCTGATTCAACACATATTGCACTTTTTCACATGCTTTCTGACAATATTCTAAATTTCTAATATCACCATTAATAAACTCAAACTGACTAGTCGTTGAGTCTAAGCCTGCATCTTTAATAGCCTGATCAATATTATGCTTATAACCCGTTGCAAAATTATCAAGGCCAACTACTTTCTGGTTAAGCTTGAGCAACGTCTCAAGTAAATTTGAACCAACAAAACCGGCTACACCTGTAACAAGCCATACTTTTGGATTTTTTTTAAATTCTTATTGAATAGATTGGTAGATATTCATTGCTGTGTGATAATTATGTGAATTATATAAAAGTCACGCTACCGCCATACCGTGCAACTATGCAAGTACGACTCTTAGTAGCAACCATATAAATTGGTCAATCTACCTATATGGATTTGATTCTTTTATGCAAACTAAAACATTTATGTTTTAAATATTGCTTTTGCTTGAGTTATATATTCGAATAAAAATTATCGCCAATATACAAAGCTATAAAAACCTTTATCAAAGCAAACTCACTCATCTGGAAAATCAACTTTATTATCTGTCTCACGTTTTAAGCTCTCTATCTCAGCCTTAATCTTTTCATATTCATTAATTTTTCGTTGCAAAAATCGATAAGTAACTTGCGCTTTTTCTTCAATGCCGTGAGGAGTGAGATAATAAATGTAGGCTTTTTTCTTTTTATTCTTATAAAAGTTGCGAACCTTGATAAAACCTCTATCAAGTAGTGCTTTCAAACAATAGTTCGTTTTACCGAGACTTACCCCCATTCGCTGAGCAATTTCCCGCTGACTGAGATGTGGTTCTTTCTCTATTGTTTTTAATAATTTGTAAGTTATTTCGTCTTGCAAAATCCCTTATCCATATTGTTCAATCGTTGAAGTGTTCATCAGTTGAACTGTTCACCTATTGAACAATAGCACATGGTAAAACAATGTCAAAAATTATTTCAAGGATTTTAAGTACTTGCCTATAAACAGGCTAAAGGTGTGTCAGGTTAGAATCCCCAGGGATTTATCCTGAATTTGGTTGATTTTGTCTCGGATTTTAGCGGCTTCTTCAAACTCAAGATTTTGCGCATAGTCATACATTTGCTTTTCTAGTTTTTCGACTTCGTTGCTTAACTCTGCACCACTCATAGTACTGTAGTCAAGTGATTCGTCTGCCACTTTTAAGGCTTTACTGCCCCCAACTTTTTTACCATAAGCACCATCCATAATATCAGCCACTGATTTGCTGATAGTTGTTGGCGTTATATTATGTTTCTCATTATAGGCTAACTGCTTTTCACGACGGCGTTCTGTTTCATTTATTGCACGTTGCATCGATCCTGTTATTTTATCAGCATATAATATCG
>Ga0316207_10000459_pt1 | contig 66394 bp, 52 predicted proteins | sample 6weekpyrite_MG_FD_204943 | JGI IMG/M metagenome (GOLD analysis project Ga0316207, IMG submission 204943) | Microbial mat bacterial communities from mineral coupon in-situ incubated in ocean water Damariscotta River, Maine, United States -... | ecosystem: Environmental > Aquatic > Marine >... | reverse complement strand
GAAGGTCTGCGGTTTAACTAATTTATAAATAACGGGATAACGGTAGCAACCTTCTAAGAGGGTTGCTTTTCATCCCCCTTCAAGGGGGTAAACCAAAACCACCTTCTTAGAAGGTGGATGTTTTTTTATTTTAGTTAACTATGCGCTCGAAAAGCCCAAAATGGAAGGGCAGTTGAGGTTTGTATGTGTTTCTGTAATCTATCGCTTACGCCGCAAGGTTTTAATGGGCCAAACTCTCGTACATCATGTTCCTGGCACTATCAACGATACGATTAACAGCATGCACTTGCTCAATGGTTAAGCCCATATCACGTTCAAGCACGTCAGCCATGGTGTCGAGCGCAAGTGCAATTTTCTTATTTTTTTCAGCGTCTGCATTAGCAACAATATCTACAGGAATTAATTGCCCACACTTCTCGGCATGTTGAATTCGCTTTAGTTCGCTATCAAACCAATCCTTACGGTCTTTTGGAGGTAAGGATTCAGGGTCGAAACTTTCATCATTGGGCCCATTAAAACCTTGCGCACTGAGGATATACTTGGCAATGGGAAGCATGGCGTCTTTGATTTGATATACTGCATGTGAGCGAACAGTTCCACAGGGTAAAACAGTCTCCATGAGACGTGATACTGTTTTACGATCGAGACCGAACTCATCAGCTAAAGCTGTGATTGACCAGCCCATCCCAGCCTTTCCTAATGCGATACTCATATCACGTGCTCCTTTTTATTGTCAGCTGGTCATAGGGCGACAAAAATTACTTTTTCCCCACGCTCGCGAATCAGCCCCTGGTTTTCAATGACTTAGAAGGACCCAAAACCACCCGAGGTATCTGTAACTACCTCGGGTGGTGTGGTGCTACACTGGCCAAGCGATGACTCTCAAAGCAATCGCCAAACTCATGAGAATCAACCAGTGTTTTGCCAGCCTTGGGCAAACCTAAAAGAAGGTATTAAATGTCATGGTTCGAATTTAGGTATAGCTCTATTCGCATGATAATCAATTACAGCGTCTCGTGTAGTTTTAGCTTTGCTTTTCTTATGTTCGTAATTAGTCGCGATATGTAGATAATTTGCAAATTCCTTCTGTAAAAAGAGTCCCAAGTTTTGATGATATTTTGCGCGTAGTTTTGGATATTGATTCCAATGAATTTTTATACATTCGCAACAAATTTTAATTGTTTGCGTATCGGCATCAGAGCGAAATTTTACCGTTATTGGTTCATACATTTGGCGACCTCCACATTTTTATTTCACGACTCAGTAATAGAATGAGCTTTTGTGTAAAGAAACACAAAATTCCTGACGGTAATCTTTGAAGTAAATCAAACCTAAAACATTTAAACTGTTGATCTGGTAGTACGACCTCGGCAAGTACTTTACCAAACGCTTGCGGGTCTGCATCTATACGCGTCCTAACATATGTAATTATTACTGAGTTAGGATTCACTAGACCTCTAAACTCCTTTTCACAGTTTCGATATCTGCACGCATGGTTTGCAGCTTACTTTCCAACGACAATATTTCGCCGTTCAACGTTTCGATTTCTGACTTTCGCTCAGCCAGTGATGGCCCCGCATATTCAGGCTGAGGCCACGACATGACTTCAGAAGTGATAGCTTCATTGATGGCAGTACGAAAAATTCCATATATATTCACAGGGGCAATTACGCCAGCCTTAGACATGCCGCCGTAGTTTTCGAGGACCAAGTAATTTCTAGGCTCTCTGAACGGTCTATCGCGTAGCAGATTAGCACCTTGTTTTAATCGAGCACTCCATTGTGAAGCTTGCAAGTCAACACACTCACACAAATATTCTGATAAATGTTTGTTATTCATGGGAGCAGTTTCTAAATAATCACGACGCTGTTTTTTCTTCTCAAGTTCAGTTGTCAGTGTTTTAATTTGGTTTTGTTTCTTGCCAAGTTCTGTTGAAAAAGCAGAGCTAAAGAATTCACTAATCATGAGTATTCCCCAGCTTTTTTACAAGACCTTTACCAGTAGCAAGCTGGTAATAAGCGAATGTCTCAAGGTCATTGTTGAAGTCTGAATGTATACCTGGATGAGCTGCCCATTGAACCTTATATTTTTGTAACTGCTCAGCGGTGAGTTTGGTATCGGACATATTAAATTCCTCAGTTGGATGTTTAATATCATTTTAGAGTACAGGTCTGGACATCAAAAGTGAGTTTCATGTCTCAATATACGAAGTATTTGCTTATAACCTAAATCTACTTTGACTGATAACAAGAACATATCAAACAATATATGATTCAAATCGGAATAATGATCAGGTAACTTTTTCGCATTTTTATGTATAGACCATACAATTCGAAATTTCCGTAATTCAGATTCCAGAAAATACGATTGTTCAATAACATTATTCGCACAAGAAACATTTGCAGCATTGCGAATTAATTCATTTCGACGTTCTAGGCGGTATTTCGTTCTAGCTCTTCGTTTACCCTTGCCGGTGCTGGCTAAACCGAGATATTGATCAAGCGGTGCTGATACCTCTTTTGATAAATAGCAATCCACACCATTTACAAACCACTGTGCGTCATTTGCTGCGATCGGTCGACCTTCGGCTAATGCGGCTCGTACACGTAAAAGAGCTTCAAATGATGATGAGTCAGTCATTGGGTTGTTCCTTTAGCCTAGCACTATCAAATGCTACTAATTTTACCGCAGTTTCGATTTTAGTTTGTTCAACAGGCTCCCAATCCTGGGAATCAAACCAAATTTCAATTCGAGAATAATCGAGAGGTCTTATTTTTCTAAAGTTGTTCGCTCCTCGGTTTGCGACAAAAAGAAAGCTATTTTCATCATACACAGTTGCAAAATCCCAGGGAAACTCCGGATGTAGTTTCATGCACATTACTACTTGATGGAGATTTCCAAGGATTAATCCAGTATAGCGATCTGTTCCACCTATACGAATAAAATAGTGCATTGGTATTTCTTGTCTGTTCATAGGGTATGTCTTCTCTAGTAATTACTTGCTATTGACGGCTCAATCAACAGGAGATAAACGTAGTTAAATAAATATATTCATAGTTATTCACAGTTATGAGCGTTTTTAAAAAGTCCCTATAGAAATGAAATATATAAAGGTTTTTAAAAAACACAAAAGCTGTGACTAACTGTGATTAATGTATGATACCTAGCCAAAACCGTTGCAAAATGGATTAATCACACCAATATCCAAATAAGTTGTTACATTATTAATTCGTTTCTTTGTAAATCCTTTTCCTCTTAATTCGTTACCAAAAGCTGTTTGTTTCATAGCAAATTCCTTGTTAGTGGAACACCAAGCACAATAGGATTGGTAAAGAGCATTTGCGGTACGGATACAATTATTTAATTCTGAGCTTTCTACAGTCGCGCATTCATTAATCCAATTCTGGACAATATCCATATTTGAACGATATTCCTTGGTGGAGTTAATCACCTGACTTGGTGGGTCAAGGCCTTCACGCTGCCACAATAAACAACCTTCAATCATCCAATTTAAAATACCTGGTGATTCAGCAAGTAACTTTTTGTCATAACCGGGGATTTTATCTTTATCTGAAAATTGAACATTGAAGGGAATTAAGTGAATGCGACGCCAAATACCATGATCAGTGCCGCGTATCTCTGGAACATAATTACCCATCATCCAGAGTTTGAATTGTGGTGTAAATTGAAAAAATTCACGATAGAGAAACCGTGCTGAAATTTCGTCACCACCTGTAATTTGTTTTACAAGTGCCTCATCCAGTCGTTGTCCTTTCTCTAATTCTGAAACAAAAACTGCCCGTGCACCTTTAAGATTGGCTATATCATTTGTTGTAGATTGATTGTGTTTAACCATGAGTGAACTTGAGTTAAGTGAAGATGCATAATCAGCTAGAATTTGACGTATTACTGTTAGAAATGTTGATTTACCATTTGCGCCACTGCCATGAAGAAAAAACAACACTTGTTCCGTAGTTAATCCCGTCAAGCAATATCCAACTGCCTTTTGTATAAATCGGATAAGCTCTAAATCACCTGCAAATATTTTGTTGATGTGATTGGTCCATTGTGGACATTTAGCCAACGGATCATAATGTATACCGATTGATTTGGTACAGTAATCATTGGGCTTTGCTTTTCGTGGTTCGCCTGTTTTAAGGTTGATGTGAATTCCATTTGCATTAATGAAATTGGGATCACGATCAAACTGACTGAAAGGCACGGTGAGATCGGGTTCCGATTTTGCGAGTTCAACCATGGCTTTAATTGAACGAAGCGATTCTGACTTGTTCAAGTGCTTGAGAATCGTTTTTTTGCGATCGGCATCAGGTTCTGAAGCGATATCTTGAATAAAACTATCAGCACATTGTTTAGCTAACCGTTCTATTGCGCCATTGCAATCTACTAGCCATCGATCACCCTTCCATACTAGCCAGCCAAGTTCACTGCAGAAGCGAATATGTTCTCCAAACATACGCACGAGACGTTTTGAATTACCGGTGTCGGTTAAGTTTTCCGATAATCTTGGGTTATACCCATACGCACTGTTGAGGCAACTTAGTACTTCATATTCCGGCAACGGTGGACTAAATTTTTTGTTTTGTTGTATTGCTTGATCTTTCGCAGTTTCAAAAGGAAGGCCGGCGGCTTTCATGTGATTGCAACGATTAAAGAGTGTATTATTTCTCTGTCCTTCAGTTACTCCTTCAGATTTTTGAGAAACTTGAGCTATAGAGTTAGAAGGCCGCCACTCTGGTGTTGAGTGAATTAGAGACTCCAGCTCTGATTTTGAACCGCCTCTTAATGCAAACCAATCACTGACATCTTCTTTTTTTTCCAACCTAGGAAGATTAATTTTTTTTATTGACTTGGCAGTACCATACAGGCTTTGTGCAACTTTTTGAGCATGTTCTTCACCTGGTGAATCGTTGTCCGGTAATATAATAATGTTGGCATTTTTAAGGTGTTGGCTATCCCTTGGGCGCCATTTTCCTGCACCATCAGGATTAGTTACGCCAAGGTATTCTGCATTCTCAAGAGTGTCACAATCTTTTTCACCTTCAACAATAAAAATCGTTTCATTATTTTTTATAGCGGGAGGCAATTTTGTAAGATTATATAAAGGTGCTATTTTACGATTTAGTCCTGATGTAAAACCACCATTTCCATCACTGCTTTTCCAACTGAACTTTTTACCATCGTATCGCCTCTTTACGGCTACTAGACTGCCTTTAGGGTCGTAATATGGGTATTCTGCTTGGACCATGATCAAACCCCCATAGATCTAATTGAATCTATAGCTCGCTTAACTCGTGTATGATGATCTACGATTGGATTTTGTTTATAAGTGTTTCGAATGCTAAAATATTCTTGTCTGAGTTGTATTAGGTAGGCGGCTGTGCTGGCCGCTTCCTTTTTCATGAATGTCCCTCTAATTTCGAATCGTGCTCATCCAGTTTTTCTCCATTCCAACGAGTACAACCTGGAGATATTTTTGTGGGTTCTGGGAATATTCCATTAGCGACCCAACGCCAGATAGTGGATGGTCCGACGCCATAGCGCTCTGCAACCTCTTTGTCAGCCCAATATTTTTTACGTCGCATGACTAGCTCCTTATCAAGTTAATTGCGATTGATAAAGAGAGATTAGGAGGAGTTTTGAGTTGAAGTGCAGCGCTTCAACTCAAATTATTTACCAGTATGTTTTCCAATCTGCTGTGGAGTTTTGTACTTTACTGAATCCACAGTCTAGTTGTTTAGCTATTTCTTTTCTTGCTGCGGTTATATTTAGATATGGTTTTTGTTTGTGAAGTTTTTTTATTTCTAGTTTAATTTGCTCGCTTGTACGATTGGCTTCTCGTTTTGAAGTGTCAACACCTTTGTATGAACCTCTAGTACTTTTTATTCCTTTGCTTTGATCTTTATAAAATCTTGGTGTGATTATTACCTTATTCTCAAGGTCTGGAACATTTCTCAAAAACTCCATTTCTTCACAGGCAGTAACCATTGTGTAAAATCGATCAAGTGCATGATTGACTCTCTGTTTACTCAATTCTTCTACCAGAAAATGGTGGGCGAAAACTACTTGTATCGCAAGATAAACTAGTCGATCATTTGGTAGTGTATTGAGTTTACTTAAAGTGGCATAATCGGTTGGTTGGTCGTTATCAGTTAAAATATACCGGGCTTGATCTACCCAATTCTGAGCGGCTTGTTCCCATTTAAACATCTGCAATACCCATGAGAGGAACAACCTCACCAGCCCGTTGCGCGGTATCACAAAACTTTGCCCAGTCATCCATCATTTTGGTTCTCTTTGCAAACAGGTCACCCCGCCGATAGGCTGCCTCTACCTTATTTTGAATTACATGTGCTAACGCCATTTCAGCAACGTCTCTGGGGTAGTTCGTGAACTCACCACACCAATCTCGGAAAGTTGAACGAAATCCGTGGGGAACACATTCAGCTCCCATGCGCTTGGTCACAGAAGAGAGGCTCATATCACTTAATGCACCGCCTCTTGGTGCTGGAAACACATGATTCTCACCATCAAACATAGGCAATTGTTCTAGTAATTTTTTTGCATGATCAGATAGCGGGACTCGATGTTCCTTTCCTGCTTTCATTCTTTCGCTTGGTATAGTCCACACGCAATTATTTAAATCAATTTCTTTCCAGGTAGCACCTCTAACTTCACCGGATCGTGTGGCTGTCAGAATGGAAAACTCAAGTGCTCGAGCTGCCATACCGCCGCGTTTACGAAGATCAGTCATGAAATTGTTAATTTCAGATACGGGTAACGCTTTGTGATGTTTTACTTTTGCTATCTTCCCCGGTTTGGGTAAGACAGCATCTAGATGGTTTTTCCACCGAGCGGGATTGTCGCCCGTTCGGTATTTGTGAACAGTAGCCCACGCTAATACCGCTTCAATACGTCCACGCAATCGTTTCATGGTTTCTGTCTTAGTAAGCCAAGCAGGTTCTAATATTCGAATAATATGGTGAAGATCAATATCTGCCACCGGCATTTTGCCTACAACGGGTGATGCATATGTTTTTAAGGTGCTTCCCCATTGAGCTGCATGTTTTTTATTTTTAAATTCATGAGTTTTGCTGACGAGAAACTGACGCGTGGCTTCGTCAAATGTCATTACGGAGTTTTGAATTTCTATAAGACGTGTTTTGTTGGATTTACGTTCAAGTACAGGGTCGATGCCATCCTTGATATCTTCGCGTAATTTACGTGCACCATCGCGTGCTTGGGCAACTGTTACATCGGGATAACCACCCAAGCCAATGTCACGCCGTTTAGTACCTACTTTGACACGTAAAATCCATGAACGAGAGTTTCTAGGTGTTACTTGTAATAACAGTCCGGCAACACCACCCACGGCGTGCATTCCAGGTTTAACTAGACGTTTAATTTCTACTGCTGATAGTTCTTTAGCTTTCTTGGGCATTATCTAACCTTTAGTCCGCCAAACATGGGATTCGAACCCTGCATGGTTACTGGCCTGTGGAGGCTTACCCCACATTAAACCCAACAACGTTTTGTTCTGAGTATCCGCCATTGTTTTTACATTGTGATACCCATCAACTTACCCAACATAAATGGTGAATTTGGATGATACTCGTTGAAATTGATTGAGACAAGAAAATTCTTACTAGTGATCTAACATATTGTATATAAAGAACTATTATGGAGTGGTTGAGATTGTCTGAGACACTAAAAAAGCGGCCTCTCTCTCCGCCATACAACCTTTCAAGCCTAGTTTTATTATGTTGACGAAGGGTCAAGTGTTGGGCATAATCCTGCCTCAATTTTTTTAGCGCCTGTAGCTCAGCTGGATAGAGTACCTGGCTACGAACCAGGCGGTCGGGCGTTCGAATCGCTCCAGGCGCGCCATTTTTGAAGAGGCTCTGCACTAGCAGAGCCTTTTTTATTTCAGTCTGTCTGCTTTTTCGTCGTTATAGTGTTTTCCAAGCATTAGTCACTAAGACTAAAAGTTTTGCCTTTGCCTGTTTTGATGTGAGACAGTATCAATTCTCAAAATTATGATTCAATTCAAATAGATCGCTTAAAATCTTCACACAATGACACAACGTCCAATTTGGTTTTTATTCGAATGAAACGACAAGCAAGTAAACAATGGAGTGAAAACTTTAGTGCTGAAGACATTCAGCTCATTCAAACCGCGCTCTGCTTTCCACAATGTGGTGAATATACTGAGAGTGAAATAAATAAACGGGATGAGATCGCGGATATTCTGGATCACATCAATGTTGATTTGGATACAATCATTGCAGCCATATTATTGATTGGTTTGCAGAATCAGGAATTCGATGAAACGCTTATGGCGGAGATGTTTTCACCGTCAATATCAAATCTTGCATCACAAGCGTTTGCGCTCATTCAACAAGAAAGTGTTTGGATGGAAAAACTCGGTAAGCGTAAAGAGAGCGGCGACAGTGGCGCTCATCACATGATGCTGTTGCATATGATGAAAGATGCACGGGCAGTTTTTATCATTCTCGCCTATCAGGTGTTGAGAATGCGCAATCTGAGTAATGAAAATGTCGACGTTCAAAAGAGTATTGCAGAAGAAACCAAAAATATTTTTTCACCATTGGCCAACCGATTAGGAATCGGGCAGTTAAAGTGGGAGTTGGAAGATTTAGCTTTTAGGTATTTAAATCCTGACGAATATAAAGAAATTGCAAAAGCCTTGGAAGAGCGTCGGGTGGATCGCGAGCAATATATGCAATCCATTGTAGAAAAATTGCAAAACACCTTAACCGAGGCTGGGTTAGATGCTGAGGTACAGGGTAGAGCTAAGCACATTTATAGTATTTGGAAAAAAATGAACAAGAAGGATTTGAAATTTTCCGACTTATACGATGTGCGTGCGGTGCGAGTGCTAGTGAAAGACTTATCTACTTGTTATACCGTTTTAAGCATTGTGCATGATTTATGGAAATTTATTCCTACCGAGTACGATGATTATGTTGCTGCGCCTAAAGCAAACAATTATCAGAGTCTTCATACGGCGGTACTTGGCCCGGAAGATAAAACTGTAGAGATTCAAATTCGAACCCATGAAATGCACGATCATGCGGAATTGGGTGTAGCAGCACATTGGCGTTACAAGGAGGGTGGAAAACGGGACGAAGTGCTAGAGCAACAGCTCGAATTTCTGCGCGAAATATTAAATGGTGAAGAAAGTCAAAATGTAAATCTGCAAAAATCTTCACGTATATATGTGTTATCTCCCAAAGGTCACGTCATAGAATTACCGTTTGGGGCAACGCCATTGGATTTTGCTTATCATATTCATTCCGAAGTTGGGAATAAATGCCGAGGTGCAAGAATCAATGGCAAAATGGTTTCGCTTACAACCGCATTGTTTAATGGGCAAACGGTAGAAATAATTACCGCAAAAGATGCAAAACCAAGTCGAGATTGGCTGGTTCCCCATTTCGGATATCTAAAATCTTCACGTGCTAGAGCAAAAGTACGAGCCTGGTTTAAGCGAGAATTTCGCGAAGAACATATCGCTAACGGCAAGGCGGCATTGGCCAAACAGGTGAGTATTTTGCCGAGTAATACCGCAATGAAGGTATTGGCAGAAACGTTCAATATGAACAAAGTTGACGATATTTACGCAGCCATTGGTCGAGGAGAACTTGGTGTAAATCAAGTGTTGAATTCGCTTCGAATTCCAGAAGATGAGATTGCGGATGAAAAATTAGAATTTCAAGAGCGCCGCAATATTACGCATAAAAGCGATATTGTCATCGAAGGTGTTGATGAATTAATGACAAATCTTGCACGCTGTTGTAAACCTTTACCGGGTGATCGGGTCATTGGTTTTATTACACAAGGCAGAGGGGTGACCATTCATCGAGAGGATTGTGCAAATTTAAATTCATTACGAGACCAACATCCCGAGCGTTTTATTGATGTCAGTTGGGGGGCGAAGCAAGACGAGACCTACGAAGTTGACGTCGAGGTTATTGCGCTGGATCGCTCCGGTTTACTGCGTGATGTTATGTCTGTGTTGTCTGCTCAATCAATAAATTTAAACGCGGCAAACACTTATTCAGACAAAAAAACACAACAGGCGAAAATGCGACTTTCTTTAGAAATATCGAATCCTGAACAGTTATCATCATTGTTGGCTAAATTGGTAAATTTGCGTGGCATTCTCGAGGCGACAAGAGTCAAGTGAGTGATCGAAGTTTGCAAGAGTTACTAAGTGTCATGGCCCAACTGCGCGATCCAGAAAAAGGCTGTGTCTGGGATAAAGAACAAACTTATCAATCCATAGTGCCTCATACGCTGGAGGAGGCGTATGAAGTGGCTGAGGTCATAGAATCTAACAATATTGATGCCTTGCCTGGGGAGTTGGGTGATTTGTTGTTTCAAGTAGTTTTTTATGCGCAAATCGCAAAAGAAGAAGGTCGGTTTGATTTCTACGATGTCTGTGCCGGTATCAACGAAAAAATGATAAAACGTCATCCTCATGTTTTTTCGGATGCCAAAGTTGATAATGTTGCAGAACAGTCGAAACTATGGGAAGAAATAAAAAGCTCAGAACGCATGTCGGACGAAACCAAGAGTAAAAGCGAATTAGATGGTGTAAATATGTTTTTGCCAGGTTTGACTGTGGCTAGAAAACTTCAAACGCGTGCGGCGAGTGTTGGTTACGATTGGCCTAACATTCAAGGTCCTATTGATAAAATGGAAGAAGAGTTCGAAGAAGTCAAACACGCTATAAGCGAAGGCACCGAAGAGGCGATTAAAGATGAGATTGGTGACTTATTGTTTTGTGCGGTAAATATAGCAAGGCATATGAATATCGATCCCGATGCGGCATTACGCCATGCAAATCGAAAATTTGTCCGACGTTTTCAAGGCATGGAAAAGTACAGCGAACAAGATAATAAAGACTTTAAGCAACTTTCTCTCGAGCAAATGGAAGCCTATTGGCAACGTGTTAAAAAAGAACAAGAATAAAGTTTTGGCTTAATCTACCTCTAATGCAGCTGACAATAAACGAATTAAAGCAACAGTTACGCAACTGTATGCTGAAAGATCAATTTATACTTGGCAAGAAGCTAAGTTTAAAAAATAAAAATAATCGTAACCAAGACTTAAATAGTATAAAGTCGCAAATCGAAAAATCTCATCAACGTGTTGAGCAACGACATGCTCAACTTCCCAAAGTAAGCTATCCTGAAGACCTCCCAATTGCAGACAAACGTGATGAGGTTAAGGCTCTCATTAACAGCAATCAAGTCATTATTTTGAGTGGGGAGACCGGCTCGGGAAAAACCACTCAAATTCCAAAAATCTGTCTCGACCTGGGATTGGGTGTTAAAGGGTTGATTGGACATACACAACCGCGTCGAATAGCAGCGCGTACCGTGGCAACACGGATTGCTGAAGAGTTGGATACGAGCATCGGTCAGTCGGTGGGTTTCAAAGTTAGATTTAGTGATCATGTGTCTGAGACAACACATATTAAGCTGATGACTGATGGTATATTGTTAGCCGAAATTCAAAATGATCGTAATTTGTTGCAATATGAAGTGCTGATTATTGATGAAGCACATGAGCGAAGTTTAAATATTGATTTTATTCTGGGTTATATAAAAACCATTTTGCCGAAAAGGCCAGACCTAAAAATCATCATTACTTCTGCGACGATTGATACGGATCAATTTTCAAAACACTTTCAAAATGCACCGATTATCGAAGTTTCCGGTCGCACTTACCCGGTAGAAACAGTGTATCGCCCGCTTGACCAAGAAGACGAACAGCAGAGTTTGGTTAAAGCGATTTCAAATGCTGTCTTTGAGCTCAATCAGATAAAAATGGGTGATATTCTGGTTTTTTTACCCGGTGAGCGTGAAATTCGGGAAGCGGCAGAATATCTTCGAAAACATCATCCGCCACATACAGAAATATTACCGCTATATTCTCGGTTAACCGTCAAAGAACAACAAAAAGTTTTTCAATCGCATAAGGGTTTACGTGTTGTATTGGCAACCAATGTGGCAGAAACTTCTCTCACGGTGCCGGGTATTCGTTATGTTGTTGATACCGGTTTGGCGCGAATTAGTCGTTATAGCGTGCGTAGCCGACTGCAGAGATTGCCGATAGAAGTTATTTCGCAATCCGCTGCTAATCAACGTGCGGGGCGCTGCGGGCGTTTGTCGGCGGGTATTTGCATTCGACTATTTTCAGAAGATGATTACCAGAATCGCGACGCATTTACCGACCCGGAAATATTACGTACGAATCTGGCAAGCGTTATTCTTCAAATGAAGATGTTGCGGATTGGTGATATTTTTCAATTTCCATTCATTCAGTCTCCAGAAAGAAAATACATTAATGATGGAATAAAGCTGTTGCAAGAGTTAGGTGCAATTGATTCAAATCAGGAAATCACAGAGATTGGTAAAACACTGGGGCGTTTTCCCATTGATCCCCGCTTGGGAAGAATGTTAATTGAAGCAAATCAGGAAGGATGTGTTACAGAGTTATTGATATTAACTGCATTTTTGACTATTCAGGATCCACGTGAACGACCTTTTGAGTACCAGGAAAAGGCGGATTTGAATCATGCCCGTTTTGAAGATAAAAAATCAGATTTTTTAAGTGTTATCAAGTTGTGGGAATATGTTAATGATAAATCAAAGCATCTAAGTCAGAATAAATTTAGGAAATTATGCAAAGCTGAGTTTTTATCTTATTTGAGGATAAGGGAATGGAAAGATATACAAAGTCAGTTAAAGAGCATTCTCATGGAAATTGGATATCGCTTGAAGAAAGAGGAAGCAAATTATCAGCAAATTCATGTATCGCTCCTGTCTGGTCTGCTCAGTAATATTGGTTTCAAACAAGATGGTAGTGAGTTCCTAGGCTCACGACAAAAAAAGTTTTTTATATTTCCGGGGTCTCATTTAAAGTCGAAATCACCGAAATGGATTATGGCAGCTGAAATTGTTGAAACCCAAAGAAATTATGCGAGATGTGTCGCCAAAATAGAACCCGAATGGATTGTTGACTTGGCCAAACAGTTAGTTAATCGACATTATTTTGAGCCACATTGGCAGAAAAAGGTTGAACAAGTTGGGGCCTTTGAAAAAATAAGTTTATATGGAATTACCTTAATTGCAAAACAACGCGTTAATTACGGGCCGATTGATCCACAAGAGGCAAGAAAACTTTTTATTCGTCATGCGTTAGTTCAAGGCGAGATGAATCACCCAGAACGGTTTCTGATTGAAAATATTAAGGCAATGGAAAATATCGAAGCAATGGAGCATAAATCCAGGCGCAAGGATATTTTGATATCGGAGGATGAATTATTCGATTTATATGACCGGTTAATTCCAGCAGATGTGATTTCTGGTAATTCTTTTCGAAAATGGTATAAAAAAGAGCAGAAGAAAAATCCAGGGATTTTAAAATTTGAAGAATCGCAATTTATGCGTAATGCGGATTCCTCTGTTAATCAGGTAAGTTTTCCCGAAACACTCAACATCCATGGCTTCAAGTTTGACTTATCATACAATTTTGAACCTGGTAGTGAAAATGATGGAGTAACTGTTTATATCCCCCTAGGATTATTAAAACAAATTGATGTTGCCTGGTTTGGCTGGTTATTGCCGGGATTGATAAAGGAAAAAATTACTGCACTGATAAAATCGTTACCTAAATCCCTTCGACGGCACTTTGTTCCAGTGCCTGATTTCGCTGCAGCCATTTTAAGTTCGGCTACTCCGTATCAAAAACCACTGTTAACACTAATCGCAGAAAAATTGTCGAGTATGAGTGGGTTAAATTTGTCAGACAGTGACTTCGATCAATCGAAATTGGCGAGCCATTTATTTTTTATTTTTGCTCTCGTGGATGAAGATAATAAAATTCTGGGTCAAAGTCGAGATCTGCAGTCGCTAAAGTTACAGTATTCCTCATTGGCGGATAAAGCTTTTCAGCAGTCGCCAGTGCTGGATTTAAATAAAGAGAAAATTATATGTTGGGATTTTGGTGAGTTAGCCGAAACTGTGGAGGTTAATTCAACTTCAGGTTCATTTTTTTCTTATCCTGCATTAGTTGATGCCACAGATTCAGTGACTCTTCAGCATTTCTCAACCAAAACAGAAGCAGATAAACATACCCAAATCGGATTGTTGCGCTTGTTTAAGTTGAACATGGGGGAGAAAATAAATTACTTGAAAAAAAACCTACCTGACATAGACAAAATTTGTCTTTTATCAGCATCATTATCAAATTGCCAGTGTATTAAAAATGAATTGACAGATCTTATCATTAGATCGGCTTATATGCAGGATATGGCCAGTATTCGAGATAAAACATCATTTCAAGCGGCACTCGAAAAAGGGCATGCATGCGTTATGTCTGTTGCAGTGACTGTTTGTAAAGACCTTATAGTGAGTTTGCAATCATATAACCAATGCCGTAAGCAGCTAACAAGAATGCCCTCCCCCGCTTATTTGGAGAGTTATACAGATATTAATGAGCAAATCGCGAATCTGATATTTCCCCATTTTCTGTGTAAATTGTCTATGGGGAATCTGAGACATATTCCACGTTTTTTACAGGCTGTATTACGTCGTTTAGAAAAGCTATCGGGAAATCTTGTGGGAGATAGAAAGCATATGCTCGAAGTAAAACGATACTGGACTCGGTATAAGCAAATGGAGGAATCTTGGAATCAATCTGATGTAACGACATTTCGGTGGATGATTGAAGAATATAGGGTTTCATTATTTGCCCAGGAATTAAAAACCAGTCACCCTATTTCCGCTAAACGGTTGGATGCACAAATGAAACGGTGCACAGAGTCGTAAAAAATTTTTTCCTAGATTTGTTTTTCTATTTAAAACCCAAATAATTCATATACATGGATAAATTCTCTTTCGATATTTTATCCTTAAGTTAGTCTTAAAAAATAATAAATTCGGCCGTTATCAAATAGTATCCTACGTTGGCTCATGGAGAGTGGTTGAGAGCTTGCGATATATAGAGGGATCTCTCTTTTTTTCATAGGCTGTTATGTCAGACAAATTAAAATTAATCTTCGTATTCTCATTATTTCAAATCACTATGATAGTTTCATTGTATTTCGGCAATTTGGAATTGGGAAATTATTTGAGTCAACAAACACTCAATGATAAATCGTCGGCAGTGATTAAAGTATTACAGCCGGTGGGTTCAGTCGCCATAACTAAGAATGACACTCGATTATTTGAGCGAACTTCCAAACTGGTTCTTTTGTCATCCGAAGTTGATTCGGTTCGTTTATTAGCTGACGATGGTAACGTGTTAGTTGATCAGCAAGTTAATGAAAAGCAAGCCGCTGGTCGCATAAACATAACTACTCAGATCGTTAACGCTGAAGGCGAGCTCGGCAAACTTGTTTTGGGTATGTCTCCTAAAGTTATTGCTGCAATTGATACAAAATCGAGTTTTATTGCGACAATGATTAGCGTTTGTCTGGGGCTGGTTTTCTTCTTAGTGAGTTTTATTGGATTAGGGATTAAGTGGAAAGCGACTAATGAAATTGAAGCCTTGGAACAGTTTCATAGTGAAATGATGGATCAAGCTAAAGCAATGCTTCAAGACATAAAAATTGCAACTGCCAATAGCAACGAAGCCCGAGCAGAACCAAAGTTAAGTCAATTCCAAATAGCTGGTGATGAAGTAGCAGATAATGAATTAAAAGTCTCAACGACTCCAACATTTGAGGAGTCAGGGTCAGTGGTTGATTTAGCCAATAACCCACATCAAGTATCATCCGAGATTCCTGAAATGGGATTGTCATTGGTGGAAGATGTGGCAGATCCAGTTTCCAGCACCTTATCTGCTGAAATTATAAAGCAATCCCCAGATGCAATCGTGACAACTGCCACTAACGGTATTGTTTGTGAATTTAATGGGGCAGCAGAGAGCTTATTTGGCGTGCCTGCGTCAAAAGTTATTGGCAAGAATATCATCGAAGTGCTTTTCCAAGACAGTGACGAAAGCGATTTCAAGTCATTTTTTCAATCGTTAGTTGATGCGGATCAGGTTTCAAAAACTGATTTATTTGAATGTAAGTTTGAAAACGCTCATGGACAGGCGGTTTCTGTCAATATTTGTGCAAAAGTATTGGCAACTTTGGGTGAAACCAAAGTGATAGTTTATGTTCATGACATATCCCAACAAAAAGCCACAGAAAATCGTTTAAATTATCTGGCTTTTAATGATGAACTCACGGATCTTCCAAACGTCAGCCTACTTTCAGACCATATTCGTAAAGCGACATTTGAAGCGGATAAAAATAATAGACAAATCATTGTATTAAAAATCGGGCTCGACCGTTTTAAACACATTAATGAGTCTTTGGGTCATCGATTTGGTGATTATTTAATTCGTAATATTGCCGGTCGATTAAAAAGGAATGTTCGCCGTGGAGACATGGTGTCACGAATAAATGGTGATCAGTTTGTTGTGGCTTTGGTTGATGTGGCTAAGGAATCAAATATTGACTTAATGGTTCAAAAATACCTGGATTGCTTTGAAGAAGCTTTTGATATTGAGTCAAACGCACTTCACATTAATGTAAGTATTGGTGCCACAATTTATCCAACGGATGAAAAATCCGTGGATGGGTTATTACGGAACGCCGAATCTGCCATGTTTCGTGCCAAGGAAAAGGGTGGCAATAATTTTCAGTTTTTCTCCAATGAAATGCGCAAAGTTTCGCAAGAGCGCTTGTATATGGAGAGTGAATTACGAAAAGCTTTGGATAAAAATGAATTTGAATTGCACTATCAGCCACAGGTTAACTTGAGTACTGGGAAAATTATTGGCGTCGAGGCATTAATTCGTTGGAGTCATCCTGGTATGGGATTGGTGCCACCCTTGAAGTTCATTCCGCTGGCAGAAGAGACTGGGCTTATTGTTCCTATCGGTGAATGGGTCATGCGCGAAGCTTGTAAACATAATAAAGCACTCATGGAAGAACGCGGTGAATCATTAATTCTCGCTGTTAATTTGTCTGCGCGACAATTTCGTGGAAATGATCTAGTGGGTTCAATTGCAAATATTTTGCATGAGATTGAGTATCCGCCAGAATTACTTGAGCTGGAAATTACAGAAAGTCTATTAATGGATAACATGGATGATGTGGCCAATACCTTGAATATATTAAGTGACCAGGGAATTCGAATATCTATGGATGATTTTGGTACGGGTTATTCCTCACTTACTTATTTACGTCGCTTCCCAATTAATACACTTAAAGTCGATCGATCGTTCGTCCAAGATCTTGAGGCGGATAGCAATAATGCCTCTATAGTTACAGCTACCATACAAATGGCCCATAGTTTGAATATTGATATTGTGGCCGAAGGTGTTGAAACGGAAGAGCAGCTAAAATTTCTCGCACTTAAGAAGTGTGATAAGATTCAAGGCTATTATTTTAGTCGACCATTGGAATCGGACGGTTTGCGAGAGTTACTCGATGAAAATCGTCAATTAGAAATGAATAAATCGGGTATTCGATTAATTTCAGGATTTAAGTGATTCCCTCACAACTTCGGTTGTGTGACATATGTAACTTCATCATGGGTTAGCCCCACATAACACGAAGATTATTATATGTGCAAACGGATTTGGTTATTTCTCCTCAGTAGTATTCTGTGCTGCAACGTTTATGCTTCTTCCCCAGAACCGCCAAAAAATATAAACAATGGCGATACGAAAGCGGTAACTAAATACCTTGATAAATTAATAAATTATTGGCTCGAGGAAGATGAGCTGATCAGTCTCTCAATAGCCATTGTTAGCGATAATGATATTGTCTGGCAAAAGGCTTATGGATTAAAAGATATTGATACTGAAATTCCTGTTACCCAGGAATCAGTTTATCGTATTGGTGCAGTGTCCGGCGTTTTAACCGCAGCTTTAGTGATGCGATTAGTGGAATTGGGGAAATTGAACCTCGAGGATTCAATTGATAAATACATTCCAGAATTAAAATTTAAATATCATGACAATAAAAAATACCAGATAAATATAAAAAACTTATTAACCCATCATGCGGGATTACCCTTATCACGATTTAGTGGCAGTTGGTCAGTGCCAGCTAAAGATTTTCGTGATTTACCAGCGCTACTCAATCAGTCTTATGCCTCCTATCCTCCAGCTACTGTTTACGCTTATTCCAATTTAGGTTATTCGTTACTTGCACTCGTTGTTGAGCGAGCAACAAGAATTTCATTTGAGCAAGCGTTGGGACAGTATATTCTCAAACCACTGGGAATGGCACACACTCATGTTCGACTGACGAATGAGATTAAAACCCAATTAACAACAGAGTATCGCAAGGGGGAAGAGATAGATCGTCTGTTTCCCAGAGACATTGCGTCGATTGGATTGTTTTCTAATGTTGGAGATTTGAGCAAGTTTCTGCGAATGCTAATTTTTGAAGGTGATGTTCCCGTATTATCCAAATCCAGTATTCGATCAATGCTCTCACAGCAAAACGAAGATATTACCCTGGATTTGGAAAAGCAGATTGGCTTTGGCGTGAATATCGGTGGCATGGATGTAAGCAATGCGGGTAATGTCATTTGGCGAAGTGGTGCAACATTAGGACATCGAGCACGTGTTGCGATCTTGTCTGAGCACAAATTGGGTGTCGTTGTATTGTCCAATGATTCACGGGCCTGGGATGCGATTACCGAAATCGCTGAGCGAAGTTTGCAAACCATGTTACAAATGAAAACTGGGATAAAACCCGTTGATGAAAAGAAAAAGCTGGAGAGTACTAAGGTGATTGGAAGTATCTCACCGTTACCAGATTCGTATTCAAGTTTTCTAGGGTTTATTCCCATTGAAAAAAATGACGGAACAATATCTGCGAAACTCTTGGGTTGGCCCTTGCGAGTTCAAGCCGCAGAGCGAGGCTGGTATACATTAGAGTATGATTTGTTTGGCATTATTCCCATCGATGTGAGTTGGATTGCGGATTTGAAAGTCCGACCTGCCAGAATAAATAAGCATCAAGTTCTGATTGCTCATTTTAAAAATAAGCAATTTTTAATTGGTGATCACGTTTCGTTTAATCCGATCCATTCTGCCTGGAAAAAAAGAATCGGCGATTACCGAATTATTAATCATGACGCTTTACTGAAAAATATGGAAATTAGCCAGGGCAAATTAATTCAACAGGAAGGAAAATTATTCTTTATCTATGAAGTGCCTGATTGGTTTGGGATGGAGCTACAAGTCCCATTAAATACACTGTCAGACGATATGGCCATTATTCCTGGATTAGGCACGGCACTAAATGAAACAATTCAAATCAAACGTTTTGGTATTAAAGAATATATTGGGTATTCAGGTTATTTGTTGGAGAGAATCAAGGAAGATGATTCCCTCTGGGGTATGTTTTAATCAAGGAGTCAGCACTCTGGGAGAGGTTTTATGTATATTGTTATGAACCGTGTGATGGTGAAACAAAATTGGCATAGTGAGTTTGAAGAGCGTTTTAAAAAGAGAAAAGGCCAAATTGATAAAGAGCCGGGGTTTATTAGCATGCAAGTATTAAAGCCAGAAAACCCGGAAACGCCCTTTGTGGTACTGACCAGCTGGCAAGACAAGTCAGCATTTCAGCAGTGGATAAAAAGTGAAGATTTTAAGCTGGCTCATCAAAACCCCATGCCAGAAGAGGCATTTGACACCGGCGGTGGTTTAGAGACATTCGATGTGGTGGTGAGTGCGCCATAGTTGCGGTACATCACTTGCAACATCTTAAATACATTTTAATGATTACTGCAGTTATTGACTATACTGCTATTGTACAGAATGAAAAATAAAATGAAGCAATAGCAATGGGGTTTGCTTATGCGTCGATATATACGACATCCTTCAGATATACCAATAGAGGTCAACCAGCAAAACTTTCAAGAGTCTGAAGAGCTTGCGACTGAAAGTTTAATGAATGTGAGCCTGGGCGGTTTATCGTTCCAGTCCAAAGAACCTTATGATTTAGGCAGGCATATTAAGATTTGTATCTCAGCAGTTGATCCACCTTTTGAGACTGTTGCCAAGGTGCGATGGTGTGATGAAGCTGAAGGCAGTTACGAAATTGGGGTTGAGTTACTGGATAAAAATGCTGCCTTTAAAACCCGTATGGTTGAGCAAGTTTGCCACATCGAACACTATAAACGCCAAGTATTTCAGGTTGAAGGTCGTCAGCTTTCTGGTGCAGAAGCAGCTAATGAATGGATTAGCAAATTTGCCCACGAATTTCCCAAAATAGACGAACCTGAAACAACCTAGCAAATCGTCTTAGTTCATGACATAAAACAGCCAATTTGGTAAAATGGCTGTTTTATCGTTCAATTTCCCAGAGTTAATATGAATACGCCAGAATTATTGTGCCCAGCTGGCACATACAAGAATATGCAATACGCTTTTGCTTATGGCGCGGACGCCGTCTATGCGGGGCAGCCACGTTACAGTCTTCGAGTTAGAAATAATGACTTCAGCATGGATAATTTAAGGAAAGGCATTGAAGAAGCTCATTGTCAGGATAAAAAGTTTTATGTGGCCAGCAATATTTCTCCTCATAACGCAAAATTAAAAACTTATCTGACAGATATGGCACCAATTGTTGCGATGAATCCCGATGCTTTGATTATGGCAGATCCCGGTCTGATCTCTATGGTCAGAGAAAAATGGCCAGAGCAAACCATACACCTTTCGGTGCAAGCCAATACTGTGAATTATGCGGCTGTGAAATTTTGGCAGAGTATCGGTATTAAGCGAGTCATTCTGTCCCGTGAATTATCTTTGGAGGAAATCGAAGAGATTAAACAGCAATGCCCCGAAATGGAGTTGGAAGTATTTGTTCATGGCGCGTTATGTATTGCTTATTCGGGGCGATGTTTGTTGTCGGGGTATTTTAATCACCGAGACCCAAATCAAGGTACTTGTACAAACTCTTGTCGATGGGATTATGGCGTGCATCCGTCTGAGGAAACCGATACAGGTGATGTGGTAAAAGCCAATGGCGTCGTGAAATTCGATCCGAAGAATCAGAGTAAAACGCGAGACGAAGTTCTATTGATTGAAGAGCGGGGACGGCCGGGTGAGCTAATGCCCATGTTCGAAGATGAGCACGGGACATACATTATGAATTCCAAAGATCTTCGGGCTGTACAACATGTTCAGCGATTAACAGAAATTGGTGTTAACTCCCTCAAAATTGAAGGACGAACCAAATCACATTATTACACGGCACGTACTGCACAAATCTATCGTCGTGCGATTGAAGATGTTGTTAAGGGTAAACCTTTTGATAAATCCCTCATGTCAGCGCTGGATGGATTGGCGAATCGTGGATATACCGAAGGATTCTATCGCCGGCATGTACCTGAAGAGTATCAAAACTACGAGCAGGGAAATTCTCTTTCAACTAAACAGAAATTTGTAGGTGAAGTGACTCAGTTTGATGAGGCGACGGGCGCTTTATCAATCGACGTAAAAAACAAATTTTCTGTTGGTGATCGTTTGGAGTTTATGTTTCCAGGTGGCTCAAAGCAATTTGTGCTTGAGTCTATGACGGATATGCAGGGCAATGTCATGGATGTTGCTAAAGGCAGTGGTTATCAGATAAAAATTCCAACACCGGTTGATAATCCTAGTATGGGTTTGTTGATGGTAAATCTTGAATAATGCCATGAGAATAATTCACTTTCATAGACAGTGGGTCAGCTGTGAACGGCTGATATTTTAGTTGCTCGTCCAAGGGGTTGCCCAGAGATTGTTGGCGGAAAAACAACCAGTCATTTGATGGGGGATTGTTAAATAGAACAACTAAAACTCAGGTTTATAGTAAAAATATAGACGGAAAGTTATCTTCATTTCCAATTAAGCCAAAATATATATTCTACGCGCACATTAAAATTCACAAGCTTAATAATGCGAAAAATGTCAAATTGTATAGACAATATTAGTCAGTTTTGTAAAAAAATTCCCCTCTTTTTGCGTAAACATCGCTAACTTTTTGAATTTTTAGCAATTAATTTAGACTAAATTAATGTGACAAAATTTGGCAGTTATGACAATTTTTGTCTATACTTTGTCTAGAAAAATGACTAAAGCGGTAAATTTACTGTGGATTGGTGTCAATTTTTACTCAAGCAGTTTTATTATTAACCATAACTAATTGAAGGAGATTTATCATGGGTATGGGCGGTATGGGCGGTATGGGTGGTATGGGCGGTATGGGCGGTGGAATGGGCGGTGGCATGTAATAATGCCAAGTAAATTTCTCAGCTAAAAGCCTACTAGCCTGAGCGATTACGCTCAAAGCTTGCTTTATGCAAAAACAGAAAAAGGGGTGCTATTCAGTACCCCTTTTTTTATGTGGCATGTTGATTCTCACATTGATGTTTACTCCTGATAGTTTTTATTCAATTGATTTTTTAGGTCGTATCTTAATTTTCCTCAGTTGATAAGATATGCTTTCTCTTGTGTTTCATGCAGCTCGGAAAATTAAGTGCTAAAGCGACAACTCACCTTTATAAAAGAATGTTTGGCTGCGTATAAAACGTTCTATCAATTTTTAAAAAGCGACAGAAATCAATTTGTCGCATTGTTTCTTATTATTCTGGGCGTCGCGTCAAGTAATACCTTAATGATTTGGTTGTTAGGGCAGCCATTTGATTATTTGGCAAAAGAAAATTTTGATGGCTTAGCCGAAATTCTCTTCATCTTATTTCTGGTTATCGTGATTAATCAGTCACTCCATTTTCTCACTACCTATCGCTCCAATGTTGTTGCGCTGAGATTTGTTGGTCGATTGAGGACAACGTTATTATCTCGCATTCTAAATTTACCTTATATTCTCACGGAGGAGGTGGCAAAAGGTGACCTGCTTACCCGAGTTAGTCACGATGTCGATAAAGTGCAGAATTTTGTTGTAGCGTTTCCGTTATATACGGCTTCTCATTTTTTTACCGTATTGTTTTATTGCGCCATGCTGATCTATCTTGATTGGAAGCTTGCCTTAGTCGCGTTGTTGTTATCTTCTGTATACCTCGTTCATCAGCACTTATTTGCAGAAAAAAAACAACGATATGCACAAGGATTTTATCAGGCAAATGGTGACCTATTGGCGAACGAAGATGAAGTGTTAACCAACACTAAACTCGTCAGTGGTTTTAATGCGCAAGAAAAAATTCACAATCATCATAAATCTTTGTTTGAAGTCGCGTTTGGTTGGGCGAAAAAAGAAAGAAAGTTAAATGCCTTATTCACGACGAGTTTGGCAATTCTCATTTATTTTTGTGCGCTGATAATTGTTTACCTCGGTATCCATAAAATAGAAGAAGAGTCGTTGAGCATTGCGGAATTAATGAGTTTCTTGTTGTATATGGGGTATTTGTCTGTTCCTCTGAGGGGAATGACAGAGCTTGTGTTCGAAGCGCAGTCAGATATTATGGCTGGCAAACGCATTGAGTCACTTCTCAGTATAGATCAATCCATTCATGAAAACCTTCCGCCGATAAAAGTGACTAAAGGTCAAATCGAATTTCAACATTTGAGTTGTCAGTTGGGTGATAAAAAGATTTTCGATGACTTCTCTGTGATTCTACCCGCGGGAAAAACGATTGCTATTGTCGGTGAAAGCGGTACGGGTAAGTCTACACTAGCAAACCTGATTATGCGGTATGTTAATGCAGATCAGGGAGTTGTTACCATTGATGAGCAGAATGTACGTCATCATGACATTCAATCCTTACGCAATTCTGTAACAATTGTTTGGCAAATGCCTCTAATGTTTAGTGATACCATAAAAAATAATTTGTTGCTCGCAAAACCAGATGCCAGTGATAAAGATTTGGAATTAGCGTGTATTCAAAGTGATGCTTGGGATTTTGTTAAATCCTTACCTAATGGCTTAAATACACGAATAGGAACTGCAGGTGTGGAACTGTCTGCTGGACAGACGCAAAGGTTGCATATTAGTCAGGCGTTTTTACGTAACCCTCCCATTTTGATAATGGATGAAGCAAGTTCAGCATTGGACAGTCAATCTGAAGGCAAGATTATTGAGGCATTAAAAAATATTCGTAAGGATAAAACAACGTTGCTGATTGCCCATCGTTATTCATCCGTTCGGCACGCAGATTTAGTCATCTATCTTAATGGTGATGGCACAATTAGCAAGGGGACTCATGAAGATTTACTCAAGTCACATAAAGCCTACCAAAAAGCCTTGCAATGGCAAACAGAGTTGTCTTAAAGCAAGATATTATATTTGTTTCATATCGGTAGTATTTGTTTTATTGTCATTTCCTCTGTTTGCGAATGAGCAACTAAAAAACTCTGCCTCGCCTTACGTCTCCATGCACGCAAGTGATGCTGTAAATTGGTCTGAGTGGAATAGCCGCGTACTAAAAAAGGCAAAGCAAGAAAATAAACCCATCTTTTTAACCATCGGTTACTTTTCTTGTTATTGGTGTCATGTTTTGCAACGTGAAAGCTTCAACAACAAAGAAATAGCAGCAGTTCTCAATAAAAAATACATTTCCGTGGTTGTTGACCGGGAATTGCACCCCTCACTCGATGCAAAAATGATAAGGTTTGCTGAACAAACAATTGGCAGGGGAGGTTGGCCGTTAAATGTAGTTATTACACCTGATGGATATCCATTTATGGCTACCATATATTTACCGTCGGAAAAATTTCAAGCCTGGTTAACTCAGGTAAATGAATTATGGGCCACCGATCCAGAATATATTAGAAGCATAGCTCGTGATGCAGCGAATGAGCTAAATTTTAATATGGCGCAGAAGCAATCAGCCCTGGAGAATAAGCAGCTCAAGAAAATTATCGCACTATTCCGAAACGAGCTTTTAGAAGCGTTTGATGAGATGGAAGGAGGATTTGGTGATAGTGCTAAATTTCCTTTGAGTCGTATTTTACAAATAGCACTAAAAGTCTATTCACACTCCCCGGAACAATCCTTAAAAGAAAATATACAGTTGACCCTGAAAAATATGTTTGAGCGCGGTATGTATGACCATTTAGGCGATGGATTTTTTCGATACACGACGGATCCTGGCTGGCATATTCCTCACTTTGAAAAAATGCTTTATGACAATGCGCAATTGGCATCCCTGTATTTTAAAGCAGGAAAGCTTTTTGAAGATCCAGAATATATTGAGATTGGTAAAAAAATTTTAGATTTTATGCTTTCAAAATTCCGAGCAACAAATGGCGGTTTTTACAGTAGTTTCTCTGCGGTTGATGGCGAAGGGATTGAAGGTGGCTATTATGTTTGGGATAAAAAATCATGGCAGCGTTTATTAACTGAAGAAGAGCAAAAAGTTGTATCCATTGTCTGGGGTTGGTCAAACCCGCCGGTTATCGATGAAGGACATTTACCGGTTTTTGCAATTGATAAAGACATTGCAACAAAACAAACAAAGTATTCTATGGCCAAAGTTGAAGAATTAATTAGTAGTAGCAAAGTAAAATTACTAGGTGATCGCAATAATCGTGAATTACCACTTGATAAAAAGCAGTTAGCTTCATGGAATGCGCTAGCACTTCTGGCATTAGTTGAGGGATTCGAAGCAACGGGTTTAAAGCAATACAAAGCAGCCGCAGAAAAACTATCGTTATTTATATCGCAAGAATTAATTGTCAATAATAAACTTCAGCGTTCTGTGCATCAGGGAAAATTTGCGGGTAATGCAGACCTTGAAGATCATGCGCTCGTTGCTTTAGCGTTTAATCGATGGTCAAGCAAATTTCCCAGCAAACGTTTAAAGCAACAATCAGAGCAATTGATGGATTATGCCTGGGCTCACTTTTTTTCTGAAAAGGGTTGGAAAATGAGTGATGATTTATTGATCCCTTATGGTTCGAGTGATTCAATGCTCGCAGATGGGCCTCTGCCGTCCGCCTCCGGTATTTTGATTAACCTGGGCCTGGGTTCATCCAGCAAAGCTCTCAACGATAAAGCCAAAACAGCGCTGCAGTACGGGCACAATATCCTACTTAATCAACCCTTCTGGTATGCATCCCATGTTAGCCTGCTAATGGGCCTTGTTGAGCAATAAGAACAGTCTTGAGTTGACCGTATATTCGCCGATCATTTCAAAGATAGATAGTTTTAAGATGTAAAATTTGCAACAATGGCTGGTTAAACATTCCATAAAAAAACGAATATGCCTTTAGGGAGGGCTAGCAAATGCGTTTATTGTTTGTGTTATTCGCTGTAATTTCGACATCTATTGCATCGGCGGCGACGGAATTTTATACCATCGATCGGAATCATACCTTTCCGCATTTTGCGATTGATCATATGGGATTCTCAACCTTATATGGCCGATTTGATTTAACAACCGGTAAAATCATCATAGATCGTGAAAACAACAATGGTTATGTTGATATTAAAATTGCCGCCGTTTCCATCACCACTGGGCATAACAAACGCGACAATCATTTACGTTCACCCGATTTTTTAAATGTTATGGAATTTCCAAATATTATTTATCAATCAAGAAATATTAAATTTATTGGTGAGGATAAAGCGAAAATAGAAGGAGATCTAACAATACTCGGCGTTACTAAATCAGTTCCACTTGATGTGCATCGTATTCGTTGCGGAAAAAACCCCATGAATAAAAAACACACCTGTGGATTTGAAGCAACCGCTGCCATCAAACGATCGGATTTCGGAAGCACATATGGTAGACCGAATATCGGTGATAACATGAAATTATGGTTTGAGGTTGAAGCCATTCGTGAATAAATAATTTTCTTTGCCCGGGATAAAAAAGCCATGTACGGATACATGGCTTTTTATTTATTAAAATCTGAGTCCCTAGCTGAGATTATCCTTGCTCTCTGTCGACGCAATAATATAGGCATGAGTTTTATAGCATGACCTCTTTACATTAATATCCTGCTTCATTACCCGCAAATAATAAGTCAATAGAGTCTCGGTGATGGTTTTTCCGAGTCAAAATTTTACGCATTAACATATTTAATCAACTGTGATTTTTCACACAGAAATTCATAAGTGACCTATTTACAATCAATCTAAGATATACAAAAAGACGATTACTGGAAAACAAAGGTTGATCAGGTCAATAGGGCAACATCGCTTTCTATTGAAAAATATTTGACAATTATTTACTTCGCGAAAACCAAAATTCGATGGCGAAGCATTGAGGAAAAGTCAATGTAATCTGCTAACAAGGAAAAGGAAATATGTTATGAAAATTATCGATAGCACAGTGCAGAAGAGCTACATTAATGAGTTTCGTAATAAAATTAAGGTTCCGACTAAAACTTATCTTCATCTAGGGTCTGGTGTTTGTATGGGAGCTTCAGCTTATTACTTAAAGAATAAATTGCGTGACAAAGGGAATTTTTGGGAGTGGCTTTCTGATTTTGATAATAAGTTTGCGGTGATTGCCCCCTATTTGAATGATGATTACAATATGCTTCCACCTTTGGTTGCTAGCAATAATATAAACAAATTTCTGAAAAATGTACTTGAAAGTAAAATTACCTATGCTGTTGACAGAAATTGGTTGCCCGATCTCTATTCAGCTTTAACGAAGCTAAAACAGGGGAAAGTTGGTCGATTTTGTGTTTTTACCTCTGGAGAACAGGGGCCTGCACATGCGATAGCCTTCATAAATTATCAGAGGCCACGTCTTATGGACCCAAACATTGGTGAAATCGAGTTTGACGATGATAATGATTTTTATAGTTGGCTTTTAGCGAACTGGCAGAGCAATTATGAAAAATATCATTCTGCCAATGTTTTTGTGTACGCTTAAAATTGTGAGAAATTATTCACTTCTTGATAGATGAAAGGCCTTAAAAAGAAAAATATTGGGCGACTAGGGACGTAATGAATACTGCTTAGTAAGCTTCGTCTTGATAGTATTCATCCGCTTGCGTGGTTTGAAGCTTTTGCCAGTGGGTATTTTTACTGGAAGATTTAAAATCTTTTTTTACACTAATTTTGTGATCAAATAACTTTTACATTTGCCAAGTCGGCCAGTTTTGTAAACTGTTCCACCGTTAGCGTTTCTGCACGAACACTGGGGCTTATTCCTACGCTTGAAATTTCTTCATCCGTTAACATTTGTTTCAGGTTGTTGCGCAGAGTCTTGCGTCTTTGGGAGAAACTTTGATGCACAATTTTATTAAAAACGATTTCGTTATCTACGTTGACAGGTTTTTCTTTATAGGGGATGAGCCTAACAATAGCGGAATTCACTTTTGGCGCGGGACTAAATGATTCGGGTCTGACATCGAAGAGTTTTTCTGCGAAACAATAGTACTGCAGCATTACGCTTAATTTGCCGTACGCTTTACTATTTGGCATTGCTGTAATTCTGTCGACCACTTCTTTTTGCAGCATGAAATGCATATCTGCTATGTTTGATGCAAAATCAATGAGATGAAACATGAGCGGTGTTGAGATATTGTACGGCAAATTTCCCACTATTCTCAGTGGGTGCTTGTCATTCGTCAGGGATAAAAAATTAAATTTAAGTGCATCGACATTATGAATAGTCAGTGAGTCAGGATGATTTAGGTTTCTTTGTAGAATCGGGATAAGGTCTCTATCCAGTTCTATTACATTTAAACTGCCTGATTGCTGTAACAAGGAGGCAGTTAAGGCGCCTTTGCCTGGCCCAATTTCAACGATGTTATCATTGGGTTGGGGATTAATTGCATGAATGATTTGTTGAATAATGCCTTCGTCTTGTAAAAAATTTTGGCCAAATCGTTTTCGCGCTTGATGTTTCATTGGCTTAATTCTATTGCGGTTTTGATGGCGAGTTTCATGCTTTGAGGATTTACCTGTTGAGTGCCTGCAAGCTCCAATGCTGTGCCATGATCCACAGAGGTTCGAATAATTGGCAGGCCAAGCGTGATATTAATCGCATTGCCAAAACCTTTATATTTTAATACTGGCAAACCTTGGTCATGATACATGGCTAATACGGCATCTGCGTCTCGAAGATATTTTTCGGTAAACAAAGTGTCAGCCGGCAAAGGGCCGCTGATATCGAAGCCTTGTTGTTGGAATTCCTGAACAATGGGTAGAATGATTTCCATGTCTTCTTTGCCAAGATGCCCATCTTCTCCCGCATGAGGATTTAATCCTGCCACTAAAATTTTAGGTTTACCAATGCCAAAGTGTTGCTGTAAATCTTTGTGCAAGATTGTGATGATGTCTCGCAAGCTATTTTTAGTAATATTCTTAGGAACATCAGACAGTGGCATGTGAGTGGTGGCCAAGGCAACACGTAGGCCTTCGGTTGCTAACATCATGACTGGTAAGGAGGTCTGTGTTTTTTCAGCGAGATATTCGGTATGCCCGCTAAAATTTTTCACTTGATGAGTCAAAATACTTTTTTGAATAGGGCCAGTGACCATTGCATCTGCCTGTCGTTTTAAACATAAATCGACTGCAGAATCCAAAACGTTTAATACGTAATTCGCGTTGTCTGCATTAAGATGTCCCGTTTCGCAGGGTGTTTGTAAATGAACGGGCAGCACTTTTAACACACCTGCTTGGTGGGGTGTTGAAAAGTCTGATACTGTGCAAGTTTCAATGCGAATGTTTAGCCCTAATTGTTTTGCGCGCTGATGTAAAAGGCTTGGATCACCCAAGGTTATTATCGCCGCTTCATAGTTTTCCTTGGCTGCGATTAACGTGATATCAGGACCGATACCCGCCGGCTCGCCGGCGGATATAGCAATTCGAGGTAGGGACATTAAAGTGCGGCTTTAATCACGACAAAGGCTTCTTCTCTTACTTGACGAAGCCAGGTTTCAGTCATTTCTTCGATTTTTCGTTGACGAATAAATTCACGTGCTTTGTTTTGAGTGAACTCTTCACTATTATCCAAGTCACGTCGTTCTTGTGCCTGAACGATGTGCCAACCAAATTGAGATTGAAAGGGTTGGCTGACTTCAGTAGGTAATAGACTATTCATTGCGGCTTCAAATTGAGGCACCATTTGCCCAGGGCTGACCCACCCCAAATCTCCGCCATTAATGGCGCTTGCACGATCTTCACTGTGGGATTTTGCCAGTTCATTAAAATCAGCACCACCGATAATTCGTTCCCTCAATTGCTGCAATCGCGTAACTACATCAGATTCTGTGTTTAATTCGTTGACGCGAATCAGAATATGTCGAGCTTTTGTTTGGGTGATTATGTGTTTTTCGCCGGTACGTTTTTCGTTTAAGCGGATAATATGGAAACCGCTAGAGCTGCGAATGAGTTTACTGTGTTCGCCTACTTGCATTTGAGTTACCGAAGTGGAAAACAACGTGGGAAGCTGTCCCGCTTTTCGCCAGCCCAGTTTGCCACCTTCCAATGCTTTTTGGCCATCCGAATCACTAATAGCCACTTGTTGAAACTCTTCGCCCGCGTCGAGTTTTGCGAGAATTTTTTCGGCCCGTTGTTGGCTTTCCGAAATTTGATCAGCGTTTGCGGCTTCAGGCACAGTGATTAAGATATGTGAAATATTGAATTCATCATCAATGTTACCCTGTGTTGCTTGAGTTGCGAGAAAGTTTTCGACTTCCTGAGTTGAAATATTAATTCTGTTATGAATTTCACGTTGGTGTAATCTTGCAACAATCATTTCGCTGCGAATATCTTCTCGAAAAACTGTGAATTTAAGGCCATCACTTTCCAGTGCGTCTCGGAACTCTCGCAATGACATTCGATTTTGTTGAGCAATGCGACTTAATGTTGAGTTCAACTCATTATCATCAATTCGAATGCCTGTACTTTTTGCGATTTGTAGTTGAATTTGTTTTAGAACCTCTCGTTCCAACACTTGTTTCCGTAAAATATTTTCCGCTGGTAGGCGGGTGTTTTGAGATCGTAATTGTTTTTTTATCGAATCCAGCTGTTGAGTTAATTCAAGTGAGGTAATGATGTCGTCATTAATGATTGCGGCAATGTTATTAACGGTTTTTGCTTGTCCAAGCACAGGTAGGCAAAGTGCAAGCAAGAAAAATGATCGAATAAAAAACGTGTTCACGGTATTTCCTATACAAGATTAGTTGGTGCGATGCTAAAGCCGAGGATTATACACTAAGAAGACCGTGCGACCCGAGTAAAGTTGCGCGAAAAAGCATTTAAAGGGTTGATAAAGGGTGCAATATAACTTGTTGATACTTATAGAGATATTGGGCTTTGCTCATCGTGGGTATTAACTTTACCAAGGAAATTGTAGTAGTCCAGCGCTTCATTGATACCCCAGGCGTATTCGCCTTCTGAAAAATATACTCTGGGCCGGCCTTTTAAGCGACGCAATTCAGTACTATGGTTGGCGACAACAACCCCCAGCGTATCTCCTAATAACATGTCAGTATCATTGCCAGAATCACCTGCTACCAAAATATGATCCAAGGGAATTCCCCACTTGTCTGCGACATATCGTACTGCTGCACCTTTGGATGCGCGCATGGGCAAAATATCAAGATAGGCTTGATGAGAGTAAATGACATTGGCGTGAATATTATTTTGGCGCAAGGTTTGTTTAATTTCGCGCAGCGGAGGCATTTTGTCAGGATCCACCAGGAAGCTGATTTTATACGTTGATTGATTCCGTTTTACCTGTAGTCGAATGCCCGGGAATTTTTTCATGGCATCTAATGTTTCCGCGGGATTCCATCGATACTGAATCAATCGCCACCAGGCATTATCATAGGTGGTTTGTGGGCCATACTTAATTTCAGTACCTACCGACGTGATTAGCACATCGGGCTTCGGGACGTCCCAGCTTTTTAGGGCTTCAATAGCGCTTGGCACATTACGTCCGGTTGCTACGCCAAGTCCAACTTTTTCGCCACTTTGTTTGAGCCGCTTTAATAAAACCTTGAGTCCCTGGCCATTGCCAATTAACGTATTATCAATATCACAAATTATTAAACGATCAATTGTGGGCAGTCTGCTTTTAATGGCTTGTGGTTTTGTTTTACGTTTTTTAACGTGTTTTTTAATTTCGGTGACATAACGTTGGACATGTCCCGGCCAGGAATAAAATTTATGGGTGCCACGAATTCCATTTTTCGAATACTTCATCCAAATTTGTTTGTTCGACAGAATGGTCAACATTGCCAGGGTAATTTGTTGTATGTCTAATGGGTCGATTAAAATACCGTTTTTACAGTTTTCAATGATTTCTGTTGGGCCACCGTGTTTGGTTGCAACAATCGGTAAACCACTTGCGGCTGCTTCAATAATTGTTAATCCAAAGGGCTCGGTGAGTGCGGGATTAATAAAAACGCCGCGACTTCTTGTTGCAAGGCGATAAATGTCGGGAATATCGCTAGCGCGATGGTATTTGGGATAGGCAATCTTGCCATATAAATCGTATTTATCAACGAGGTAAAGGAATTCATTAAAAACTTCTCGCGATTCCTTGTTGAGATCAGCAACATCTTTTCGAGTGCCCAGCAACACGACGAGATTGGCCATTTCTTGTAATTCATCGGATTCACCGTAGGCTTCAATCAGAGATTTCACATTTTTTCGGGTATCCGCGCGAGCCAAGGCGAGAATGATGGGTTTGCTGGGATTGCTAAGAAATCGCTCCATGGATTTTTGAAAAACAGTTTTTTCTTTGTTCCGTGTTGGAGGAAAAAACTGATCTAACTCAACGCCCGGTGGTACGACACACATACTATCTGGATGATAATTATCGTAGAGTTGATATTGCTCATCGATTTCTTGTCGAGTACTGGCAATAACTTTTGCGGCAATGTCCAGCGTATGTTCTTCTGCTTCGATGCGTTGGTTAAAGTTGTATTGTTTTTCAATTGATTCCGCTTTGCTACCTTGCGCGAGTAAGCGTTGTAGCTTGTCTCTGCCCAGAGAATGTCCCGTATGTATCAGTGGCACACCAAGCAAGCTGGCAAGATGGGAACCAACAAAACCACCATCGGCATAATGACTATGAACAATATCGGGAACTTCACCAACTTTACGAACATGTTGTAAGGCCTGGTCGGCAAAGCTGTCGAGGTGAGGCCAGAGTACTTCTTTTCTCAAATAACGGCGTGGTCCACAGGGAATGCGAAAAATTTTAGCATTGGGAGCAATTTCTTCTTCAGCTTCTGCGTAAATGGGATCGATTTTGGAGTCATTAACTTGACGAGTTAAGAGATCAACGCGTTTAACATCCGGATGTTCAATGAGCGCGTTGGTTAGTTCAATGAGATATCGGATTTGTCCGCCAGTATCCGCATCTTTTCCAAGTTCCAAATCTTTGCTGCGAATTAGTCCATGGACCGAGATAAGTACAATATATAATTGAGAGTCACTTCTTGTTTTATCTAGCATAAATTAGTTATTCCAGCACTGGATGTGCTTGTTATAAAAATCTTTATCATTGTTTGTTGCACCTTGAATACCGCATATATCTGCAGCAAAACTCAATGCGCGTTGTAGGCATATTTCCATCGGCCAATTTTTGCTTATGCCAAGTAAAATTATTGAAGTAAACGCATCGCCTGCGCCGACGGTATCTTTAATATCGTTTACTTTGTCGGCTTTGTTGTATAGTAATTTTTCGCCGTCGAAAATATAAGCGCCGTTTTCCCCGCAAGTGACGATTAACACATCGACGGGGTAGCGTTGATAAAATGTCTCAATACTGGCTTCAACGGATTTTTGAGACTCATTTAAAATAGCCAATTCTTCATCGTTAATTTTTAACCAATGGGCTTCTTGAAGAGCAAGCGATAACACTTCCTCACTCCACCAGGGGGATCGAAGGTTGATATCCACAAAGTGTTTTGATGGTAATTTGAGTATCGATTTAAGGGTTTGTCTGGCGATCGGATTACGTAAGCATAGGCTGCCGAAATACAACAATTCATTGGAGGCAAGATTATCGGGAACTTCATTTTCTGCGATAAAGTCAAACGCTTGATTTTCAGGAATTTCAAAACTGTGAGATTTATCGGTTTGAGAAATGATGACCCTGCCGGTTTGGTGAATAGGATCGGTCTGTATCCCTAATGTCGACATTTGCCATTGTTGCATGGTTTGCTGAATTTTATCACCGAGTTCATCGTTTCCAATTCGGCTGATGATGAGGGGGGTAAGGCCAAATGCTTGTAGATGCCACGCTACATTAAACGGTGCTCCGCCTAAAATTTGGGCGCCATTTGGAAATTCATCAAATAATACTTCACCGAATATGAGTGGTGCCATATGACCTTTAAATTAACACAGCAAAAATCAAGGAATCAAAAATACTATGGTGTTAAAACGAATTATTTACTGATGTATCGGTATTGAAAGAGCAACATTAAGGCCAGGGGATCGATGAGAATTTGTGATCACCATAAATCTCTGCTCTTAAAAAGCATAGTAGATAAATGGATGTTTTTATAGGTTCGAATCACCAGTTTTTTAAATATGGTCCTGAAAAAGGCAATTAAAACAATAAAATATCTTATTTAGACTGAGAGATCGGCAAAGAATGTGTATAGTAATTCGAGGCGTTTGAATTTTGACAATGAGGGCTTTTAAATTTGAGTGACGTACGTTTTGAGCAACTCAAGAGCTGGTTGAATACCGCTCTGGAGCAGCCAATAAACAATATCACCGTAGCTTCAGCCGATGCGAGTTTTCGCCGTTATTTTCGTGTGTTTACTGCGCAGCAAACCTGGATAGCGATGGATGCCCCGCCAGAAAAAGAAGATTGTAAACCTTTCATTCAAGTTGCCGAAGCATTTATTCAGCTAGGTGTTAACGTACCAAAAATTTACGCACAAGATTTAGATCAAGGGTTTTTATTACTCACGGATTTTGGCAGCACTTGTTATCTGGATGTCTTGAATGAAAGCAATGCTGATCAATTGTATGGTGACGCAATGCAAGCCCTGATTGATTTGCAGACTCAGGCAAGTCCGCAGCAGGTAGTACTACCGCCGTATGATGAAAAATTGTTAAACCAAGAAATGTTATTGTTTAGTGACTGGTTTTTACCAAAACATGTCAAAATAAAATTGAGTGAAGCTGAAGCATCAGAGTTGAAGGCTGTGAGTCAATATCTGATAACAAATGCACTTGAACAAGATTCGGTTTGGGTGCATAGAGATTATCATTCGCGAAATCTTATGCAAACCACAGATAAGAATCCGGGTGTGATAGATTTTCAAGATGCGGTCGCAGGACCAATTACCTATGACTTGGTGTCATTATTACGCGATTGCTACATTGCATGGCCAGCCGAAAAAATTGAGTATTGGGTAAATGCCTATTTGGAAAAATTGCAAAAACAGGGAAAATGCACATCTGTTTCAGCTAGCACATTCAAACAATGGTTTGATCTAATGGGTGTGCAACGACATTTGAAAGCCATTGGTATCTTTGCGCGATTGAACTATCGTGATGGAAAAAGTGGTTATCTAAACGATATTCCACGAACGCTGAATTATGTTAAAGAAGTTAGTGGACAATATGCTGAGTTAACGCCATTACATGAGTTAATCACCAAACGGGTTTTGCCTGCTATGAATGAATTATGAAAGCAATGATACTTGCCGCTGGTCGTGGCGAAAGAATGCGACCATTAACAGACAATTGTCCAAAACCACTGCTCAAGGTTGCAGGTAGGGCATTAATTGAATATCACATTAACGCCCTGGCAGCAGCGGGATTCACGGACATTGTCATTAACTATGCGCATCTGGGGCAGATGATTGTGGATTATTTAGGTAACGGTAATCGTTATGGGGTGCAAATCACATACTCTGCAGAAAAAGAAGCATTAGAAACGGGTGGCGGCATCTTTCAAGCACTGCCCTTGTTAGGCGATGAGGCATTTCTGATTGTAAATGGAGATGTGTGGTGTGAGTATGACTTTTGTCAAATACCTACAGCCATTGATGGTTTAGTTCATTTGGTTATGATTGATAATCCGGAACACAATCCTTCGGGCGATTTTTGTTTTGATGATGGTCGTCTTTGGGAAAATGATAGCGAAAAGTTAAAGCTCACGTATAGTGGTATTGGTGTGTACCATCCATCATTATTTGCGGCTTACCAAGCTGGAAAATTTCCATTAGCACCGCTGCTACGACAAGCAATTTCTGCTCAAAAAGCTTCGGCCGAATATTTTTCAGGTTTCTGGATGGACATCGGCACTCCTGAACGACTGCAGTTTTTAAACGACACCAAAGTTGTATAAATACTTTATGTTTAGTGGAATTGGAATGAGAATGCAACATATTAAGTCATACGCGAGTATTTTTCTTTTACTATTATTTTTTTTAACGCCTTTATCTGGTAAGGCGGTAGAAGAAAAAGCATTAATCCTGGGCGTTGTTCCACAATTTTCAGCGCGTGAAATTCGCAAAATTTGGAGCCCGATAATTAAAAGGCTGGCAAATGAGATAGGGACATCCATAATCATTCAGGGCTCAGCAAATATTCCCGAGTTTGAAAAGCAATTATTAAACTCAGAATTTGATATTGTCTATTTGAATCCTTATCAAATACTGCTTGCTAACGAGGCTCATGGTTATGATCCTGTTGTTCGTGATGTTGGCCGATCTTTACAGGGGATTTTAGTTACAAAAAAACAAAGTGGAATCTCAAGTGTAAAAGATCTCGATAATCAAACGATTGCTTTCCCGTCGCCTAATGCCATGGGTGCTTCTTTACTTGTGCGCGCAGAGTTACATAAGAAGCACAACATTAAAGTGCTACCCCAATATGTTAAAAGTCATACCTCCGTATATTTAAATGTGAGGTTAGGTAATGTTGTGGCGGGTGGAGGTGTATTGAAAACATTGAACAAGCAGGACGATAAAATCAAAAATAATTTGTCCATTTTATACAAAACACAAAAGGTGTCATCACACCCAATTGCAATTCATCCTCGAGTGTCAGAAAATATAAAAGTCAAATTACGTAAGGCATTGTTGGCTATGGGGGATGTGAAAGCCGACGAGGTGCTGTTATCAAAAATTCCCATAAAACGTATTGGCGAGGCGACTCTTGCTGATTACCTGCCTTTAAAAAAACTGGGGCTCGACAAGTATTATACACAATAACTTGCCTCCATGAAGTAACGCTGCATGGCGCAAATTATTTGTCTCGGGTGTCGATTTAAAGCGCACAATGGCTATCCCTACCGATTCTGATAAAATTTCGAGTGCTCACTTAAAACAAACAAATCGGAAAACTTTTGGTGATTGTTGAGTTTTATTCAGAGGCAGGTAAAATAATTCCACTGGGTGTTAACCAAGAAGACTAAACGATGACATTTCATTTGCTTGCGTGTATAAGTTCTCACGGTTATGGCCATTTTGCCATGACTGCTCCAATATTAAATGCGTTAAATCAACAACCTTCACTAAAATTAACTATTCGTTGTGAATTGCCTGAGGCATTAATCAAGAGTCGTGTTAGCGGGGATTTTGATATTATTTCTGAGTCCAGTGATTTTGGTATTGTAATGAATAGCTCATTAGATGTGGATTTGGAAAAATCTCTCGATGCTTACCAAGACTTACATGCTGATTTTCCAAGTGCCATTGAGCAAGAAAAAAAACGCTTAACAGCTCTATCACCTGATTTGGTGCTCGCTAATATTCCCTATGTCACCATAATCGCTGCGAAACAAGCTGGATTGCCCGTAATCGCCTATTGCTCTTTGAATTGGGCTGATATTTTTAAGCCATATTATGATGAAGATTCAAAAGTCGTAGAGAAGATTTATAAAGAAATGATTGAATCATATAACTCTGCGGATGCCTTTGTGCGTCCTCAGCCTGCGATGGCAATGCCGAAACTAAGCAATCTTAAAAACATTGGGCCGATAGCCAGTTTGGGCAATAAATGTCGTGATCAAATTCTTACACAATTTGAATTACCGAAAGAAAGCAAATTAGTGCTTGTTACACCCGGAGGTGTAGCTACGCCAGTACCTGTTAATGAATGGCCTGAGATTCCGGGTGTGATTTGGATTGTTGCTTGGGATTACGCAACAGAGCGATCAGACATTATCTCTACCACTCAAATCAATAATCTGTTTAATGATGTGCTAGCAAGTTGCGATGCGGTAATTACCAAACCAGGTTATGGTACGGTGACCGAAACAGTTTGTAATGGCATTCCCGCATTATACGTTTTACGTGGTGATTGGCCGGAAGAATCTTTTCTCGTTGAATGGTGGTGTCAACACGGGAATGTTTTGGAAATCAGTCGAGAAGATTTCTTTGCAGGCAACGTGCAATTGGCACTGAAGACACTGTGGCAACGACCTGTATTTGATCCTGTGGTAGCAACCGGCACCCAGGAATTGTTATCAATTGTTCAAGCTTACCAATCAAACGAGACGACGTTGTAATTCTCAATCAATTCGTTCACACGTGGCTCAAATTTAATCTGTTATTTATTAAGCAGTTACTCGTCTATTCTCTCTTGTATTAACAAAGATATTCAGCTTCAAGTAAACCTAATAATTGATAGTTATACTGATTTATTTTTGGCAAAGAGTAGTATTTTAAATGCCTTATAAAACAGCAAGTTATAAAAATGGTTTAAATCAATTATCTCGTTCAAATGTGACGCTATTGGCCTGATTACAATTTCCATAGAAGAATTTCCCGAATCTAATTGGCTCAAATGAAAATGTTGAAGCACAAAAACATTGCTACCATAATTTCTGGCTCGGAACTTACTCCCTTGCTCCGACTGCTGCTTATGGTTTATTTTAGCTGTGGATTTTTCTTTTCAGCACAAGTCATGGCTGAAGTAAGTGTTACCTCAGTACTTGTGTCAGATGTGGGAACACGTACGGTGAGGTTAAACGCTAACATAGGGGCTTCACAGGAACCTACCAGAGTTTCCATCAAGTATGGAATTTCCAGTACAAATTTGACGTTATCTACCGCGCAAAAATCGTTACCCGCCTCTTCGATTTCAATGTCTACCAGTGAATTCATTTCGGGTTTACAGTGCGAAACAGCGTATTACTATCAGGTCGTTGCCAATAACGGTGGGGTGGAAACCAGAAGTGGTCTTGGTACGTTTAAAACGAATTCATGTGTCACTATCGCAGCAGTTATCACCTCTCAGGATGCAACCAATGTCTCCCAAACCAGTGCGCGGTTGAATGGCAATATTTCCCTCGATAAGAATTATGTGTTGGTAAATTATTATTTCGAATATGGTTTTAGCACAACATACGGTGAATCTCTCACACCTAGCCCGATTGGGCAGAATAGTCTTCAAGTGACAGTAGACAGTGACATATTTAATTTGGCTTGCGGTAAAACTTATCATTACCGACTTGTTGTGAACATGAAGGAAACGTTAGCTAGTGACGAAGTAATTAGCGTTGGAAATAATGTTACATTTACAACTGCCGATTGTGATCCTGCGGAAGTGTTAAATCTTTCTGTGGTTTCCGTGGGTTCTGATAAAGCGACATTGCAAATTTTGTTAGATACTCATGGTCAGGAAGTGGACGTATATTTCCAATGGGGAACATTGCCAGATCTCACTGAATCAACACCTGTTCAAAAGGTTTCTACAGCGACCTGGATTGAGCAACTTTCTGGATTGGATTGTGGCATACCTTACTTTTTCTTTGCGGTGGTAAAAGGTGGTGGCCTTGATTATACAAGCGATCAATTGAGTTTTACTACGCGTGCATGTGCTCAAAGTCCCAAGGCGGAAACCTTATCGGCAGAGAACATTACCAAAGGATCTGCTACGATTCGCGGAAACGTTACTCCCAATGAGGCGACAACTTCAGCGTATTTTGAATGGGGATTATTGGACTCTTATAACGAAATAACCTTAGCCGTCAGTGTTGTAGGAAGTTTTGCTGGTGAGATTGTAGATACCGAAATTACCGGTTTGAATTGTTCCACAGAATATTCGTATCGTGTTCATGCGGGCAACCAAAATGGACAGGTACAAGGGCAAGGATTAAGTTTTACCACATTAGCATGTGATTCTGTTGAACCAGGCCCAGGTCCGATTGAAGGCGAGACAAGTATTAATGTATTTTCAGGGCAGAATCACAGCTTGGCTATGGGTAAAAGTGGTGAGCTGATTTCTTGGGGTGATAATCGTTTTTTTCAATTAGGTGGGACCACAGATGCCCCTTACTTGATTGATGGTGTTTCAGCGTCTGCGCCGGATCCTGGTCAACCAGCATTATTCTTTAACCTCTCGGATGTTGCTGCTGGTGGAGATCATAGTTTAATTTTGTGGGAGGGTTTTGTGTTGAGTTTTGGTAATAACAATGTGGGGCAGCTGGGTGCATCCACAAATAATGCACCCGCACGCGACCCTAATTTTGTGACCAACGAATCAGGCGCTGCAATCTCTGATGTTGTGGAGATTGATGCAGGAAACAAACACAGTATTGCACTGCGTAGTGATGGCCGAGTTTTGCTATGGGGAGATAATTCATTTGGTCAATTGGCTGTGGAGAGTATTCCTACGTCTACTCAACCGTTACTTTTAAGTGCAGTTAGTAACGTGCTGAAAATTGCTGCGGGTGATAATTTTAATATGGCCTTATTGCAGGATAGATCTCTGGTCTCCTGGGGGGCAAACGGGAGTGGCCAGCTCGGAATTGGCGGAAGTAGTCCTAGGCAAGAGCCATCTATTGTTGTGGGTGTCTCGGAGGTCAAGGAAATTGCAGCAGGCGCTGAACATGTATTGGTATTAAAAGAAAATGGTACAGCACTTGTTTGGGGTAATAATCTAAGTGGTCAATTGGGAATTGGCAATAACGAAAATCAGGCATCAGCCGTTGGGCTCCCAATACTAGATACAACAGTAACAGGTGATATCATTAAGTTTGCAGCGGGAAAGAACCACAGTGTTGCATTGTTAGATGATGGCAGCATGTTAGCGTGGGGTGATAATTCATTTGGTCAATTAGGTACAATCACAGCAGATAATCAAAATATTCCAACCAAAGTGATGGGTTTAGATGGTGAGCCCTTAACAAACATCCATAGTATTTCGGCAGGGGCAAATTTTACGGTTGCGGTGACGCATAATGGAAATATTATTGCTTGGGGTGATAATTCCATGGGCCAGTTAAATGGAATACCTGAATCTGTATCACATCAAGAAATGTTGTTAGATCGCTCGGGAACGACAATCTCGTTGAATGGGCCCCGGCTAATCGCCGATAAAACAAGTTTGGTAATAGAGCGTGGTTCTGTCGCAAGCCTCAAATTGCGTTTATCTTCTAATCCGGGATCGGACACGGCAGTTAAAGCAGAGTTTGGGGATGGTGCGGAAGGTTTTTTTATTGAGCGTATCATTGATAACGAACTAACCTTTGCTACGGCAGATGACAACTGGGCTTTCGAAAAGACGTTAACTATCTCTTCGGTGGCTACTAGCAACATCGATCAGGCTACTCTTAAACTTTCTGCTCCAGGTTTCACGAGTCTGGAAATTGCCGTTGAGATTGACACAGGATTAAGTCAAAAACCTAGAAAACAAGTTGTTGGTTCCTTTTCACCGATTATTGTCGGAATATTTCTCCTGCTTTTGTTTTATTCTTGTGCGCGTTGTTCAAAACGTCTTACCTGAGTTTTCTATAATTTTTCCAATACCCAATGTTATACTTTCCCAAAACATTATTGGGGGAATTTCTATGCGTATTGGCACACCGTTATCCGCTAGTGCATTAAAAGTCATGTTGCTTGGTGCTGGAGAACTGGGCAAAGAAGTCATCATAGCCTTGCAACGTTATGGTGTGGAGGTCATTGCAGTTGATCGTTACCCAAACGCACCTGGGCATCAAGTTGCACATAAAGCCTGTGTTATTGATATGACAAATAGTATGCAGTTGCGAGAGTTAATTTTAGAAGAAAAACCTCACATTATCGTTCCAGAAATTGAAGCTATCGCAACGGAAGTTTTGCTCGAAGTTGAAGAACAGAAAATTGCAGAAGTCATTCCTAAAGCCCGAGCGACACAGCTGACCATGAACCGAGAGGGTATACGTCGATTAGCCGCTGAAGAACTTGAACTGCCAACCTCTAAATATGCATTCGCAGAATCGCTAAACGAATTAAAAGTCGCGATTGATGGTGGAATCGGTTATCCGTGCATCGTTAAACCTGTCATGTCTTCATCTGGCAAAGGCCAATCCCTGATAAACAATCCTGAAGATGTGGAACCTGCCTGGCTTAATGCGTTGGAAGGTGGTCGAGTAAATCAAAGTAAAGTGATTGTCGAAGAAAAAATTGAATTCGATTTTGAAATTACACTATTAACAGTGCGTGCGTTAAATGAGAAGGGTGAAATCCAAACTCAATTTTGCCAACCGGTAGGGCACATTCAAAAAGACGGTGATTATGTTGAAAGTTGGCAGCCGCAACAAATGAATAAGACAGCCCTAGCGAATGCTCAGCGGGTAGCAAAGCAGGTTACTGATAATTTGGGTGGGCGAGGCCTTTTTGGTGTGGAGCTATTTGTGAGCGGGGATAATGTTTGGTTCAGTGAGGTTAGCCCAAGACCACATGATACAGGTTTGGTCACGATGGTCAGTCAATATCAAAGTGAATTTGATTTGCATGCCAGGGCAATATTGGGTTTGCCAGCCTCAGTTGAATTATTAAAACCTGGGGCTAGCGCCGTAGTTTATGGTGGCATGAATGAAGTGGGAATCAGCTATGAAGGCATACCCGACGCGTTGGCTATTCCTCAAACAGAAGTGAGATTGTTTGGAAAGCCTGAATCGTTTATTAAGCGTAGAATGGGTGTGGTTTTATCTTATGCAAACAGCGTTGAACTCGCCCGTGCTAGTGCATCTAAAGCGGCATCAAAAGTCGTGACAAGAAAAGTAGAATAAATCTGGAAGAAAAATAATGGGGAGAACCACTACTATTATTTTTCAGCAGCTAACGCCAAAACCTTAAAGTCCCCCCGAGATTTATTGATATCTCACTTTAGGGTTAGCACATGTTAGCTATCTAGAAGGGTTCTCCCATAAACCGGTTGGAAATTACCGAAAGCCTTCCTTGGTGTAAATTTTATAAGTTACATACAAACCAAGGATGGTACCAAAAATTGTAACGCCATAAACTACGACGGATAGTGTTTCTGTATAACCCATTTCCAAAACCTCAATCTATTAAAGTTAGTAAAATTTCAGTCGGAACATCTTGCCCGAAACTATTCCTACGATCAAGCCCTTCATTTGAATAATCATTTGTTTGCCCTTTTATTGGGCAGGAAAATATTTGTAGATTAAAAATTAACCAATATTATCGAGCTCATTTGTGATGGCAAATGAGGTCTCAGCTACGTTCAGATAAAAATCCTCATTTTTAATCCTATCGCTCAATTATTAACGGATATGTTGAGCAAAATTTAAATCAGCATGATAAAGAAATTGCTGATTAGGACGTTATCAAGACATGCAATCGCATCAATCTGAATAACTTGAATCATTCTAAGTTATTAATTTAAATACAGATAGGAGTAGCATGCGGAAAAGTAAGAAAATACCGCAGACGCCAAACGAACTTGTTAGTGGGGTTGATAAATTAGTTTCGTTACCAGAAGTTTGTTTTTTGGTGAACGACCTTGTCAACGACCCAAATTCAGATGTTGGGCAAATTGGTAGTGTCATTAGTCAGGATCCGGATTTAACAGCTCGACTGCTTAAATTGGTGAACAGTTCTTTCTATGGTTTTGACACGCCAATTGATACTGTTTCTCGCGCCATCATGATGGTGGGGCTGCGCGAGCTTCAACATATGGTTTGGGCTAGCTCAGCAGTTGAAACATTTACTCACATGTCGCCAACGGATGCGAATATGGCCGGATATTGGCGACACAGTATTTTTTGTGCAGTAACGGCCAGAATTCTCGCTAGAGAATGCAATATCTTGCATCCGGAGCGAATGTACGTATGTGGTTTGTTACATGACCTTGGGCGTTTGCTGATTTTTAACAAGTTGCCAGAAGCAGCAAATAAGATTATCGATCAAGAGCGTGCTCATCCTGACAGAGATGTCTCACAGATTGAAGCAGAAATTCTTGGCTATGATCACGCACAAGTTGGTTTGGCACTTTGTCAAAGTTGGGGATTACCTGACAGTATTGCAACCGCAATAGGATTTCATCATGCACCAGACCAAGCAACGGCTTACCGATTGGAGTCGGCAATATTACATGTTGCTAATGTTATGGCACATGCCTTGGAAATGGGTGATGAAGAAAAATTTCAAGAAAGAACCAATGAAAAAGCCTGGGTGTTATTAAATTTATCCGATGACGCTATCAAACGGATATTGCAGGAAGCAGTCATGCAATTCCTGGAAGCTTTAGAGTTACTCCTGCCGGGTGCGAGTCAACGTGTATAACGAAAAAAGAGAATAAGGACATGTCAAATTCAACTGCAAATCAAATGAGTCACAATGATAAGGAGCTTTCTGATCCTTATAAATTGCAAAATTTAGTGAAAGCACTTATTAAATTTAGTATGCAAGATGGTGATCGCGCCTCCCAAGAGCTCAGTGTACGTTTGTCAAATATGCAAACGCAATTATCGACATTAGAAATGAAACTGGACGCAGGAATGGACGTTGAAGAATTAAAAGTAAATATTAACATTGCGATGATGGAAGTTTTAAAATGTTTTACTGAGCTGCAGTTTTTTGATCGAATTTCTCAGCGTATGGATCATGCCATTAGCAGTGTTGACGAATATGCCGCAAATGAATCTCAGCAAAATAAAATTGCAGATAAGTTTACCATGGAAGATGAAAGGATCTTGTACGCTGCAATTTTACAAGGTGACAGCGTGGATAGTGCCGTTCAAAAAGCGAATGCACAATTGATCAATGTTGTAGAAAGCAACAATGATGATGTTGAGCTTTTCTAATCTCACCTCAGATTGAAGTTGATTTGAAACCAGATCTGGTTTAATCTTACCCGCCCAAAAATACCCACACTAAGGTAGTGACTTAAAAGTCCGATATTTATGTGTTAAGTGTGGATACGTAATTTTTGACTAAATGGAGAGGTGTCCGAGTGGCCGAAGGAGCACGCCTGGAAAGTGTGTGTACGTCAAAAGCGTACCGAGGGTTCGAATCCCTCCCTCTCCGCCAAATAAATAACCGCTGAAAGGCGGTTTTTTTATTAGGTGGATATGGAGGGTGGGAATCTTCATTCATCATCGCTTGAACCCCATTGCACTTGGATGCGCGGGTGCCGCAAAGCACCGGGATGTGCGAGAGCGACCTTCTTCTGCATCATAAAATAACTGCGGAATTTACGGTATATGAAAAAATACCGAATTCCTAAGTCTCTAGAGCTTCCAGCTTCGATAGTAACAAGACAAATTTAGGATGATTACACATAAGATACAAAAGACTTATGAAAAAGCATTTTGCTCATACTTAAGAAATTATTTGAAAATTTGAATTGATAGCTCAATGTAAATTTCATGGCGACGTGAGCAAATAAACTAATGCGGCATAAAACGAGGCAATATATAGGTTTTGTACGCGATACTTTTTGATTTCAATATATTGCACTAATTGAAATAGTACCCTATACTATTTCAGTTGATTATGCAAAATGAAATAGTGGCAAGAGTTAGTTCAATGGATGAAATAGAAGGATGAAGCGCCAGTTACAGGGGAAATATGTCTCTATTTCTACCATAGGCGAGATTGCTAAGGCCTTTGTGCCAACACCTTTACCGCCGCAGCCAGATATTGACTGGTCATCGCAATTGCGCCAGCGATTTGAAAAAGCCCATCTCGCTTTAGGACGTCTGGACAGCATATCCAACCTGTTGCCGGATACTGATATCTTCCTCTATATGTATGTACGCAAAGAAGCGGTTCTGTCTTCTATGATCGAAGGCACACAATCTTCTTTGTCTGATTTGCTTTTATATGAGTTGACAGAACAGCCGGGCGTACCAATTGATGATGTGGAAGAGGTCAGCAATTATGTGGCCGCGCTGGAGTATGGACTGAGTAGGTTGAAAGAGGGGTTTCCGATTTCAGTTCGGCTGTTAAAAGAAATCCATGCTGTTTTATTGTCTGGTGGGCGTGGCTGCACAAAACAACCTGGCGAATTGCGTCAATCACAAAACTGGATTGGTGGTACGCGGCCAGGTAATGCTGTGTTTGTGCCGCCACCGGCCGACGAGTTAGCCGATGCATTATCGGATCTTGAAAAATTTATCCACGATCAAAACGAAGTTACTCCAGCTTTGTTGAAAGCTGCGTTAGTACATGTGCAGTTTGAAACGATTCATCCTTTTCTAGATGGTAATGGCAGACTGGGCCGTTTGTTGGTCACATTAATATTGGTTGCAGAAGATGTGTTGAAGCAACCTTTACTCTATTTGAGTTTATATTTTAAAACACATCGGCAAGAGTATTATCAACTATTAAATCAAGTGCGGTTGGATGGTGACTGGGAAGCCTGGCTTTTATTTTTTGCGGAAGCATCTGAGCAAACGGCAAGTGATGCAGTTGATACCGCGAAACAAATCATTGCTTTGTTAGAGCAGGATACCAAATTAGTCCAACAACAGGGTCGGTATGCCGGAACATTAAGTCAGATACATTGCGTAATGCAACGCCGCCCCGTGGCGACAGCTGCCTGGATAAAACAGGAGACGAGTCTTGCACCTGCAACCATACAATCAGGACTGCAGAAGCTTGAGGGGTTGAATATCTTACAAGAAATGACGGGGAAACAGCGGGATAGGGTATACGCTTATCGTGAATACATCACTATCCTAAATCGGGGCAATGACCTGCCGTAAGAAGTACATTAATAAATTGTGCTGGCGATGAGTTTGAGAGATTCAAACGTCAGTTTTCTATTAAAGGTCTGGAGGTATTACGTTGATACTGGGTAATAGGGAGAAAGTTAGGTTTGTATGATTTACGTGTCGCCACGATTTGTGTAAGAATGACACTATTCGATGCCAAATTCACTTTCACGTAATAGTTTTTTGGCGGTAACCTTTCTTCGAATTTAATAATCATTTTCATTCGTTTTCTGTGTTTTATGCCGTAGAAATGCTTGATGAAAGTGATCAATCGACAAAAAAAAGTTTAAACGAGCCTAGTAAGTTTTTCATATAAAACGACAAATTTGTTAGCGCTCAATGCAGCAATTGAAGCAGCCCGTGCTGGAGAACAGGGCTGGGGATTTACCGCCGTTGCTGACGAAGTTAGAACATTGGCATCGAGGTCACAGGATTCAACTACGCACATTCAAAGTCTGATCGATAAATTACAAAAAAGCGTGGTAAAGGCGGTGGGCTCTATGGAGCTTAGCCAAACACAAGCGCGAACCAGCGTGAGTGAGATGAGTGTCGCAGAACAAAGCTTCGTTTCTATCGCTGATAATATTTCTCATATCTCAGAAATGAGTGAGCAAATTGAACAAACCTTGTTGACGCAAACCAAGACTGCGCAGGTTATCAAGTCCAATGTGGATCAGGTGGGCGAGATTGCGGATAAGACCGCCGATAGCGCAAAGCAAAATCAAGTTTCATCTGAGAATTTGGTGACGATTGCTGAAGATTTAAATCGTGTAGTAAGCCAGTTTAAGCTTTAGCCATTTGATATGCATTTGTCCCATTGCTCAATCCACGTCTCATGTAGCCCATAATGCGACCAATTTCTTTAGGAAGCGCAGCATTTTTTTAGCTTGGGGCTGAAATAATTGCCTAGAGCAAATTAACCTTTTTGGTCATGGACCGATACTAGTAGGAGCTTAGGATTAGGCTCAACTTCAATTTTGAAATGTGAAAGGAATTATCTAAAGCTATGCGCAAAGAATGCCCAGTAAATTTGTTAGTTTTCCTCAAATAGACCGTATTTACTCCATAAATTGTTATGAAGCACTTTGTCTTAACGGTAAATATCGATTGCCTACTCTATGATAGCGGAACCCTTGAATGAATATCAGTCGGCGTGATTTTCTGCAAGCGTTGAGTATTGGTTTGGGCCTGTATTTATCCAGACAACCATTCGGTTATGCTGGCCAAGCAAAAAGTATCAATGAGATACTTAAGGGTGACAGCGTTCCCAAGAATTTTTATGACATTCCGAAATTTGGGAATGTCTCGTTACTGCATTTTACCGATTGCCATGCGCAGCTTTTACCGCTGTATTATCGTGAGCCGAGTTTAAATTTAGGCGCAGCTGAATATAAAGATATCTTTCCGTTCGTTGCAGGTGAGCAGTATCTGGCGCATTTTGGGATACCCAAAGATTCTCCGTTGGCCTATGCAAACTCTTCGGCCAATTTCGAAAATTTATATCGAAAGTTTGGTGCTATGGGCGGCCTCGCACATATGACTACTTTGGTAAAACAACTAAAGGCATCACGGCCAGGTGCATTGTTGCTTGATGGTGGTGATACTTGGCAGGGTTCTGGTACATCGCTGTGGACAAAAGGCCAAGACATGGTAGATGCCGCCTTGCTAATGGGTGTTGATGTGATGACGGCTCACTGGGAATTTACCTACGGCATGAAGCGAATTAAACATGTGGTAGATAATGATTTTGCCGGTAAATTAGATTTCGTCGCGCAAAATGTTTTAGACCTGGAATTTGAAGAACCCGTATTTAATAGCCATGTGATGAAAGAAATAAACGGTGTACCTGTTGCCATTATTGGTCAGGCTTTCCCTTTTGCACCCATTGCGCATCCACGGCATTTGATTGAAGCATGGCAATTTGGCATCCGTGAAGATCATATGCAGGAAGTTGTTGATGAGGTTCGTGAGGCAGGGGCACAAGTTGTCGTTGTCTTATCTCATAACGGTTTTAATGTTGACATGAAAATGGCAACTCGAGTCAGTGGTATTGATGCAATACTGGGCGGGCACACCCATGATGCCATTCCCACAATTCTACCCGTTAAAAATTCTGGGGGAACAACTCTGGTTGCGAATTCTGGATCAATGGGTAAGTTCATGGCGGTGTTAGATTTTGATGTGAAGGATGGAAAAATTCGTGACACTCAATTTAACATGGTACCGATTTTTTCAGATGTGATTACTGCCGATGCTGAAATGAAAGGTTATATCGAAAAGGTTCGCGCGCCTTATATCAAAAAACTTTCTGAGAAGTTGGCTGTGAGTCAAGATCTGTTATATCGACGTGGCACGTTTAACGGATCATTTGACCAAGTAATTTGCGATGCGCTGATGGAATCGCAAAATGCTGAAATTGCATTTTCTCCAGGCTTTCGATGGGGATTGAATGTGTTGCCGGGGCAAACAATTACCTATGAAGATGTGATGGCGCAAACTGCCATAACGTACCCTCAAGTTACACGTAATTTGTTTACTGGTGAAATGATTAAAATCATTCTGGAGTCTGTGGGTGACAACCGTTTTAATCCCGACCCCTATTTTCAGCAAGGTGGTGATATGGTGCGGGTGGGTGGTTTGAGATATAGCATTGATTTAGCCAAACCTGAAGGGCAACGGATTAATGATATGACTTTGCATGGTAAACAAGTCGATGCCAAGAAAAAATATGCAGTGGCAGGCTGGGCAAGTGTCGCTAGGGATGTGCAAGGTGTACCCATTTATGATGTGCTTTCTGATTATCTGTACAACAAAGAAGAAGTAAGAGTTGAGTATATTAATGATCCGCTAATTCGATCTTAACATGATGGAAAGTAATGAGACAAAGTTTACGGATAAACGATGAGTGTTAACAGGCGAGAATTTTTACAGGCCATGAGTCTTGGCTTGGGAATGTACCTAATGCGTATGCCTGTTTCGCATGCTGCCAAATACAAGGGCTTAGAAAGTATCTTAAAGGGCAGTGACGTGCCTGCAAATTATTATGATATTCCCGAATTTGGTAATGTCTCATTATTACATTTTACGGATTGTCATGCGCAGTTATTGCCAGCTTATTATAGTGAGCCTGCTGTGCATTTGGGTGTTGGTGATTGGGTAGATGAATCTCCGCACATTGTTGGCAAGCACCTGCTTAAAAAATACGGATTTCCTAATAATTCAGCCTTAGCACATGCTTTTTCCTGTGTGGATTATTCAACGTTAGCAAATAAATTTGGTGCCATGGGTGGTTTTGCGCATATGGCAACGCTCATTAATCACTTACGTGAAAGTCGCCCCGGTGCCTTATTGTTAGATGGTGGTGATTCTTGGCAAGGTTCTGCAACATCATTGTGGACAAACGCGCAAGACATGGTGGATGCCAGTTTGCTTTTGGGTGTAGATGTGATGACCGGTCATTGGGAATTTACGTTTGGAATGGAGCGTCTTCAACATGTTTTGGCAAATGACTTTAAAGACAAAATAGATTTTGTTGCGCAGAATGTGCTGGATCTAGAATTTGAAGAAAATGTTTTTAGGCCTTACGTGATGAAGGAGCAGAATGGCGTAAAAATTGGAATTATTGGGCAAGCCTTTCCCTTTACACCTATCGCAAATCCACGCTATTTAGTTAAAGATTGGCAATTTGGGATTCGTGAAGAAAAAATGCAAGAAACTATTGATGAAGTCCGGAGTAATGGTGCGCAGGTTGTTGTACTAATTTCCCATAATGGTTTAAACGTGGATGTGAAATTAGCATCGCGTGTGCGCGGCTTAGATGCGATTTTTGGGGGACATACGCACGATGCAATGCCAGCGGTATACGAAGCAAAAAATCCGGGTGGAACAACGTTGGTGATTAATTCAGGCTCCATGGGTAAGTTTGTGGCAGCACTTGATTTGGATGTGAAATCGGGAAAAGTGAGGGATTATCAATTTAACATGATCCCCGTGTTCTCCAATGCAATTGATCCAGACACAAAAATGCAAGCTCATATTGACGCCGTGAGAAAACCGTATCTTAACAAGCTGACTGAAGAGTTAGCTGTGAATAACGATTTGCTTTATCGACGTGGAACATTTTCAGGAACCTTTGATCAATTGATTTGCGATGCATTATTGGAATCTCAAAATGCAGAAATCGCGTATTCGCCAGGATTTCGTTGGGGTATGAATGTTTTACCGGGTCAAAAAATTACATACGAAGATGTCATGAAACAAACGGCTATTACTTATCCTCATGTTGTGCGGCGAGAGGTGAAAGGAGCAAACATTAAATTGGTTTTAGAGGACATTGCCGATAATCGATTTAATCCCGATCCGTATTTTCAGCAAGGCGGCGACATGGTGCGCATTGGTGGCTTGGAATACACGATTGATATTACTGCTACTCAAGGTAAACGCATTAATGATATGTCACTGCATGGCAAGCCAATTAAAGCCAATAAGAATTATGTTATGGCTCAGTGGGCGAGTGTTAACGAAGGCAATGCTGGCGAGACCATGTACGATGTGCTTGCCCAATATTTACGAGACAAAAAAGTGATTAATTCAGTAAATGTTAATACACCTAAAATGAAAAACGTGCCCGGTAAATTTGGCAGGGTAGTCTGACACACAGCGTGTACTCCTGATTAATCATGGACCAACTGGTTTATCCAGGTTTTGGCAAATATTTGGATGTTTTTGTGGATATAAACCGGATTTTGCCTATTCTCAGATATTTCTTTGAAATCAAAGTTCTGTCGGTATAAAGCAACGGAATCAGCTTCCGATAACGTTGTTATGAGTAGCGCAAAAATCAATCTAAGAACGAGTACAGAAGGGATAAAAAAAACTTATTCCGCGTTTAATCGAATTAATGGTGAGCATCCACTGAAAACAGCGGTATCCAACATATATGTGGGTTATAGCGCATTTCATCGGCCCGAAGGCGAACTGGCTTATTTTAATTTCGAATTGGCCAAAGATATGGGTTTAATCTCGCAAGATCATTCTCACAAAATGAATCCAGCGCTAAGTAAAGAAATACTCCAGACGTTTTCACTCCAAATTATCAACGAATACGATGTGCTGCATAAAACGCGAATTAATCCTGATTTGATATGTGAAAATCAATACATGGCGACGCGCTACTTACAATTACAGCATCCCAATAAACAAGGCAAAACTTCGGGTGATGGACGCAGCATCTGGAATGGTCACTTTAAGGGACGTCGAGGTCATTGGGATATTTCCAGTTGTGGAACGGGCGCAACACGGCTTAGTCCTGCATCGGCAATACAAAAAACATTTTTCAAAACCGGTGGAAAGAATTTGTCTTATGGTTGTGGTAAAGCGGATTTTTCAGAAGGTTTGATTGCCGCAATCTTCAGTGACATTTTGTATAAAAATGGCCACAACACAGAACGTACCTTGGCGGTCATTCGATATAAAAATGGTACGGCGGTAAACGTTCGAGCAAAGCAAAATTTATTAAGACCCGCCCATTTTTTTGGTTATATGAAACGTGGTGATTACGATTCTTTGAAAAACCTGGTTGATTATCACATTGATCGGGAGTCAGAAGTAAATGTTGATCTGAAAAACATATCTGCAAAGAATAAGTATCAACAATTTATACAAACTGTGACCTCGGATTTTGCACGATCTACCGCGCGGTTTGAAAGCGAGTATATATTTTGCTGGATAGATTGGGATGGAGATAACATCTTAATGGATGGTGGCATTATTGATTATGGTACTATCCGACAATTTGGTTTATTTCATCATGAATATCGCTATGATGATGTTGATAAAATGTCAACGAATATTACGGAACAAAAAAACAAAGCCCGAAACACGATTCAAGCATTCGCCCAAATTGTTGACTATCTGACGACAAAAAAGAAAAAGGCACTTAAAGACTTCTCTTCAGCTCCCATATTGAAACAATTTGATGCTATCTATGAACAGGAGTTAATGCGGAACTTACTCAAGAAGATAGGTTATACCAAAAAACAACAAGCCATCTTGCTCGAAGACAACGATGCATATGAATCTTTATTGGCGTTTAATAAAAAGTTTCACTTTTTTGAAAAGGCAGTTGCTCAACGAAAAATGTACAAAGTGCCTGATGGTATAACACGAGATGCAATATTTTGTATGCGCGATTTTCTGCGGGAGTTTCCGGTCCAGCTTCAGTTGAAGAATAAGGTGTATACGGCAAACGAATTTGTTGAGCTTGTCGCATCAAATTATTCGTCACAAAGAGATAGGTCTGTTTATAATAAGAAGACGACACTAATAGAAGAGATGCAATTATCTTATGTAGAAATGATGGGTCATTGTTATCGATTAACCGGGCTTTCAAAAACTAACTTGCTGGAACAGTTGGTGAACAGGTCGGCAATAATTAATCGCTATGATAAATTGACAGGAAATGCTGTGATTCATATTGCGCACAAAATTTTAAAATCGCGTTCAAAGATGACCTTTAATGAAATGCAAACATTGATTTCTAATTTGATTGCTGATCATATTTACGATCCAGATTATAAAAATAAATATGCAGAAGAAAATGGCCGTAAAACCCAGGTAATAAAAAGTTTAATAAAATGGTCAACGAAAGCCATTAATGATCATCGGGCTGGGATATAGTTTTACCAGTCTAATTTAATCTGGTTATTTCGTGTGTCGTAGGCTTATGCTAAGTTAGCCCTAACTTTGTGTATTCTCCAATTCTATCGAGTGTTTCAGTGTTTATTCATTGTGGCGAATAATTGCACATTGAGTGTGAGTGATAAGCACATATACTGCTAAGCCGGATGAAATGAATTCCCTGGATTTCATCCGATCCTTTTGTGGGTTTGGCTTACCCTTGCAATCAACGGGTCCTTAAATAACTGACGATAACTGTAAGGCTTACTTCTCACTCAATCGAATACCCATTTCTGATGCGAATACCGATCGAAAAATATGTAATAAACCCATCGACATATCTAAAAATACGTGTAGAAAAGCTGAAGTAAATTCAGGTTTTTTGGGTTATGCTTATATTCCAATAAAGAATAATCATTAGCACGATAGGTGTAATCTTATGAGTGATATGTTTCGATTTGCAGATGAACTTGGTCCCCTAAAAGTTATTCATGTTTATGAACCTTCCATCAATTTAAAAGCAGTTTTGGTTGTCGATAATATTGCAAAGGGGCCTGCCGTAGGTGGTATGCGAATGGCAGAAGATGTGAGTACAGAAGAATGTTTTCGTTTAGCACGTGCCATGACTTTTAAAAATGCTGCGGCAGGATTACCGCACGGCGGCGGAAAAATTATCATATATGGCGATCCGAAAATGCCAAAACAAGATAAACAACAAATCTTGCGAGGGCTGGCACATGCTTTACGCACGGAAGCCACTTACATATTTGCGCCAGATATGGGAACTGATGAAGAATGCATGGCATGGATTCGTGACGAGGTAGAGCGTGTTGTGGGTTTGCCGCGTGAAATTGGTGGAATTCCTTTGGATGAAATTGGTGCCACTGGCTGGGGTTTGAGTCATGTTGCTGAAGTGGCGACGGAGTATTGTGATGTAACGATTGATAGTGCCCGTGTGGTTATTCAAGGTTTTGGTGCGGTCGGTAAACATGCTGCACGTTTGTTGGTAGATAAGGGAGCAACGATTGTTGCCGTTGCGGATTCACAAGGCGCAATAGAAAATCCAAATGGACTTGATGTTAACAAGTTAATGGAATTAAAAGCGCAGGGAAAATCTGTTACCGACTACACAGATGCGAAAGTTATGGCGCGTGATGATGTTATTGGAGTGGAGTGTGATATTTGGATTCCCGCAGCACGCCCTGATGTGATCAATGAACAAAATTTACATCAACTTAATACTAAAATGTTGATCGAGGGCGCGAATATTCCTGTAACACATGCAGCGGAAAAAATATTGTATGAGCAAGGTGTATTATATGTGCCGGACTTTATTGCAAATGCTGGTGGTGTAATATGTGCCGCTATGGAATATCACGGTGCAACCGAATCCGCGGCCTTACAAACTATCGAAGATAAATTACGGCGCAATACTCATCTGGTATTAAATGCAGCGAAAGAAAAACAGATTTTACCGAGACAAGCGGCAAACGAGTTGGCCTTAGAACGAGTGAAAAAAGCCATGAGTTTTCGTCGGTGGTCATCATTTTCGTCATCACCTAATTATCTTTAAAACGTAGGAATCGTCAGCGTGTATCGTATACGTTTTCATGGACGTGGTGGGCAAGGTATGAAAACTGCCAGCCGTATCTTGAGTCGTGCATTCTTCCTGCAAGGTTTCGAAGTGCAGGATGCTCCTAGGTATGGCGCAGAACGGCGAGGTGCACCCATTTTTGCCTATGTTCGGGCGGCACATAGCAGTATCAAGGAGCGTGGCATTATTCAGCAACCTGATTTAGTGGTTGTTGCTGATGATAGCTTGGTCGCCATTCCTGCTGCAGGGGTGCTGGCAGGTTTTGTTCCACACACTGTGCTATTGATCTATAGTAATTCGGATGCGTTAACATGGCAACATCGTCTAAACCTAAGCAACAAAATACTGGTAATACCGACAGAGAAAGACATCGAAAGCTCGCTTGAGCGAGTTTATGCCGGTGCTAGTTGTGCGGGTGCGGCAGCACAACTAACAGGGCAGATAAATCGGGAGACACTCGAGCTGGCAATAAAACAGGAATTTGGAGATTTTTCTGCAAGTATCATAGAAGAGAATATTCAACACAGTCTATCGGCGTTTGATTTAAAACAGGCTGATAAAGGTTGTGTGTTAGAAGGGCGATCCGTTTCAGCCGATGAATATCTCAAACCTGAATGGATACAGTTACCCTTTGAGAATGCACAATATGCAGCGCCGGCTATCCATGCCGCCGCAACCAGCGAATTATCACCAACAGGTTTATGGCGAACAACACGTCCAATTATTGAATATGATAAATGTAATCAGTGCTGGTGGGTATGCAGTAGTTTTTGTCCGGATGGTGCAATTCAGGTAACGGATAATCGATACCCTCGAATTGACTATGATCACTGTAAGGGGTGTATGGTATGTGTAACTCAATGCCCGCCACATGCCATCATCGCCGTACCAGAAGTTTCAGCCGCCGAACAAGAAATTCAGGAACCACCACAATGACACGCGACCTCATTACGGGAAATGGTGCAGCGGCATGGGCTGCAAGATTATCACAAGTTGACTACATTCCAGCTTTTCCCATTACACCGCAAACAGAAATTATCGAAAATTTATCAAATTGGATTGATAACAATCACATGACTGGCAAGCTGGTCATGTTGGAATCGGAGCATTCCATGATTACTGCGGCGGGTGCTGCCGCGGCGACTGGCGTCCGGGTTTTTACTGCGACTTCCAGCCAGGGATTGTTGTATGGTATGGAAATGCTGTATACCGTTGCGGGTTGGCGCGTGCCTTTTGTGCTTGTAAATGTATCACGCGGTTTGTCCGCACCCATCACTTTGGAACCTGATCATAACGATGTCTTGGCGGCACGTGATAGTGGTTTGCTGCAAATTCATTGTTCAACGTGTCAGGAAGTGTTGGATAGCGTACTTTTGGCCTATCGTTTGTCTGAACACGTGAATGTTCGTTTGCCGGTGATAGTCAACATGGATGGTTTTTATTTGTCGTTTACCCGAGAGCCGGTATCCTTACCGGATGCTAACAAAACACGAGAATTTGTTGGCGCTTATGATCCAGAAAGCATTCAGTTTCGTGCTAGTACGCCTCTTAGTCATGCCACTGCAGTGCTCGGTGGTGGTCCTTATTCCTATTTTCGTTATCAGATGCATTTGGCGGCACAACAAGCATTGACTGTATACGATGAAATTGCTGAAGAGTTTGAACAGACTTTTAAGAGAAGAAATCAAGCGATTGAAACGTATAAAACAGATGATGCGGAATATGTGTTTGTCATGATGGGATCATTTGCGACCAAGGCCAAAGAAGCGGTGGATAGGTTACGAGAAAAGAATTGGAAAATTGGTTTATTACGTCCACGACTATTGCGCCCTTTTCCAGAGAACAAGTTTTATGATTGTTTAAAAGGTAAAAAGGCAGTTGCCGTTATTGATCAGAACCTGTCGATGGGTAAAGGCGGCGTAATACATGCTGAGTTAGCATCAGTTTTATATGGAAAAAAAGATGTTCCGCCGATTCTGTGGAGTATTATCGGCGGACTCGGTGGCCGTGACATAAGTGCCGAAGAATTTTACGAAATCGCGGCGAGTTTGCGGGAAGCGTATGAATCAGGTCAAACACCTGATATGCGCTTGTTGTATACGGAGACTGAGTTTCGCCAAGTGCAAAAGTTACAGGCAGTTGCACACGTTGAACGGCAGGAGCTGGGGAATAATAAATGAAAGAATCCATTTTACGTCGCATGAAAGATTTACCGTCTACTCATTTGTTAGGCACGGGCACTCCAATGTGTGCGGGATGTGGCGGACTCGAGGTACTGCATGAGGCTTACGATATATTAGGCGAGAACACCATATTTGTTAATGCCGCGGGTTGTATGACATTGCTTTCCGTTTATCCTTTCACGCCGTTTAGAGGCTCTTGGTTATATACTGCGATGGCCTCAGCACCAGCTGGTGCTCAGGGCGTACGTGATGCGTTGGATATACTAAAGCAACAGGGTAAGCTCAGTGAAGAAGACGACTTAAATGTCATTGTGTTGACAGGAGATGGCTCGGCTTATGGTATGGGTTTGTCTGCAACGTCAGGTTCTATCGATCGAGAGCTGGATTATTTATATATTGTTTATGACAATGAAGGGTATGGTAATACGGGGCAGCAGTACTCGGCGGCCACACCGCATTATGCGAAAACCTCTACTAGTAAAGGTTCTCAAGGCTATCCTGGTTTTAAAAAAGATTTATTCAGTATTTATGTTGCTAATGGTGCCTCATATGTTGCTACCGTCATTGGTTCCGAACCACTCGATCTGGCGAGAAAAATTGAAGCGGCTATGAAGATTAAAGGGCCACGTTTTATTATCGCCTTATCTCCTTGCCCAACGGGTTGGGATTATGATCCTAAGGAAACTGTAACTATTGGTAAACTCGCAGTAAAAACGGGTGTTTGGCCACTTAAAGAAACGCTGGATGGTAAAGTTCGGCATACCAAAATACCTCATCAAAGAACGCCGGTGGAGGAATATTTAAAGTTACAAGGGCGTTATCAACATTTGTTTTCACCAACCAAACAGGAATCTATGATTTCTGAAATCCAGATGCGAATTGATGACTATTGGAGTGCAGTGGTAGAGTAAATGGATAAACATACCGAAAGTTACTTGCACCGAGGAGGTGATGTACCACTACTGGGCGATACCATTCCCATTCATTTTAAAAAAATTGTTTCCCGTTATCCTAATAATGATGCTGTTGTTTGTTTGTCACAACAAATACGTCTCAGTTATCAGGCGTTAGATAAAGCCGTAGATCGATTAGCGCGGGGCCTTGTAGGTGTTGGTTTTTGTAAGGGCGAGCGTATCGGTGTGTGGTCCACCAATAATGTGGAGTGGTTGTTACTGCAAATGGCCACAGCGCGAATAGGTGTCGTTCTGGTAAACATCAATCCAGCTTATCGTAAAAGTGAACTGGCCTATGCGTTAAAGCGGGCAGAAGTTCAAGGTTTATTTTTAATACCCGCTTTTCGTAGTAGCGACTATCTAGCCATGATTAGTGAGCTAGTCCCTGAGCTGCATTCAGCGAAACCAAATGAATGGCGAAATGAAAATCTTCCAGAATTACGGTGTGTCGTTGCTTACGATCCGGAAAATTCAGAAAAAACCTTGCGACCCGGATCTGGTTTTTTACTTTGGCAAGAAGTCTTGCTCGCCGCGAAAAATGTATCAGAATTGGAATTGGATGAGATTACCGGTCAACTTGATCGGGATGATGCCATCAATATTCAATACACATCGGGCACCACCGGCTTTCCAAAAGCGGTACTGTTAACGCATCACAATATTTTAAATAATGCCTATTTTTCCGCGAAAGTTATGCACTTTACAGAGCAAGACCGATTATGCGTGCCGGTGCCTTTTTATCATTGTTTCGGTATGGTTTTGGCGAATTTGTTGTGTCTGTCAGTTGGGGCAACATTGGTATTGCCCAGTGAGTATTTTGATGACTTTAAAGTTTTGCGTGCTATACAAGAAGAAAAATGCACTGCAGTACATGGCGTGCCGACCATGTTTATAGCCGAACTGGAGGACCCAAAGTTCAAGGAATTTGATCTGAGCAGTTTGCGTACAGGTATTATGGCGGGTGCACCTTGTCCGCCGGAGTTAATGCAAAAAGTCATGAACGATATGTACTGCAAAGAAATTCTTATTGGATATGGCCAAACCGAAGCGTCACCCCTGACACACTTAACACATATTGATGACAGTTTTGATCACCGTATTAATACGGTAGGTACAAACCTCCCGCACCAGGAGGTAAAAGTGGTGAATATCAAAACAAATAAAACTCTAGCCTTTGGTGAAACAGGTGAAGTTTGTTTTCGCGGTTATCACATAATGCGCGGTTATTACGGAGATGAAGGTGCAACTGAAAAAGCTATCGATAACTCAGGTTGGTTGCATTCTGGCGATTTGGGTTTTATGGATGAGTCCGGTTACATCAGCATTACCGGTCGCTTGAAAGATATGATAATTCGTGGTGGTGAAAACATTTATCCTGCGGAAATAGAAGCGTTTCTGTTTACTCACCCTAAGATTGCACAAGTTGCAGTATTTAGTGTACCCGATGAGTTTTATGGCGAAGAAGTCATGGTTTGGATACAAACTCATAGTGGTGAAGAGGTTAGTGAGGAAGAAATTAGAGCCTTTTGCAAAGACCAAATTGCACATTACAAAGTGCCGAAATACATATGGTTCGTTGATGAGTTTCCCATGACGGTTACAGGAAAGCTTCAAAAATACAAGATGCAAGAAATGGCTGCCGAGAAGCTGGGTATGTTATAAATTTGAAATGATCATGATTGGATTTCGGCTGAATTCTATTTTGTTAGGGATGTGTATTCTTATTTTTTTTTCGAATCCTTTGTATGCATATCAGGCGCAGAATAATCCTGCATCTGATAAAGAAGCTGAAGGACATAAAAATAAAAAGTTAGACATCGTAATTCGACTCGGTCAAGGCGGGTTTAGAGGTGATCGTTCCCCACTTGATAAGCTGGGAGGTGGTCTGTCAAATGGGGTCAGTACCAATGCCAGTAAGTTAAGCCTTAAGTCATTCATTATAATGTACTTTTGTAAGCAGAATAATGAATGTCATTTTTGATGTTTTTCAATCGCCGTGGTGCTGTTCTTCCTGGCCTCACGGCTTCGATGGTTCTGGTAAAATAGTCCGAAATTTCTTTTAACATGGTCGATATATCCTCCCGTGACGTTAATATTAACAAAACTATTTTGTGTTTCATTTTAGAAAGCGCTTGTGCAAAGTTAATTTGGTATTTTAGTTTTCGATGCTTTGTTGTTTTCTGAATATTTTTATTGCTATGTATCGCGATGATTGCAGTTAAATTCATGGCAAGAATTTTTGCGTGAAAATCCTGCTTAACTGATAGTGTCGACTTACCAGAAAAATTTTCTATTTCTACCCATTGCTTTAAGCGTTTATAATTCTCTTCAATCCCCCATCGAGCATGATAAAGTGACTTAAATAAATGCGAAGGATATCGATCGGTGTCCATTAAGTTTGTAATAATCACTTCCACTTCATTTGATAGATCAACCCGCACCAATCTCAATTTCAGTGGAAAGCAAGGCAATCCTTTTTCCTGGCAAGTTTTAAGAGATGTTTTGTTTGGTGTAAATGTGACTACTGCCTCTTTTTCGCCACTGGCAATAAATGATTTTACGGCTAGGTTTTGGTTCGTCTTGGCGCGCACACAAAACTTATGATTATTCTGTATATGTAGACTATGAAGCCAAAACGCATTGTAACCTCTATCATAAATAACTAAGTCATTACTACGAGCATATACCAAATGTTCAGCGGCACATTTCCTTTCCGAAGTATTCACTGGCTTAACACAAGCGTCGATAACCACATGGTTCAATAGATCGTAAAAAACTGATGCCATTCCCATTGCACATTTTGTTTGACTCTCTCTACCTTTATGAACACCGAAGTGATTGGTGATATCGGGTTCATTTGGTAGTCGAATTGACGTCCCGTCAACAGCACAAAGACGAAATCCTTGCCATGATTTTAACTTCTGGTTTTGTTCATAGACTTTATTATTGAGTTGATGATTTAGCTCAATAAATGCAGTATGTGAAAGTTGTTTTCTGGCTTGAAAAAAAGCAGGTTTCGTAATGTGTTGAGAGTCATTTTTTTGTTTTGTCATTGTTTTGAAAAATTGATCGAGCTCAATTTGGTTTGAATGCTTACGAAAATTCAACAGATATAATATTAATGTAGGAAAATTGAGGATACGATTTCTTTCAAATGCATTGGTTGAAAGACGGTGTTTTTCTTTAAAAGACTGGTCGTAAATAGTATTATTTATATGGGTATAAGTGTATTCAAATGATATCGATGAGTGACATATGGCTTCTCTTTTTTGATAATAGTTGGTGATTCATAGCGAAATTATTATAACATGTTCAATGATTTAAGGCTTAACTTACTGGCATTGGCATTGACCCCTTTATACGGCAAACAATGCCGGCACCGAAATCAAGCTCAATATCCCACGATAAATGATGTGTTTGAGTATTTGGTTTATTCGCTAAGATACCGGGAGAGGGGTTAATGGGGTTATCCATTTCGAGGAAATCTGGTATTGAAGACTTTTTTACCGTGTTTCGTGACGGGGAATAATGTGTCCGCCATTTCTTGAATGCGACAAGGCCAATGGATTCTTTTTGGCAAAATTCATCGACTGACAAAGTGCTTTGTTCCCATCGTTTGATAATAACTTTCCATTGACTGGTTGATCGACGTGGAAATCGTTGGGTGTTTTTTTGGTGGTGTGTCATTGCTTTTCCCCTGTAAGTGATTATGAGAAAGCAGAGTGTAAGCTTGGAGCTATATGAGTGGAATGACGGTTTAAAGCCAGCGCTTACGTGTTAATGAATGTTGAGATTGCCGGCTGAGCCAAAAGATCCTCTCCAAGACCGTCGGGTTCGATTACGGCAATGCGTGAAGACAGGCAACTCATTGGCTCAGTATCCGATGGGTACATCGAAGACAATCTAATCACGCGTATCTCTAAAAGTGGTTTGCGCGAGCAACCAATTCAATTCTTGTGTACTGACATTAACCGTATCGGCTTCATGTCTCATTGGCCAGGCAAATTTATTTTTCTCCAGGCGTTTTAACCAAAGACAAAAACCATTGCGTTCCCAATATAAAAGCTTCAATCGATCACGTGCACGATTAATGAATACAAACAACGCTTCGTCAAAGGGGATTAATTGGAGCTCATCTTGACCATTTTAGCGAGAGACCGTTAATGGCCTTACGAAAATCCACGGGTTGGCGATGAAGGTAAACCAACACATCCCCGAATGGGCGCATCATAGGCTACCCAGTTTATGGATAAGGACATCGATATCGAAAAGCTTTGTTGGCAGTGATATTCGATGACCATTGTTGAAAATAATATTGAATGTTGCTTTATTATGTGCTTGAATAAATTCAGGTGATTCTTTCGGCTTGGTCAGGGATTCGTGTTTAACTTTAACAAATGCAACTGATGGCGTATCCTCAACAGGCAAGCCTCGTTGAGTTAACACTTTTTTCCAGCGATAAATGGATTTGTCAGATAGCTTATGTAAACGTGCATATTCTGCCAAACTGAGATTGCTTTGTAACGCCTGATTGATATGATCGAGCCAAAATTGGGATTTATCCGGTGATGCCATAATGTATTCCTTTTTTAGTTAAAAGGAATACATTAGCTGATTAAAGAAAACGATAAAAGAGTGTGGTTTGTTGATCGCTTACTTTTGAATCTAGGTAGAAACTATGTTTGGGGTATTAATGAAAGACAGAGCAAATATATTTAGAAAGCTTTATTAAATCTGAAAACTATAATTATGGATATATAATTTCGTGTAAACCGCTAGTTTCACCTTCAATCAAATCTATTACCATACGTGTCCCTTCAGGCGTTCCATCACTTTCCCATAATTCCCACCCGTGGATAACATCATTACCTTTAAAAAACAGCTTGTTTCCTACTCTTTTAAAACTTCTAAAATATAAGTTATCTTTTATTTTTTTAGTTCCTCCTGGAGTGCCATCACTTTTCCATAGTTGATCGCCTTTCTCGCCCTCAACATTAGCAGTAAAAAACAAAGTATTTCCTACTGACGTTAAATCTTGAATATACTCAAATGAAGCTGTAAATTCAAAAATCTTAACAGTGTTAGAACTGGTGCCATCAGTCAGCCACAATTCTTGATTATTATCGCTATTGGTGGCGCTAAAATAAACCTTGTCATCAAAAATGGTAAACCAGCTTGGAATACTACTTCTGTTTGGGGTTATATCTTTCAAAAGCTTTGTACCTTCGGAAGTGCCGTCGCTCACCCAAGGTTCAGAACCATAGCTTTCATTTGTAAAACGGAAAATAAAATTGTTATTCAAAACAATCCCAGAGAACAAATATTCCTCCTCACTAATGGTTTTAACCAATCGGGTTCCTTTCTCAGTACCGTCACTAACCCACAAGCCGAGACCGTGACTGTCCGTTTTTCCTGTGAAATAAAATAATGTTTTACCACCATAAAACTCAATCGGATCAACTTTGTCTGTAACAAGCAATGTTCCGCTACTTAAACCGTTGGATTTCCATAACGCGTTATCTGTTCTAAAATAAAATGTGTTACCAACCTTTGCTCGACTGATATAAGGTATGCCGTGCCTTTTAAATTCAGGCACAGCATCTTTAATCATTTTTGTTCCATTTTTCGATCCATCACTAGCCCATAATTCCAAACCGAGTTGCTTTTGTTTACTATGAAAAATTAGTTTATTATTTACAGAAAACAACGAATTGCGCGTGATAGATGGATTATTTAAGCTATCAGGTCCGATAAAACTGATCACACGTGTAGTACCTTCAAGAGTTCCGTCTGTTTTCCACAAATTTTGTTCATAACCCCATCCCCCCTCGTTAGCAACAAAGTAAAAATTAGATCCTACTTTTATCGCAGGACCGGGAAAAGAGGGATTTGTAGTGTTATGTGTTAAATGGCTAAAATTTGAGGTGCCTAGTGCAGTACCATCACTCTTCCAAATACTCTGTTGCGTTCCATCATATGCCGAAAAGTAAATATTGTCATCAGTAGCGCTAATTATCTTAATAAAGCTACTACCATCACCTTTAAAAATATCTTTTATAATAGAAGTTCCTTCTTTTGTTCCATTACTTTTCCATAATTCTGAACCACTAATTCCATCGTTACCAACAAATACAATATTATTTCCAACTCTATAAATGTCGCTAATTATCCCATCTGTGTTACCTGGAAATATATCTTTTAATATCTCTGTGCCTTCTAATGTTCCATCACTTTGCCAAATTTCGTTTCCATATTCAGGAACGTCTGATGTAAAGTAAACGTGTTTATTATCAAGTGAAATTGATTCGGCTTTTGAATCAAAATATAAATTAAAAACACTATTGACAGGGAAAGTGCCTTCGTCTGTACCATCAGTTTTCCACAATTGTTTTTCTACGGCTATTGAGGGGACATAAAACAACAACGCATTATCATCAAGAATAGAATATGAATCTTTGGAAGCGGAATTTGATAAATCGCTAACTCGGGTTGTGCCAGATTCTGTGCCATCTGTTTTCCATAGTTCCCAAGTTTTAGATAGAAAGAATATTTCTGAATCCAAAATTCCAATAAATTCGTGTTGATGCCATAGCTGTTCAGGCCCTGTGTATGATATTGAAAAAATATCCTTATCTGTAACTTTTGATAATTCAAATCCATCTGTCTTCCATAGTTCTGTCATTGCTTTGCCAGAATCGAATCTATCGTAAGAAAAAATAAAATAGAAGAGCTCATTATTTAATAGTGATAAAATCGATATCCACTCACCCTGTACAGATTCACCAATGAGTTTTGTCCCATCATATGTGCCGTCCGAAGCCCAGATTTGTGGACCAATACTGGAATTAGCAGTATCACGTTTTTCAATAATAAAAATACTGGTTGAGTCTGGTGATACAACTAATTCCTCAATTATATGAGAAAAAATATCTTTTACTTTTTTAGTTCCTTCGCTTGTTCCGTCAGATCTCCAAAGAGTTGTTTCACCATACTTAGCAATACTTGTTGTAAAATATAACTCTCCATTAAACTCTACCAAATCAGAAATATAGTAGTTATTAGCATCTCCATACTTTAATATTTCGATAGTTCCTGATTCGGTACCATCAGTTTTCCAAAACTCAATTCCTGGTTGATCATATTTATTAACAAAAAAATACAACTCATCATCAAAGACATAGTAACCACTAATAGACAAATATTTATAATCCTTGTTTTTTAACAAATACACGTTATTATTTGATTTATCGATTGCCCATAATCCCCATTTATTATCTTTATCATAACGTCCAATAATTACATATTTTTTTAAGTTAAATCCAGATGACGGTGTAGAATTGTGATTTTTGTTAATGTCACGTAGTAAATGAGTTCCTTCGCGAGTTCCATCTGAAACGTAAACTTCCGTGCCAGTTTTCCCATTATTTGCAGCTAACAACAAAGGTGGTGTGTTTTCAGCGGATCGTGAGGTTGCGCTTTCCGATCCACAGGAGGACAAGACAGTGGATATAATAAGGAAAATTATGTCTATAATATTTTTATTGGTAATCGGAATTTTAGGTAATGCTAGCATTTCTAATTGTGCAAAAGTTATTAATTTTTAATTTATCGTCTTGATAGTTATTAGAATATTTTTAGTTTTAATGGCAACAACACGATTTTGAGAGCATCATGATATAATCTTTTAGCAATGCATATGCAGAATAGTCAGTATATACCCGCTTTAGTTCGTCAGGTCTTAGCTTGTTTTGATTTCACTTAGATATCAATCTTATATAAACAGTCACATAGTAAATTTCTATATGAATCTCTCTAGCGTACTAACTAATTAAAACGCGATGAAAATAAGTCGTGTGAATCTTAAACGCATAGTAGCATAAAATGAAATTGGATAGCGTACTTGTTAAGTTTTATTAGGTTATAATTTAAGCTTAAGCATTGGTTCTGACCCGAATGGCACTAAGTTAAGGGTGTTTAGCATGTTAAAATAACCCAATTATTTTAACCAATGTTGCCTGACAATTATGAAAAATCCAACACCTTTATTTCCTGGTTTTCACCTTCCAACACTTCGCA
>Ga0316207_10000458_pt1 | contig 66714 bp, 71 predicted proteins | sample 6weekpyrite_MG_FD_204943 | JGI IMG/M metagenome (GOLD analysis project Ga0316207, IMG submission 204943) | Microbial mat bacterial communities from mineral coupon in-situ incubated in ocean water Damariscotta River, Maine, United States -... | ecosystem: Environmental > Aquatic > Marine >... | reverse complement strand
GCTACCTCTAGCCTGAATTCGGGGGTAAATGTTCTTCTAGTTTTTCTGATCACATGCTCACCTATCGTTAATGAGGTGTATAATATCACCTCTTGTTAGGTGGCCAAAATTAGTATGCCACTACAGAGAAAGGTAAAACCTGCTTAGAATCTAATGCATCTCTCGTTATTTTAATAAGTTTTTCCATAGAATTTTAAAACAACCCATAACAATCATGTTAATGACATAATATAAAACAATATCTGATTTGATATATAAATTTTCGCCCGGAAACCGCATTGCGGAAAAGCAAAATCTTAGCTAAAGTCCGTTTGCATTATACTCCAACCCGCGACGCCACGATAACAAAAAACCTGGACTCTAACTCAGTCCAGGTTTTTACGTGCTGCTTAGTCTGAATGTTCCAGGAAGTCGTTTCAGGAAGTCGTTTCAGGAAGTCGTTATTTGAATTAACATTCGTATTTTTCAAACTCGTAAAAATCACTGCGCTCAAAATTAGGATAACGGCAATATAAAGGGGATGAGTCGCGGTTTTCTTCAATCCATTTTTCAGCAGCAATCCAGAGCCAGCCATATGCTTCATCGTGAATTTCTGCCCGGTTGATTCGTGCACTGAAGATCCTTGCCTGCAATCCGTAACAGTGATCATCGTCCCATTTCAATAATTCACTGAAATAACTGTTGATATCAAAGTCATTATCCCTGGCGGGTATATCATTACCGAACAACACCGGCGAGGGGGAAAAATTAGCGACACCCACTGTTTTTGTTAATACCTCGCGAAGATCGAAGTGTGCACCACAATCATACGAGCGTGGTAAGCCTAAGCGCTCTTCGACAGATAGATCGGTGTAATTTAGAGGCAGGGATGGTTTTCCTGGTTGCTTGATGACGGTCATCGCGGTTTCTAAATCGATAACTTTAATGGGCTCTTGATTGTCTTTTTTAAGATAAAACGCTTTCTTGCCATTGTCATAGTTATGGCGCAAATTTTCTACACGGCTGTTATCCAGATACCAGGGTGTCATATAACTATTCGGATGCATTGCATCCAGCAATGCCACGACCCGAGTTTTGTCCAGCGGGCGTGTAAAAAGTAGTGATTTATCTGCAGGTATGGAAACTCTGGCCGGGTCACTATAAAAAAAACCTGGCCATTTGCCGTTAATTTTTCTTCTATAGCGCCATCGACTAATTGCCAGTGGCCTTAAATAATCAATGAATGCCTGTAAATCCTCTCGCAGTGCGAAGGCGTGCAACCAAAGTTCCCGATCACTTATCTCATCTTTCCCGGGTTGAGCGTATTGGGCCGTTGTTAAGCCACCCTCGTTATCGGATGTTCCCCGTTCTGCAGGTGAGAGTCCTTTTTCATAGTCATTAATGGGTGCATAGGCCATTTATACAACTCCTTAATCTGGATTGCCTTTGATCTTGCATAACAGTCTATGGAAAAAACCGTATTTTTCACTCGGGCAGCACTCAGGATTTTCAAGTTCACAATTTGCGAGTTTCCTGTCCCTGCGCTGATTTTCCAGATCAGCCTTTTCAACCTCAAGCGCACTCAATGCCAGATCATGCTTACGATGTTGTTGAATAAAGTCTTCGCAGGCATTGGACTCACCCAGTTGTGATTCGCAGACAATGCCATTAGTAGGCAATACAACGTCGATGTCTGTTGCGGGTTCGTCTTCTAAGGCTAGAAATGATTCAACTAGTTGGGCGACCAGTGAATCTTGCGCTGCTTTGGTGTAGGGAAAAACCGCGTAGTCTACATAAAAACCCAGTAGTGTAGGCTCAATAACATCTGACAACCTGTCGCTGTTGTTGTCGCTACCGGGTAACTGCAGGTTACTGGCCTCAATCATCCACTGACCCGGGTTTTTGTCTGCCCATATTTGCTGAAAATAATGTAAATGGTTCTGTTCAATATGACGCATCAGGCGCATGGCTTCGGCGACATCTTTCATTAAAGCCAGGTGTTGCGCATCGGGTTCTTCGCCAGGTTCCGGTCCATATATCAGTTTTGAAAACTCTGTTTTTAAAGCTATCAGCGGGTCATGGATATAGTGCTTAAAGTGAGCACTTTCGAATAAGTCTTTGAAGTTTTGATTCATGACGGGGTAATGTTGGGCGAACTGGGTTAAGAACCTGTCAACAGCCTGGGTAAGTTCCCCCTCATTATTACTCTCAAGAATATTGGCGAGACTGTTTGAATTTGTCAGCACCGATTCAAAAATCCAGGGTGCCTGGTTTTCAATATACTGCTTAAAGTTATAGAGCCCAACTGTTGACGGATCCCAGGGAATCAGGACTGCGAGGTGCACTTCGTTAGTACCATAAACAAGACTGCGTACAAATGGCTGAAGCTCGTAATCAAAGTTTCCCGTTGTTGCAAGGCCACGTCTTAGTGACCAGTAGGCGACCAGTTGTGGCAACACTTCCAGCCCAGAATAAAAACTCCTGTCCAATAAACCACGCGCAATAAGATGGCTGTTATAGTGCATCCACCGCAAGGCTTTTAAAAAAGCATGGTATTCAAAGGGCTCAACGAGTAACTCGCTTCTTGAGATGGGCGGCTGTTGTTTGACAAAAATACAGGGCCTTGCAGCAGGGCTGGCAAGTGAAGTTGAAACGTTATAACTTCGCAGTATTTCGTAAAAATGATAGGTAACCGGATGACAACGATTGGTATTAGTTAGCTTACGTGAGACACGCTCTTCACTACCGAATTCTCGCGTTGTTGAAATAGAAGTTTTACGCTGGTTATGAAGTTTGCTGCTAGTAGTTTGTGTCGCTTCAACAATTGATTGTTTTGAACTCTTGGCAGTGCTAACCGTTTCTGAACTCAAGCCCCCGGGGTCAGCATTGATCTGGACAATTTTAAGTATATTAACACTACCCTTGCCGCTCATATAAAACTTACTGGTTCGCTGAATTTCACGAACGACTTCCCGGCTGTCCTTGAATGTCTGGTTTTCCCTGACTTCACGCTCGAGATCCTGTTTGATTTCCTCTTCGCGCTTGTAAACATTGCGATCCCAGGTCAATACATCAATGGTGGTCTCTTCACCCGGTGCTAATGGCAGGCTGTGTAATAATTCACCCCGGGCATGACCCAGTAGATTCCACTCCTGCTTGTAACGTAACTGGGCGCCTAACAGATAGGGTTGCTCCAACGGTAGGGCATTTTCATTATCTTCAGCCAGTAACGGCGAAGGCCATAAATAGCTAAAAACACTAAATTGTTCGATAAGTGGAACGTTTTGAATGAAGAAATCGTTACCGCGAGTTGTAGCAAGTTTTGTTTGTATGTCTGCAGGAACAAGCTCCAATGGTACATAGTCTCTAGGCCAGATCTGCATGTATTTCATTGAGTCTTCCATTTGAATTCCCCCCTACTGCATACTGTATTGAAGTGATTACTGCCTTATATTTGTTAGCTGAACCTCTTAGAGAATAGATACCTTAAAAGATAAACTATTTACTTTCAGTAGCCAATCTCCTGTCATGATGTAAATCAAGAAAGCTGTACATGATGAAAAACAATTCAATCACCAATCAGGCTACCCACTGTAACAAACACCTGGCTACAAGCTAAGTCTTTGTTATTACAAGCTACTTTGTATGGGTGTCTTGAGACGCTCCTCTTGAGAGGCTCTGCTCACCTTTTGAAGCGCGATTAGCCAGGTTTAGTAGGTGAAGTAGTAATTGCCAACATCGAGCGTACGGTATATGTTACGTAGTAAATAACAATAAGAGCAGCATATGACTGAAGGATATTTGCGGCAAAGAAGAAATCTATTATCCATTTCTATATTGTTACTTTTGGCTATATTAGGCGGCGCAGAAAACGTCTCTCTGCTACCTCTAAAGTTAAAGCATCCAGAAGTAGCAGAATATTTTGCATGGGCAGGTTTTTTATACTTTTGGTATCGGGTTTATATGTACACTCCCTCAAAACTAACAGCTCTTTTCAAGAATGAAATCATATTGTCTTTGTTAAAGACGCACTCAAATACTGATTATAACTATTTTTCTTTATCTGATTTTATTGGATCTATTACTATTACTTCTTCTACTGATTCAGAAAGTGCGGATATCACTCTCAATGGAAACACATCTAGCTCTAAAAATTTCACAAAAGATTACAGCCTACCATTAAGCCAGGAAAGTATTTTTAGTTTCAATCGTTATATTAATGTCATATTTAATGGTAAGGTAGTAACTGATTATTTTTTACCTCACTTCATAGCAATAATAACCATACTGGTTGGAATCGATAAATATTATCCTGACGCACTTATAACGTTGTTTCCTGTAATACTGGTTAGTGCTTTACTTTATTCTTTGGTTTCAAAGAAGAAATGAACCTTGAATTTATATATAGGCCAGCCATTATTGTTCAACCGAATAACAGGAAAATCGTTAATTTGATTTGGGCCTGAAGAATAGACCTGAAGAATAGACCTGAAGAATTAGCCCGGAACAACTAACTGATAACATTGAATAAAAAAATTAAAGACTCAACATCCTTACTTGGTAGCCTTCAAACCCCTTCAAAATTGATATACATCAGCTTTTGATTGAAACATTTCCTGCCAACTATAATTTTTCAGTAAACTAGAACATGGGTAGGCATGCATCTCAAGGCGAGGGACTCTTGATGAAAAGCATTCGTTTGAATCTTTTAATTGCAGCATTATTAATGGTCTTTCTTGGCGCAGGAGTCTGGGCCATTCAGGCCAGTATAGCCAGAAATACACAGGCAGAAATCAGCCGTACACTGACAACGATAAGAGATACTACACATCTGGCAGTCAAAACCTGGTTTAAAGATCACATAGCCACTGGAGCCGCATGGGCAGATACTCAAAAAATACAGACATCAGCCATTCAGCTTCTGTCTGAGGTACCTGACAAAACCAGATTACTGAATTCATCCGCTCAACAAACACTACGTGAATGGTTTAAAACTATCCATGATGTCACACGTTATCGAGGCTACTTTATCGTTGGGCCAAATAACATAAACCTGGCATCGAGTCGCGATCAAAACATAGGCATCGAAAATTTGCTCAATGAGCAACCGGGCTTCCTGGAAGGTGTATGGGCAGGTAACCCAGCGCTTAGTTTACCTGTTAAATCAGATGTTCCTCTGTTAAACAGTAAAGGCGAACTGGAAAGTGGCTTACCATCTATGTTTGTCGCTGCACCCATTCATAGTGATAAAGGTGAAGTCATCGCAATATTTATGTTTCGCCTCAACCCTGAAGAAGGTTTCACAAATGCTTTATCTCAAGGGAGTATTGGAGAGACAGGTGAAACCTATGCATTTGATGGCAAGGGGAAACTGATTAGTAAGAGTCGATTTGATGAGCAGTTACGAGACATAGGACTCATTTCTACTGAGGAAAATAGCATCTTAAATATTGAACTTCGCAACCCAGGCGTTAACCTGACAAAAGGTGAAAAAACAACACTTCCACGAAGCAAACAACCACTGACTACGATGATTAAGTCAGCCATCAAAGGTGAGACTAGCACCAATCTCAACAGTTACCTCGACTATCGAGGTGTCCCGGTAGTCGGTGCCTGGGTATGGGACAACAAGATAGGCTTAGGCATTGCAACAGAAATCGATGCTGAGGAAGCCTATCAAACATTTAGTCATTCTCAATTTATCATAATATTTTTCACGCTTTTCTCATTTATATTGTTAATTGGACTGACAGTGATATATACCCTTTTTAAAGAGCGTATGCAGGTCGAGATAGAACTACGACGAGCAGCGACAGTATTTGATAATACCGATGAAGGAATAGTGGTAACAGATTCTGAAATTAATATTATCCTGGTTAATAAGGCATTCACAGCTATTACCGGTTACAAACCCGAAGAAGTACTCGGAAAAAATCCGCGCCTTCAACAATCAGGGCGCCACGATATAGCATTTTACAAAGTCATGTGGGATACCCTGATAAATGACGGTCAGTGGCGTGGGCAATTATGGAACCGAAAAAAAAATGGTGAGATTTATCCTGCCTGGGAAAACATCAGTATTGTAAAAAATGCAGAGGGAAAGATCACCAACTATGTTGCAATTTTTTCGGACATCAGCGTGCTCAAAGAATCCGAAAAACATTTAGAACACCTTGCCCATCACGATAACTTAACAGGCCTGCCCAATCGATTGCGTTTCACTGCAAATTTAGAACAGGCAATTGAATCCGCAAAACGTCACACACAAAAAGTTGCACTGTTATTTCTCGATGTAGATAGATTTAAACATATAAATGACACACTTGGGCATGACATTGGCGACAAACTTTTAATTGAGTTTTCTAAACGATTAAAAAACTGCGTTCGCGCTGAAGATACTGTTGCTCGTTTGGGTGGAGATGAATTTACTATAGTATTAACAGAAATAGAACATGGCGAAGATGCATGTTTAATTGCGGATAAAATTGTTAAGGAAATTCGTAAGAAATTTATATTCGATAAACACACCATTGATACTTCTACTAGCATCGGCATCAGTATATTCCCAGACAACGCAAACAGTTATGAAGAATTAATGAGAACGGCCGATTCTGCGATGTACCATGCCAAGGCAGCGGGTAGAAATCGATACCAGTTTTTCAACGCCAAATTAGCTACACAAATAATTAGGCATTCATTAATTGAAAAAGGCTTACAGACAGCATTAAAAAATAATGAGTTTGAATTATATTACCAACCTCAAATTAATTTAAACGATGGAAAAATCGCCGGTGTTGAGGCACTGATAAGATGGAATCACCCAACCCACGGACAACTACTTCCTGATACTTTTATTAAAATTGCAGATGACTCCAATTTGATCGATATGATCAGCGAATGGGTTGTTCGCACAGCTATGAATGACTACAAAAACTGGTCAGAAAAGAGTTCATCTGTACCACGCATCGCTGTAAATATTACAGGTCGTCAGATTTCAAGAGAAAAAAGCATTAAACACATATTAGACCTTTTAGATGAACTTGCATTAGACCCCAACATTCTACAGCTAGATCTTGAGATAACAGAAACCTCGCTTGAACGTGTTCATTACACAGTCGATATTATTAACACACTAAAAAAACGAGGTGTGATGTTTGCCATAGATGATTTCGGCACCGGGCATTCATCACTCAGCCGCTTAAAACTTTTACCGGTAGACACATTAAAAATTGATCAGTCATTTATCCACGATATTTCAATCGACGAAGACGACAAAGCAATCACGACAGCCATTCTCGCAATGGCGCATAGCCTGGGTTTAAGTGTTATCGGTGAAGGAGTAGAAACAAAATCACAACTTGATGTACTGCGTGAACTCGGATGCGACGAAGCTCAGGGCTATTATTATAGTAAACCCGTATCTGCTAATGAGATTGAACCGTTATTAGATAAAACATTTTATATTTAAAAAAAAATTAAAAACTATAAGCTGACACCTATGCTGATTTTAAGGTATCAGGTTGTTCCGAACCTGCTCAAATTTACAATTCAAACAAGTTGAGGTATTTTTACTGCCCGTGTGACTCAAACATGGAGATAATTCCTGATAAATATAACTTACCGCATATCTTGTACCCGTTGTTGTTAACAGGATAAAAAACACTCAGGCTCTAAATAATATAAACACTTAAATTTAGATACAACTTGGACATAATTAAACTATGATGATATAAATCTTGTCATTTACTTTGGTGAGTAACCCTCGTTTTTAATGGTGTCTTAAAAATAAAAGGTGATGTATGAAACTAGCAATGATTGGATTAGGTAAAATGGGAGCAAACATGGTTCGTCGACTGGTTGCTGATGGCCACGAGATCATTGCCTTTGATGTTGATCCACATAGCACTATGGCCCTTGCCGATGAACTTGATAATGTTATAGCGGTAAGCAGTGTTGATGCGTTAATTGAGACACTTTCACCCCCCCGGGTGATCTGGTTGATGGTGCCACATCAGTTTGTTGATCAGAGTATCGAGAACCTGCTAACTGCTGGAATGGATAAGGGAGATCTGCTGGTTGATGGGGGTAACTCAAATTTTAATTTATCCAGACAACGTGGTGTTGATCTGCAGCGCCAGGGTGTTCATTTTGTGGACTCAGGTACCTCGGGAGGTGTATGGGGGTTAGAGAATGGTTATAGCATTATGGTGGGGGGCAGCGATGAAGCAGTCGCCATACTTCGACCCGCACTTGAGTCTCTGGCCCCGGCAAAAGACAAAGGCTGGGGGCATGTCGGACCCGCGGGTGCCGGGCATTATGTAAAGATGGTACACAATGGTATTGAATATGGAATGATGCAGGCCTTTGCTGAAGGATTTGAAATGCTGGAAGCTAAGGATAAAATGGATCTTGACTTGCAACAAATTTCAGAAATTTGGCAACATGGTAGTGTGGTTCGTTCATGGCTTCTGGATTTAATAGCAGATGCATTTAGCCATGATAAAAACTTATCTTCATTAAGTGACTATGTCGATGACTCGGGAGAAGGTCGCTGGACCGTACACGATTCTATTGAGCTGGGCGTGCCAACACCTGTCTTGACGCTAGCATTGCAAATGCGATTTAGAAGTCGACAGGATCCTTCTTTTGCCGGCAAAGTTCTTAACGCAATGCGTGCCGGTTTTGGTGGTCACAGCATTCGCCCAGTTAAATAGTTTTTGAGAGGAAATAATGCAAAGCCTTACTACAATTAAATGCATTGATGAACAGAGCAAGCCGACGAATATTGTTATTTTTGGTGCGGGGGGGGATTTAACCAAGCGTAAACTCATCCCCGCATTAGTCAAAATGTTGCGTTGCGGGCTTTTACATCACGAGAGTAAGATTATCGGTGTATTAAGAGGGCGCGACACAGAGTCCTGGATGGATTCTTTACTTCAGGGTATACACAAATATGCGCCCGATATTGAAATGGATGATCAGCAATGGCAGGAATTTTCTGCCATGTTTAAATTAGTAAATGGCGACCTGCAAGACGATAAAACCTATGAAGATTTATGCAAGTCACTTGAATTACTGGATGGGCATATCCATGCTATGTTTTATTGTGCTGTACCACCACGCTGGTATACCACTGTTGCGGATGGTTTGCATAAGTTCGGCTTAGCGGATGAGACTGATGGGTTCAGGCGTATCGTCATTGAAAAACCCTTTGGTATGGATTTAGAAAGTGCTCGGCAGTTAAATTGTGAACTGCAGGAGCGACTGGATGAATCGCAGATATACCGCATCGACCATTACCTGGGTAAAGAAAGTGTACAAAACTTATTAGTCTATCGATTTACGAATAGCATTCTTGAACCATTATGGAACAGAAATTTTATCGACCATATCCAGATATCCGCCGCAGAATCAATTGGAATTGAGTACCGCGCTAATTATTATGAAAAGTCAGGCGCTTTGCGTGACATGATACAAAGCCATTTAATGCAGGTTATGACCCTGGTGGCAATGGAACCTCCGGTAGAATTTACGGCCGATGCGGTACGTGATGAAAAAATTAAAGTGCTGCGCGCCGTTCGACCTGTTGAACATGAAGCGATAAAGCAGCAAACAGTAGCTGCACAATATGGCTCCTGTCAGGCTGATGATGAACCTATTAAAGCCTATGTTGCTGAGGAAAATGTATCTCCTGAATCAGTTACTGAAACATTTGCTGGGGTGCGCTTTCTCATTGATAACTGGCGATGGCAAGGTGTACCTTTTATTCTGTGGTCAGGTAAGCGCCTGCCGAAAAGAGTATCTGAAATTGTAATTCGGTTTAAAAAACCCCCTTTTAATTTATTTGATAAACATGCCACCGCACCCATGGAAAATTCACTCGTGTTTCGTGTGCATCCCGATGAAGGCATTGCCTTACGTATGAATGCAAAAAAACCAGGCCTGACTACAGATACACAACGTATGGTGATGCGTGCGCCCTACTCTGAAGATGGTGAAGATGTGTCAGATGCTTATGAAGTTTTACTACACGATGTGCTTACGGGTGATGCGACTTTATTTTCCCGTGCGGACGAAGTTGAAGAATCCTGGGCTATTATAGAGCCTATATTAAATGCCTGGAAAAACAGGATTTCAATAGATCGTTATCGCGCTAGCACATGGGATGTGCCAGGTATGGATGCGTTGTTTGAGGGTTGTGAAAGTGGCTGGCACAAACCACATTAGTTAATAGGCCACATTGGTAAATAGGCCAGCTTAGTTAACAGGAAATAAAATGCATAAATGGTTTGTATATGATGAGTTTAATGAGACATCAAAAGCAGCCGCAGATTTTCTTGCCGAGCATATAAAAGCAAGCATTGAGCACAAGGATGTTTGTCATGTGGTATTACCTGGAGGTAATACACCAGCAGATTGTCTGGCTTATCTTGTAGAGAAAAAATTACCCTGGGAGCAAATTAACTGGTACCTGGGAGATGAGCGCTGTTACCCGTTGGGACACACAGGGCGTAATGATGTTATGTTAGACAAAAAACTGTGGTCACATATATCAGCATCTAATATTCACCGCATCCCGGCTGAACTTGGGGCTGAACAGGCGGCGAAGATGTACCGTGATATTATAAATTCAGTAGAATTTTTTGATATAGTATTTCTTGGCATGGGAGAGGATGGCCATACTGCCAGCTTATTCCCTAATAATGAAGCATTGCAAGATACACGTTCAGTGGTTCCTGTTTTTAACGCACCTAAAGAACCTGCTGAGCGAGTATCTTTAAGTATCCACACGATAAAAAAAGCAAAATACCGAATGGTGTTAACGGGAGGTACTGCAAAATCTGATGTTATTCGTCGTGTAAAGAAAGGAGAATCTTTACCCGTAAATTGCCTGGGCGATATTAACTGGTTTGTGGATAAAGCAGCACTGACTACTTCAATATAAAACTGGTAATATAATACTAGCAATGTAATTTAGGCAAAACGCAAGACTTCACACCGTGATTGTACATTTATAGTTATTATATTGATAAAAATCTGAAAACAATTAGAGCGACATACAATCTAGAGGATATAATATGGATGAGGAAACTAAAACTTTACTGCGCAATATCGCCCACCATCTAAAATGGGTTATCGTGCTGCTGCTGGCTATTCTGGGTTTATTAATTACCCAATCTCTGGGTTAAATTCGCCTTTAACCTGAACCCCAAAATTGATCCGAGCACCCGCTGTAACAAAAAACCTGGATTCATTCTAAGGCTTTGTTTTTACAATAACTTAGCATGGTGTCTTGTTAAGTGTTATCGATGAAGGAGTAGAAAAAATCACAACCTGATGTACTGCGTGAACTCGGATGCGACGAAGTTCAGGGCTATAATTATAAAAAATATTTTTTTGAGACCACCCAGCAGTCTACTATAGATAATATAATTTGATCTAAATCTTTATACGAGACTCTAAATAATTAAACTCATACACATGAATATTATTTATTTCACACATATACGCTGGTACTTTTCTATCTCTTTTTGTTTATTATTTTCTACGTCCTGTTTAGTCAGGTAACGGCGATCACCATTAGCATCAAGATCATACCAGACTATATGCTCATCATATCGATTGATTGAATCTTTCATGACATTACACTTATGTTTTTTCGCTTTAGCTTTTTCTCTGTTCTTTCTTTTTATCTCAGCCCGCCTTTCTTTGTCTTCTCTCATTATATCGTAGATAGCAACGGCCTTATTAAGTCGTTCAGCTGTTGTTAACGGCGGTAGCGGATTAGTTACCTCAGCTATTTTAGGCGATGATGTTTTCTCAGTATCTACCAATACATCATTGGATGGGGCCATCTTAACCGACTTATTACGAACTGCATTCACTGGTTTACTTTTCGGCAGAGCTTTCTTTAAACGTTTTAATTGATACTCTGCGTGTTCTTGCCAATCACTACCTGCATAGCTATCTAAATATTCAGTATACGAGGTAATGGTATTGATTTCTTTTGCTTGAGTAAAAGCTATTTTATCTCGATAATAAACACCCGTTTTATACCAGGCACTCATTGGATATTGTTTTAAAAAATGATTGATAAGCTTAATATCATTCGATTCTATAGCCTCATCTAGTATTATCTTTTCTCTATAATATATCGCCTGTTGCATCCATTCCGAAGCGGGATTCTCAATAATAAATTGATTAAGCTTTTCAGCATCATTTGAGAGAATGGCCGAATCTAACAGCTGTTTTTCATCAAAATATATTTTATTTTTAAACATATCATACGCATAATTAATACCGATTACAGCAATCACTGTCGATACAAAGAATATAGACAGCTTAAAAACTAATTTTTTCAATTCCTTTCCTTTAATATTTCATAAACTAACACAAACAGTGGCTCTTTAATGGGATTTGTTCGCCACCACCCCAAACACCTACTGTAACAAAAATGCTTAATGCAATCTAAAATTAATTTTTACTGTTTCTTAATATGGGTGTCCAGAAAAGCAGTTTCAGGTGAGTTTACAGATAAGCTGTAACTATGAAACTATCCTGATAAACTCGCTGTAATAGAAAACCGTTAAATCAATCTAAGCCCTTGTTTTTACTGATTCTTACATGAGTCTACTAATCCACGTAGCAGGGAATTCAACATATCTATATGTGAACGAGAGCATCGGCGTAATCAATTTACAGTTGACAATAACTGACTTTTATATCAAGGTTAGCCAATGGATATAAATCTAACCCAACAGATAGCTCGAATTATCATTATCATTCCATAGGAATGGTGGGATATTTGATGCGTTTATAATTTATCAAACCCGCCCAGGAGGCGGGTTTTCTCTTTCTGCCTCGTGGATTCAATCTTAGTTTATAGAGGTAGAGTATGAAGAAAATAGTCGTTTTCGGTAAACCCGGCAGTGGCAAATCCACTTTAAGTAAAAACCTGGCATCCGCTTCAGGTATAAAATTGCATGCATTAGATTCAATTGTCTATAAAAAAAATGGCGATCTGGTTGATCGAAAATCCTACGATGAGCAACATGACAATATACTATCTTCAGATCGTTGGATCATTGACGGCTTTGGGCCAATTGAGTCATTTTATAAACGGCTGGATGTCGCCGATACACTTATCTATATAGATTTACCCTATGCGCTCAGTTACTGGTTAGTAACTAAGCGTTTTTTAAAAGGTTTAGTAGTCAAGCCGGAAGGTTGGCCAGATGGGAGCTCGGTTTTAAAAGGAACCTTAGAAAGCTATAAAGTGTTAAAGCTTTGTCCGAAGTTTTGGAATGAGAGCTTTATGCAAAAATTAGAAAAAATATCGACTGACAAAACTTTATATATCATTCGATCAATTTCTGAGTTAAATAACTTTGTTGACAAAAATGTGAAATAGAAAAGAGCCTTTTATTAGAGGCGCTGTACTCGCATTAGTGCCCACCAATATAAAAAGGGACGTAGTAATAATCAACTTCCTTAATTAATTTTAACGGTGGAAGTTCAACTAATTCATTACCGATTTTTACCGTGCCAAAATGAAGGCTAAAATCATCGTTCCATTTATTAATATATTCCAGTCTATCAACTTTATAACTCAATCGATAACTCCCGGTTTTATTATGCAGTCTTTGAATAGGCTCAAGACGAGGTTTTAGTATATTTATTTGAGATCGATGAATATCATCAGGTATTAATTTTTCATCATGATCTGGGGTCGTTAACTTTATTCTTTCTAAATCCACTTCAACGGTCATATCACCCGCATGAATATCTATGCGTATATCGATAGGTAGATATAAACGAGGTTTGTTAAACCAGAAGGGTATGATTGGAATAAAAGGTGGCCCCACCAACAAAGTGCTGCTACCCAGTTTTGAATTATACACATTGATCGATGCATCATGAAAGTGATATTGTACGCCGCTCTTTGCCGCACTATTCTCAACCCAGGATGAATCGTTATTTTCGCCCTCCAACCAGGCATTTTTGGCTAAGGCTGAACACGCTGTAATATTAGATACAACGGATAACATTATGGATAGAAATATTATTTTTTGAAAAAAACACCACCACAAACACCGTTTTAAACCAGGGTTCCTGAATTTCAAGCTGGCAGATAGCCGCATGCAATAATCGACAATAAGTTTGTACTGATTAGTCTTACAGCGCATTCGCTATACCTGCTTTTTGAAAGTAATTAACCTAAGGGTAAGTCCCGCGAATAATGCAGGCGATCGGTAACAAACAATTATCATTAATATTAACCCATCCAGACATCACTCCGCATGCCCACTGTATCAAAAAAACGGGATCCAACCTAAATTTTTGTATTTAAAGACGACTTATCACGATCACTTGAGATTCCTTCCTGAGATATCTTCCTGAAAAGCCACCCTACCCCCCTTACAAAACACCCTGCCACCCTTTATCAACGCCCCCCAGTTAACAGGTTATTCCGCCTGTTCCGCACGGTCAGCCCCATTTACGAATAACACTCAGAGATTGCCATTCGCGTATCCTGAGAATCCCGTAGAACATCATCCGATTAATTAAATATATTTTCTAACTTATTACATATCTAGCTGACTAATACAAAGCGCTTTATAATTACACCTTAAGATACACTTGAGTTTCCCTATGAGTAAAAACACATTTTTGGCACTAAAAATAATAACCCCCTTATTGATTGGAGTAGCTATTGGCTGGTTTGCCCACAAGAGTCAACAGCCCCCCACAGCTGATCACGACGGGTCATTTGATCAGCCTGCTTTTATTCAACAACACGCGACAATCATTGAGCGTAATGAATTGACACACCTTACACCTCAACAAACTACGTCTCCTGCAGCATCACATAATGATTTAACTGCCCTGTTAAACACGTTATTAAAACAACATAAGTTTGAAGCGGTTATGACATTGTTCGACACTCTACAACAGGATGACAAGCGACAACAGCTAGAGCTGAGCAGTGAAATGATTTTGCGTTATACTCGTAAACTCATTGCACAGAAAGATTATATTTCTGCGAAAGCACTTTTAAATCACTACTTATCCTCCGCTAACAGGCACGTTACCGCCCGCCGGCTACTGGCTGAAGTGCACTATCGTCTTGCAGATTATCTGTCTGCCATAGATACGCTCTATATCGCCAAGGGGCACGCCATTGAGTTAGAGGATATCAATACCATTAATAAAAATTTACGCCTGATTGTGACAAAACAGGCCCACCTGTTTAAACAGGAAATTAAATACCGGGAATTACGTATTTTGTATGAAAAACTAACCGAACAAGAAGCTGATTACGCCCCTTATTTTATCGGCCTGGCTGAAGCACAGGACATGTTAGGTGATTTTGATGCCGCTAGAAATTCATTACAGATAGTTCTTAACCACCCGGATGTCGGTGACCTTGCGAATACGATGCTAACAGAAATGGAAATGAGACGCCCTAAACCCGTTCATCCAACCGCGGATGAAACCGCGTCAAATAAATTTACCGAAACAGAATCCACCGCAGGCGTCAAACTGTTTAAACAGGGCAACCACTACCTGCTTGACGCTTCTCCCAGTGGTGGTGAAGCGATACGCCTGTTAATCGACACCGGCGCATCCTTAACCATAATGACACCTGATGCACTTAGAAAAAATAATATCCCATATAAAGATACCGGTGAAGTGCGTCGCTTTAATACGGCTAATGGTTTTGTGGATGCTCCAATTTATCAGCTGGATTATTTAACCATTGGTGAATGGAAAGTTAATAACATCCACATTGCGGCCCTTGACTTAAAGGGCCATACACAGGGTTTACTGGGCATGAATTTTTTACAGAATTTTAGATTTTTTATCGATCAGCAAAATAGCTTACTGTATTTATCTTTGCGCGAATAATTTACGGGTTCGGTCGTTAATGGACTCCGTGTAAACTATACCCATTTACACCACCCAGCCAGAATCCCGGTTCATAAAAGTTTAGTTCAATATCCGTTCTATTCGTTTTTTGTCGAAAACATTCGATCAATATTCCCACGACCAATTAATTTTTTAGTATCCGGTTGCAGTTGATCTAACCACTGGCGGGCAAAATCTGCATTCTCGGGTAAACTGGCCCAACGACGTGGGATATAGGTATCCATGCCTAAAATAAAGCGTTTTGAGTATTGTTCCAGTAAGCTTTTCCACTGAGGCACTAGTTTGTCCTTTTCATCAAACATGTTATATCGGAACGATAATTCACAAAATAATTTTGGGTACTGCGCAAGCATACGACTTACATCTTCAACAGGATGATCCATTCCACAATGCGCCCAGATTATATCGAGCCCAGGTTGCATCTCAATTAGTGCTTCGATAGTCTCCCCATCGGCATGGGCGCTGAGCATAATTTTATGATCCGCAACAAGTTGCATCAGTTGACGAATCACCGCTGTATCTTTATGCTCCTTAAACAGATGAAATTCACCGAAGCCTTTATATATTCCAGTCGATAGCTGTTGTTTTACATAATCAACCATTGTTGGATCCGAATGCCAGGTAAATCGATCACGGTAAACACGATAAGGCATTAAAAATGGAATAACTCGTTGTGGAGAAAACTTATAAAGTTTTTCAGTTCCGGCTGTTGGGGTGCTAAAAACAATGACCCGATCTATTTCATTTTCAGTTAAATAACTGAACACCTGTTTCGGCGACAAATCATTCCAGACATTCTTATTATAATGTATATGACCATCATTTAAATTATTCGCCAACGAGGGCGTTATAGATAATAGCAATAAAAAAGTGAACACCATTACAGATACTATCGAATTTTTATAAAAACAGATGACAAAAATTTTATTTATTAATAATTTTACATCGTCACACATTTTTTATCCCTCCAGTCTCACGTTTCGAATAAAACAGGATCAATACATGGATAAATTATAGGACATTAAGGACGTACTCTCTTAGATGCCTTTAATTTTACCGCCGGCACAGTTTCAACTTTTCTAACCGATTTGGTTTGTGAATCCAGTGTGCTTTTTTATTATAATTATAGGGATTGATGACACACAATTATTATTTGCACGACATAGCATCATCATTAAGCCCCCCCAACCGGACCATCCTCTCGCCCCCCGAACAACCGCGATAACAAAAAACCTTGTGCCAGCCTAAGTATATATTATTGCTGACTTCTTAGCATGGATATCCTGGGAAGCAAGAGCTTCCTGATAAAATCAGGCGAGTACTGTCCACAAATGTCGGGCGTATAGATAATTATTAAGATAAGAAAAACACAATGACAGGGATTTAACCATAGAATTGAAATAAAAAAGGCGACTCATTTATCGAATAAAAAGCCATCCATAATTTTAACGTTGATTAATACTTACACTTTCTTGCGTCGGGCAATTCCAGCTAAACCAATTAGGCCGGAACCGAATAACCAAACAGCCGCAGGCACTGGAACAGCACTAATATCACCTGACTGAACTGCCCAGGCGTAAAAACTTTTATCCATTTTGCTGTAGCCCTGAATGCCTGTACCCATATTAAACGCCCACGCATTAATATCAGTATTAGCATCGAGCGCCGTGGCTGACCAATAGAACTTAGACTGAATATTGCTAAATGGGCCTGTATTACCTGAAGAGCCTTGTGAGTTACCTAACGTGTTATAGAATAAATTACCCATTTCACTGCCAGTGCAGTTACGCCCATTGGAGATGCCGGACCTTTGAATGCTACAGCTAGCATCAGGCTGTAAAGTATCGGCTAAACGCCACCCCCCCACGTCACCAACGGTTAAGTTAGCAACCCACTCATTGGCAGCTTGCCAGCTCATACGGCCTACAGGCGAAGCACCCGCATAGTTGGAGGTTTGTGCATAATTTGCATCGGCCAGCCAGGTCAAATCAGCCACATCATCATAATATGCCTGATAATCAGTTCCACCCTCAGTCGCGGCTAAGCGACCTAATAATGCAGCATTTGCACCTGTCGATACAACTAAAGTGATAACCACTGCCGCGATTTTTAGACTTTTCATACACTACGCCCTTATTATTATTTTTTTATTATTCTATTTTGATTTTATTTTAGATGATTAAATTTTTTTTCACATCCCCCGAAAAGAGGTGTTTTAGAAATTTATAGCAATAAAGAAAGGCGTCAAAATAGACAGGGTTCAAGAGCTTAAAGAACTGATCCGAACTCCACCGTAACAATTATCATCGATTCAATCTAAGTTTTTATTTTACATGCCACATTACATTTGGCTTTACATAGGCATCTTAAGAAACTTCACTCAAGAAACTATTTATTGCCCATCTGAGAGCAAGCAACAGACAAACCTGCCATCTATTAATAAGTCACATCGTCAAAGCTTAAACTCTTCCATCAGAATTGGTTTGCTAATCCAGTGTGCCTGTTTAATGTTGCCCTGGTGTTCATCTGAAACCGCATAAAATCTCAGAGTTACAACGGCTTTTTTTAGATTACCCTCCAGGTAAGTGGGTAATGTAAAACTCAAGGGCCGTTGCTCGCCACTTTGCAGTTGGGTATTCTTAATTAGACTATTGGGAAAAAGGCCTGCAACCGGCATCAGTTTGAATTTTTTTGCAAAACTCTCTTGTACCCGGTGTAGCTCTTCGCCCTTTGAGTTAAGAAAAATAATTTCCAGACCCATCACACGGGTTGGCCCACTGGCTGGTATGGCATGTCCGGTTAATCGATTCTCTATCCGCAGGCTAAAACGTGGAAAATTAAGTTTTACATTTTGTATCCTGACATCACCTTTATAAATTGCCTCATTACGCTGGGCCGAATCAAATCCATGATAACTCAAGCCGCTAAATGATTTTTTCATATGACAGCTCTGGCAAGTTTCTCCTGCGCCTGCGGCATCGCTGTTACGCCACTCGCTCTGTACGGTAAAGATACCGTCACGGGACAAGGGACTGCTTAAGTCGTGGCATTTAGCACAGTAATTTTTTGCAGTTAATCCTTTTAGCCCGGGTTTATACTTTAACTTATGCGTCTCCATAATGGGCACATTTTCGATTACTGTCCCGTGGCATACCTCGCAGTTCACCCCTTCGATGCTGGTTTTATCACCATGACAGGCATAACAAACAGCATCTGTAATAAAGGTGTTTAACAGAAAATTCGCTTTAAACTTGGCCAGATAATTTTTGAAGGACTCACCGCGTGTTGCCAGTGCATGCAGCGAACGCTCCGACCAGTCATCATAAATTTCCCTGTGGCACTGTCCACAATAACGCGCCCCTTTATGCGCCCCCTGTTCGTAATTGGCTTCTTTCATCGCTTGCACCTCCATGTAGACTGGCTGGTACCAGATAACAAGAATGACAAGCAACGTCATAATCACAATGCCGAGTACTTGTTTCCACCTCTTCTCAAAATTCATAGTTGTCTCCTGCTTAAGATCAAACTACGTCATAATTGTGTGCTTAGAAAAAACCTGCATTTCACATAGGGCTGCCCTCAAAACATTGATGAATGTCAGAAGCCGCTGTGCATCATAATCAATAATTATCTTAACTAACTCAAAATATCATGTTTTATCTTTTCATATTCTTCTTTTGTCATTTCGGATTTCGCATACCTTTTATTCAGAATATCCAGGGCGCTTTCTGAATCCATAGCCTTGTGATGATGCTGGGTAGATTTAAAACATTGGGAGCGGCAACCCCAACGCCACGCAAACAAAATTATGACGCAAAAAAACACCGCGCACATTATCATGGGGAATACCCACATACCTGACCAGGGCCACCATAATGTTTGTTCAGGACCCATTTCACACCTCCTCGCTCACTGCAAATTTAAATGGTTGCTCCTCTTACCCTTCTAGACGTAAAGGCACCGCAAAAAGATACACCTAATAGGTGGGTTAGAATAAAAAAAAGAGATGACACTCTTGATCAAACAAATCGACGGAATTAAGGCTATTAGCTACTTTTCTTTTGGCTGGCATTGCAGGGCGTTGTCATGACTGAGTGAAAAATCACAGCCTTGTGACAACTCTACTTTCAATCTCGCTCTCGCCCGGTAAAGTCGAATCTTTACCGTTTCAAGCGAGACACCAAGAATATCTGAAACTTCCTGGTTTGTATGCCCTTCTAAATCCCTGAGAACAAGTACCGTACTATAGTTTTCAGGCAGTCGCTGAATAAACGCATTAATACAGGCATTCATTTCGTCGCGTATCGCACCCTGTTCTATTGAAAAATCAGGTGATAAATCTTTAAATTTTTCAAGTTCCTGTACCGGTATCTGGACGATAGCTTCATCGGCGTGATGATGCTTGCTGCGCAGGAAATCGCGAAGCGTATTAGTGGCAATTCGATAGAGCCAGGTTTTCACACTGGCGTCGCCTCTAAAATCGCCCAGCCCCTTGTTTGCTTTAATGAAAACCTCCTGCACCAGGTCCTCAGCCACTGAGTCCATAAGAAAACGCTTTAGATAACGCAGAATGTTTGCAGCGTAACGGTTGTAAAGATCTGTAATTTGTATGCGTTTTTCCATCGCAGAATAAATCTCTTTCACGTGTTATGTACGAAAACTAGTCTGAACATAAACTCATCCAACTCACAACTAATCCGAACACCCACTGTAACAAAAAGCCTGCTTCAATCTAAGTTTTTGTTTTAACGATTTTCTTAGATTTACTTAGTATGGGTGCCCCATTAAATTACCTTATAATTCAAATATCGGCGAAAGAGATAGAAGGAAGGTTTTTCCCCGCTTTATGGGCTACAGTATATAGATATGATCTTTTCTGGAAAGGGAGCCCCATAGTGTCGGTACCACAAATAAACCCCCCTAATGACAAGGGTGATTTATTGTTTGCTGATGAGGGTAGTAATGCGAACAAGCGAAAATCGCCCACTTTCTCCAATGGGCCACTTTGGAAGATTATGGTCATCGATGATGAGACGTCTGTCCATGATGTAACCAAGATGGTGCTGGACGGCTTTTCGTATAAAGAGCGTGGGCTTGAATTCATCCATGGGTATTCGGGTAATGAAGCCTGTAAGCTGGTTAAACAGCACCCTGATACCGCCATAATACTGCTGGATGTTGTGATGGAAACAGATTCGGCAGGCCTTGATACGGTCAAATATATACGAGAGCAACTCAATAACAAGACCGTTCGAATTATTCTTCGCACAGGCCAGGCTGGGCAGGCGCCAGAGCATATGGTGGTTCGCTTATATGATATCAATGATTACCTGAACAAAAGCCAGCTTACCTCTCAATACCTGGAAACGGCACTCATCACCTCACTCAGATCCTATAATGACATTTGTACCATCAGCCAGCTAACAGACAGTAATGACACACTGGAGAGCCTGGTCAAGGTGCGTACCAGTGACCTGTCTGAAGCCAATATGCTATTACAGCAACAAATGAAAAAGCAGGCCCTGGCCCATGAAGCATTGCAGCGCAGTGAGGCCAGGCTGGCTGAGGCCCAGCGAATTGCGAGTATTGGGCACTATGAGTGGTCTGGGTTCGATGACAGTATGATCTGGTCTGAACAAATCTTTCGCATTCTTGAACTCCCTGTCGCACCCGGTTCACATACGCTGGCAGAATTTCAGGGTTATATCGCTGATGATGACCGGGAGTTGGTGACCAGGGTAATGGAAAAAGCCATACAGAAAGTCGAACCCTATGACATTGAGCATCGCCTGTTATGCGCTTCTGGAAAAATTTGTTATGTACGCCAGCAAGGCGATGCATCTATCGATTCGAAAAGTGGCACGGTACAAATTGTAGGCACCTTGCAAGATGTCACTGAATGGCATGTGGCGGAGCTTGAAATGCGTAAGCTTTCGGCTGCGGTTGAGCAAACCGCGGATAGCATTATGATCACAGACCAGGATGGCACTATTGAATATGTGAACCCCGCCGTTACACTAATGACAGGCTACAGCAAAGATGAACTGGTAGGCCAGAACCCGCGAATATTAAAATCAGATAAGCAGAGTAATGCTTTTTATCAACGCATGTGGAAAACGATCCTGAAGGGCGAAATATTCAACGAGGTGGTGATCAACCGGCACAAAAGTGGGCGCCTTTATTTTGAAGAAAAAACCATAACACCGCAGAAAGATATCAAAGGCAATATCATTAGTTATATTTCTAGCGGTAAAGATATTACAGAACGAATGGAAGCGCAGGAGCGTTTACACCATCTGGCTCATCACGATGGCCTCACAGGTCTTCCAAACAGAATACTCTTAGAGGATCGCCTGGATCAGGCCATTTCCCGTTCTCGTTGGCATGAGCGAAAAATTGCCGTATTGTTTTTAGATCTGGATCGTTTCAAGGTCATTAACGACACACTGGGACATAACATCGGTGACATCATGCTTAAGGAGATGGCATTACGTTTGTCAGAATGTGTGCGCGAGGGTGACACTGTCGCCCGTTTCGGTGGCGATGAGTTCGCTATTATTCTAAATGACATCGCTGAAGAAAATGATATTCCTAAGGTGCTTCACAATATTCATGACAGCCTGATGTTGCCATTTGACTGTGAAGGTCGAGAGTTGTTTGTGACCACCAGCATCGGTATTAGCCTGTTTCCCGATGACGGTGAAAACGGCCAAACGCTGCTGAAAAAATCTGATGCTGCCATGTACCATGCCAAGAGCAAGGGCAGAAACAATTTTCAGTTTTATTCTACTGATGATGAGCAACTGGCGATAGAAAGGCTGACGCTGGAGTCAAGTCTACGCCGGGCACTGGAGCGTGATGAATTTGAACTTTATTACCAGCCACAACTGAGTCTTTCATCATGCAAGGTTAATAGTTATGAAGCCCTGTTACGTTGGCAGCACCCGGAGCATGGAATGATATCGCCGGATAATTTTATCCCTTTACTTGAAGAAACAGGCATGATCGTCGGTGTGGGTGAATGGGTTCTGCATACCGCCTGTACCCAGGAAAAAAACAATCAACTCGCGGGCAATAAACCCAAGAAAGTGGCGGTTAATATATCGATCCATCAATTCAGACAAAAAGATTTTATCCTGATGGTGGAGCGCACACTAAAAAACACAGGGCTTAAAGCGAAGTACCTCGAAATCGAAGTGACTGAAGGTGTGCTCATCGATGATATGAAAGAAACATCAGCTAAACTCGAGGAGCTTCACTGTATGGGAATATCACTTTCAATCGATGACTTTGGAACAGGATACTCTTCAATGAATTACCTGCGTCGACTGCCCTTTGATATGCTAAAAATTGATCGGTCATTTGTATCAGATGTGATTACCAACAGCGATGATGCAGCCATTGCCGCGGCAATTATCACCCTGGCCCATTCCATTGGACTGGAGGTGGTTGCTGAAGGTGTAGAGAATATGGAGCAGTTGCGTTTTCTCGATAAACTGGGCTGTGACTCAATTCAGGGTTATCTGTGTAGCCCTCCCCTGCCTGCCGCCGCCTTTAACCAAATGGAGCAAGATATATATGAAAACTGGAAAAGTTACTTAAGCCATAACGATCAAAACTAACCTTCCCCTGTAGGAGATAATCGCATGAACCAAGCAAATCAAGCTGAAGCTAAATTACAGAACAGCACTGTAGCAAACCTGGATATTCCCCTGGAACGGGACGGGTTCTCTCGCTCATTAATTCGTGAACTATCAGGACTTTTAGAAGACATGATTGGCCTTGAAGAGGCCTCAGGTTTTATTAGTGTAGTCGGCCAGCGTATGGGTTCTGAAATAGAAACCTACTACAAAGAAGCGCTACAGGTTTCCAATCTAAATCAACAACAAATTAACGATGTGTTGCTAGACTTGAAGACCCGCATCCAGGGTGACTTTTATGTCATCGAGTCCGATGAAAATAAAATCATAATGGGTAATCGAGTTTGCCCGTTTGGTGACAAGGTTAAGGATCGTCCATCCTTGTGTATGATGACCTCAAATGTCTTTGGTACTATTGTTTCTAATAATAATGGTTATGCCAAAGTCGCTCTGGATAAAACCATTGCCCAGGGCGATGCGGGTTGCCAGGTTACCATCTATTTTAAAGCCACCGAGGAGTCTGACCAGTCAGATGGAAGGGAATATTATAAGGCTGGAGATTAAAAAATGCTGGAAGATTTTTTTGCTGAGATCACAGATGCATTACCTGAACCGTATCTCCTGTTAACCGAAGTGGGTGACATCATTTGCACCAATCTTGCAGCCAGAAAAAAATTCTCTGTATCAAGGAATCCTACGGATAACCTGAGCCTGGATACATTGACGGAAGATGACCCGGCAAAACAGAAGCAGATGTTACAGATGTGGTCGCGTAGCAAATCTCCGTTACCTGGTAGTCTTACACGGAAAAATGGCGATGGTACAGCTGTTAAATATTTATGTAAGGGTCATGCTATACGGCCCGCTCAAAATGGAGAGCCAGCGATCATTATTGTACATTGTACCGACAAGCAACAATCAACGGCTGTATTCCTAACGCTAAATGAAAAAATTGAACAGTTCAAACGTGAAATAGTTGAACGACGTAAGGCAGAACAGGAAATTCTAAGCCTGAATGAAGACCTGGAGAAAAGGGTAAAGCGGCGAACCGCAGAATTACAACAATCTAATACTGAACTCAACAATTCGATTGAAGAACTACAAAATGCTCAGGATCAACTCGTTCGCACTGAGCGTCTCGCTTCATTGGGGAGCATGGTGGCCGGAGTGGCCCATGAAATAAATACGCCAGTGGGTGTTTGTGTTACCGCGGTATCACATCTGGAAAGCCAGGCAACACACTATAACAAGTTATATGAGCAAGGTGCCCTAACCCGCCAGGATTTTGAAAGTTTACTCAATATAGCCATCGAATCCTCAAAAATTATGCACACTAACCTGAATCGCACGGCTGATCTTGTACGGAGTTTTAAACAACTGGCGGTAGATCAGACAAGTGATGAGCAACGTCATATAAATATTAAAAATTATCTGGAAGAGCTTCTGATTAGCCTCAAGCCACTTTTTCGCGGCCTGCACCATCAAATTGAACTAGTGTGCCCTGATGATATAAATATCATAAGCCAACCCGGAGCAATTGCTCAGATTTTCAGTAACCTCATCAATAATACAATCGTTCATGGCTTTGAGGATATCGAGGAAGGTGCAATTAAAATAGAAATAGAACGAGATAAAGAAAATGTTTTATTTCACTACTGTGACAATGGCCATGGGATAACACAGAAAATTCAACAGCATATTTTTGATCCATTTTTCACAACCAGAAGAGATAAGGGGGGAAGTGGTCTGGGTATGAGCATTGTCTATAACCTGGTCACCAATCAATTAAAAGGCACTATTCATGTAACCAGTGAACCGGATCAGGGCATACATTTTTATATCAGCCTGCCTTATAATCACCCATCCCACAATGATCACCCGTAACGTATATTATAAATTTCATGCTTATAAAACGCTGCGTTAAATACATTTCAATTCTTTAAAATGGAGTACTTTGAACGGACAAGTTTATCCTGAAACACAAATCACCGACGCTATAACTCCCTCTCAGCCAGATTTAATATTAAAAAACAAAAACTTGCTTAGTCTACAAACGGACCATGCTGATAAATTTCTTCGCCACTGGGCTCTCCGAAACAGACAATAAATTCAGTCTGCCCATCTGCAAAAAACTCTAATTCTTGTGCATGGTCAATAAAACACGCCTGATCTTTTTTGACTCGCTGACTATTCATGTTTAAGCCACCCTGCATAACATAAACCAGACCGCGCATAGCCGGTTTTAGCTGGAGTTTATACTTTGCATTATCCTGCAAATTAACATGTTGATAAATGACATCGGTATTTAATTTTAGCGGTGATCCTTCACCCACGATCATTTTTGCCTGCACGCCACTCAATTCATTAACTGGAAATTCGTCTGCATTTACCTGCTGATAGGACGGATTTATGGCTTTCAATTTTTTCGGTAAATTAATCCACAATTGAATGCCATGACTCTGACCGCTTTGCGCCGGCATTTCTGAATGCACCAGACCACGGCCCGCGGTAAATCGCTGGGCGCCACCGGCACTGACAAATGATTCATTACCCAGGTTATCTTTATGATTCATGCCGCCGTCAAACATATAGGTAATCGCCTCAAAACCGCGATGCGGGTGATCTGGAAAACCGTGACCTGCACCAATCTCAAAATGATCCCATAACACAAATGGGTCGACATTCATAAATCCCATCACCGGAAAAAGACGCTTAACCTCAACACCGTCCCCTTCGGGAACAACCGACACATTACGTATATGTGTTTTCATAAAGTCTCCTGTGGATTAGTTTTAAAATCGCTTTAAATTCATTTCAAAAATTTTGTTACTCTATTATGTTCTGCATTAAAGTTTAATGCAGGCCCTTTGGGTATTAACTGAGTTGGGTTAACACTGGTGTGACTATAATAGTAATGACGTTTGATATAATTTATATCGACAGTTTCAGCGACACCCGCAATTTGATATAACTCGCGCAGATAATTAGACAGATTTGGATAATCATCAATGCGTTTTAAATTACATTTAAAGTGCCCAACATACACCGCATCAAAACGAATTAATGTCGTGAATAAACGCCAGTCGGCTTCGGTTAATGTATCGCCGACAAGATACCGACCTTGAGATAATATTTCTTCAACACTATCGAGCTGATTAAACAGGCGATCAAACGCCTTTTCATAGGCCACCTGGGAGGTTGCAAACCCGCAGCGATAGACGCCGTTATTGATATTGTCATAAATAGGTTGATTCACTTCATCAATTGCAGCGCGTAAATGTGGCGGATAAAAATCGGTTTTCACATCGGTGAATTCATTAAACTCCGAATTCAGCATACGAATAATTTCCGAGGACTCATTGTTTACAATAGTATTGAGTTTTTTATCCCACAGAATCGGCACCGTTATTTGTCCGGTAAAATCCTTATCCGCACGGGTATAAATTTCATGGGCAAATTTAAAACCATGCAGATGATCCACATACTGACCCTGCTCTGAAAATGTCCAGCCATCATCCAGCATTTCTGCCTCGACAACCGACAGGCCAATAATATTTTCAAGTTTTTTTAGCTTTCTAAATATCACGGTCCGATGTGCCCAGGGACAGGCATCGGAGACATATAAATGATAACGATCCGCTTCAGCTTTAAATTCTGAGCTACCATCAGCGGTTATCCAGCTGCGAAAGGTGGATTCCATGCGCTTAAAATCACCTTCTTCAATTTCTTTTTCCAGCCAGTCATCAACCAGCTTTCCTTTTACTAACATACCCATTTTTTTCTCCTGTTAACTTATTCTTTAATAAATACTTATTTCAATTCTGTTTAAATATTTCTGGCTACAATAAAATAATGACTATTTCAAATCTCCCCCAACCCCTCTTTGCTAAAGAGGGGAGAAAAATCTCCCTCTTTGCTGAAGAGGGGAGAAAAAAGTCTCTCCCCTTTACTAAAGAAGGAGAAAAAATCTCCCTCTTTGCTGAAGGGGGGAGAAAAAAGTCTCTCCCCTTTACTAAAGAAGGAGAAAAAATCTCCCCCTTTGAAAAAGGGGGATTAAGGGGGATTTAACACCCTGAAACACCCCATAAATACCCCACAAAATGACATGCTTCCTACAGGTATTACTTTATTTATTTACAGAACTCATTAGCTCATTTTATTATCCACACTCAACTCACCTGCACCATACACTGACAACAATAACAAACCACCAGCAATGCTAGCGTTTTTCATAAACAGAATCATCTGCATCTGATCTGCGAAATTTGAATGAAAGATAATCCCCGCCACCAGTGAAAAACCTGCCAGTGCGTAAGCGGCCCATTTCACTTTAAAACCGACAATCACCATCAGGCCTCCCACAAGTTCTAGCGCAATCACCACCGGTAATAAGCCACCCGGCAGCCCGACACTTTCCATATATCCTGCGGTTCCCGCATAACCCTCGCCCAGCTTGCTGAAACCCGCAAGTAAAAAGATATGACCCAATAACACACGTGCCGCTAACTCAATTACATTGTTCATGGTTGTTCTCCTGTTATTTAATTAATGGTGAAACCATTATGAAGCAAATTATTAGATAAAAAAGCGCATTATTTAGTCTTTAAATATCGATTAATTCGATATAAAATCCATGCATGAAATCACCAAAAGTGACCCTGGATCAATGGAGAGCCCTACAGGCCGTTATTGACTACGGCGGATATGCCCAGGCCGCAGAACAACTACATCGTAGCCAATCGTCGGTTAGCTATGCGGTCAATCGCCTGCAGCAACAATTGGGCCTGAAATTACTGCATATCGAAGGCCGTAAAGCGGTCTTGAGTGAAGCGGGACAAATATTGCTACAACGCTCACGCCAACTGGTAACCGACGCCAGTGCCATAGAACAGCAGGCCCGACACCTACAAGAGGGCTGGGAAGCAGAAATACGTCTGGCAACCGAGGCCGCCTTTCCAACAAAAACATTAATGATGGCACTAAAACGATTTGAAGCCCTCACCCATAAAACCCGCATTCGGCTACAGGAGGTGGTGTTATCCGGTGCGGAAGACGCCCTGCTGGAAAACACCGCAGACCTTGTTATCACGCCCTATATACCCCAGGGTTTTTTAGGCGATGCGCTAATTCAAGTTAATTTTGTGGCGGTGGCCCACCCGGATCATCCGCTACATCAAATGAACCAACCGTTAACCAGCCATGATTTAAATCGTGAAATTCATGTTATGGTAAGCGACTCGGGAAGCAAGGGGATTGATGCTGGCTGGTTAAGTGACTCGCAGCGCTGGGCCGTAAACAGCCTTGAATCCGCCCGAAAAATAATTACCAATGGTCTGGGATTTGGCTGGTTGCCGGAAAATGAAATTGAACTACAGTTAAAGAATAACGAGCTGAAAGCCCTGCCCCTGAATGAAGGTGGCCGGCACACAGCGGTGCTCTACCTTGTGTACACGGATCTAAATCGGGTGGGACCGGCAACAAAACAGCTGGCGGAAATTTTAAAACAGGTTAGTCAACATGGCACTCACTAATGCCCAGGCAGGGGTTAACCCCGTTAACGATTTAAGCGGTAATACGATGTGAACAGAAAGAGTATTAAAAAACATGTACCAATCACGACACATCATATTTAAATTCCCTGGCTCAAATAAACACAAAAATAGTATCGGTTAAATTCATGCACAGAAGTATTCTTATTTTTATTTTATTATCACTGGGCGCCTGCGCGACTCAAAAAAATGCTGCACCCCCTGCGTCCATATCAAAAAATGATTCTCCCACCGTCAAAAAACTTTACACGCATTTTAATGAATGGCGTGGCGTAAAATATCGCGAAGGGGGATTGTCAAAAAAAGGTATAGATTGCTCCGGCTTTGTACACCTTGCCTACAAACAGAAATTACATAAAAGCATACCCCGCACAACCGAGTTGATGTCGGCAAGCGGAAAACCCATTCATAAAAATAATTTGCGGGCTGGTGATTTGGTGTTTTTTAAAACGGGCTGGAAAGTCAGGCATGTTGGCATTTATGTTGGCAAGGGTGAATTTATACATGCCTCAAGTAGCCGCGGGGTCACTAAATCCAGATTAAACAATCCCTACTGGGCCGATGCTTACTGGATGTCGCGACGCTATTGATATCGGCAAAAGTCGTTAGACAAACCGCTGAATGTGCTCACCGGTGGCCCTGTCTTTTGCCAGCCAGATATAAATATCAAAACCAAATTCACCTTGCAGCACCTTATATCTAAAACCATTTTCTAACAAAATATCATAAAGTGGAAACGGCTGCAGGCGGTGTAGCATTTTTATATATTCGCCGCTTTGCAAATGCATCACCTGTTCCACTGCGATTTCAAAGGGTGCAGGTGGTGTTAAAGCATGTACATCTAGAACAATTTCTCTACACATGTTTCTGACCAACCAGGCATCTCTGACGATGACATTTACAATTACCCTCCCTGTCAGATAACACCTGACAGTGTTTGAAATATGCTCTTTTTATACAGCGAATAAAAACCATAACCCCCCCAGAGTGAAGATATAATATGCAAGGGTCTATCGCCTGACCTTAACTTTTATCAATTTTGTTAATAAATTTTTATATATAAGACTTTATGAAATGAAAAGCTGGTGGGAGTTTTTTATACCATTGCAAAGTCGACCAACTGATCCCTGTCAATGATTTTAATATCAGCGCCGTCCACTGTTATTGTTTCGCTATTTCGTAGTTGTTTTATGATGCGCGAAAAAGTTTCTGGTTTAATAGACAGGCGTGATGCCAGAATCGATTTGGCCATTGGTAAGTGTAAACTGTCATCATCTCCCGCATGTTCCATTAAATAAGCGGACAGTCTCTGACGCCCGGTTTGCACACTCAAATGATCAATTTCCTGCACCAGCCCACGAATACGCTGGCTCATTGTACCTAACAGGATAAGACAGGTTTGTGCATCCTGCTTCAGCATTTTTAAAAATTCCGCCGCATTAAAACTGATAACCTGGGCATCACTGAGCGCCGCTGCCGATACCGGAAAATTTGGGTTTTCTAAAAACATTAAGGCTTCGGCAAAGGTCTCACCACTGTTAACGACCTCAATTACTTTTTCCTGTCCGTCCGGGGAGACGCGAAACAATTTCACCATGCCGCTTAATACCAGATAAAAACTGCCCACCGAATCCCCCTGGGAAAATAAGACCTGTTCCTTTTTTAATTTATGCAAACTGGAATGCGCTAGAATATTATCTAACTGCTGATGGTTCAGGTCTTTAAACAAATGGGTTTTCTCTACAAACTCTTTATATTCGGCGGTCAACTTTCTCTCCCGGTCGCTCTATGAAGTAACATTAACTGTGCGCTTGACAATTATCAATGTCAGAATAACTATTGCAAGCTCTAATACTCAATACCTACAAATCAGAGGATACTGCGCTATGTCCGAAGTATTTACTAAATCAGTGGCACGTAACATCTTTTATGGTGGCAGCGTGTTCTTCTTTTTACTCTTTCTCGCCCTGACCTACCAGACTCACGAGGCCTGGCCGGAAAGGGATAACCATGAAAATTTAACAGACCAGGTACGTCACGGCAAACTGCTTTGGGAAGTTAATAATTGTATAGGCTGTCACACGTTACTAGGTGAAGGCGCTTACTTTGCGCCGGAACTGGGTAATGTTTACCAACGTTATGGTAACAGCACCGAAGCGATTAAAGCCTTTATTAGCAGTCGTCCAAAGGAAGGTGTCGCGGGTCGACGCAGCATGCCCCAGTTTAATTTTAATGATGAAGAACTGGAAGCCATCGCACAATTTTTGAAATACGCATCAGAAATTGACACTAATAACTGGCCACCAAATATTCAAGGTTAAGGGGTACTCACATGAAGTATGAATCACAATCCGTCGCCAAACTGTATTTTATTGCAGCCATTGGCTTATTTGTCGGGCAAATTTTATTCGGCCTGATTCTGGGGCTACAGTATGTTATGGGGGATTTTTTGTTCCCTGAAATTCCATTTAACGTTGCCCGTATGGTGCACACCAATCTGTTAATTGTATGGCTACTGTTCGGCTTTATGGGTGCCGCCTATTTTCTGGTGCCGGAAGAAGCGGAAACTGAGCTGCACAGTCCCTTTCTTGCAAAACTGATGTTCTGGGTATTTTTAGTCGCAGGTGCATTGACCATTGTCGGTTATCTGGCCGTGCCCTACGCCACCCTTGCAGAATTAACTGGCAATAAGCTACTGCCCACTATGGGTCGTGAGTTTTTAGAACAGCCGACAATCACCAAAATCGGTATTGTAATTGTCGCGCTATCATTCTTATACAACATTGCGTTCACCATCCTTAAGGGGCGCAAAACAGTTATCACATTAGTGCTGTTACTGGGCCTTACGGGTCTTGCGCTGTTCTTCCTGTTCTCTTTTTATAATCCGGATAATCTGGTTAAAGATAAATTTTACTGGTGGTGGGTTGTTCACCTTTGGGTAGAAGGTGTCTGGGAATTAATTCTGGGTTCAATACTCGCCTTTGTATTAATTAAAACCACCGGTGTTGACCGTGAGATTATTGAGAAATGGCTGTACGTGATTATTGCAATGACCTTAATCACCGGCATCATTGGAACCGGTCACCATTATTTCTGGATTGGTGCCCCGGAATACTGGTTATGGTGGGGATCCGTTTTCTCCGCACTGGAACCGATCCCCTTCTTTATGATGACCGTATTCGCCTTTAATATGGTTAACAAGCGACGTATAAATCATCCCAATCAACCCGCGGTTTTATGGGCACTGGGTACCGCGGTTATGGCCTTTCTTGGCGCAGGCGTGTGGGGCTTTATGCACACCCTGGCACCGATTAACTACTACACTCATGGTACACAAATAACCGCGGCTCACGGACACATGGCCTTCTATGGTGCTTATGCCATGATTGTTATGGCCATTATATCCTACGCCATGCCATTACTGCGTGGACGCAGGGTCTGTAACAGTGCCGCCTCACAGGTGGTTGAAATGTGGTCGTTCTGGTTAATGACAATATCCATGGTATTCATTACCCTGTTCCTCACCGGCGCGGGTATTTTGCAGGTCTATCTGCAACGTTACTCAGATGACCCAATGCCATTCATGGTGGTTCAGGAAAAAGTAGCCGTATTCTACTGGATGCGTGAACTTGCCGGGCTGGTCTTCCTGATTGGCTTGCTGCTGTATATTTATAGCTTCTTTATTGGAGGCGAAGAAAAAACGCTAGAACAGAAAGTTTAAAAGAGCTACAGCCACTCACATAATGATCGTTAACGATAAGATGCAGGGCATGAATATTCATTCACACCCCTGCATTTTTCTATCGATTTCAACATGAGTTGCTATGTACCGTCAGCGTTTTATATATAACAACAGGCAATAAATTAAGACCTGCCACAAAAATAATGTGCAGGCTTTTATTAAGAGGACACCGTTATGAGCAAATCCGCCACATCTTTGAATGTACCGGATGAAATACCTTTCTATCAACCCACCGGTAATGAAGTGGAACTGTTTGAATATGCCTGGAAAAATAAATTACCCCTGCTAATAAAAGGCCCCACCGGTTGTGGAAAAACCCGTTTTATTCAACACATGGCGGCAAAAATGCAGCAGCCACTTTACACCGTTGCCTGCCACGACGATTTAACCAGCGCGGATTTAACGGGCCGGCACCTCATTAGTGAAAGCGGTACCTACTGGAATGATGGACCACTGACTCGCGCAGTGCGTGAAGGTGCGATCTGTTATCTGGACGAGGTGGTTGAAGCCCGTAAAGATACCACGGTTGTTCTGCACCCCCTCACCGATGACCGACGCATATTACCGCTGGATAGAACCGGTGAAATATTACATGCGCCGGAGAGTTTTATGCTTATAGTTTCTTACAACCCGGGTTATCAAAATTTATTGAAAGGCATGAAGCCTTCTACTCGACAACGTTTTGTCGCGATTAGTTTCGACTACCCAAACGCCAGTCTTGAAACACAGATCATTATTAATGAAACCGGCATTGTACGAGAACACGCAGAAAAACTCGTTGAGATCGGCAGCGCCCTTCGCTCATTAAAAGATCACGATTTAGACGAAGCCGCATCAACTCGCTTGCTGATTTATTGCGCAACCCTGGTGAAAGATGGCTTTGCGTTTAGAGATGCCTGCACAGCCGCAATAATAGAGCCATTAACCGATGATGAAGACACACTTCAGGCATTGCACGATGTAGTTGATGCCTTTGTTGAATCAGACGATTAACTAAGTGTAATCATTTTATAAACCGCTTAATTTGAAAAGCACGGAATATGCTAGCGCCAAACACTAAAACTCAAGGTTTTCGTAATCTGGGACAAATAGCGTTTTTTACCCTGTTTGTGATAACACCTGTACTGGATATTTTTCGATTAGATTTAATTGAGGGACACTTTATATTACTTGGTTTTAACTGGACGTTGGGTTTAAGCGAATGGCAACAGGGAAATGCCACTGCGGCACAAGCCTCAGTTAATATTATACTGCGGGTTTTTTTACCCCTGCTTGCACTCGCAGGTGCTTTTATCATTAGCAGTTATTACTGGGGACGTTTGTACTGCGGATGGTTATGCCCCCATTACACCGTAGTGGAAACCGTCAATAGTTTAATGACCCGCGCCATTGGTAAACCCTCTTTGTGGGAGAAGAAAAAACTTCCCGAATTGCAGGCGGATGGTTCAATACTAAAACCCGAAAAATTTTATAAAGTAATTACCGCTTTAGCCATAGTCGGATTTGCTCTTTTATGGGCCGTGAGTTTTTTAACCTATTTACTCCCTCCGAAAATGATTTATCATAATTTATTGACCCTGCAACTGAGTTTTAATCAGTCACTCTTTATTATTGTAGCCACAATTTTACTGACCATTGAGTTTAGTTTGGCACGGCATTTTTTCTGCCGCTTTGCCTGTGCCGTGGGTTTATTTCAAAGCTTATCCTGGATGAGCAACCACCATGCGCGGGGCATTCAGTTTGACTCTTCAAGAGCCTCCGAGTGTAAAGACTGTAATGAAGCCTGCGATAATGTATGCCCCATGCGCTTGAAAACTCGTACCAGTAAACGCAAAAAATTTACCTGTACTACCTGCCTTGCCTGTGTGTCCGCATGCGAACAGGTACAGGATGGCGACTCATTACTCAGCTGGGAGAAACCTGATAAAGATGTGCGTAGTACCACCCCGATAAATATTCCGATTAAAATAAAGAGGAATACATAATGGAAGAACGGGTAGGCGAACTCTGGCACAAACTGCTCTATAAAGTCACCGATCAGAGCCACCCGCAAGCAAAAGTAATGTTAAGCGAAATTAAGGGGCGTTTACTGATATATTTAAGAGCCTTAAATAAAGACAATGGCCTGTCAATAGAGCTGGCGGACAAACGCAAACATGCCCGCCAGCGAAACTGGATTCAAAAAATGGCGGGCAACCACCGTTACATTACCGCTTGTTGGCGTGATGCGGATACACTTTATCTGCCCGCAGAAATCGCCATTTATGATAACCCTCAACTGAATAAAGACCTTTATTTCTGGTTGGCTGGTTTAAGCTCTCAAATTCCCGAAGAACAATTTAAACAGGTAGACAGCTGGATCAGCTACAATCAGGCTTTAACTCACCAGACTTTGCAACAGCATCCCGGATTAAAAATTAAATACCACCGACTTGTTAATGCTCATATTCAAACTCGACCACAATTGGAAACATTACAGGATAACGATCTGCTTGCGGAAAAAATAATTCGTGAAGCCCTGCTCAATCCACAAATCAATCAACAACTCCCCCAAACAAAATTTGAACCCGCACATATTCCTCTCTGGCTTTATCAGCCTCCGCGACAGAATGTAAAATCAATTAACCGTAATCAGGAAAACAATAATCAACACAGTAAGAACCAGAAAGAAATACAAAACATGGCCCGTAAAAAAGCCCGCGAGGTTGAGTCCAGCGAAGAAACCACCGGCCTGATTACGGTAAGAATGGAAAATATTTTCGCCTGGGGTGAACATGCCGCAGTTGATCGCTCACTGGATGATGAAGATGATCTGGACAACGCCGAAAATGCTGCCCGGGAAATGGATGAAATAGCCATAACCAATAACCAACGCACAGCCTCTTCACTTTTAAAATTTGACTTAGATCTACCCTCTGCCGCTGAAGATGACATCGTAATTAGTGATGGGCTATTTTTACCGGAATGGAATTACAAAAAGTCCGAGCTAGTCAAAAATCATTGCCGGGTGATTGAACTAGACATAAAAAATCCTGGCAGTAACGAACTGGCTGTACATTTAAAACAAACCGCAAAAAAACTTAAAAACCAGTTTCAGGCACTCGCCCCCGCGAGGCATTGGCGCAATGGTCAGCAGGATGGCCAGGAAATAGATGTGGAGCGCTGGCTGCGTTTTGCCAGCGACAAAAAAGCCGGCGCTGCCTCTGCTGATCAGTTATATAAAGAAATGCGCAGTGGCAACCGTGACATGTGCTGCACCCTGCTCGCAGATTTATCCCTGTCAACAGATAGCTGGTTGAATAATGAATTTCGGGTTATTGATGTTATCAGGGACGCCCTGCTACTCTTCGGAGAAAGTCTGCAGGCCACCGGCGATACATTTTCTATGTGCGGTTTTTCTTCGCGTAGACGTGACCCAATACGCATTCATCAATTGAAAAAATTTAATGAAAATTATAACGGCCTGACCCGAGGCAGAATTAATGCCATTAAACCCGGTTATTACACGCGCCTGGGAGCAGCCATACGCTATACCGCACTACAGCTCGCCAAACAAAATCAAAGCAATCGTCTGTTATTCATTTTAACCGACGGAAAACCCAACGACCTGGACCATTACGAAGGGCGCTACGGTATTGAAGATACCCGCCAGGCCATACTTGAAGCCAGGCGCCTGGGCCTGCAACCTTTTTGTGTAACCATCGATACAAAAGGTAATGAATATCTGCCCTATTTATTTGGCAGCAATAGTTATGTTGTCATTAAAAACCCAATCGAACTCCCCCAAAGACTGCCTTTATTGTATGCGCAACTAACCCGTCAATGAACAGGTTCTGTGTTTATGAAAGAGAAATACTTATAATGCTGTTCAAAGACGTATGAAAAAAATCTGGTTCTATATTTCCATTCTACCGAGTTTAATAACATTTACAGGCTTAGTACTTTATTACATTGCAAATATGTTTTCATGGGGAATCGAAATTAATGTACCAACCCCCCTGTTACTGGCGTTATTTTTTTCTGAATTCACCATGGTCATCTCTGGTCTGGGAATTGTGGCATTTATTAAAACCACGCAAAAAACAGCAATCGTTAAATGGCTGGGTTTATGGAACTCAATCCTTCTGATAAGTGCCTGTACTATTGGTTATAATATTTTTATGGTATTGTAATCGAAGATTTTTTATAGCGAGTGATAGTTTTTAATATATTAGAGTCGCTTCAATAAATCGCCCGGAAAATAAATTACCAGGATGCAATATGCATACAAACCTCGAACAACAAATCCAGCGCGCCTCGTTTATATCCATGGCGTCAATTCTGAATATGACTTTCTTACCGGGTGTGGCGTTTGTTTATGTGTTATATAGACTAATTAAATCCGACGAGAACACAATTGACCACTATCATGCGCGTTTTGCCATTACTCTCAACCTGGTCGCAGCACTGTCACTGTTTATCATTAGTGCGCTGATGTTAGTTTTAGGCGGTTTTGATTCCGCCTGGACGTGGGTTTATGTCATCACTTATTTCACACTGGTCCATACCGGATTTATTATCATTGCAGTTTGGGCAATGATCAGGGCCTGGTCAGGCCAGAGAGTTTGGGGCAGTGATCAGGACCTTAAAAAAACATCCAGTAGTTAACAGACAATATTCAATTAAAAGTTATTCCCACTAGAATTAACGCTCAATTCTATTTTTTTGTAAAGTCTTGCTCCGTCTTATGCTGCGAACTAAAGCGTACTTCCAAATGAAAATTCATAACCAGATTAGATTTGGAATCGCATATTTAATACACTTGCCTGAACTGCTTAATTGAAAACCTATAGCTTCATATCAGAATAACTCGGGTTTAAAAAATAACGCCACTATTAAATTCGCATTAAAGTAATTCATCTAAAAGTGAACTCATGCAAGTTTTTAATATTAAATTCATGCTTCAAAATATAATCATATAAACCGCCTCATCATTATTTAATAAAATACTATTTTTGTGAAATGAATCCATCTAATGATTTATACAACTTCATATAATTGATTCATTCCATCATTAGCAACGGGTAATAATGCTTACAAATAATGGAATATAACTTTATCTTTTAACTACAGGAAAATAATATGAAAAACGTTATCAATGCGTGTGTCATGGTAGCTGCTTTAACTGGTGCTAGTCAGGTGTTTGCTAAAAATGATATTTACAATATGGTAGGTACCTGGAAATGGGAAGGCTTTACAATTAAAGTCAATAAATGTGAAGCAACTCAAGTTTGCGCAGAAGTTCTCACGGGACCAAAGAATGTTGGCTTACAGATGATTAAGTCTAAACTGACATTATCAGGTGATAGTTTTATGGGTAAAATTGCACACCCACAAACCGGTGATACCTACAACTCCAAACTAAGCATGGCTGATATAAACACATGGCATATTGACGGCTGCACAGATAACAATGTTTGTGCTAGTGGTGATTTCACCCGTGTTAAATAAGATACTGAATTAATAATTATTAGCTACCCATAAAAAATGCCCGAATATTATATTCGGGCATCTAAAATATTTTCCTTATTTTTTTATAAACTTTCCCTGTATTAAATCTTCAAATCACCTGTCACTTATATCAACTATCAATTAAACCACGAGTTTCCAGGACTTAGCTGGCTTCGTTATGCCCACCAATGGTTTTTAGTACAATTCCAGCTACCAGGAATACCAGACCAACCTGCCAGAAACTAACCAGAATAAATTCAAACTTGCTTGAATCACCAAAATTAATGGTAGGTGGCATGCTCAATAAATAACCTGCCAACTGTGCCCCAAGAAAAAAAACTGACGCCATTAAAACGATTTTTCCAGACCACAATATTAATTTTTTATTATTATGATTAAAGGCAATATTTGAAATTATAAACACAAATCCCATTACTGCAATTGCCGCACTAAACCACATAAACGGCTTCATAACTGGCATCATCGCTACCATAATATCAATCATTGTATTCTTCATTTTTCTCACCTGTTTTATTATTCGTTCATGTTACCGCATAACGTTTATGATGGTTGATTTGAACCTATAATAATTGAAACCGATCACAATATTCGTCTATTACACATTTACAAATATGCCAATCACAAAACGGTGATGTTTTTCTTTTAATAGTCTACAGCAGGCGATATTATTCAGTGAACCTAATAACCATTACACAATGGAGATGCCTATGTTTATTGTCACCAATGTTGGAGATAACCGCCTCGATATAGAAATGAGTGGTAAACTGAATTCTGACTCAATGAAAATTGCCTTAAACGAGCTCGTTGAAAAGTCCGAATCGATCGAAAATGGTAAAATGTTATATACCATAATCGACTTTCAACTTCCGACTATTAACGCTATTGGAATAGAACTTTCACGTCTGCCTTCTATGCTGGGTCTAATTTCAAAGTTTAAACGTGCAGCTGTTTTAACCGATAAATCCTGGTTACAGAAAATAAGTGAATTTAAGGGGGCTTTATCACCCCATTTAGAAATTAAATCTTTTGATTTAAATCAGAGAGATGAAGCCGAGTCATGGCTCGGCAAATAATAAGTAATAGAAAGTAGATATATTTATCATAATATATAACCTGAGTATCCCTGTACATTTTTTTAATAATGCTCATCCTTGAGCTTCACTCTACTGACTATAAACTTACTAATTTAATTATGATAAAAGCGGATTCACATTAATTCCGCCATCAATGTTATATTCTCCCCCAGTTATAAATGCAGCTTCATCAGATGCCAAAAAGGCCACCAGATTTGCAACTTCTGCTGGCTCACCAAAACGCTTAAGTGGCACTCTATTTTGAACGGCACCGGCAAACTCATTTAACTGGGATTCTGGCATACCTGTTTTATTAAAAATAGGGGTTGTCACCGGGCCGGGATTTACCGCATTAACTCTAATTTTTCTCGCTGCCAGCTCTGTTGAGGCAGTCCGAGTATAGGAGTTTAATGCCGCTTTTGATGCTGCATATATTGATGTATTCGGCATACCTGTATATGCATTCACTGATGAAAGATTAATAATCGATGCACCATCATTTATAATCGGCAGAAATTTTTCAATACTAAACACAGCACCTTTAAAGTTGATCGCCATTTGAGCATCAAATATTTCTTCCGAGTTTTGACCAACGGGAACCGGTGAAAATATACCGGCATTATTGAATAATACATCGACATTTCCAAAATCACTTTTAACCTGCTCTACCAGATTATCAATAGCCGCCAGGTCACTGACATCCGCAACCAGTCCGGTAACCCCAAGCTCAGTGGCTGCTGCATTCACTCTTTCAGCAGATCTTCCGGTAATAATAACGGTGGCGCCTTCTTCCTTAAATTTTTTAGCTGTCGCATATCCTATACCACTGTTACCACCTGTAATTACTGCTATTTTTCCGTTTAAGTTACTCATATCTTTACCTTTTATTATTTGATTAGAAAACCTTATTTATGTACCGAACGGTACATAATTGACAACTTAAACCGATCGGTTCACAATTGCAAGTAATTATTTCAATATCTTTAGGGTTAAATTATGAACGCAGGTCGTCATCGCGCCTTCGATACGGAAATTGCACTTGATAATGCAATGGAAGTTTTCTGGACCAACGGCTATCCGGGCACCTCTCTAACGGACCTGACCCGGGCAATGGGGATTAATAAATCCAGTATGTATAAAGCTTTTGGAAATAAGGAAGCATTATTTGAAAGCGCACTGGATCGGTATATTAATAAACACGGTGGCATTCACAGTGAACAACTTTTTGTAGAGGGTAGAAGTTTACCTAATCGAATAGAAAACTTTTTAACATCCATAGCAAAAATGGTGACCGACGAAAACCTACCGGGTGGCTGTTTAATATGCGTTAGCACATCCGAAACGGCAGGCACATGCCTCCCTTCGACTGCGCTACAGGCTATCAAAAAGATCAATGAGACTACAAAGTCAACGCTAACCCGTTTTTTTAAAGCTGAAAAAGCGGCCGGAAATATTGCATCCAAAAACACACCCGCGATGATGGCAAGCTATCTGATGACATTACAATATGGCCTGGCGGTAATGGGTAGAAATGGTACGAGCCTGAAAGAACTGATCAATGTTATAAAGTTTTCTATCACAAATTTTAAGTAATAACCGCCTTCATTCTAATCGATTTCAATTTATCATTCCGGTAACTTAAGGCTATATTTTACGGACTAAACGCATGAACTCATCTTTGATAATAATTGCAATCTTAATGGCGCTGTTATTTTCCAGTTTGCCCGAGCGGGTGATTTGAAACCCTTTCAATCTGACGGATGCAGTTCGTTTCCCGGTGGCACACTCATGCAAAAGCAGTTATGGCTAGCCTGCTGCACTGAACACGATAAAACCTACTGGAAAGGTGGCACATATCAACAACGCGTTGAGGCGGATGAAGCATTAAGCCGCTGTGTAGAAAAACAGGGCAACCTGAAATAGCCAGATTAATGCTCGCCGGTGTACGTGTTGGAGGCACGCCTTATCTTCCCACAACCTTTCGATGGGCGTGCCGTGTTATCGATTACATGCATGACAATATTAAATCTGAACTGGATGTAAACACACTTGCCGAAATCGCCTTTATGTCACCCGCTGAATATCGAAATGCTAAACAAAAGATAGTAAATTCGATGAACCCTTTATTGCGATGCTACCAACCGAAAAAAAGAGGTATGAAAAAATGTTTAATGTAGAAAAATTAGAACTGGATAAAGTACAGTTAGCCGGATACTCGCACAAGGGCGATTATATGAATATTGGAAGCGCCTTTGATAAACTCATTATGAACGCGAGCAGCCAAAACTTACTGAATGATTACAGCCGCATATTTGGCATTTACTATGACGACCCAAAGTTCGGTAGACGAAGATCAACTACGTTCAATGGCATGCATAAGCGTAGATAAGTCACAGGCCATTGAGAATGATATGCAACCATTTGTCATTCCTGCGGGTAAATATGTTTCCATATTATTTAAAGGCTCCTACGCGGAATTAGAAAGACCCTACAACTGGTTATTTGGCGAATGGATACCAAACAACCGTCTGGAAGCCGCTAATTTTCCACCCTTTGAAGAGTATCTGAACAACCCGAAAGAAACACCACCCAATGAGCTGCTTACACGTATTAATTGTAAAATTGAATAAGATAATAAAATCAATGTACCAGTACTGGACTGATTTTACCTGGGCTGATTTACCTGGGTTACTTTTATAGGGTAAATATAAAACTCAGTTCAGTATGTGTGCTCGAACAACTAATCAGCGAGGTTTCGGTACAATCCTGCAATTCTGTATAAACCGCACCAATTCCTACGTACGCCCTTTCACCTACGGGTGAATAAAAGCCTGCACGATAACCCAATGAATTAGTGTCATCAAAGCCATCAATAAATGTTCGATTATAAAACATACCTAGATAGGGCTTTACGGATGAGCGATTATCAAAGACATAGGTTACATTTGGTGTCACTTCATAAATCGAAGGCTCTCCTCCCGTCCAGAAGTTAACGTCTAGACCCACCTGAAAACCGTCTGCAATAAAATACCCTGCCCCTAAACCGAGTACCAGATAGTCTTCTGTGTAAAGCTGGCCACTACCAATGAGCAGGGTGCCGGTTACCGTATCTTTTTCAAATGATCCGGCATTAGATTGTACTGGAATTAATATTGCTAAAAACAAACAAAGACTTGCTAATATATTTTTTTTCATTCCGTTACCCTGGTATTAGTTTAATTAAAATAGATAATATTGCTTTTTAATATGCTCTCTTTTTTCGCTAATAAAGCATCGGAAATTGACGGCGAATTTTATCGATTTCTTCATAAACCTCTTTCGACAGTTTAAGGGTAATGGATTCAATATTACTTTTTAACTGCTGCATATTCGTTGCACCGATTAACGTTGATGTCACAAAGGGCTGATCATTTACAAATGCCAGTGCCATCTGACATGGGTCGAGATCATACTGTTTAGCCAGATCAACATAATGCTGTATCGCCGCATCGGTGCGTGGATGCACTCGATGTTCTGGTCGGGTTTCAATAGTAATGCGCGCACCTTCAGGGCGTGCTCCATTGAGATACTTTCCACTTAACATGCCTCTGGACAGTGGTGACCAGGCAAGCAGACCACAATCTTCATGAATCGCAATCTCACCTAAATCGGGTTCAAAATGGCGACATAATAGTGAGTACTCATTTTGGATAGATGCCATACGAGGCAAGTTGTTTTTTTCCGCCAGTTGCAACCATTTAGTCATGCCCCAGGCGGTTTCGTTCGATAAACCAATGTGCCGAATTTTCCCCGCCTTTATTAAATCCTGCATTGTATTTAACACTTCAAGAAAATTATCTTCCTGCGCCTGCACATCAAACTTTGGCGCAAAGTTCCAGATTTGTCCAAAATGATAAGAGCCCCTGTTGGGCCAGTGCAATTGATAAAGGTCGATATAATCTGTTTGCAGTCTTTGTAAGCTACCTTCAACCGCCTGTAGAATATTTTTCTTATCGATAACACTGCTACCACCCCGTATCCATGACAATCCCGGTCCGGCGATTTTTGATGCCAGTATTACTTTGTCACGATTTTTTCTTGAAGCAAACCAGTTACCGATAATGCTTTCGGTGGTACCAAAAGTTTTTTCACTTGGGGGGATGGCATACATTTCAGCGGTATCGAAAAAATTAATATTCTGCTCAATTGCATAATCCATCTGCTCAAATCCCTGTGCCTGATTATTTTGCAAGCCCCAGGTCATGGTACCCAAACCGATAACACTGATGTTTAAATCGGTGCGCCCTAATTTTCTGTATTCCATTGTGAGTTCTCAATTATTGGTTGATGGATCCCCTTGCTTTATAAGAAGATGAAGAGAATTTTAACAGATGTTGATTATATCATTTAAAATTTCTGTAAAACCTGATCATGCCTTTTTATTTATCTGGAATATAACCATCAACTAAGATGCTTTTTCAATCTGCGTCAAGCGTGCACTATCAGACACCCCTGCTCTGCCGCAGGCATTTAAAACCGCCTGAAAAGAAGCCTTAACAATATCGCCACTTGTTGCTACAGCGCACACTCTTTTACCATTCACATTCAGCTGAACATAGGCAGCTGCCTGTGCCTGTTCGTCTTTACCAAGACTGTGCTCATTATATTCAATTAATACCAGCGACTGTTTAAGTGCAACACTTAAAGCGCTGACAAAGGCATCCAGCATACCATTGCCCTGGCCATTGATGCTGAATGATGTATTCTGAAATTTTAATGTGGCGCTTAACTGATCATGGTTATTTTTATGTGATGCGGTATAACCTTCAAGCTGCATGGCACCACTCACCTCGATATAGGTCGCATTAAACAGTTCAGCAATACTAGCTGCGGACATTTCCGTTTTCTGAATTTCTGCCTGGGTCTGCACATGCGGGCTAAAATCCACCTGCAACCAACGGGGAATTTGCATCTGGGTTTGCTGTTTCATCACATAGGCTATCCCGCCTTTTCCCGACTGACTATTAATGCGAATCACTTCCTGGTAGCTACGCCCAATATCCCGCGGGTCAATCGGTAAATAAGCAATATCCCAGGTATCCCCTGAGGTATAATTATTTAAGCACTTGTTAATTGCATCCTGATGACTGCCAGAAAATGCGGCAAACACTAACTCCCCGGCATAGGGGTGACGAGGGTGCAATTTCAACTGGGTACAGGTTTCAACCGTGTGAATAATACGATCCATATTCGAAAAGTTTAATTGCGGATCAACACCGCGGCTATACAAATTCATCCCCATGGTGACGATATCCATATTGCCCGTGCGCTCCCCATTTCCCAGCAGTGTACCCTCAATTCTATCGGCTCCCGCCATCACCCCCAGCTCAGCCGCGGCAATGCCACAGCCCCTGTCATTGTGGGTGTGCAAGCTAATGATAATGGCCTGACGGTTTTCTATTTGATCACACATCCACTCAACCTGATCGGCAAAAACATTGGGGGTGGTCATTTCGACGGTGGCGGGCAAATTAATAATCACCGGATTTTGTGGCGTCGGTTGCCAGACTTCATTTACCGCATTACACACCTCTACCGCATATTCCATTTCTGTGCCGGTAAAGCTCTCCGGTGAGTACTGAAACTGCCAGTGTGTATCTGCCTGTTGCTGAGCACACTGTTTCACCCAGTTTGCCCCCTGTACCGCCAGAGCTTTTATTTCAGCTTTAGATTTTCCAAACACATGTTGTCGCTGCACGGTTGAGGTTGAATTATACAAATGCACAATCGCACGCTTTGCGCCTTTTAACGCCTCAAAACTGCGTGCAATTAAATCTTCACGCGCCTGGGTGAGTACCTGGATTGTAACGTCATCCGGAATTAAACCTTCTTCAATCAACCTGCGAACAAAATCAAAATCCATTTGCGATGCCGCGGGAAAGCCCACTTCAATTTCCTTAAATCCCACGTCCACCAACATTAAAAACATCTGCAGCTTTTGCTCCGGCGTCATGGGCTCAATCAACGCCTGGTTACCATCTCGAAGATCAACACTGCACCAGTTGGGGGCCTGGCTTATCACCTGGTTCGGCCAGCGACGATCATTTTTTTCCATTGGGGGATAGGCTTTATATTTGCGGTAATCATAAGTAGACATGGCTGTCCTCTTTGCACTCTTTGCATAAGTAGTTAGAAGATTGATTTAGGGTATTATAGCTAGAGTCGTGGGGTTAAATAATGCAAATACACCCTTTATCAACCAATAAAGTAGTGACTAATTTCAATATTATGCTATTTTATAGTTTATTAAACCAACCAAAGAAGAATTAACCTTGATCAAACTGGATAGAACTGACAAACACATTTTGCAGCTAATGCAACGCAATGGACGCATCAGCAACCTGGAACTGGCTGATCAGGTGGGGCTTTCACCCACACCTTGCTCGCGCCGAGTTAAACGTCTGGAAGAATCGGGGATTATTGATCGACACGTCACCCTGCTTAACCCCCGGGTGCTTAACCTGGACTTAACCGCCCTGATTGGCATCGAAATGGACCGCCACACACCGGATCGGTTTGAAGGCTTTGAAACAGCCATAGCTGATATGCCGGAAATTCTGGAATGCAGCATTGTCACCGGTCAGGCGGCGGATTACCTGCTAAAGGTCGTGGTTCGAGACATGCGCCACTATGAAACGTTTTTGCTTGATAAGCTGACACGCATCGAGGGAGTACGTGGCGTTCACTCCAGTTTTGTATTGCGTAAAATTATTGATAAAACGGAATTGCCGGTACTCTAAAATACAGGCAGATGGGGCGTAATACCCATCTGCTTTACCGGCCCACTTCTTGCGAACCGAATTTAAAGTAAATGCTAGTACGGAGCGCCACCCACATCAGCGCTTTGCATTTCTTCTTCCGGCATAATACTCATTAACCAGTCGAAGTTATCACTCACAAATTTTTTATCTGCTTTCGTGGCCTTTTTTGCCGCTTTCTTCATTTCGACCTGTTGCACTTTCATATCCTGCAACTGAGCTTTCATACCCGCAATCATACTCTCGGGCATGCCATTTTGTTTCATCATTTTAATATTTTCATTGAATGATTTTTCTATATTTTGTAATTGCGCCCTGGACTCAGCTGGCATATTTTCCATTTGCACTGAATACATACTGCCCATAAGACGAATGGAGACATTAAAGAAATCCTCAAAACTGGAAAAACCATTCGCTGATAAAACCGAACGAATATCTGAGCTTGCCCGAGACCCATTAATATAATTAATTATTTTATCTTTATCAGACAGACTAAATTCATCCAGACGCTTAAATTCCTGGGGGTATTTAGCTTCCAATGTATCCAGTTTATCCGATGCGGCATAAAATGATGTCACTAAATCCCGACTTAGGGGTTGAGCCGCAAAAACCAGAATAGGTTGCATTATAAGAATAATAGCTAAAATAATTTTTTTCATTTTTATCTCCATGATTATTTCCGTGTATTTCACTATATACCCGACAAATTGTAACTGATTAATTATTCAGCGAACATGATGCAGTTCAAACTAAAAACCTTAAAAAGCCGATATATCCCTATTTCGGCAGTACCGCCGTCTGCACCACTTCAAACTCATCAAAGCTCTTTTCCAGGTTACGCCTGAATAATTGCTTCGACCAGTTTTCCAGCCCTTGGGGTTGCGCTTCTTTTTTAAGCACACTGGCAACCACATCTAATTTAACCGTATCAGGCGTATAATGCTCAACTAAAGCCTGCCAGGCGTTTAACTGATTGGCGCGCACACCGGGCAGAGAATAGGCGGTGCACTTAACTGATTGAAAACTTAATTCAGAAAAAAAGGCACGTAACTTTTTATTAACCTCTTCACGCACAAACTTACAGGCAAACCAGGAAATGGTTTCAGTCGCTTCCAATAAGTCTTCATCCAGATCCCCCTGCTTTTCAAAATAATCCAGTGCGGGAAAGTAACTCAGTCGATGTTTTTTTACGGCCTTAAGCACCTGCTCGGTTAAGGCTTCACCCACCACCTGAGCAGATGATGGCAGGTGCCTTTGCAGAAATTCATGGGGCGCCTTTACCTGTAATGTAATATGAATTTTTGTGACGTGTAGGGATGGCATAGTCAGTTATTATCGGTTTAAAAGTAGCAACATATAGTAAGCGTTAGCTAACGGCATTTATGACGCTCTTAAAATTTTCGTTTGCGCTTTAATCGGGTCCGTTAAATGCTTAATGCGCTTACGCATCACCGAGCCCACCGCATCAGTTTGACCAAACACCGGAAATGTTAACTCTTCACAATACCCCGACAGTACCATCATGGCATTTAAATAAGGCTCGGCTTGTGGTAGCAGCGATTTTAATTCTGCTAATTGTGTATCACATTGTGCACATTTTGTTTGAGCCTCAGCTTTTATTAAATCAATATCCCGACGATTATCAAAGCCCGGACAGATATCTTTAAAATAGTCTTCGATGGTCATAAATAATGCAACCACTACGTTTTGATCACTGGGGCGCTTTAATGCGGCATCAATAGCGTTTAAATAATTCTGACCCGCCGCTGACATAACTCGCAACAGCAATTTCGCCGGTTTGTTTCCGTTGTCAATTAACGGTGTTAATTTTTCCCTGAAGTTTTCATAGTTTTTATTGGCCTGTGCATCGCCGGGTAAACTATCCGGCATCGCCTGCAAAAACCCCACAAAATAGGCGCCTTTCATTTTAGCTTTGGCCCACAAACTTTGCTTTTGTTCTTCACTGACCAGACCAAACTGTAAAGAGGCTTTTACACTGTCAATCATGGCCAGTGCATCTTCTTCAAAGGGTAAATGTTCAATTAAAAATTCAGATAATATTGCCCCCATATCACCTTTAACCACCGCTTCCTTTTCCAGCATTCGCCGTGCATTATCCGAGGTAGGGCTGCACCACCAGGCGCGCCGGGCTAACTCGTTGGTTAGGCCCGGCGCATGTACTACCGCCACAACGGCTTCTTCTTCACCCAATACTAACAACTGATTTAAACTGTCATCTTTGGCCTGCCCCATGCGAGTCCAGCGTTTTAAATACACCGGATAACCTCCAGGAGAGCCGAGGGAATGGGAAGATAGCAGCGACTTTACATTACGAATATATTGATCATCGCGACAGTTAGCATTAAGCGGAACCTTGGCTTCACCGCGCTCGGTAAGCGCATACACCGTCATACGCGACTCATCGACGCGCACGGCCTGTAAACCCTGGGTGAGCAATACATTTAAACGAAGACTGTCTTCGGGGGAGAGATCCATTTTTAAAAACCACTTTTATTTCTGTTACAGGGGGTGTTACTCGGGTTGTTACCGGTGTGGCGTAACTGGGGTTTTGGCCCAGGCACACGCGCTTTTATTTTCTGCCCTGATGCAGGGACACAATGGAGGTTATGTTTGTATGTGATTCTTTACATCATCCCCTGCCAGAACACACATCCACAGGTTTTATCATAATAACATTGATACAGCCGCTAAGGGACACTATCTATGCAAGACACAACCTGCAAATTAAATCATAAACCATTGATTATATTATATTAAAGCAACAAAAAAACCAATAAAAAATACGTGTGATCGTTAAGTAATCCCCCATACAGACAAAGCTATTTTGCAATACCTCATATACTTTTGATTAAATGCCCTGTTCCACCAATGCCTTTCTTTTGCAGGCAAAAATCAAATATAAAGCCGTGGAGAATATTTTAAACGGGTGTTTTTTTAAAGCGCTTCACAGGAATGAAATTTCAAACTTGATACTCTAAAAAGACTGAACTATATCTCACTCAAGCTGATGTTATGAACAGATCTATGAGAAAACATAACCACAACCCTGTTGCTGCTGTGCTTATCATGAGCTTACTTTTCAGTACGTCTAACATATGTCAGGCACAGGCCGCTTCACACTATTTATCGGTTATCAGTTCATCCAATCAGAAAAGCAATCAGGCGAGATCTTTTGTTATTGTTAAAGAAGGCGAGCTTTTAAAAGAAGGTATAAAACGTGCACCTGAACAACAGCATATAGGATTACAAACTCCGTTTGTTATTAAATACACAAAAACACTTAAAAATGACATACAACTGCAATGGGTTATTAAATCTATAAATAAAAAAAATGGCACCATTAAACTATTATCAAAGTTTAAAGGTAAAGCCCGTATTGTCGGATCAAATTATATCTGGAAGTCAGACATCCTCGATAAGTCTGTACTCGACAGGCAACACCTGGTATTTCGACCTAAACCATTTAAACACTTACCGGTTAAATATAAAAAAGGCAGAAACAAAAAAGGTAAAAGAGCTCGATACGGTGGCGGTACACGAAAAATCAATCGTTACAAATATAACCCACAATATACCTATGACATAACTTTACATGTATTTAAAAATCATAAACGTATTTTCACTCATCGAACAAATTTACAAATGGATGCGAAGGACATGATTCGTCAGGAATACATCAATCACTACAATATTAAACACCACAAACATAAAGACAGGGGCAACATTGCAATACCATTACGCAGTGAAATAAGCGACATTCCCGAAGTACCCAAAAGCATGGAAGGTAACCCGTTAACGGAAAGTAAATATAATTTAATTATTAACGATGGTATGGACACACTGGCAAAGAGCATCAATAAGCACTATTTGAAATATATAAAAAAAACAAACTCAAGAGGTGGCATCGTTGATTTAAACAAAAAGATGCGCAAAGTACCTGACAATAAATTATGGATAAGCAGTGGTTGGCGCAATCCCGAACGTAATGAATGGTATAGCAACAAGATAAACGGAAATCACCAACGTGGAAGCGCAATTGATATCATTATAATGGCACCTTCATCATCTACTGAGTCGGCACTGGGATACTGGGCCCTATGGAAAACACTCACAATAAACAGAAAAAAAATACAAGGCTCGTGGCAATTAGAAAGTAATGGCATCCCGTTTACTCGAAAAGCCTACTGGCAAGATATAGAACCTGAAAATGGAATTCCGGATGCATTTGATAAGGCTGACCATCTTCATGCTAATGTTAAATACAATTAATTCCGCTACTGGAAACCTCACTCAAAGCCCTGTTTGCCCTATTCTTGATTTTTATCAAGTTCACTATAAATCATCGGTCGCACGATTATACACAGGGTAGTAAGATAACAATAAATGAGACTAAAAGGGGCGCTGCCATGCCTACAACAAATGATTCTAATGTAATTAAATTCTTATTTATTATTGCTTTTTTGTATACCTCAATGCCGGCAACAACACTTGCTAATGATGACATCGCCAAGGTTGTTTACCATGCCGATTTCGCAGATCAAAAACGATTTAGCGCCATGCTGCAAAACATCTTCAACATGACCACAACCTACGAAAATGATTTGATGGAATATGATATACGCATTGTCTTCCTGTCTAAAGGCATACGCTTTATCACCACAGATAACTTAAAAGGCACACCGTTTGAAGCGGATAAGGAATTCATAAAGCAACGCGGAGATTTTATAAAAAGACTGTCATCACTTCAGTCTACACGTGGCATTAAATTAGAACTTTGTACGATAACACAGGAAATAACTGGTGTTGATAAATCTAAACTCATACCAGGCGTAACCATGGTCCGCTCAGGCGTGGTGCAAATCGCAAAGCTTCAGAGTCAGGGTTATGCTTACTTGAAGGTTGAATAAAATTAAGGCGTCCACTGTGAAAAGGCGAGTGTTTATTTGACTCCAAAATAAATAACAGCTTTTGCATTATTGTTACTCATTGTTTTAGCTTGAATAACCTCAAACTTCAGTTCAGTGAATGCACTAACCAGACTTCGAAGTTCGTCTGGTCGCTGGTGATGCATGGTGATACCGTTTTTTGATACAAAAGTTTTACTAGTTTCGTTAGAGAACTCGACCATATGCAAAACTCCACCAGGCATAAGCAACCTTTCAATTTCGGTTAAAACCGCTTTTATTTCATGGTGTTCTGGTATGCACGTCAGAACTGCACAAAGTACGATTGCTCCGAAGCTACCATCCGGGTATTGCGCAGAGGCGCCCTGAGTTAGTGACAGCGTTAAATGAGGATATAATAAATGACCTCTTCTGATCATTTCTGGGGATGAGTCAATGCCACGTATGTTGCTATAACCCATCGAATTCAGTATTTCGCATGTTCTCCCGTAGCCGCATCCATAATCTAGAATTGAAGTGCCTTTAGAAACAAGACGCATAAATTCACACGTGTCAATCTCAAGATTGAAATCAACATCCATTGCCACTAAGTCCCATGCTTCTATTTGCATATATTGTTTTGTACTTTACGAGGCTGCAGAAAAAACCAGCCTAAAAATTGATTAAAGATAAATAAGTAATTGGGGGCGGCCATTCTTTGTGCTCCTGTTCTTACACTTCTATTCTGACATTCTTAAAGCCCCTCCTCAATAGCATTGTTTAATAATAGAGTTATCTTGAACTTTCACTACATTATTTGTACTCCCGTTTTACTAAGGGGGAAGTTACTTGCTTTGTTCCACTTTTTCTAAAGGCTGCTTAGTTTCCTTCGCGTATTTTGAAAGACTGGAGCTTTTTGGCTTTACTCCCCTCTTAGAAAAAGAGGGGCTGGGGGAGATTTAAATATTTAAAATTAATCCCCCTCTATAGCATTGTTTAATAATAGAGTCATCTTGAACTTTCGCTACATTATTTGTACTCCCGTTTTTCTAAGGGGGAAGCTAAATAAAATAGATCTGGTCTGTCCCCATTTATTAAAGCAAATCCCCCTCTATCCCCCTTTTACTAAGGGGGAAGCTAATTGTTTTACTTTTACTAAGGGGGAAGTTACTTGCTTTGTTCCACTTTTTCTAAAGGCTGCTTAGTTTCCTTCGTGCATTTTGAATGATCGCAGATTTTGGCTTTACTCCCCTCTTAGAAAAAGAGGGGCTGGGGGAGATTTAAATGAGGGGAGATTTAAATATTTAAAATATAAATCCCCCTTTTACTAAGGGGGAAGTAACTTAGTTCAACTGCACCCGTTGCCCCCAGGGCACTGGTGTTTTTCCTTTTACTAACCACACTACCGGAAAGGCGGGTTCTTTTTCTGGGAACTCCCCTTGTGCGTCGGTGAAGTACACGATTAAACTCGGTGCTTCATCCTGCGCTTCGGCCCATTCCATTACCGGTTTAAAACTGGTGCCACCGCCGCCTTTAAATTTTTTCGGCATAGTGAATTCATCCCAGGGTTCAAATAACCAGGGGCCATCGAGTTTTGAGTCGCATACCAGTAAGGTAATGCGCGCGCGCATCTGGGCTTTTATTGAATCGACTTCCGACATGAATTCATTAATTTCATTATTTGAAATCGAACCACTGATGTCCAGGGCCACTACAATATTTAATTGTGCACTGCGCAAACTTGGGTACACCGCCGGGTCTCCCCTGCGTGATGATGGACGCATGTAGGTATAATCATCGCGTGCTACCATTGTCATGTAACGGGACAATAACATGCGCCAGGGTAAACGCGGTTGTAATAAATGATCCACCATGCGCGCCATGGAGCCACCCATTTTTCCTGCCTGTATGGCCTGTTGCGCGGCACTGGCCATGCGTTGTTGCCACTGCAAACTTAAGGATTCAATTTCCTGCGGGGTTAACGGGTCAGGTTCGCCTTCACCTTCTTCTGGTGGGCCTTCTTGTTTTTTACCCTGCCCATCACCTTTGTCAGAATTATCTTCACGGGCTCCACCGTCTTCTTCGCCCTGCCCCTTCGAATCACTTTTTTGTTTTTGATCACGGCCTTCTTTTTGATCGTGTTGATCCGGGCTGCCACCGGAGTCGTCATCTTTTTCGTTATCGGAATCCGGATTTAAATTCTGTTCTAATTCACGTTCCTGATCGTTATCGTTATCTTCCAGCAACGGATAAATTTCTTCCGCGGTCATGCCATCGTATTCGCGCAGATAATTTGCATCCACCGGCGGTTTCATTCCGTCATTAATCAGCATGGGGTTAATCGCAAAATCGCAGGCCATGTCCCAGCGATGTTGCACACGATTTTGACGGCGTGCAAAATGTGACAGCGCACAATGTAATGCTTCGTGGGCTAATACAAATTGCGTTTGATCCGGAGTTAACGCATCGATGTAATGTTCATTGTAATAAAATTTTTTACCGTTGCTGAATGTCGCATCGCACCAGTCGTCTTTTGCGCGCACCATAGGTAAACGCAAAACCAGTGCACCGAGGAAAGGTTTTTCCAGGATGAGCTTGGTTCTGGCGGTGGCGAGTTTTTTTTCTAGATCTAAAGGCATATTATTTTTTCACCACACAGGGCAGAGGTTTTTTACTGTCGATTCTGCTTAGGCAGGAATGACAATAAATCTTTCTCTGTGTCCTCAGTGGTTATATACTTTTTCATTGCTGTCCTGTTAACTTGTGTTGAAATTCAGTAATAGCTTGAACTATCAAGTTATTGCTACGTAATGTTTCAGAAGATACATGAAAACTCAATGTAACAAAATCGTCATCTGCGAATGCTTATGTCAGAGATCTAGCGACCTTAAACGCTGTAAAGACACTGGATTCCCGACACAAGCATTCGGGAATGACGACATAATTTAAGTTAACGGGACAGTACTGTTATTATTTAATAAATCATAAGCTCAGCAATATCATTCGCCCAGTCGGCAAACTCGGGTACGCCAAAAATGTCTTCACCAATCGCACGGTGCAAATCTGACACCATCATCACACCCATTTCTTTCTGGCGGAAACTTTTTGCGTATTTCAAAATATTGCCCAGCACCTGTTGCGAGTCGCTCTCGCCTTTTACCCGAATCGCACGGCCCACTAATGCGGCGGCCACAGCATATTGCAAATCTATTTCTTTGGGTGAGCTGACTTTTTCTCCCGCGACAATGGCATCTAAATCCGGCATCTGATCGAGGCTATCGATAAATGCATTTAGCTCAACACCGGCCGCGGGGCCTACACAGGCCTGTAGTGTGCCCAGTAATAAATCCGGGTGGTCTTCAAACTTATGCAATGCGTTATGCGCAAATTCCCATGACCGCGGCGATGGAAATGCCACCGGATTATGGGCCGGGTCGAAATCAAATAATAAGTCCGGACGGAAACGTAAAAAGCCGATGACTCTTTCATTGATATTATGTTCCCATGCCCAGGCAACCCAGTCATCCAGATTCACATCCACTTCGTAGTGGGAAAAACGATTCGCTAAAGGGGCCGGCATTGTATAAGTAACACCCCGGTCGCCCTGTCGGTTACCCGCCGCAAAAATGGCCCAGCCTTCAGGTACTTCATAGTTACCGAGTTTACGATCGAGGATTAACTGATAGGCAGCGGCGGACACACTGGGTGGCGCAGAGGTGATTTCATCCAGAAACAGAATGCCCTGCTCACCATGGCGCTGTGCATTGGGTAGCATTGAGGGCACCGCCCACTCCACTGTCTCATCGTTTTTAAACGGGATACCCCGCAGGTCGCTGGGTTCCATTTGCGACAGACGAATATCAATGACCGGAATATTATTTTTCTCGGCAACCTGACTCACCATTTGTGACTTACCCACACCCGGTGGGCCCCACAACATCACCGGGGTGTGGTGACCGGTGGCGGTACTGATGAATTCTCTATTTAAAACGGATAATAATTTTGCTGGGCGCATGGCCGGTAACTCGTAAAGATAAAATAGTGGCGGGATTTTAACAGCTTTTGGGGGAATTTTAACCCACAGGATCAGGGGCTTATACACTATATTGCTCTAACTCATCGCCTTTAGAACAGGATTATTAAACCTGGGTTATGAAGATAAGCCAATAAAATGCTAGACTTTGAAGACCTAACCAAAAGATTTATGAAGGTATTCACATGCATTATCAGGACGTAATTGAAATCACACCCGGCAAAAGAAGTGGTAAACCCTGTATCAAGAATACCAGAATAACAGTCTACGATGTGCTTGGCTGGTTGGCTAATGGGATGAGGACAAAACCATCTGGTGCATTGAAATTTATTAAATTCTTTTAATATCAAAATCACAGTTGAAATTAGGGGGTTGATACCCCAAAACAACTCATGGCAGTGTAACCGGCAGCGATGCTGATGAATTCTCTATTGAAAACGGACAGCAATTTTGCTGAGCTCATAGCTAATTTATCATAGCTAATTTAGAAGAATGGTTCTAATTTGATACGGTGTTAACTTTGAAAACGGCTATTTTGATTGCCTTAGGGTGACGTCAGATCAGGACGAAAAATGTAAATTAACATTTTAACGCGGATATGGCGTCACACTGAGGCACTATGCATCGTCGAGGCACTATGCATCGTCACGGCTAGAAACCAGCTTTTTTATACCATTCCTGGGCAATTTCCTGATTCTGCTCTACACCCTTGCCTTCTTCATACATCATTGCAATGGTGGTCATCGAACCAATCATGTCCTGTTCGGCAGCTTTTTTAAACCAGATCATGGCTTCAGCAAAATCCTGTGGTGTACACTCACCTTCCATATACATAAAGCCCAGCCCGTGCTGTGCAATCGCATCGCCCTGCTCTGCTGCTAACTTCATGTATTTAAAGGCATTATCCTCATTAGCGACAACCCCCAGACCATTTTGATACATAATGGCCACTTTATGCTGGGCATTGGCATCACCTTCATCCGCGTATTGCAGTAGCAGACGCATTGCCTGGGTGAAATCTCGGGACTCAAATGCGGCGTAACCACTGGCCAGGCCAGGATCAATATTAGGTGCATCGGACATGGTTAAACCTCTTAAACGAAAAATTGGGGATTAAAATTGACTTCAGCCGGCTATTTTAACAGCATTTTTACCAATACAAAAACAGATAGGCTGTGTGGAATAACGAGAGTGGCGGATTTTAAATAATGTAAACCGGTGACTGGCGGGAAAATTAAGTCGATTTTTAGGTGATTCACCTTGATTTTTAAACGTTTAGTCTTACAATCCCCTTCCTGATAGAGATTCCTGCAGGAAAAAGGGCTCGACCCTCCCTATAGGGATATATAGACGACTTATATGTCTGCTATAATATCGCGCATTACGAAATTGGCTGATTACAGTCATTTCACGTTTTACCAATTTTAATGTCGCTGGTGCTACTACCAACGACGTGACCCAACAAGGTCATTACCAGGAGTTAGCTATGAACCAAGAATATTACGATACAGTTGTTAAACTGGAAAAAGATGGTATTGATCCAGAGTACATCCAGGGCTGGCAAGGCGGTTACGTATGTAACCCTGAGCGTGAAGAGCAGCGTACTAACGAAGCTTACGAAGCTGGCTTCGAAGATGGTAGCGAGCACAACACGGATAACGCTTCTAAATTTAAAGCTTAATCTTTAGCTTTATTTTGAAGTAAAAAAGGCCGGGCCCTATTGTTAGGTAGCCCGGCCTTTTTTTATGCCTGTAAAAAACATTCCATACTGATAGATAAACTCACTACATACTCACTAAACATAACTGCCATTTTTTCTTACTTCCAGTCATCAAACTGAAATAGTTTATCGTTCAAAATCAATTTTCAATAATTAGGGCTAAATCACATTGTGGCAAAAAAGAATAGTGATAATAGGTCAAAGTGAAAAACGTCTTACAATCACTAGGAGACTATCGGGTGAAATCACATCTAGCTATTCCGTACATTGCCTTTACAGGGCTATTCATTCTTTCTGCCTGTGCAACTGCCCCACAAAAATCCCGTCAGGATATTTTGAGTCAGAACGCATCGATTGCAGATCTCGATTCACGTTTAACCAGCAGCCAGAAACTTGGTGCTGAAATGTTAGCGCCCAAGGGTTATGACAAGGTCAGCAATTACCTGGAACGGGCGATTGAAGCAGCCCAGGATGGTGACACAAAAGAAGCTGAAAACTATGCCAATAAAGGCATAAAGGCGCTGCCAACCGTTAATAAAAATACCGCAACCAGTCAGGATCTTTTCGTTGATGTTTTATCGAATCGCCACCGCGCCATTAAAGCCAGTGCCGCAGAATTATTTAGAGATGAATTCAATAAACTCGAAACGAATTTACGCAATGCAACTGCACTGGTTGAAGACAATGAACTGGAAAGTGCCAAAAAGCGTCGCCCTGGCTTGATTCAACAATACAGCAAACTGGAATTAAAAAGCATTAAAAAAGGCGCCGTTCAAGTTGCTAAAGCTAGCATAGCCGCCGCTCGCGAAAAAGAAGCGGATGATTACGCTGAAAAAACATTCAAACTTGCCGAGGAAGAACTCACCCTGGCATTATCGATACTTGAAGCGAATCGCAATCAATCTGAGGTCGCCAATGCGCACACCACTCGGGCGATTGAACTTGCGCACCAGAGTATTCAAATGACCGAGCTCATAAAAGATTTTGACCGTCGTGATTACACCGAAGAAGATAAAATTTTATGGTATCAAAAACAACTGACCAACATTCATGAGCCATTGAAAAAAAGGCTGGTATTTGATAAGGAAAACCGCGTAACGGTTCAATCCATCACCAACGATATTGCTGCACTGGTACAGTCTGAAGCGGATTTACGTAAAGATTTATACGAGACTGAAAGCAAGGTTGAAAACCTCATTTCCGCGAATAAATCTGAACTGGGGACATTAAAGAAAAAATACGAAAAAGAATTAAAGCAGCAAACTAATGAACGTGAAGCACTGATTAAACATGAACGTGAAACCCGTCAGCGATTTGAATATGTGCAGTCTTTATTCACTGACGATGAAGCCGATGTTTACCGCAAGCGTCAGAATATTCTGGTTCTGGCCCATGGGTTTTATTTTGAACCGGGTAAGAGTGAAATTAAATCGGTAAACTTTGGTTTGCTCAATAAAATTGATCAGGCGCATAGAAAATTCCCTAACTCTAAACTGGTCATCTCGGGGCACACCGATGCAACGGGTAATGCAAAAATAAACAAACGCCTTTCGGAAAGGCGCGCTAAAAATGTCGCGAGATTTCTACAACAGACGAAAGGTATTAATTCTGCCAGTATAACGGTTAGGGGTTATGGTGCAGAACGCCCGGTTGCAAGCAATACAACCAAGGAAGGCCGCTCACGCAACCGACGCATAGAGGTACTTATAGATAATACGGCTTCAATGTAAAAGCGGTGACCAGGTAAATCAGGATAACTACACGCACCAAAGAAGTATTAAAAAGGCCGGAAATTCCCGGCCTTTTTTTATATCAACTTAAGTGTAGTAATGTCATTACCAAGGAAAACTGCTTTTTGCTTTAAAACCTAACCAAGCTTCGCTGTACTATGCCCGTCCACCATTTCATATTTGGATTTTTTCAAATTTTCCATCATCTCCGGCACTTCTATCTCAATAATCTGATCCGTAATCCACTTGTTATCACGGGCACCCATTTCCTGGCTAATAAAATCGCCAAAGTCACGCTTATATTGAAAGCCGGGCATATCTTTTTCTCCATCCCATGAACATTCCGCATAGGCATTCAGGCGCTGATTTAAGATATCAATAAAATCCGTTTTATAATCCGTGTTTCTGCCCAGCAAATCTTCACAGTTTTCCTGGAAAGTTTTCGATAATTTAATCGCATATTTAGCCACAAACTCCTGTCGTTCCTCGGCGCTCATCTGCTCCGCCACTAAACGGTCGGTGACTGAAACCAGAAAAGCCAGGGCTTCGCGAATCACGTCCAGACGTTGTTTGTGGGTATCGGTTTGAAAGTTTTCATTTTCTAAATTCAGCACCAGTGCCGTGGCAATACGCCATGAAATAAATGCCATGGTATTGGCTTTTTCGTCTACTGACACGGTGCGCTCTTTATCGTGCCATTTGGTTCTCATTCTCATGGGTTTGTCTCATCAGGATATTCAGTGTTAAATAGTATACTATTTATGTACAGGGATGTCGGTATGTTAATGATTGCTGAATGCAAATCATTAACTGTAAAAGGTCTTATTCTATCACTAACGGGTATATATGAAATTAAAAACCGCACTGACTCAACAGGTACAGCAAAATTGCCACATTTCTGATGCGCAATATGCGGGTAACTATACCCTGTGTATTTACCTACTAAAAATGCGTGAATTTTATCGCTGGGAGACTCAACTCCCCTTCAGTAAAAAACTGGATAATAATGACATTGGAGGCTGGCTCACTAAACGCGAAGGCTTATGGGATGAAATTGATGAAGCCCCCCTTGATCAACTGCACTTGAATGATCAGGCTTTTGACTGCTTTGAGAGCGATGCAATCAATAAACAACTGGCACAGGAAAAATTAGTATACAGCGGCGGGTACGGGCTGTACGGTAAACCGGTTTTCTTTTTAGGCGAGCTTCTACATAAAGAAACCCTCGACGATTACACCCTGTATATTTCTGGTAAAGAACTGGCCCGGGATTTGGCGGCACCACCGGGCATGCTACAGAATAAAACCGTTTATATTCGACGCGAATCTTTACGCCGTTTTATCTGGGAAAAATTTGAAGAATCGTTGTGGCATAAACAACAAAATCCACTGTCCCGCGCACTGCAGTGTTATGACTTTAAAAGTCAGCCTGAAGCTGCCCTGGAAAAAATGACCGACAATGAAGTCGATACGGTTTTACATCACGAGATTGGCGAAATACAGGCGGGTAAAATACTGGGAGAAAGCTGGGATAAGATGATCACAGACCTGCCTCATTCTCAGGCAGAAATTATGGCCCGCTCAGTACGTGATAACATTGCTGATATGCTATCAACACTGCCTAAGCTACTGGATAATAATGAAACGGCACAAATTCATTTTTATTTTGCTAATTTAAGTAGCATGCGTAAAATGATTTTTCCGAGTTTGCCATCAGCCTATAAATGCTGGCTTGAAGATAAAGATACGACTCAGTTAAAATCATTAATCGATATCGCCGCTAAACACTGGATTAATATGGCTGAACAGATGCTTGAGATTTATCAACTACACCGTGATCAATCTCAAACTAAAATAGAGACTTTAATTAACAATAATTATTTATAATTATGTAATGCCAATAAACAGTCCCCGCATCAATATATCGTCATTTTTACGAAGTCGGGAATTTAATGGCATTGCACAACTCACAGACACTGGATACCTGCCTTCGCAGGTATGACAAAAAAGAAAAGTAAATTATGTATCACGATTCAACAAAAAGAAAACCCCTGGTTAATTTTAAAGAAATTAAAGAAAACAGCTTTATTTTTATGAATGAAAATGCACTGCCAAAAGACATTTGCAGAGAAATGATACGCCGTTTTGAAAGCGACAAAGACGCACAGTATAAAGGGCGTATTGGCCAGGACTTTAAGGAGAATCACGATATAAAAAAGTCGACTGATCTGGCGATTAGCGCGCATGAAAACTGGCGTGATATTTCGCAGGAACTGATGCGTTCATTAGGCAACTCTTTACGAGAGTTCTCTGAGGCTTACCCCTTTTTTAAAGGCCCGTTTAAAGATGTGGGTTATAACATGCAGCGTACCAGTGAGGGTGAATATTATAACTGGCACATCGACGGGGGCAGCCATGAATTTGCAGACCGTCAGTTAGTGGCGCTCTGGTATTTAAATGATGTTGAAGGCCCGGGTGGGGCAACTGAATTTATGTATCAAAATGTTTCGGTGCAACCCAAAGAAGGGGCTCTGGTTTTGTTTCCAACTTTCTGGACACATGAACATCGAAATTCACAACTGCAAAAAGGCGTGAAATATGTGGCGACCACATGGTTATCTTTTGCATAAGTAAAACATTGAGCTTTATACTTTTTGAAACTGATATCTCCAAAAACAGAAAAAGAATTCCAGCAATATTATAATTTGCGCTGGCGTATATTACGCAAGCCATGGAATCAGCCTGAGGGCAGCGAACGGGACAAAGATGATGAACGCTGTTACCACATCATGGCAATTATAAACAACACGATCACAGGAATAGCTCGCTTAGAATTTACAACAGATAAATGCGCACAACTACGTTATATGGCTGTTGATGACTCATACCAGGGCCAGGGCATAGGGCGCTGCGTCATGACACATATGGAGCAGTATGCAAAAGAGAATAAATCAGGTGAATTATTTTTAAATGCCAGAGAAAATGCCGTGGGTTTTTATGAAAAACTGGGATATAAAATCACTGAAAAAAGTTATGTTTTATTTGATTCTATTCAGCATTATAAAATGATAAAAAAATTATAAGTAAATGCTTTCACGAGCAAACACCACAGCTTAATTATTACACTTCAATATCAATATCACTAATCTCAAAATCTGAACTGATAGTCACTCTTTTTAATGTCGGAAATTTGCTCAGAATATAGGATGACATCAGGTAAAACTGCCTGACATTTTCCTGATGGATTGCACTTTCAACTTTATTCGCAACCAGCTGGCACCGTTGTTCGTCATTAGGCTCATCTATCCAGTAACGGCCTAGCTGTATGCCGTTGTCAAAGTCTTTATCCATATCACTGTGAATATTTTTCAGTTCCTGCATTAACTCGTCTTTCACTTCCAGTGTATAAGATTCTTCATCGATGGTAATATTAAAATTCATTGCTTACTCTGTACGCTTTAATTTGAGCGTTATTATAGCAGAATGAGCTAATATTTTACCGTACACACTGTGAGTTATTATGTTGCTAGCCATTGATAATGTTCTTAATCCCGAACAACTAAAAAATGTTCGTACTCTGTTAGAGAGTGCCGATTATGTTGACGGACGATTAAGTGCTGGAAAAACTGCGCGCAAAGTTAAAAAAAATCACGAATTGGCTGCAGATTCTAAATTACATAATCAGTTAAATAATATTGTGATGAATTCGCTGTATAACCACCCACTTTATCAGGCGGCGGTTTTACCCCATCGGCTAGCAACCCCTTTTTACGCACGCTATGAACCCGGTGAAACCTATGGTCAGCATGTGGATGACCCCATCATGGGGCCAATGCAGGGGCGTTATCGCACAGATGTTTCCACCACTGTTTTTATAAACGAACCGGATGATTATGAGGGTGGTGAGATTGTTATTCAGGCACAAACCGGTGAGCAGCACTTTAAACTCGCCGCAGGCTCAGCAATTACCTACCCTTCCGGTTCTTTGCACCATGTTGCCGAAGTCACCAAGGGCACGCGACTGGTGGCGGTGACCTGGGCACAGAGTTTAGTGCGTGATGCTGAAAAACGTGAACTGTTATTTAACTTACATAAAACGCGGGAAGCGCTACAGGAGAAGTATCCGGATGATAAAGAAGTGGTGAAGATAGATCATACGTATATTAATCTGATGCGTATGTGGGCTGAGATTTAAGTTTTTGGCTAAGACGAATCTCCCTCGGGGACATTGCTGCTTTTTGCTGTGTCCCCTTAAGCGTTGCCCACAAAAAAGGCCGGAACAAGTCCGGCCTTTTTCTTCATCGTCAGAATCAAATCTTAACGATGAGAACCTTTATCTTCATGGGCTGCATCACACAGTTCCATTGCTTTGTCCATAAAGGTTTCACGGTAACCGTCAAGGGTTGAACCTGCTTCTGGTGTGAAGTAGCTCTTAGCGTTGTAACCGTTCTTATGCTCGTCTTCGATGAATTTCTTCTGCATGTCGATCAGTTCTTTGATCAGTGCATTTCTATCAGCCATGGTATTACCCTCATGAATTCTTTTGTTTGCGACTATTCGCATCGTGTGGCGAATTATAGACGCTTTTTCAGTAAAATGCCTCTACCCCATTAGGAATAGAAGCGAATATTAATTGTACTCGTCGTTCAGGTTGCGTTTACTCGGCCTTCCGCCTAGGCAAAGAGCCGAGAAAACGTAAGCTGAGCGACTAGTAGCCACCCTTACGAGTTGACATTGGGCATCCACCAATCTTCAAACCCTGCTTTGAGGGCATACCTGGAAACATTTCATACATTTCCTTAGAAGTCACTTTACGACCCCAGATTTTGCCCATCGCTTTCATAATGCCACGCTCATTGGGCTCATCACCACCTATCGTCTCTTCACGAACGTATTTAACCACATCCCAGTGTTCCTGAGTTGGCTCGATCTCTTCTTCAGCGAAAAGCTCAGCTGCGATTTCTTCATTCCAGTCGTTTGCATCAACCAGATAACCTTTGTCAGTTCTTTCAACAGAATCAAGTGCTGCCATGATATTGCCTCAATATTAGTAAATTCGTATGTGTAAAAAAATATGGGAACGTACTGTATGCCAAAAAGCTAATAATGTCGATTACCCCATTAGATATATAGAACGATTTACTCGCCTGATTGACATACTCGGGGAAAGACCGCCGTATTTTGGCGCTCTGTCCCCTGTGGTAAGGCCACCAAAAGTTTACGGAGTCGGATCGCGATACTATCAGCGCTTGATGGTATCAATAAGGGGACGGTCAACACCCGCTGTGGATATTCCCATCAAATCTCCCCCAACCCCTCTTTTTCTAAGAGGGGAGCCTTCAGTTCCATCAAATCTCCCCCAGCCCTCTTTTTCTAAGAGGGGAGCCTTCGGTTCCATCAAATCTCCCCCAGCCCTCTTTTTCTAAGAGGGGAGCCTTCGGTTCCATCAAATCTCCCCCAGCCCTCTTTTTCTATGAGGGGAGCCTTCAGGTTCCATCACGTCTCCCCTAGCCCCTATTTAAATGCTAAAGGGAGTTTTCAAGTCCCATCAAAATGCTGCATTTCGGACATATCACCCACGGCTTTAATACCTTTGTGCGCCATAAACAGTCCAAAGCCGGCTTTTCTACCTTCACCAATGCCGTTTTGCTGTAATGTCACCGCATCTTCCGGGTCTAAATCCGCCACCATTATGCTCATGGTTTTGGTTGGCCCCTTCGCCAGATTAAAAGTATGCCCCATACCACAAAGGGCTTTGGTGAGATTTATCCCCATCCCTTTCATATCACGGGCAACCCGCGTTACAAATTCTTCTTCCGTTTCATTGTCTCCTACAATTACGTAGCGACAAAACAGGGTGCCCAGCGCGGTTAACGGCTTGATCTGGTACTCACCAAAGGTCACTTCGTTTCCCGCCAGATTAATGGTTTTACCAATTAATTCGTCCATATCCGGATATCGGGTTTTGGGCATGCGAATCCTCATTCTTGAACGTTTAGACAAATAAATACAGGCCCCATTGCAATCATCTTCCGGGCGATTCCAGCCATTTCCGGTGGAGGCGCCGTGAATCATATGTATACCCGCCTGGGGCTCCTCATTAATCCACGGGAGAATTTTTTGCAATTCTTCACTCAGCTGCTGGGCATGATCCAGGGGCACCTGTTTACTGGTGAGTTTAAACGACAGATCCGCCACCGTATCCGGCACTATAAACGGTTCAGCTTTTTTATCTTCTTGCCATAACATGGTTCAATCTCTTTAAATTTATCGATTAGGAAAGGTAAAGGCCATTTCCACCTGGTTTTGCCAGTCTTTGGGCGCATCCTTAAATGGCGGCTTTATATCCACATCCAGGTGAATCTCTCCATCACGGGCTTTTTGCCTGACCACTTCCAGCAGACCTTTAAAATCTTCCAGCTCATGCTCCTGGGTCAGGATGTCACTTAGGTAAATCATTCATTATTTCTCACTAATTATTGAGATAGCGGGCACGCTAGACGTCCCCCCTCTATCGCTGTTGCACCCGGTCATAATATCTCGCCCGATACAGTAAGCGCTTTTCATTGTCCGCTTCAGCATCGGTAAAGGCCGTACGATTATGCAAAACATTATTTGCAATTATACCTTCACCCGCCTGCATTCTATAAGTAATAACATAAGGGTTATTCTCATTTAACAGGCTTTTCATATATTCTACGGCTTCCTGGGCGGGCGCTTTCCACTCTATATTACGGGTACGTGCGGAGAAACGCATATGCAATGCCTGACTTAATGGGTCTATTGAAAAGACCGGGCCACTTTGGGCGCCACGTATTTCTTTACCATTTTCGATATTGGGGGGAATCGTCAGTGCATCTGCCTGCATAAGGGCTCGAATATACTGCGGGTTTTCATCTCGCAGCTGGATATAGGCCATTTCATGATCCAGCATTAAATTTTCACCACCGGATTTTGCCGGTCTTACGCAATGCAGTACCATCGCACGAATCGTTTGCTCTGCTTTATTATAGTAACCATCCGTATGCCAGGTGAGTTGCCGGCTGGTATACGGGATATAACCCGTGTGCCGCCCCTCGATTTTAACCTGAATTGAGCTGATATTATCTTCATCCGAGCACAGGTTGCCGTCTAAATGCGTTAACCCTAATAACAGGCCGGTTTCACGAACAAAATGTTTCGAGCCGTGGTGGGGCGCGTTGACTCTATATATAGCGTAGTTAAATTTCGCTATGGCGCTTAAAATTTCTAGCCGCTCCCCACCATCTGGAATACTGCCTTTAATATCTATCAGCTTCATATGCGCGTTATTTTCATACGCCCGCATCTTTTGGTCACGCCATTGCTGATAGCCGGATTCGTCTTCAAGGTTAAGCGGGTTAAACGTCACGAATATACTTCTCTTAATAATCTGTGGTTATTGTCAATGGCTTAGCTTATCCATGCCAGACAATTTACCCCTTATATTGTGACTTTTTAATCTAGCTCAACTGGCTATATGCAAAAAACCTATATTTTAACAGGGCTGTGTCTTGGGCGGGGACTGCGGGCCACATAGACTCCCCCGCTCGAATATAGCTAGAAAAAATATTTATACAGGGATTAACGAAATAATGAATACTGTGCTATATTATGGCACCAATTTTTAAAGCGTGGCGTGGGGCTTGTGGTTATAAGCTGCGAAAGCATCTATCCCATAAGGGATAGATAGAATGATCTACACCCTCCCAAGGGATAGATGTTCTAGTTGCTCAACACGCCCTAGACTACACGCACTAAATTTTGGCTTGTTTTACGGCTTCTAAATGTTGACAGGAAACACCCTGCTAATCACTTGAATCCTAAGGCAAAACAAAAAGAATTTTTAATCGTATGACAGGCTCGTTCTGTTCATATATTTAAACTTAAGCTAAGGGTAAGGCAGTAGCCCCCCCCTTTATAATAACTGTCTTCCCTACTACGGAGATCGCCATGGCAGCAAAGAAGATTTATGAAACACCCATGCTTGATGAACTTGAGTCAGGTCCTTGGCCTAGCTTCATCACCGGTATTAAAGCACTGCGTGATAATCACGAAAACCAGTTCATCGCTGATGTAACTAGCTCA
>Ga0316207_10000457_pt1 | contig 67334 bp, 63 predicted proteins | sample 6weekpyrite_MG_FD_204943 | JGI IMG/M metagenome (GOLD analysis project Ga0316207, IMG submission 204943) | Microbial mat bacterial communities from mineral coupon in-situ incubated in ocean water Damariscotta River, Maine, United States -... | ecosystem: Environmental > Aquatic > Marine >... | reverse complement strand
ACATGGCCATTGTTGAGCGTCACCTTGGGCTTGTCCCCAGCAATGAAAGTGAAAGTGCCGCCAAATACATTGCTAACATCAGCAAGCATGTAAAAGAATCAGTTGATCTTGATCAGGTTATTAATATTGCGTCATCAGCACCCGTTTCAAAAACGGTTAATTTTCCTGTAAAGAAGTCAAATGTTAGTTGTCGCATTGCTGTTGCACGTGATGCCGCATTTGGTTTTTACTACGCTAGCGACATTAATGCGATGCGTGATGCCGGCGCCGAGATCGTAGAATTTGACACCATCAACGATACTTCGCTACCTGACAATATCGATGGCTTATTTATTGGTGGTGGCTTCCCTGAAAGCAGCATGCAACAGCTAGAAGATAATGTGTCCATGCGTAATAGTATTCATGATGCTATTGAGGCTGGCCTGCCAACTTACGCTGAGTGTGGCGGCATGATGTACCTGAGTCGTTCGCTAACATGGAATCATCAAAGCAATACCATGGTGGGTATTATTCCAGGCGATACCAATATGCATGAGAAACCACAGGGACGTGGCTATGTTAAAATTACAGAATCAGAACACTTTATCTGGCCTCAGCTTGAAAGTAATACACCGGCACAACCAGAACATCAGGCACATGAATTTCATTATTCTAGCCTTGATGATTTTACACCTGATAATGAGTTCCAACCCGCCTATACAATGAAACGTGGGCACGGTATTAATGGTGAGTTCGATGGTATCATGTATAAAAACATGCTGGCCTGTTATGCTCACCAACGTAATGTAGATAGTAATCCATGGGTAAAACGTTTTATCCAATTTATACTTATTCACAAATCATCAAAAAACCTTGCAGGTATTGAACTATGCTAACAATCACTGACGCAGCACTTGAACAAATTAAAAAATCAATCACCGAAGAAAATGCCGGTCTATCGTTAAGAATCGCTGCTGCAAAAGCCAAAGATGAGTCAATTCAATATGGAATGGGGTTTGATGACAATAAAACCGATGACGATGCGATTATTGAGTTTGATGGTCTGGAAGTCCTTATAGCACCAGGTTCACGTGATCTTCTTATTGGTGCGACCGTTGATTACGTAGCACTGGATGGTGAAAATATGCACTTTATTTTCATTAATCCCAATGACCCTAATCATAAAAGCCCGGAAAATAACTAATCGAATAACATGGCTGCTGACTACTGCCCTTTTGAACGCGCTGTTCAAACCATTCACTTTGAATGCGGCCAATCACAAAAGACATTTATTGGTGAAAAAGAAGGAATTGTCTGCACCAATCCCGATGCGCGGCGCCAATGCGTCGAATTAGTTAGTAAATTAAAACGTAATGCTCGATTTGCGCTTAAATTGGCAAAGGGCAATCCAGTTTTAACTCATGGCCAGGAAATGAAACTAAAGTGTGGTGGTCTACAAGGCCTACAGCACCTGCTTTCGCTACCCGCTTCAGATAATGATATTGCTAAACTTATTGAGTCAGCACTACAGGCATTTAACACAATCAACGACTTACCCTTCCCCAAAATCATGCGTGTTGTCAGTGAATACCGCTTGCGCCGGCAATAAATAGCTTAAAAAACAACTTATTAGCGATGGTTTTTTTTGCTAAAATAACGCCTGTTTTAGTAAAGTAAACTACCATGAGCACAGACGACCTTATTATAAAGCCGAATAAAAGTGAGTCAGCTCAAGACTATACTGTGCCTGATGATGCTAATAAACGAATTTGCAGCACACTATCACGCAACCGCTTACTATTACCGATTGCTGGACTATTTAGCATTCTTTGTTTTCTTTCCATTAGCACTATCGTGTTATACCTGCTGCCTGAAAGTTATCAAATCGTCATCTTGTGGCAAACAATTTTAGTTGTTCTTGGTATTGGTCTGACTGTGCATACGGTTTATCGCATACGCCGACAGCTGCTAACACCATTAGATGGGCTGCGCGAGTGGTCTAAACGAATCCGCTCAGGCGATCTGGATTCTCATATCATAGTACCCGCCCGCGGTGAATTTGCTAGCCTGATTCAGGATATTAATAGCCTAACTGATGAGCTACATAGCCTGACTGATGAAATGGATACTCGTGTTCAGAGTCAAACCGAACATATTGCCGATAAATCACGATCCTTGGAAATACTTTATGACATCGCAACAAGCCTTAGTTCTGCACAAACACTCGATGGATTATTAGAACAATTCCTTGATGCCCTAATGACACTGGTAGATGCACGTGCTGCCAGCGTTCGGTTACTCGATAGCCAAAATATGACACGACTTGTCGCCAGCCGTGGATTTAGTGATGAAATTAAAGAACAGGAAAAACTCGTCAACGTAGATCGTTGCTTGTGCGGCAAGATAACCCTGCATGGTGGTATTGGTATACAAAAAGGCATCGAGGCATGCAATCAATTTCTTACCTGCTCCGTCATTGAAGGTGAATGTAAGGAAATGCTGGTTATCCCTTTGCAATATCAAGATCGTATTCTAGGTGTTTATAATATTTTCCTCGACAGACCCAGTCGGGAGCTTGGTAAAGATATTCGTGACTTGCTCAATTCAATCGGCAAACACCTTGGTCTGGCCATAGAAAAAACACGTCTTGATCAAAATGCCCGCCGCCTTGCGATTATGGAAGAACGCAATATGATCGCAAATGAATTACATGACTCTCTTGCGCAATCATTAGTGAGTATGCGTCTACAAACCAAAATGATGGGTGAAACTTTATACAAAAAAGATATTCGTCATGCACAAAATGAAGTGCGTCGTCTTAATACAGCGATTGATGATGCACATAAGAGCCTTAGAGAATTACTTTCCAATTTCCGTTCAAAAATGGATGAGCGCGGTCTGGTCTATGCAGTCAATGATTTACTCTACACCTTCAAACAGGAAACGGGTATCAATACTTACATCCACTGCAACGACAGCAAAGAACACTCAGGGCTCTCCCCCGCTCAGGAATTTCAGGTTTATCGTATTATTCAAGAGTCATTGGTTAATATAAAAAAACACAGCGATGCCTGCAATGTGCGCGTGCTCATTAACCGGCTTCCCAAAGATGGTTGCAATGTATTGGTAGAAGATGATGGCCAAGGTATTGAAGAATCAGAAACCAGTGCGGAACCAGGCGAGCATATTGGTTTATCAGTAATGAAAGAAAGAGCCGATGCCATTGATGGCGAATTACAAATAGAAAGTGAACCGGGTGAAGGTACGCGTGTTTTATTGCACGTCCCTGCTTCATCACATATTCAATAACCAGATTTATCGGAGTTATATTTTGCGAGTTCTACTCATTGATGATCATGCCCTTGTACGAAAAGGTCTTGAAGAATTACTACAAAGTCGAGGCATTGAGGTTGTCGGTTCTGCAGGCAGTGGCGAACAAGGTATCTCTCTTGCAAAAGAAAAATCACCCGATATTATTTTACTCGATATTAAAATGCCCGGTATGACAGGACTTGAAACCCTTGAAAAACTTAAAGCCGAAGGTGTTACAACGCCCGTACTCATGCTCAGCATGAGCCGTGATGAAGAGGATTTAGCTCGGGCGTTAAGAGAAGGCGCACAAGGTTATTTACTTAAAGATATGGATCCGGATGAATTGATACCCGCTCTCAATGATGCCATGACTGGTAAAAATGTCGTCGCCAAAGAACTTATCGCATCTCTCACCAATATTATTCAAGGAAAACCTGCTCAACCGGAAACGATTGAACCAGCTACACCGTTATCTGAACTAACACCACGTGAACAGGAAATTCTGGCACATATTGCTGAAGGCGAAAGCAATAAAGTCATTGCCAGACATCTTGGTATTTCGGATGGTACGGTTAAATTACATGTTAAAGCCATATTACGAAAACTCGGCGTACATTCACGCGTTGAAGCTGCAGTCATTGCTGTAGAACACGGCATGCGCATATAAATACCCGCAGGGAACTAAATCAAATGAAAACATTCACACAAATAGTTGAAGCGACAGCTAAATCCATTACAGAAATCATGCCCTGGGATCTCGAAGAAAAACTCGAATCAGAAACTCCACCACTACTCATCGATATAAGAGAACCTTATGAATTTGATGCCATGCACATTAAGGGGGCTTTTTTAGTACCACGTGGCATTCTTGAAACAGCTTGTGAATTTAACTACGAGGAAACTATTCCGGAACTGGCAGATGCCAGAGACAAAGAAATTGTGGTCATTTGTCGATCTGGCAACCGAAGTGTACTGGCCGCTGCTGTTATGCAGGAACTTGGTTACAAGAATGTTGCCTCACTTAAAACCGGCTTACGCGGCTGGAACGACTATGAACAACCATTGACGAATAACAGCACAGAAAATGTTGATATTGATGTCGCTGATGCGTTTTTTAGCACCGCTCTCAGACCCGAGCAGGAGAGGTAACATATTGAATAACATGTGTTTTATTCAAGAAACCTCGTTAAAACAATACAAATGGTTTACAGACCAGCTCATACTCGGGAAAATTATGCCGATAACAATCTAACAAACAAATAGTTAAGTGGTCTTGTTACATGAGCAATGAATATCCTTTTACAGATTTACCCACCATCGATGACACTGTTGCCACGCCACTGAGAGATTTACTCGGTGACAGCTTTAGTGAGTTAGTCAGTGATTTCACCAGTGACTTCCCTGTTAAATTCACCGCAATTAAATCTGCAACAAATGATGATGATGTGGAGAGTATCTTTAAAATTGCTCATACACTTAAGTCTAGTAGTGGCAGTTTTGGTTTCACAAAACTCTTCAAACTCCTCGAACATCTGGAGTTACAAGCAAGACGAAATGAGATTGTTGATCTTAATGATCAAATAAATCTACTCGAGCAAGAATTTAATTGTGTTGTTTCAGAGCTCAATAATAAATAGCCCCTATGTTAACCAACGAACAAACAAGAATATTTATCGTTGATGATGACCATGTCACCAGACATCTGGTTAGAAAAATTCTTAGTAATTCAGGCTACCGAATATTCGAAGCATCCGATGGTGCCGAAGCTATCGAATTATTCGATGATATAGAACCACATATTATCCTCATGGATGTGATGATGCCGGATGTTGATGGTTATACAGCATGCCGGGCTATTCGTGAAAAAGCCAACTTCCTTGAACTACCTATAATCATGCTTACCGGCTTAGATGACGTTGAGTCTGTACGTAACTCACTCGATGCAGGCGCAACAGACTTCATTAGTAAACCCATCAACTGGGTGCTATTCGAGCAACGCGTTCAATATGCACTCAATGCGAGAAGCATGCATGAAGAACTTCAAAACCAGAAAAGCCGTCTAAGTCAGGCACAAACGCTCGCAAAATTAGGCTCATGGGAACTCTCCGTTGATGAGAACACCCTCGTCTGTTCCGAACAATTACTAACGCTACTTGGTCTTGAGGCTACTGAAACGTTATCGGATCTGGATTCATTAGTTAATTATTCACACCCCTCTGATAAAGAAACCGTTAGGGCACATATTCTGGATGCTATGATTCAAGGTGTTGGCTACCATCTTGAACATAGAATGATTTCTCGTGATGGAAGGGAAATATACGTACTTCAACATGCCGACCTCATTAAAGATCGAGCAGGTAACGCGCTTAAACTGATAGGAACGGTGCAGGACCTTACTGAATTAAGATCAACACAAGCAATTATTCACCATCAGAACCATTACGATTTGCTCACCGATTTACCCAACCGACGTTTTTTTACCGACGAGGTCATTAAAAGCATTGTTGTTGCAGATACTGACAGTATCGTAGTCGTTTATATGTTGACACTCGATAATTTACGCAACTTATCTGAATCACTTGGTTACAAGGCAACTGAAACCGTACTAGTATCATTTTCCAGCCGGCTTAAAACACTTAAAAATGACTCTGTTATTATCTCAAGATTTAATGATAATACCTTTGCTATCATGTCGAGTGAATTAAATGACTTCAGCCATGTTACACACATGACAGATGCCATTATGGACTTAACCAAGCAAGCCATTTCAATCGATACACATGACATCTATGTAACTGTCAGCATTGGTATCTCCATCTACCCAATCGATAATAATACCGCCGAAGCAACTATATTGGGTGCTGAGAATGCGATGCTCAACGCGTCAAAAGAAGGTGGTGGTCGTTATCTTTTCTATAGTGAAAAATCAAATCAAGAAGCTCAAGAGCGTCTTGAACTAGAAAACGATATGCGTAAAGGTATTAAACGCGGTGAATTTATCCCCTTTTATCAACCGCAAATAGATGCACGTACAGGTACTATTACCGGTTTTGAAGCATTAGCCCGATGGAACCATCCTACCAGAGGAATTATTGCACCTTTCCACTTTATCGATATCGCTGAAAAAACCGGGCTTATTTTAGACTTAAGTCGATCAATCATTGAGCAAGCCTGTCAACAAACTCAGGAATGGACTGAAACGGGATTGGGTAACTTCATGTTAGGCGTTAATTTGTCAATTAAGCAATTTATTGACCACGATATTTGTAATGAAGTAAAAACCGTCTTACAACGAACAGGACTGTCTGCTGAACAACTTGACATTGAAATAACTGAAAGCATGGCTGCCACAAAAACGGCTGATATTGTTAATACGCTTAAAAAATTAAAAAACATCGGTGTCACTATTTCCATGGATGATTTTGGCACCGGCTATTCGTCACTCAACCAATTACAAAGCTTCCCTGTTGATACAATTAAAATAGATCGAAGTTTTATTAATGAAATTGAAGGCCCTAGCAATGGTATTATGGTCAAAACTATTATTGCTATGTCCAAGAGCCTTGGTATGAATGTTATTGCCGAAGGTGTCGAGAACCCTGCTCAATTAGAAATGCTACTTACCCATGGCTGTAACAATATACAAGGTTATTTTTACAGCAAACCGCTTCCTGCTGATGAGTTTAGTGACTTCGTCTCGGAGTTTTATAATAACTCAGAAGAAAATCAGAATATCGTTTAAGATTTATTCCAGTATCCAGATTCGTTATACCAATTTAACTTATCATGTAGTTTTACCACCTCACCAACAATGATCAGTGTTGGTGGTTTGATATCTTCCCTTTCAACAATCTCTGGCATGTTTTCCAGTGTACCAGTAAATAGACGTTGATCTGCGGTCGTTGCTTTTTGTACTAATGCCATTGGCATATCTTTAGACATACCATGTGCAATCAGTTCTTTACAGATCGTTTTAACGCCAACTAGCCCCATGTAGAAAACTAGCGTCTGATTAGGTTGAACTAGCCCCGGCCAGTTAATATCCATCATGCCATTTTTTAAGTGGCCGGTTGCAAACACAACAGATTGAGAATAATCACGATGTGTTAATGGAATACCGGTGTACGAAGAAGCACCTGATGCGGCTGTGATGCCAGGTACAACCTGAAAAGGCACACCCTCTTCCACCAATGTATCGATCTCTTCACCGCCACGACCAAAAATAAACGGGTCACCGCCTTTCAAACGACAAACGCGTTTACCTTCTTTGGCCAGGCGTACTAATAAATGGTTAATGTCTTCTTGTGGCACAGCATGATTAGCGCGCTCTTTACCAACGTAAATACGTTCCGCATCACGGCGTGCAAGATCAATAACCTGTTGAGAAACTAGGCGATCATGCACCACCACATCTGCTTGCTGCATTAGACGTAATGCGCGAAATGTTAATAGGTCGGGATCGCCGGGACCACCACCAATCAAATATACTTCGCCTACCTTATCGCCTTGTTCTATATCATCTTCCTGAAGTGATTTTTCTATTTCTATTTCAGCATCACTATCACGTCCGGCAAAGACCATTTCAGCGGCCGGTCCTTGTAATACCCGCTCCCAAAACAAACGTCGATCGTTCGGATTTGAAAAACGAGTTTTGACACGATCACGAAAATCAGCCGTCATCTTAGCCAGTCGGCCATATGCGCTTGGCAATAAACTTTCCAGACGCGAACGAATCATTCTAGCTAACACTGGCGAAGCACCGCCCGTTGAAATAGCCGCAATAACCGGCGAGCGATCAACAATGGATGGCACGATGAAAGTACATAAATCGGGATTGTCGACAACATTCACAGGAATATTGACGGCCACCGCAGCCGTATGGACGGCCATATTGACGTTCTCATCATTGGTGGCCGCAATCACGAGTGATTTACCCTGCACATCTTCGGGAGTAAAAGCCCGTGTGATGTGACTGATTTGTCCCTTTGCCAACCAGTCAGCCATGGTGTCAGACAACGATGGCGAGATAACCATGACTTTAGCGTGAGCATCCAGTAACAGCGATGTTTTACGTGTCGCAACCTCACCGCCACCTACAATCAGGCAGTCATGCTGCTGTAAATTCATGAAAACAGGTAAAAAGTCCATACAATCAGCGTCCAGACCGCCATTCTGACGGTATTATCAACAGGCGCGGCATTATACCTGTGTCTTAGCCGTCCAGCAAAGCAATTGCCTTATTGCTCATAGGGTTAAGGGGTAATTACTTCCATTCCACCCATGTAGGGACGAAGCACCGCTGGAATTTCAATACTGCCATCCGCTTGCTGGTAATTTTCCATCACAGCAACCAACGTTCGTCCTACTGCCAGACCTGAGCCATTCACTGTATGAACAAGCTGTGGTTTTTTAACCTCTGGTGAGCGCCAACGAGCCTGTAAGCGGCGTGCCTGAAAGTCCATAAAGTTGCTACATGAAGAAATCTCCCGGTACTTCTGCTGCCCTGGTAGCCATACTTCCAAGTCATAAGTCCTTGCTGCACTAAAACCAATATCACCTGTACACAAATCAACCACACGATAGGCAAGCCCCAGTTGCTGCAAAATCGTTTCAGCATGTGTGGTCAATTCCTGATGTGCGCGCACTGAGTCATCCGGATGAACAATCTGTACCAGCTCCACTTTTTCAAACTGGTGTTGACGAATCATACCGCGGGTATCTTTACCATATGAGCCGGCTTCACTTCGAAAACAAGGCGTATGGGCAACAAATTTCAGTGGCAATTCCTCTGCTGCAAGAATTTCGTTACGCACTATATTGGTCACTGGGACTTCAGCCGTTGGAATCAAATAAAGTTCATGTTCGCCTTTCATAGCAAATAAATCTTCACCAAACTTAGGCAATTGCCCGGTGCCATGAAGGCTGTCACCGTTAACCAAATAAGGAACATATGTTTCGGTGTAGCCATGATCCTGAGTATGGGTATCGAGCATAAACTGTGTTAACGCGCGCTGCAGTCTCGCCAGTGGCCCTTTCATAACGGTAAAACGCGCACCACTAATTTTAGCCGCCACCTCAAAATCAAGTTGTGTCAGATTTTCGCCAAGCCCAACATGATCAATAGGATCAAAATCAAATTTGGGCGGCGTACCTTCTAATTTAATCTCAAGGTTATCATCTTCACTTTTACCATCTGGTACATCATCAAAAGGAATATTCGGAATACCTAAAATAATTTCCTGAAGTTGCGCCTGCAATTGTGATAACTCGGACTCAGCTGTTTTCAATTTATCGCCTAAGTCAGCCACTTCAGCCAGCAAGGGTTGAATATCTTCACCCGCCGCCTTTGCCTGACCAATGGCCTTGGAGCGACTATTACGTTCACTTTGTAACGCTTCTGTTTCTACTTGGATTTTTTTACGTTGCTGCTCTAACTGAGCCAACGTTTCGGTGTCGAGCTCAAAACCTCGACGTGCTAATTTCTCAGCCGTTTGTGTAAGCTCACTACGTAATAATTGTGGGTCAAGCATGTATTACTCTCGTTATCATTTAATAATAAATCGTTATTTATGCAGCCGTCACGTTAGCACTCATCTCAGGCTCCGTACAACTGCCTAAAACCAATCACACCGACCCATGTTGCCATGACACACAAAACAACACTCATCAACATATTAAGCAATGCTCTTATGTGATCGCCGGATTCTATCAGCAGTAGTGTTTCAATTGAGAATGTTGAAAAAGTCGTAAATGCTCCCAACACACCAATCATTAAAAACGCCCGCCATTCTACAGCAAAGGTGAGCCTTTCAACCAGCAAAACGTAAAGAATGCCCATCAACAAGCTTCCCAGCACATTGACGGTTAAGGTTCCGTAAGGAAAGTCTCGACCTGCCAATGCATAAACACCGTTAGAAACGAGAAAACGCAATACTGCCCCCAATGCGCCACCAGCGGCAATAATGAGTAACTGAATCATGATGACTTATTCCGGTTTCGTTTATGATATTCATTATCAGCCTGGCGCAAGCGATCTAATTTATCGGCAATCTTATCTTCCAGACCACGTCTAACTGGATAATAGTATTGCGCTGATGCCATGTTGTCTGGAAAGTAGTTTTCACCAGCAGCATAGCCATCTGGCTCGTCATGTGCGTAACGATAGTCTTTGCCGTAATCCAGCTCGCTCATTAATTTTGTTGGCGCATTGCGTAAATGCAGCGGCACCTCAAGGCTGTCTGATTGCTTCACCTCAGCCATGACTTTATTAAAGGCTTTATATATCGCATTACTTTTTGGCGCGACAGCTAGATAACTCACAGCTTGCGCTAAAGCCAGCTCTCCTTCCGGACTACCGAGCCTTTCCATTACATCCCATGCAGTTAACGCTATCGACATTGCCCGAGGATCAGCATTACCAATATCTTCAGATGCTATCCTGACAACACGTCGAGCAATGTATAAGGGATCGCAACCGCCATCCAGCATTCTTGCTAACCAATAAAGTGATGCATCAACCGCCGAGCCACGCACTGATTTATGCAAAGCAGAAATTTGATCGTAAAAAGCTTCTCCACCCTTGTCGAATCGGCGCACACCACCCTTAATCACCTCGGCAACCAACTTATCCGTTACACTGCTGCTATTTTCTGCTTGCGCCAACGAAGCCAGAATGTCCAATAAATTTAAAGCACGTCGCGCATCACCATCCGCAGCCTGTGCTAGTTGCTTTAATTGCTCATCAGTCACCTGCAAAGTAGAGTCACCTAAACCAAACTCATTATCACGCAAGGCGCGGTCTAAAATAGTGACTAGCTCAGCAGCATCAAGCTGCTTTAAAACATAAACACGTGAACGCGATAACAAGGCATTGTTTAATTCGAACGATGGGTTTTCTGTTGTTGCGCCAATAAAAATAAACGTACCATCTTCAACATACGGCAAAAAAGCATCTTGTTGGGATTTATTAAAACGATGCACTTCATCAACAAATAAAACGGTCTGTCGCCCCTGCGCTTGCGTTTGTTTTGCCTGTTCAACTGCCGCACGAATTTCTTTAACTCCAGACAGTACGGCAGACACACTAATAAATTGCGCACCACAATTATTGGCAATCATTCTGGCAAGTGTTGTTTTACCTGTGCCGGGAGGCCCCCAGAACAGCATTGAGTGCAAGTTACCCGATTCAATAACTATACGCAGCGGTTTATCATTGGCTAATAAATGAGTCTGACCATAAAAGTTCGTTAAACTTGTCGGCCGCATGCGGTCAGCCAAAGGCTGGCCAGCATTGGTCAGGTTGTCTGCAAACAAATCATTATTATTTTTTTGCATTGAAAATGTTCTGACTTACTCACCAATGACATCAACATCTTTAGGTGGGATAAAATCAAATTTCTCGGGATCAATGACCGGGTTACGTTCAATGTTATTAAATAGTAACCGTGTTAGCTGACCAAAAGCATCATGTAATTCCATGCTAACAAGATTTACGTCATCAAAAGCAAGCACCAATCGCTCAAAGCCAGATTCTTTTTGCAAGGGTAACAACTCAACCCATTGTAAATTTTGCTCTTCACCTAGCTCATTAATTGTAAAATTTTGTTCGATAGGTGTGTCACTGCTTAACAGCAGTGCTGGAGTTGAGCCCAATACGCCATCCACTGTTTTAACCGTTACTTGCTCTAAATCGACATCATACAGCCAAACTTTTTTACCATTTGAAATAATTTGTTGCTCGTATGGCTTTTTGTAATCCCAACGAAAACGCCCCGGACGCAGCAATAACATCTGACCACTGGTTTCTTGCAGGTTTTGTTTATCTTTACCCAGTACTTGCTGTTTAAAATCTGCCCGTACTGCCGACACGTCAGAAAAGAAATCATGCAAACGCTGTTTGCCTGTAGCCGCATGCGTTATCGCCGAGACAGATAACATTAAAAAAAATACAATAACTTTACTCATATCAAAACTCTGGTGGTGGCGGTGCCACGACTTCTCTCATTCCGTTACTTTGTACTTCACTAACCACACCCGCGCGTTCCATTTCTTCAATCATTCGCGCTGCGCGGTTATAACCAATTTTAAGCCGACGCTGCAGTCCTGAAATAGATGCGCGACGTGACTCTGTAATTAAAGCGACTGCTTCATCATAAAGCGGATCCATTTCTTCCCCACTTGCGGCAGCACTATCGCCACCCGGCATGCCGGGAACACCATCACCACTTGTTTCGCTAACAATGTCTTCAAGGTATTCTGGTTCACCTTTACCTTTCAAATTAGCAACAACTTTATGTACTTCTTCATCCGAAACAAAGGCACCATGAATACGTGTTGGTACGCCACTACCCGGTGACATATAAAGCATATCGCCATGTCCCAACAGTTGCTCTGCACCACCCTGATCAAGAATCGTTCTTGAATCAATTTTACTTGATACCTGGAAACCAATACGTGTTGGTATATTGGCCTTAATCAAACCGGTAATCACATCTACTGATGGACGCTGTGTTGCTAAAATAAGATGAATACCGGACGCTCGGGCTTTTTGTGCAAGACGTGCAATCAACTCATCCACTTTTTTGCCAACGATCATCATCATGTCAGCAAGCTCATCAATGATGATGACAATAAAAGGTAAGTGCTCAAGGTTTGGTGGCGTCTCTTCCAACCCTTCCTCAGGTTGGAACGTGGGATCAGGAATAGGTTCCCCTTTTTCTTCTGCTTCTTTAATTTTACGGTTATAACTATTCAAATGACGCACTCCGAGTGCCGCCATGAGTTTATAACGGCGTTCCATTTCTGCGACACACCAACGCAAGGCATTCGACGCATCTTTCATGTCGGTAACAACCGGAGTGAGCAAATGCGGAATACCCTCATAAATAGATAATTCCAGCATTTTTGGATCGACCATAATAAGTCGTACATCATGTGGTGTGGCGTTATACAACAAACTTAAAATCATCGCATTAATAGCAACCGACTTACCTGAACCGGTTGTACCTGCTACCAGCATATGAGGCATCTTGCCGAGATCATAGACTTTGGGATAACCGGCAATATCTTTACCCAGGGCAATCGATAATCCTGATTTATTGCTATCGTATTCCTGTGAATTAATAATCTCGCTTAAACGAACAATTTCACGGTTTTCATTTGGCACTTCAAGACCGATCACCGATTTACCCGGGATCACTTCAACAATACGAACACTGATTGTTGATAAAGCGCGCGCAAGATCTTTAGCAAGATTACTAATTTGACTAACCTTAACCCCTGCTGCCGGTTGCAATTCAAAGCGCGTAATAACCGGCCCCGGGTGCACCGCAACCACTTCAACTTCAATACCAAAATCGCGTAACTTAATTTCTACCAACTGCGACATGGCTTCGAGTGATTCATCAGACATTCGTTGAGTATTTGCTTCCGGTTCATCTAACAAAGAGATAGGTGGCAGTGGCGTATCATCAGCCGTGTCAAACAACGGCACCTGACGTTCACGTTCTGAGCGAGCACTCGGTTCAGGTAAAACAATGCTTTTCTCAATAACAGGTGGTTTACGTTTACCGCTTTTACGTTTAGCTACCTCAACGACTTCAGTACGTTCTTTACGTGCACGACGACCGGCAAGATGTTCGCGTAACTTAATAAACTGATGACGAACGAAGAAGACCAATAAGATACTGTACTTGCCAGTGACGTCCATTAACCAAAACCATGACAAGCCGGTGAATAACGTGATACCGGCGAGGAATAAGGCTAACTGTAATAGCGTTGCCCCCAGAAAACTAAATGCCCCCTCAAGGCCATTGCCAATCACCTGCCCCAAAATACCACCGGGGTTAAGTGGCAGTTGCAAATCAGGTTGCTGCACATGTAATGTTGCTAGACCAGCCCCTGCAACAAGGGTCATTAGAAACCCAGCTGCCCGCAAACCGAGGTGCCATGCATCAAAGCCGTTGCTTTGACGACCTCGATAAAGCAACCAACCACTGTAGCCCAGCATAATAGGAAACAAGTAAGCCATTAAACCAAACAGATAAAGGAAAACATCGGCGAACCAGGCGCCAGATATACCGCCCATATTATTAATGGTATTAGCTGTCTCAACCGTGTGAGACCAACCCGGATCAGTGGTGCTATAGCTTAGTAAGCTCAATAGCAAATAAACACTCACCGCCATAAAGACAAGCAAGGTTCCCTCACGTAAACCACGGTGTGTATGAGGTGGTGTTGAGGGTGGTGCTGTTTTCTTCCGTTTTGCCTTAGCCAATGCAGTAACCGCTTGTTTATAAAACTATTATTATATCGCCTGCCCGTATAACGCTAACACGACAGAAGGCATATGATTCATTGCGTCACTTTATCAAATACTGACGGTTTTTTCCCCTCATTCATTGTGATTTTTGCAAGCCCGAGTGACATATTTTACCCGCCTCGACATTAATTGCCCCAACAAGCTGTTTATCCTCGCGCCAGCTTTCTTGTGCCAACCTTGCTACCCACGGGAAAAGCACTGCTGAAAGTGCCTGAGAAGCACTCTTAGGCACTGCACCAGGCATATTAGTTACACCAAAATGCACCACATCATGGCGAATAAACGTTGGATCACGGTAATCTGTAGGCCGTGTTGTCTCGATACAACCTCCTTGATCAACCGCAATATCGATGATCACACTACCTGCCTGCATGGTCTTGACCATGGACTCTGAAACCAGCTGTTTGGCGCGTTGACCTGTGACCAAAATAGCGCCTATTAGTAAATCTGCCGAGCTCACCGCCTCCGCTATGGCATCAGAATAACTATAAAGTCCGGTCACGTTTACACCCAGCGCACGTAATCGTTCCAATTTATCGCGATTACGATCAAATACAGTGACCTGTGCACCTAATGATGAACTGACTAATGCCGCGCTGCTACCTGCCACACCGCCGCCAAGAATAACCACCTTGCCACGCTCCGCGCCAGGCAGACCACCGAGCAAGAGCCCTTTACCTCCCTGTGGTTTTTGTAACAGCTGCGCACCAATTTGAGCGGAAAGTCTGCCGGCGATATCACTCATTGGTGCCAATAAAGGCAAGCTATTGTTTACTTCCAGTGTTTCAAAACCTATCGCTGTCAGACCAATATCCTGTAATTGCTGGGTTAAATCAGGCAACGCGGCCAAATGCAAATAGGAAAATAGAATATGTTCAGGGCGTAACAAAGCCAAATCATCGCTAATCGGCTCTTTGACCTTAACGATCAGTTCACAAGCCCCATAAAGTGCCTCAGCTCTATCTGAGATACAGGCACCCGCAGTCACGTAATCAGCATCAGCATAGCCACTTCCTATTCCAGCGCCTGTTTCTACGTAGACTGAATGCCCCTGCTGAGTTAATTCTTTCACTGCCGCAGGCAATAAGCTCACCCTGCTTTCGAGTGGTTTTATCTCCTTAGGGATCCCGATTTGCATATAAAACTCCTAAATCAAAAAATATAAAGCTTCATTTACCAGACACTACGAACTAGCTCATCGTGCCTTTACCCCTCGCATGCCTTTGCGTAACATATGCACCAACATCTTGAACTATTTAACAGCCGCGTGGCAATAACCACGTGACATTCGGAGTATGACTTTCATGAGTGAAGCACGACACTGTCCTCTTATTATCATCGGCTCTGGCCCTGCAGGCTATTCTGCAGCGGTTTATGCAGCACGCGCCAATCTTAACCCAGTCATGATCACTGGTCTTGAGCAAGGTGGTCAGTTAATGACCACAACCGAGGTGGATAACTGGCCTGGTGATAATGAAGGTGTTCAAGGACCAGAGTTAATGGAAAGAATGCGTTTGCATGCTGAGCGTTTTAATACCGAAATTATTTTCGAATACATTAATAAAGTCGATCTGCAAACACGTCCATTTAAACTCACCGGTGATTCCGGCAATTACACTTGTGATGCATTAATCATTGCTACCGGTGCTTCAGCACAATATCTTGGTCTTGATTCTGAAGAAGCCTATAAAGGTCGCGGTGTGTCAGCTTGTGCAACCTGTGATGGTTTCTTTTACAAAAATCAGAACGTCGCCGTCATTGGTGGCGGTAATACCGCTGTTGAAGAAGCGCTTTATCTGGCTAACATTGCTGATCATGTCACTATCGTGCATCGTCGTGATAGTTTCCGTTCGGAAAAAATTCTTGCCAATCAACTTATCGAAAAATCTAAAAAAGGTAATGTAACCATCGAGTGGAACCATGAACTCGATGAAGTATTAGGTGATGATGCTGGTGTAAATGGTTTACGCATTAAAAACACTCAAGATGGTTCAACGAAACAAGTGGATGTACACGGTGTGTTTATTGCCATAGGACACAAGCCCAATACTGCTATTTTTGAGAACCAACTCGACATGGAGCACGGCTACATAAGTGTACAAGGCGGTTCAAAAGGCAATGCAACGATGACCAGTGTTGAAGGTATTTATGCAGCCGGTGATGTAGCTGATCATATTTACCGTCAGGCAATTACCTCTGCAGGTTCAGGCTGCATGGCAGCACTCGATGCCGAGCGTTATTTAGATAACCTGAAAAACAACTAAACAATTACCGGTGATGTCTACGCATCACCGGTTTTTTTAAAGATTTGTAGACGAATCCTGCTCATTATTCCTTTCTTGAATTTCATTCATATCTGAAATATACAAACTAAACACAGAACCATCATCCGCATTACTTTCAACACTGATAAAACCACCCAACAATTCAGCAAAACGCTGACTAATCGCCAAACCTAAACCTGTTCCTTCATAATTTCGCGAAGCACTGCCTTCGACTTGATAGAAATCATCAAAGATATTTCGCATTTTCTCACGCGAAATACCAATCCCTGTATCGACAACCCTAAAACAGAAATATTCCAGATGAGAGAAAAACTCAATTGTGACGCCACCCTCATTAGTAAACTTGATCGCATTTGCTATTAAGTTCACTAAAACCTGACGTAATTTTTCATAGTCCGTGTAAATGGGTTCACTGCTATCTTTCATGATGGAGGAAAAACTCAGGTGCTTTTCCTTTGCCATCGGCATAAACGTAGATTCCAGGTCTTTTAACAAATCAGCTACGTCAACAGCTGTAATCTCCACATCAACTTTACCTGACTCAACCTTGGAAAGATCCAGCACATTATTAATAAGTGCTAACAAACCTCGCGCATTGACTAAAATAATATCGAGTTGTTTCTTTTGCTCCTCAACTACCGGGCCGCTCATGCCTCGACCGAGTATCTCAGAAAAACCAATAATAGAATTCAGTGGAGTACGTAATTCGTGACTCATATTGGCAAGGAATGTAGATTTTGTTTGATTCGCCTTAAGTGCCTGATCTCGGGTTAATGCCAGACTGGCAGCCTGATGCCTCAATTGACGAGTCTGATTTTTAACTTGTCGACTAATCTCTTCTTTTTGCGCTATGAGCAAATCAGAACGTATAAATTCGGATCTAATTGTGACGTAAATAAAACCGGTTAATAACAAACCTAAAAGAAATGTTAAGAATGGCAGCAAAAAATCAACATCTAAAAAACCAACATCATGAGACAATTCAAAACGTATTGACTTATTGGAGAAAACAAAATTCTTTTCAACTACGTATGTTGTTAATACTGCCGCCCCTTTTTCTTCTGACGGTATGGATTTAAAAACTTCCTGACCATCCATATCAACTTTATAAGTAACATTATTTAAATCTGAAAACCTAAAATTCAATAATTTTTTGATATCTACAACATAAGCAAGCACACCAAACGCATCAGCTTCATCAATCCCTCCATCTGGTCGCACATTCGCATTAGGTGACAAAGCATGTAAAATTAAAAAACTTAACCGCCCGTTATTTTCAAAAGTTTCTGACAAAGAAAACAAAGAATCCCTGTGTATTTGTATAAAAGCATCTTGTGTCTCCGTCAAAGACCTTAAGTCTTTGCCATACCATAGACTAGATTGAACAGTAACAGGGGCATAATATTCAACCGGGTATCGAAATTTGGAAACATTAATGTCTGGAGAGTATTCTTTTATTTTATAGCCAGTATAACCTTGTTCTCGTTTAACCTGCTCAAATGCCGATGTGTCATCTTTTGCTACAACGCCTGCCAACATTAATTGACTAAGAAAATTATTTCGCTCAAGAATTTGTCGTGTAAATTGATTGAATTCTGTCGATGTTACTTCATCAGATGAATGGAAAAATTGAGCAAGATCTTCATCAATTTGTGACAACAGTTCAAAACGACTTTCAACACGCGCTAACGCCTGATCAACAGAACCATGAAATTCTCTTTCAGAATAACGAAGCGATTCATTGACACCATAAAAAAACGCTAAGAAACTAATACCTATTCCTACAATGAGCAGGATGATTAGATATTTAGATCTATATGCTAGTGCTTCAGTTTGTGACATTCAGCCAGTCTTTTGAAATCGCCTTATGGCGTGATATTTTGTCAATATTAATATTTGCTTTTTTAAGCAGTACTTTATTCTGATAGTAAGACCAGTGACGATTTACAGTAATTGGAATATCTGAAATATTGGTGCCGGATAAAACGGCCAACGCAACCTCGGCAGCCCACTCACCTTGCTCAGACGCTCTTTTACTTACTCCTAACATAACATATGGCATCATCCACGGATAAGTCGTCATGGTTAATTGTTTACCATTTTTTTCCGCAAAATGAGCAGCACGTGCTTTATCCCAGTCATTAATGCCGGCATTATTACCTAAAATAATAAAGCCAGATGTCTGCGCATTAATAAATGCTTTTTCCCACTCATCCATCGTTTTAACAAAAATACCTGTAACGCTCACACCCTGCTTTTCATATAGACGCTTGTAGTGTCTGAAATCTTTATGCTCTGTAATAACATCATCAGAAATAAACACCACCTTATCAATATGTGTAGTATTTCGCCGTGCGATATCTAACATTTCTTCTATCGGCGCGACCTCAACCATGCCTGTGACATTTTTATACGGATAACCATAACTTTCAGCGGTCCAATTGATACCGCTGAAGACAAAAGGGATCTGCGCATCTTTGAAGTATGGCTGTACAAGATAACGCGAGGCATTATCATCCGAGACAATAACAACATCCGGTTTAAACTGTTCTATTTGCTGCTTGGCTTCAACGGCCTTGCTGCGGATAAATTCAGGAGACGTATTGCGTTTGGAGTCCATATAAAACTTGCGCAATTCACACTTACCTAAAAGCGTTTTTTCAACACCTTCATCAATCCCATCATTCCAGGCATAACCCTGATGATAAGACATCACATGCATACAACGAGGCAACGCAACAACTGTAGAAATATTGCCCAGCAACAATATAAAAGACAGCGTATGTAAAAGATTCCGACTCATTCTATTACAAGCCTATAAATGATGATGTTATTCTTAATGGCTTATTCTGCTAAGATTATAGTCATTACGCAACCATTAAATGGAATAGCCCTCACCTGCTTGTTACTCAGCATGACGACGACGTATAACACTCAACTAATTACCAGCATTAATGAATTATCAGCCGAACAGTGGCAACAATTAAATCTTGGTGGTAACCCTTTTCTGAATTACCACTTTCTGGCTGCATTAGAAAATCATGATTGTCTTGAAATGTGGGGCTGGCAGCCCCGGTTTATCGCCTTGTTCGATAAACATCAGCAGCTTGTTGGCGCATTGCCCATGTATTTAAAAGATAATTCCTATGGGGAATTTGTGTTTGACTGGGCTTGGGCAGATGCTTATGCACGTCGCGGCTTACAGTATTACCCCAAATTGGTGGTCGCTGTTCCTTTCACTCCAGCAACAGGCCCTCGACTCCTGACACACCCGGATAATAATGCAGTGAAACTACGTACGGAATTGATGGATGCAGCCCTTAGCTATGCAAAATCTACTCAGGTTTCTTCCTTACACTATCTATTCACAACAGAAACAGAAACACATGAACTTGAACAGGCCAACTTGCTGCTACGGCGTGGTTGCCAATTCCACTGGCAAAATGATCACTACACATCATTTGATGATTTCCTGTCCAGTCTTTCATCTAAAAAGCGCAAACAAATACGTAAAGAACGCCGTGATGTTGCTAGTGCAGACATAGGCATTGAACTACTTCATGGTAGAGACACCAACGCACAACACTGGGATGTGTTTCATCAATTCTATGTCTCGACATTTAAGCGCAAAAGCGGCTATGCCACGTTGACCAAAGATTTCTTTATGGCCTTAGCGCAAACTATGCCTGATCAGGTCATTTTAGTATTGGCTAAACATCAGGGAGAATATGTTGCAGGAACGTTTAATTTGCTCGGGAGTGATACCTTATACGGTCGCCACTGGGGATGTAGCCAGACCTTTAGTGGTCTGCATTTTGAATTATGTTACTACCAACTTATCGATTACTGCATTCAACACAACATAAAAAGATTTGAGGCGGGTGCACAGGGCGAACATAAATTGAGTCGAGGTTTTCTACCGACTAATACCTGGTCAGCACATTGGCTGGCACACCCGGAATTTAGTAAAGTAATTGCTGAATTTTTAGAGCATGAACAAAAAGGCATTCAGGATTATGTTGATGTGCTCAATGAACACTCCCCTTTTAAAGTATCAGGCAACAATGCATGAGTACTAATAATTCCATTCATAGTCTGCAGTGGCTCGACCATGAGAATCCATCCGAGCCATTTCCTCCCCTTGAGCACGCCTTAACCGATCCGGATGGCCTGCTGGCTCTCGGTGGTGATTTATCGGTAACACGTCTGGTAAATGCCTACCGTCATGGAATTTTTCCCTGGTATAGCGATGGTCAACCTATTATGTGGTGGTCACCAGATCCACGCACTATCCTGTTACCAGAAAATATTAAAATCTCTCGTAGCCTTGCTAAAACATGTCGTAAAAAACCCTATGCCATAACCCTCAATAATGCCTTTGCAGAAGTTATTAAAGCCTGTGCATCACCACGCAGTGATGATGAAGGCACATGGATCACTGAGGAAATGCAACATGCCTATTGCATGTTACATAATGAAGGTCATGCACATTCGGTTGAAGCATGGCAAGACGGTAAATTAGTCGGTGGCCTTTATGGTATCGCAATTGGTCAAGTATTCTTTGGCGAATCAATGTTTGCTTGGGCAAACGATGCCTCCAAAGTAGCCTTTGTTCACTTGGTTCAACATCTAAGTAATGCCGGTTATAAAATGATTGATTGTCAGGTTGATTCTGCGCATTTACAAAGTCTTGGTGCAACGCAAATACCCCGATGTTTATTTGCTGACTACTTAGAAAAGTATTGCGAACAAACTACCTCTTCCACTCACCTTCAACCTCAATCATTAAGCATGGACGCGACATAAGTATGGGTACACAACACCTCGAGTCGCTAGATTTTTATCTAACACCTGAACATGAGTGCAGTTACCTGCCATGGCAACAGGCCATGACACTGTTTGCCGATCCCTCTGTATGCATTAATACCGATTTATATAGCGAATTGATTCAATATGGTTTTCGCCGTAGCGGTACGCATGTCTATCGCCCACGTTGCCCAATGTGTGATGCCTGTGTACCTATTCGTATTCCCGTCAATGATTTTAAAGCCTCACGCGGGCAACGCCGTGTCTGGAAACGTAATCAGGATCTGAGTATTGAAACCGTTGCCGCCGAATATAATGATGAACACTTTCAGCTCTATCGCCGTTACATGCGCGCACGACATGCCGGTGGCGGTATGGATAACCCTGATCCGGATAAATACAGCGAATTTCTCATTAACCCCTATATTGATGCCTGTCTTTACGAATTCCGTCAGCAAGACAAATTATTGGCAGTTGCCAGTGTCGATAAATTGAATAATGCCCTCTCTGCGGTTTATACCTTCTTTGAACCCAACGAATCGGCTCGCAGCCTCGGTGTTATGGCGATCTTGTGGCAAATAGAGCAAGTCAAACAATCGGGACTTGAGCATTTATATCTCGGATACTGGATAAAAGAGTGCCAAAAAATGGTCTACAAAGATAAGTACCGCCCCTTTGAGATCTTTCAGGAGGGAAACTGGCAGCACTATACAAACTAAATACTTTTATTTTTCAACAAGTTGACATTTTTTAACGTTTCCAGCCCTAAAGTGGTCTGCGCTTTGCACGTTATAGCTTATAACGACCTGTAATAGTTGATGCATAGTAAAAGGAGACAGATATGTTGAGCTTTATTTACCGCATGATGAGAGATTTTGAACGAGAACACGGCATGAAGCCAAATGTGTTGCACCTTAATAATGAGCACTTTGACCGACTTCGTGAAGATTTTCTCGACCCGGACAATATCGAATCGATTATTAGTCGTCTCGAAATGGAAATCGTTATCGAGAAAAATACCCTGCATCCGCATCTATCATGGATCGAATCCTCTTACCGGAAAGCCGCTTCTTTCTAAATTAGCGCTCTCCCATCCACCAGACAGCCCCTCCCGGGGCCGTTTCGGTCTGTTTTTCACCTTTTTACATTGAAACTGGCGCCCAGTTAGGGCATTATTCGCGCCGTTATCAGCAACATAGATGTCTGTCTAATCAGACAATTGAATGGGAAATATGGCTAAAGAAGAAGCAATTGAAATGGAAGGAACGGTCGTTGAGACCCTCCCTAATACAATGTTCCGTGTTGAACTGGAAAACGGCCATGTTGTCACGGCTCACATCTCCGGCAAAATGCGTAAGCACTACATTCGCATCTTAACCGGTGACACAGTCACGGTTGCATTAACACCTTACGATTTAACTAAAGGTCGTATTACTTACCGCGCACGTTAATTTGGCGATTAATGAACCGGCTCTTTGTGTTCATCTTCCGTCAAAATTTCAAGTTGTAAACCTTCTTTGTTGGCAGTAATACGTACATGACCTCCATGTACTAAACGACCAAACAACAGCTCTTCTGCCAACGGCTTTTTGATCTTGTCCTGAATCAAGCGACTCATTGGGCGAGCCCCCATCTTTTTATCAAAACCATTTTCAGCCAACCATGCTTGTGCGGCATCATCGAGTTCTATCGTGACATGTTTATCCTGTAACTGTGCTTCCAGCTCAAAGATAAATTTATTCACCACATGTTCAATGGTGCTACGTCCTAGTGAGTCAAACCAAATCACGCTATCGAGTCGGTTTCTAAACTCGGGTGAGAAAGTACGGTTAATGACTTCGGTATTATCTTTATCATGATCCTGCTCGGTAAAGCCGATGCTTGGTCGACTCATATGTTCAGCGCCGGCATTCGTTGTCATCACAATCACAACATTACGAAAATCTGCCTTACGACCATTGTTATCGGTGAGTGAACCGTGATCCATCACCTGCAGTAATAAATTAAACACATCAGGATGCGCTTTTTCTATTTCATCCAGTAACAATACGGCATGAGGTTGCTTGGTTACTGCTTCGGTTAACAAACCACCTTGATCAAAACCAACATAGCCTGGTGGCGCACCAATCAAACGTGACACAGTATGTCGTTCCATGTATTCCGACATATCAAAGCGAATTAATTCAACACCCATAATACGGGCAAGCTGTCTTGTCACTTCGGTTTTACCCACACCGGTTGGTCCAGCAAATAAGAACGCACCAATAGGACGATCTTCTGTTCCTAAACCTGAACGTGACATCTTGATGGCCGTCGATAAACTATCAATGGCTTTATCCTGTCCATAAATAACCATTTTAAGATCTTGATCAAGTTTCTTAAGCATATCTTTATCAGACGAAGATACTTTCTTTGGTGGAATGCGCGCGATGCTTGCCACGACACGTTCAATATCGCCGACACCAATTGTCTTTTTACGTTTTGATGCTGATTGCAGGCGCTGATAGGCACCGGCTTCATCTATTACATCAATGGCTTTATCCGGAAGATGGCGATCATTGATATAACGTTCAGACAACTCCGCCGCAGCGCGCATCGACTGCTTGGTGTAGCGCACATCATGAAACTCTTCAAAACGCGATTTTAAACCCATCAGAATTTGTACTGCTTCATCAACGGTTGGTTCATTGACATCAATTTTCTGGAAACGACGCGCCAGTGCCCGGTCTTTTTCAAAAATACCCCGGTACTCTTGGTACGTTGTTGAGCCCATACATTTCAGTTCGCCAGATGCGAGCATTGGCTTAATCAAGTTTGAGGCATCCATCACCCCACCAGACGCCGCACCTGCACCAATGATGGTATGAATTTCATCAATAAACAAAATGGCGTGAGGCTGTTGTTTTAATTGTTTTAAAATCCCTTTCAAGCGTTTTTCAAAATCACCGCGGTACTTCGTACCTGCCAGTAACGCACCCATGTCGAGTGAATAAATAACACTCTCGGTCAAGACCTCAGGCACTTCACCTTCAACAATCATTAAAGCTAGGCCTTCTGCAATCGCTGTTTTACCAACGCCTGCCTCACCAACAAATAAGGGATTATTTTTACGTCGGCGACATAAAATTTGTATTGAACGCTGTATCTCCTGACCACGACCAATTAGCGGGTCAACTTTACCCTGCATCGCCTGTTCATTGAGATTCACTGCATAACTTTCTAACGGAGACTTGGCTTGTGGCTCGGCACTGTCCTCATCAAGCTCAGGGGTGAACTCTTCATCTGCATCATCTTCAATTTTTGAAATGCCATGTGATAAATAGTTAACCACGTCCAGGCGAGTGACACCGAGTTTATTAAGAAAATAAACAGCCTGTGAATCCGGCTCACTAAAAATAGCCACTAACACATTAGCGCCAGTGACTTCCTGTTTGCCTGATGACTGAACATGAAACACCGCACGTTGCATAACGCGTTGGAAGCCAAGTGTTGGCTGCGTTTCACGTTCATCAAATTCAGGAATTAAGGGCGTTGTCTCATCAAGAAAATCGTTCAAATCATTCTGGAGAGTCAAAAAATCAACCCCGCAAGCACGTAATACTACGGCTGCATCAGGGTTATCTAACAAGGCAAGCAATAAATGCTCAACTGTCATGAATTCATGTTTCTTATCACGCGTTTCCTTGTAAGCAAGGTTTAAGGTGAATTCGAGTTCTTTACTCAACATAGGGGTTTCCTCAACCGTCCTCTTCCATGACACATTTTAATGGGTGCTGATTTTCTCTAGCATAGCTATTCACTAACTCGACCTTGGTTTCGGCAATATCACGACTATAAACACCGCACACGCCCATGCCTTTAGTATGCACATTCAACATGATCTGGGTGGCCTTTTCCCGATTCATGCTGAAAAAATCCTCAAGAATGTGCACCACAAACTCCATCGGCGTAAAATCATCATTCAACAGCAATACTTTATATTGTGGCGGTCGCTTAAGCTTTGGCTTTGCCTCTTCTAGCGCCAGTCCATCGTCATCATTATGTCTAATTTCTTTTGTCATACTATCTCTATATAACTTCAATTATGGTTCAAAATCTACTGTCCGACACCCCAAGCGATCAACATATCAGCTAATAACTTGTCGCAATATGACAACAAGTGACTGTATAAACACACTTTTTACCTGAGTTTAGAGTAGTTGACTAATTTTATCAGGTTAGTTAAAAAGGTGCTGGGGTTCTCATTGTTAGTAAGGTGGGGATGAATATTGCTTAATCAACTTGAGGTTTTGATTATGGCTCACGGAACAGTTAAATGGTTTAACAACAGCAAGGGCTATGGCTTTATTTCAGATGAAGAAGAACATGAAGTCTTTGCGCATTTTTCAAGCGTCGAAATGGATGGTTATAAAACCCTAAAACGCGGCCAACATGTCGAATTTGAGTTAATTGATGGTCCAAAAGGCTTACAGGCACAACATATTCGACCCGATGAAGGTTCTGTAGACACATTACACTAGGACATTATTTGATTATCGTGCTCGAAGGCGCGTTATAATGGCGCTTTATAGTCTTGCACGATGCACGAATGTCCTTAAAAACAACATATTCTACGCTTAACGCTTTCACTACACGCGATAATTCACAAATTCGTGAGTTAATGCATCCTAACGTGCATGCCCAGTCACTAGGAGTGCTTGCACAAAGCCTCGCTGAAGCTCGCATATCGTGCGGTAACAAAACCCACCTACATCAACACCATAAAAGTGAAGAGCTTTATCATGTTACTGCTGGCAATGGCATCATGACATTGGGTGAAGCCTCTTTTGCTATTGAATCAGGTGACACCGTTTGTATTAAACCGGGTACTCCACACTGTGTTGAAAATACCGGTTCGCAGGAACTGGTCATACTCTGCTGTTGCTCACCAGCCTATTCTGACAGCGACACCGAATTACTATGAGCCGCTTAATTGCTTTTAACAAGCCGTATGGCGTGCTGAGCCAATTTAGCTCGGATGGCAACCATGAAACCCTCGCCAACTATATTGATGTGCCTGATGTCTACCCTGCCGGCCGACTCGATCGTGATAGTGAAGGTTTATTGTTACTTACCGACGATGGCAAGTTACAACAACGAATCGCCGATCCGAAATTCAAAAAATCTAAAGTTTACTGGGTTCAAGTGGATCGAGTGCCCGATGAAAGCGCCTTACAGCAACTTCGTGATGGTATTAAGTTAAAAGATGGCATGACACGTCCGGCACAGGCAAAGCTGATGAAAGAACCTGAATTATGGCCACGTAACCCACCGGTTCGATTCAGAAAAAACATTCCAACCGCCTGGTTGGCATTGACTATTAGTGAAGGTAAAAATCGTCAAGTACGCAGAATGACCGCCGCCGTTGGTTACCCGACGTTACGACTCGTACGTGTGTCAGTCGGTGACTGGCATCTTAATGATCTAAAACCTGGTCAATGGTGTGATGTAAACATTAACAAGAGCATGCAATCATGATCTGGAAACCACACCTCACCGTCGCGGCGGTCATTGAGCGCAATGGTGAGTTTCTCATGGTTGAAGAACAAGCGGACGATTGCCTTGTTTATAATCAACCCGCAGGCCATGTTGAAAATCATGAAGCAATTTACGATGCCATTGTTCGCGAAGTAAACGAAGAAACCGCCTGGTGTTTTACACCTGAATATATTGTAGGGATTTATAAATGGCGTAAACCTGACATCGATCGCACCTTCGTACGGATTTGCTATACAGGTAGCGTGCACGATCACAACCCATCACAACAACTCGATGATGGCATACTCGGTGCACACTGGATCTCGGCTGAAAGTTTAATCAACATGAGTTCAGAAAAAATCCGTAGCCCGATGGTGCTTCAATGCATTGATGACTATCGCCAGAACAAACACTACCCACTGGACGTTATTACAGAATGGTAGCAAAAAAACACATTATGGTTGGCATGTCAGGGGGCGTTGACTCCTCTGTTGCAGCTCAGCTTTTAATTAAACAGGGTTTTCATGTCGAAGGCCTGTTTATGAAAAACTGGGAAGAAGACGATAGTGAAGAATACTGTACCGCTGCCGACGATCTAAAGGATGCCCAGTCTGTCTGTGACCAATTAAATATTCCTCTCCACACCGTTAACTTTTCAACAGAGTATTGGGATCGTGTTTTTGAACATTTTCTAAGTGAGTATAAAGCCGGACGCACCCCCAATCCGGATGTGTTATGTAATCGGGAAATAAAATTCCGCGCTTTTCTCGACCATGCACAAGGTTTGGGTGCAGATGCCATTGCAACCGGCCACTATGTTGATAGCCGTTTTAAAAATGGCGAGTATCAACTTATAAAAGGCCTCGACAACAACAAGGATCAAAGCTATTTTCTCTACATGCTTGGTCAAGCACAACTATCTAAAGCAATATTCCCGCTTGGTAATATAGAAAAAGAAAAAGTCAGACAAATTGCTGAAGAAAATAATTTCATCAACAGCCGCAAGAAAGACAGCACTGGCATTTGTTTCATTGGTGAAAGAAAATTCACCGAGTTCTTGTCGCGTTTTTTACCTGCGCAACCTGGCGAAATCGTTACCGATTCAGGAAAAGTACTCGGCCAGCACAATGGTCTAATGTATTACACCATTGGTCAACGTCAGGGGCTCGGCATTGGCGGGCGTAACGATGCTAGCGGGGAAGCTTGGTTCGTTGCCAAGAAAAACATGGACAGCAATCAGCTCATTGTCGTTCAGGGTGGTGAGCATCCCCTACTCTATAAAAAGAAATTACTCGCTGATGACATTCATTGGGTGTCAGAAAAATTTCCGGATGCATTGCTCAATGGCACATTTCATTGCATGGCCAAAACACGTTACCGCCAACCTGATCAAATCTGCCACGTTAGTATGAAAGATGCCGTCTTGCATGTGGAATTCGATGAACCACAACGCGCTATCACACCAGGTCAATCATTAGTCTTGTATGATGGCCAGCAATGCCTGGGTGGCGCGATCATTACCAAAGGTTTTAATTAAGTATGACTGAATCATATTCAGATCGCGTGCTCGCATTTGCCGGTATTGCCCAGGCTTGCCAGTGCGCACAACAAATTGCCAAAACGGGCATGGTAGACACAGACTCTTTAAACGCATCCATTCATAGCATCTTTGTTATTGATTCAGATAACTGCAATGATATTTTTAATGCCGGTGACCAACTACAGCGCGGCCTAAAATACACCGAAGAACTTTTAAGCAAACATGGCAATGCTGAGAGTAATGAGCTAATGCGATATATTATTTCTGTTATTCAACTGGAACGCAGCTTAAGTAAAAAACCTGCCATGCTCAGTGAAATATCAAACGGCATTTCTAAAGCACAACAACAAAGTGAACATTTCTCCATGTTGCACAGTAATGTTCTAGCATCTCTGGCAGGACTTTATTCAGATACCTTAAGCACGCTCAAACCACGCATCATGATCAACGGTGAAGAAATGCACCTAACCCACCCTGATAATGCTAATAAAATTAGAAGTTGTCTGCTGGCAGCCGTACGCGCTGCTGTTTTATGGCGCCAATCTGGTGGCTCGCGCTTGCAATTATTGTTTTCTAGAAAGCGCTATCTTACTGAATCACAAAAGCTTATTAAAAACTTGAACTGATCAGGAAAAACACAGTCTAACTTCCAGTAGCCTGCTTATTCTCAATTACAAACAGGTTAGTTCTCTGTCGTTATGTATTCACATAAAAAAAGGAGAATTTATCATGAGACGTTTATATTTTCTTGCTCCTCACCTCAAAAGTGCTAAAGCCATTTTTCATGACTTGTTACTAGCACGTATCGACGACCATCATGTTCATGTTGTAAGCAATGATGAGTCACAATTAGTTAAAGAAGAGTTACCAGCCGCAACCTTACTTGAGAAAACAGACATCGTTCCCGCATTTGAACGTGGTCTGGTTATCGGTTTTGCTTGTGGTGTTGTGATAAGTTTTATCGGCGTTGTTTTAAGCCCATTTAATATACAACTTGGCGGTGGAAGCATCCTTGCGATAACTTTGTCAGGAGCATTCTTCGGCGCATGGGCATCAAGCATGATTGGTATTTCACTACACAACAGTCACCTCAAAGGCTTTGAAAAAGCGATCGAAAAAGGTGAATACTTATTTATTGTTGATATACCAAAATCTCGTATACCGGAAATTAAAAAGTTGATGAAACGTCATCACCCGGAAGCGGGCAATAAAGGCAGCGATCCAACCGTACCAGCCTTTCCTTAAACACTAAGCTGTTCAAGAAAAGACTGTCACGTTTTCAAACCAATATTACCTGGGTTAACAGCCGTTGATTCAGGTAATATTGACGTGAGCCTGATTGTCCGCAATATCTTTGTATTCCGAAATCTCATGGAAATTCAGGTAACGATAAATTTCATCTTTCATAGGCTGCAATCCTTTCATACTTTCCATGTATTCACTTGCTGTCGGTAAGCGACCTAGTGATGCCGTCACCGCAGCCAATTCTGCAGACCCCAAATAAACATTGGCATCTTTACCCAGGCGGTTGGGGAAATTACGCGTTGAAGTAGACAGCACCGTTGCGTTATCAGCAACACGCGCCTGGTTACCCATACATAAAGAACAACCCGGTGTTTCTGTTCGCGCACCTGCGCGACCAAAGATTGAGTAATAACCTTCTTCGGTTAATTGATGTGCATCCATCCTTGTCGGCGGTACAATCCATAAACGCACAGGCACATTCGTTACCTCTTCAAGTACCTTACCTGCTGCACGGTAATGACCAATATTCGTCATACACGAACCAATAAACACTTCATCAATATCGACCTCACCGATTTCAGATAATGATTTAACATCATCCGGATCATTCGGGCAGGCTAATACAGGTTCTGTGATCTCAGCCAAATCAATTTCGATGATCTCTGCATATTCTGCATCACTATCAGGTTCCAGTAACTGTGGATCATCTACCCATGCTTGCATCGCATCAATACGACGCTGAATAGTTCGCTCATCACCGTAACCTTCTGCAATCATCCACTTCAATAAAGTCACATTCGATTCAAGATATTCACAAATAGATTCTTTACCTAAACGTACCGTACAACCACCGGCAGAACGTTCAGCAGACGCATCAGAAAGTTCAAATGCTTGTTCAACCTTTAAATCAGGCAAGCCTTCAATTTCAAGAATTCGGCCAGAGAAAACATTTTTCTTGTTCTGTTTTTCAACTGTTAACAGGCCACGTTGAATCGCCACATACGGAATTGCGTTCACCAAATCACGCAAGGTAATACCAGGCTGCATTTCGCCTTTGAAACGAACCAGTACTGATTCAGGCATATCCAATGGCATCACGCCCAGTGCCGCGGCAAATGCAACCAACCCGGAACCAGCCGGGAAACTGATCCCAAGCGGGAAACGAGTGTGTGAATCGCCACCTGTGCCAACCGTGTCGGGCATAATCATACGGTTTAACCATGAATGAATAATGCCATCGCCAGGACGAAGTGAAATACCACCACGGGTTTGAATAAATTCGGGTAACTGATGTTGTAAAGTAATATCGACCGGTTTTGGGTAGGCCGCTGTATGACAAAAACTTTGCATCACTAAATCTGCCGAGAAGCCCAAGCACGCTAATTCTTTTAATTCATCGCGTGTCATTGCACCGGTTGTATCTTGTGAGCCAACAGTTGCCATGCGTGGTTCACAGTATGTACCGGGACGAATACCCTCAACACCACATGCACGCCCGACCATTTTCTGAGCTAGCGTAAACCCTTTACCGGTATCAGCTGGTGCAATCGGGCGCGTAAAGATCTCTGATGCAGTAAGCCCCAACCCTTCACGTGTTTTATCTGTTAGAGAACGACCAATAATAAGTGGAATTCGTCCACCAGCACGTACTTCATCTGCCATTGTCGTTGGTTTTAATGAAAAGGTACTAATCACTTCCCCTGCTTCGTTATGCACTTCACCTTTGTTCGGGTAAATAGTAATAACGTCACCGGTATTCATCTTGGTCACATCACATTCAATGGGCAACGCACCTGAATCTTCTGCTGTATTAAAAAAGATCGGCGCAATATTACCGCCAAGCACAACGCCGCCCTGACGTTTATTCGGTACAAAAGGAATGTCTTCACCCATGTGCCAAAGCACCGAGTTAATCGCTGACTTACGCGAAGAACCGGTACCGACCACATCACCCACATAGGCAAGCGGGTGACCTTTTTCTTTTAACTCATCAATCACTGACAAGGCATTTGGCATGCGGTTAATCAGCATTGCCTTCGCGTGTAGTGGAATATCCGGACGACTCCATGCTTCGGAGGCAGGTGATAAATCATCGGTGTTGGTTTCACCGTCCACTTTAAAAACCGTAACCGTCACCGATTCCGCCATCGGCTCACGACTGGTAAACCACTCGGCTTCGGCCCACGCATCTACAATTTGTTTGGCATACTTATTTGCATCTGCTTTTGCCACCACGTCATGATAAGCATCAAACACCAATAAGGTTTTAGACAGCGCTGCCGCGGCAATCGGGGCTAATTGTTCGTCGTCCAATAAATCAACCAACGGCGTGATGTTGTAACCACCTAGCATCGTGCCTAATAATTCTGTTGCACGCGCTGCATCAATCAGTGGGCAGGCTGTCTCAGCTTTCGCAACTGCCGTTAAAAAACCTGCTTTAACATAGGCAGCCTGATCAACACCCGGTGGAACACGATGAATTAATAGCTCAAGCAGCGTTTCTTCTTCACCTTCTGGCGGATTTTTCAATAATTCGACTAATGCGGCGGTTTGCTCTGCATCCAATGGTAATGGGGGCAAACCCTGTTCAGCACGTTCACTCACATGTTGACGGTATGACTCAAGCACGTTAACTCCTTCAAGCCCGTAGGCGATCTTTATTTACTGACACAGTCAGTCACTCTCAAGGGCGGGTATTCTACCGGTTCAGCGCCTCTCGCACACGCCAAATGTCGAAAAACCATACTTATTTACTGGAAGTTACGCGTATTACGTCTATGTTTAGCTAACATAATAATAAAAATGCATAACAACTTAGCTATAAATAATAATAATTTGCATTACAAAGAACTTATAACTATAAATAAATAAACAAGTTTTTATTTTTACAGCATGGTTTGGGCTATTTATCTAAGCGTGACCACCATCACGGAAAGGCCTGACTAAATATGGCGAAATAGATTCCTATTCATGCTGTTTTGGAGGAGATTTATGGATACCACCGTCGCTCTGTTTTTCAGTCTGGGGATTGTCATGAGTCCTGCCGAACAACCGGCCAGCACTATTCAACCCGAGTCAGCCAATATCAGCATTGCCCAACACGTTGCAACACCAAACCAGAAGGCACTCAAACGCCATGAACTGGTTAAAAAGCGCATCGCGGCAACCAATGCCTGGTTAGCCAATCAGCGCCAGCAACGCCGCCAGTTAGCCAAAGCGCATCAACCTGTTGAGGTTGCTCTTAACCAGAATATCAGTTCCTGTAACGCGGACTGGACCTATACATAATAATAACGAAGCGTTAACACAAAAATTTAGCCCCGCCCTGCGGGGTTTTTTGTTGGGTGAATTATCGCAAAGAGAAATGCCATCTGGTGTCTACATCACCTCCACGCTGTAGCTTGACGTCGGTGATGTAGACACCAGATGGCATTTTTCGATATCAAATATCATTTCCCCCAGCATGACACTGCCGAAACGTCCCGTTTTATGGCACAATCCACGCATATTTTTAATTTAAAACCGGAAAACAGTATGCAACTCTCTTCACTCACCGCAGTTTCACCCATCGATGGCCGTTACGGCAGTAAAACCAGCGCCTTACGTGGTATTTGCAGCGAATACGGCCTGATTCGCCACCGTGTATTGGTCGAAGTGCGCTGGTTACAAGCACTGGCTGCGCACAATGAGATCAGTGAAGTCGCTGCTCTGAGTGATGATGCAAATGCGGTACTAAACGCAATTGTTGACGATTTTAACGAAGGTGATGCACAACGCGTCAAAGACATCGAGCGGACCACCAACCACGATGTGAAAGCCGTTGAATACTTTCTAAAAGAGAAAATTGCTGACAATACTGAATTGCACGCGATTAACGAATTTCTACATTTTGCCTGTACTTCCGAAGACATTAACAACCTTTCTCATGGTCTGATGCTGGCTGCCTCGCGCGATGATGTCCTGCTACCTATGATGGATGAACTCATTTCAGCGATTAGCACACTTGCCCAGGAACAAGCCTCACAACCAATGCTTTGCCGCACACACGGACAACCAGCTTCGCCTTCTACGCTAGGTAAGGAAATGGCTAATGTGGTGGCACGCCTGCGCCGTCAACGTCAGCAACTCGCCAATGTTGAACTGCTTGGTAAAGTCAATGGTGCAGTAGGTAACTACAACGCACATTTAAGTGCCTACCCTAATCTCGATTGGGAAGCATTTGCACAACAATTTGTTGAATCACTCGGCTTAAGCTGGAACTCCTATACCACACAAATCGAACCGCATGACTATATCGCTGAGTATTTTGATGCCTTAGCACGGTTTAATACCATTGTGCTCGATTTTGACCGCGATATCTGGAGTTACATTTCAATCGGCTACTTCAAACAAAAGACAATTGCTGGCGAAGTCGGCTCATCCACCATGCCGCACAAGGTAAATCCTATCGATTTTGAGAATTCCGAAGGCAATATTGGCATTGCTAATGCCATTTTAGGGCATTTATCGAGCAAATTGCCGATTTCCCGCTGGCAGCGTGATCTGACTGACTCAACCGTACTGCGTAACCTTGGTGTCGGCATCGCCCATAGTGTGATTGCCCTGCAATCAACCCTAAAGGGAATCAGCAAGCTGGATCCAAACGCCGACAGCATGAACAAAGATCTGGATGACAACTGGGAAGTACTTGCCGAGCCTATCCAAACCGTCATGCGCCGCTATGGTATTGAAAAACCATATGAAAAACTTAAAGAATTGACCCGCGGCAAACGCATCGATGAGGCTTCTTTACACAAATTTGTTGATACTCTGGCCATTCCTGATGATGAAAAACAGCGTCTCAAAGCGCTTAGCCCGGCGAGCTACATTGGCAATGCTATCGAGCAAACTAATAAACTCTAATTTGAACTAAAGGACCGTTTTGTGAACCAGCGCACAGTGTTTGGAGATCAAATTAGAGATAGTGTTCCCCAGGCAACAGACGATGTGTGACCCCTTCCTACCCCCACAAGTCACCATCGACTGCTACCAAACCCACCCGGACTGCATCCCCCACCCCGCAGTCCGGGTTTATTTTGTCTGCAATTCAAGACCATACGAATTATCACAATGACATTAACCTTTCCCAATGGCATGACAACGGAAGAATTTCTGCGTGATTACTGGCAGAAAAAACCACTTTATATGCCGGCCGCACTAAATAATTTCAGCGACCCACTGGAACCCGAAGAATTAGCCGGACTTGCCTGTGAGGAAGAAATTGCCGCCAGGATTATTCTCGACAAAGGTAATAATGATTGGCAGGTTCGCCATAATCCCTTCACAGAAGACGATTTCACTAGCCTGCCTGCTAGCCACTGGACAGTGCTGGTACAGGACTTAAACAAACATATTCGTGAACTCGACTTGTTACTGGATGCCTTTGCGTTTCTACCGGCATGGCGAATCGATGATGTCATGGTCAGTTACGCTGCACCGCATGGTGGCGTGGGCCCGCACACCGATCAATACGATGTTTTTCTACTCCAAGGTATGGGAACACGTCGCTGGCAAATCAGTGCGGCAAAAGACAATGAAGCACTCATTGATGGCATTGATTTGCGCATTTTAAAACAGTTTGAAGCCGAACAAAGCTTCCTGCTGCAACCGGGAGACATGCTCTACTTACCGCCTGGGGTTCAGCATTACGGCGTGAGTGAAGATCCTTGCATGACTTATTCAATTGGCTTGCGCGCGCCGACACAACTTGAATTATTGGGTGACTATATTGATCAATGCACCTTAAAACAAAATAACATCGACGATATTCGCTACCACGATCCAGCATTGGCTAAACAACATAGTGGCGAGATAACAGCCGATGCAATTAATCAAATTGTAGATTTAATTAAAACCATTCCTCATGACGAAGCAGATATAAAACACTGGTTTGGAAAATTTATTACCAGCACACATCAAACTCTAACCAATATTCCGATCGAATCCGAACAGGATACTGAGGTTTTCAAGCAGCGCATTCAACAAGGTGAAGTACTTTACCGCAACCCAACTAGCCGTTTCGCCTACATCGATAACACTGACACCACCTGTATTTACATCGACAGCTGTTCTATCCAACTTTCTGGTGCGCGTGCAGGCACCGCCAAATATATTTGTAACCACCGACAATTCAATGCCAACGATCTTTCTGACTGGCTAGCTAACCCCCAATGTCTTTCCCTTATATCCGCATGGGAAGAAATCGGTTTGTTAGAATTTTCTGAGAATAATTCAAATAATGGCAACTAGTTGGCAAGTCAAACTAACAAATTGGTCTACAATTAATGACCAAGAGGCAATAAGGTTAATTCGAGAGAAAGTGTTTATTGAAGAGCAAGCCGTACCAGTAGAACTGGAATGGGACGAGCTTGATGCAGACTGTCTGCACTGTCTTGTTTCAATCGAAGATGGAAAACCAGTTGCCACAGCACGTCTGCACAACAATAAGTCTGTCACGCACATCGGTCGCATGGCGGTCTTAAAACCATATCGTCAACAAGGTGTTGGAACGCTTATGTTAGAGACACTACTTGAACAAGCACAGCTTAATGGTGTCAAAGAGGTAGCCATAAATGCACAAACAACAGCGATTACTTTTTATCAACGACTTGGATTTATGTCAGTGGGCGATGAGTTTGATGATGCTGGTATTCCACATTACAAAATGACACTAAAGTTAGGCCAAAACAATGAATGATGAAGCCAATAATATTATTCAGCATTGCAAAATTGGTGAAGATAATAAACTAGCGCTCTCCACCATTGAGCAAAATCGTGATGCCAGTATCGCACTGGTAATACAAGCTCGTTACAAGCTGGATATCGTTAGCCGTGATCTCGATCATCCTCTGTACGATAATCAGGCGTTTTATGATGCTATCAAACAGCTTGCGACCAGTAGCCCCAAGGCAAAAATCAGAATACTTATTCAAGACAGTGAAAAGGCGGTTAAACAAGGTCATCGACTTGTCAATCTGGCGCGCAAACTCACCTCGTTTATTGATATTCGACTTCAAAGCAAACCCTATAAAGAATTTAATGAAGCCTGGCTTATCGTTGACGATAAGGCATGGATTCGTCGCCCTTTTGCAGATAAATATTCAGCCGAAGTTAATTGTTCTGCTGCGCGCCAACTCAGAGATATCGGCAAAGAATTTGACAGCATGTGGAATGAATCAAGTAGCGATCCGAATCTTAGGCAACTCAGTCTATAAATCTGTCAGGTGAATAAAATGAGCATAACGACTTTAAGTAAACATGCACTAATCCTATTTACATGCTTTTTTTCTCTGTCATTATTTGCCGATCGTATTGAGGTTATTCATTTGCACGGCCGGAGTGCGAATGAAATTATCCCCATCATCCAACCGTTACTTGATCAAGACACCGGCTTGAGCGCACAAGGTTATAAACTAATTGTTCGTGGTTCTGAAAAAACGATCGCGCAGGTACACCAGTTAATTCGAAAGATAGACCACCCGCCTCAACAATTAATGATCAGTGTTCGCCGTGGTGGTGAGGCAAGTTATAACCGCAATGAGATCAGTGCGTCGGGAACAATTCGTTCTGGCGACGGACAGTTATCTGTCAATGGTGGTCAACAAAATGGCGTTAAGCTACATGAAACACGTGGTTCAATTAATGACCGTTCCATAAGACGCATTCACGTTACCGAAGGTCGTCAGGCATTTATTCAAACCGGTCAACAAATTCCAGTTGGCGAACGCCATATTGATCAGTTTGGTCACCGAAGTAGTTCTGTCACATACAAAAATGCCAGTAGTGGCTTTTATGTTTTGCCACGCACTGTCGGCGAAAATGTGAATTTAGAAGTTTTGCAGAATAATATCAGCCTCGATCGGCATGGACGACAACGCTTTAACACCCAACGTACCGGAACCACTCTTGGTGGTAAACTTGGTGAATGGATAAGTATTGGTGGTGTCACTCAACAATCAAATCAATCACGTAGCGGTATCCTGCATTCAACGCGTCGCGACAGTAATAGTGACTCGCAGCTTTACATCAAGGTTGATGTCATCAAACCATGATCAGTGCGCATCTGTTTCAATAATCTTTTTAAGTTTAACTAATAGTTGCTCTACTGTTGCTCGACGAGAATCATCCTTGTTAACGTCTAGCAATGGTTTAAACGTGTATTCAAGCTTTCTAGCTACATCACCGATATTATCCAAATCAAATGTTGCCGCTGAACCGGCTAAACTGTGTACCTTACGATCAAATTCAGCCGCTAAATCAGCATCCCATTGTTGGTTTATTTTTTTCCATGTCGAATTCAGCTCATCCACCAGTGATGGCAAACTCTCCCGGTAGGAAAGAAACAATGCTTGAATCGATGATTCTCTATCTTCACTCATGGTTTTGGCTGTATCGGTGATTATTTTTATGTATCATAGAGGGTAACATGGTATTCGCTGTAAGCAGTAGTCCTGTGTCTATAAAATCATTAATATCAGGAAGTTAGCAAGTAGCCATGTCTTTATCATTTCTCAATCCCAGCCAACGTGAAGCGGTGCAGTATCAAGATGGTCCTCTGCTCGTTATTGCCGGCGCCGGCAGTGGAAAAACTCGTGTTATTACCACCAAAATTGCCGAATTATTGACTCAGCATGGCATAGAGTCACGCTACATCGCCGCGGTGACGTTTACCAACAAAGCTGCGCGGGAAATGCGTTCGCGTATTAGTGAAATGCTCGACAGTGAAATCAGTAAAGGGCTTCGTATTAGCACCTTTCACACCTTAGGCCTGAATATTATCCGTTCTGAACTGGAAACACTCGGTTATCGAAAAGGCTTTTCTATCTATGACGATACCGACAGTATGGCGGTTATTAACGAGCTTGCCCGAGGTGAAACAGAAGAACGTTTACGATTACTTCGAAATCAAATATCACGCTGGAAAGCGGCTTGTATCTCCCACCAACAAGCCATGGCAACCGCCGAGGATCAATTGCAAGCACGTATGGCAGAACTCTATGAAGCCTACGATCGTCACCTGCATGCCTGTAATGCCATTGATTTTGATGATCTATTGCTCATCCCCGTACAACTACTGGAAAAAGATTTTGATGCCCTAAATCGCTGGCGCGCGAAAATTCAATACCTGTTAGTCGATGAATATCAGGACACCAATAAGACACAGTATGAATTAGTTAAATTACTCATTGGCGATCGAGGCTGTTTGACTGTTGTGGGTGATGATGATCAATCTATTTATGCATGGCGTGGCGCACAACCCGAGAACATGAATTTATTAGCTGAAGATTATTCCAATCTAAAAGTTATTAAGCTGGAACAAAATTACCGCTCAATGGGTGGCATTCTTCAAGCCGCCAACAGTGTTATTTCAAATAATCCACACGTATTTGAAAAGGCTCTTTGGAGTGAATTAGGTTTTGGAGATTCATTACAAGTTATCCGTGCAGCTAATGAAGAGCAGGAAGCAGAAAAAGTTGTTACACGGTTGCTGCATCATAAATTCAGGCATCGTACTGACTATAAAGATTATGCCATCTTGTACCGTGGTAATCATCAATCACGTTTATTTGAACGGGCATTGCGAGAATACAATATCCCCTACTATCTCAGCGGCGGTACATCTTTTTTCGCTTACACCGAAATCAAGGATATCATGTGTTACCTACGTGTCATCACCAACCCGGATGACGACAATGCCATGCTACGTATTATCAATACACCGCGACGGGAAATTGGCCCCGGCACATTAGAAAAACTGGTTGCCTTTGCTGCCGACACGAATTCAAGTTTATTTGCAGCGATGCACGATCCTTCTATTGCAAACGCACTACCAAACCGTGCAGTCAGTCGTATTCAATATTTCTGCGAGTGGTTAGATACACAGGTTCATTCAGCAGAAGATAATGCGCCTAGTTTCACCGTAAAAAATTTAATTGCAGACATTGATTACCCACAATGGTTGAAAGACAATTATCCGGATGAAAAAATTGCTGAACGTAAAATGGATAATGTCTCTGAACTCATTGAATGGATAGAACGTTTATCCAATAAATCCAGCGAAGCTGAACTCGGCGATATCGTTAGCCGCCTCACCCTGCTCGACATTCTTGATCGTGATGATGAACAACAAGGAGATCATGTTCATCTAATGACCTTACACGCAGCAAAAGGACTCGAATTCCCACATGTCTATTTAGTTGGCATGGAAGAAGATTTACTTCCACATCGCGTCAGCATTGAAGAAGATAATATTGAAGAAGAACGTAGGCTTGCCTATGTTGGCATTACCCGTGCTCAAAAAACCATGTCTTTTAGTTATGCATTGCGTCGTAAACGCTATGGTGAAATGATTCAATGTACGCCAAGTCGTTTTCTTGATGAAATACCGCAAGAACTTTTGCATTTTGACGGTGAAAAAGCCGATCCTGAAAAAACTCAGGAAGAAGGACGAGAAACCCTTAGTAGCTTACGGGCATTATTGAACGAAAAATAATAGTGTAAGTTGACAATTTTATCTGCTGTGATTGAATGACAGTCTATTAATTATTAATTTCACTAGGAGCACGCTATGTTTCACCCCATCAATATCCCTTTCGGTTGTGTCATGCTATTTAATGTTGTCGACTTAAAGGATGGTGTCACGGTAGAAGATGTCGAGTTAGTGCTCGGTAATATGTGTAATGTTGTTAAAAACAATTATGGTGATGACCATGGTGGTTTTATTGGTGGCCAGGTTTATAAGAATGCGGGTTTTGTGTCTGATGAAGGTACGTTAGGCGATGATGAAACAGACGACAAACGCGTCAAACAAAGCATGGGCGATCTGGTTATTGTGACCTACTGGAATTCATTTGATCAACATGAAAAATCTCATGCCGACGAACTCTTTAACAAACATTTCTCAGAGCTTGCCAGTTTCTGTGATGCCACCTATGAAGTAGGTTATGAAATGCTTTGGCAAGGTGTACCTGAAGATGACTGAAGTATTTTCGAACTAGCACTTTCGAGCTAATACATCGTCAGTCAGCACGTAGAGCTCTAATTTTCTTTCAATTCAATAAGATAAAAAATAAAACTATTGTTGATTATTAACAATAATTTTTTGCCATATTTTAATCTAAAATCAGTTCCTCACTATTGGATAAAAACAGCTTGCATATAGAGCCTTTAAGTTGTTAGATTCAGTCTAGCTGGACAAGGACATACCTTGATTCCTGTGAATACATGATTTTATTTCATGGATAATAATAAATAAGTAGGGAGACTTATCATGATGGATTTACACGCCAGCGTTTTCATTTTCTCAATCACACATAGTACGCACTAAATCAGCTTTAGCAAAAGGCTTCACGGTTATATTGTTTTAATCTATATAAAACAACGGCCGGTTCCTTTGTATTCCTCTTGTTGATGTCAATGCTAGTAAAAAGGAAAAATTAACTAAATCTACATACCTAAAATAAAATAACAGTAACAAGGAGAGTAGTAATGAAATCAGGAAAAAAGAATATAAGTTTAATACGACTGGGAACAGGACTATGTGTCGCGTTAGCCAGTTATGGGATTGTCGCTATTTCCCCCTGGCAATCATCTGAATCAGAAAACATTAAAGAAGTAGCCGGCATCGCAACCCCCGATAATTTAAAAACCACCTACCAGAAGTGGTCGACAAATTATTCCAAAGCTAACCCTAAGGGACCTGTACTTGCCATGGCTTGGAACAAAGGGTTGTCAAGTGAGTTCAGTAACGCTAGAGGTATTGCTCAACTCGACCTTGAAAATAACAATGTGAGCGTTCGAATAAAAGGACTGACTAACCAGGAAATATCTGATGTTTGGTTAGTCGACAACCTTCCTGGCGCAGGACGTTCAGTTATCCCTGAAACAGGCGATAACATGATCAAAATTGGTAGTTTAAACTTTGAAAATGGTAATGCCTGGTTGGATGCAAAAGTAGAAGATCTGTCCTCTTTCAGCCTTGATATGGTCGTACTTGCACACCGCGATAGTGAACCAGGTAAAAAAGGTGTGTTATTTGGAACAACATCATTGTTCCAGAAAGTTTTCCATTACCCAAAACAAATGGAATCTCAAAAATTGGCTAATGCCAAGTCTGATAAAGGACTTTCACTTATTAATACCGCATCAGCTACCGGTGTAACACCTCCCGGTTTCTTTGATAATGTTAATTCAGAACTTGTTAACAGGGGGCGAGATTTATTCTTTAACGAAGCATTCAATGGGAATGGGCGAACCTGTGCCACATGTCACAGAGAAGATGACAACCTGGCACTCAGTTTGAAAACTATCGCAAATCTTCCTGATGATGATCCATTGTTTATTGTCGAGCAGCCATTCCATTCTGATGGTTCTCCCAATGCGCTCTTTAACGATTTCCGCATGGAAAAACCTGCACTAATGCGTAAGGTTGGCTTGATCTTAGAAAACACTAATGGGTTCAGAGATGCCGATGGCAGTTTTACATCTCGTGTGACAATGAGATCGCCTAATCACGTGCTCAGTATTCGCACGACCTTGGCACCACCCCCTGCCCAATTTGACGATGGTACGTTACCAGTAGATCCTAGTGACTTAGTTTTTGCCGAGCGAACGGGTTGGAGTGGTGATGGCACACCTACAGGATTCCGTGAGGATTTCTTTGACTCAAATGGGCGTGACTTAACAGGTTCGCTTAGAGACTTTACAATCGGTGCAATTATACAACACTTCCCTCTAACACTTGAGCGTTCTGGTGCATCAGTTGATGAGTTTGGCAACCCAAGACAACCAGACTTCCGCTTTGCGACAGAGGATGAACTGGATGCAATGGAAGCCTTTATGCTTTCGATTGGTCGTCAAGATGAAAATGACGACTTGAATACATTAACTCTCACTGACGAAGTTGCCGAACGAGGCAAACTTAACTATATGGGCTTCAATGTATTCGACACCACCCCCAATGATGGACGTCCGGTTCTTAGTTGTAACTCATGTCATTTAAACGGTGGCAGCAATACAGATCCGACCTTTGCATTTGCACCTGGTGTGACGCCTAATCACGACACAACAGATATACAAGCAAATGGCGGTAGCATACAAAGTCACAACCGCTCATTTGGTCCTCAAGTAGAACGACTCGCTGATCAGGCGGGTGATATCATTGCCCAGGTAGATAATGATCCAAGTGTTGCCGGTAATTGTTTTAATGAGGGATTAGCAGAAGTACCTTTGATCTTTGGTGATGGTCCAGGAGCACCAAGTGCTGGTTGTGATGCTAACCCGTTTGATAACGGTAACGCTTTCGGCTTTGATGATGCACTTGCCGGGCAAAGAGCAGCAACTAACCGCTTCAATACACCTGTCGTCTTTGAAGCAGCAGATAACCCACCGTTCTTCCATGGCCATCAAATCAATACCATTGAAGGAGCCGTTGCCTTTTATGCAACTAATAGGCATTTACGAAATGGTGAATTCCTGCCAGCCATTGTTCCTTTAAATGGCTCCCAAGTTGCTAACGTAGCGCGATTCATTCGTGTCATGGGTGCTGATTTTAACGCGGCATCTGCAATTACACTTGCTGAAAAGGCGCTGGGGTTACAAAGAAGAGGTAATCGTAAAACCAATGCCAAACTAGCTCTGGCAGAAGTCGACGACGCGATTGAACTTCTGGATCCGGTGGATTTACACATTACTGATGCAGTGCCGCTATTCAAGAAAGCACGTACATTGCTCAAGAAAGCGTCCCGCTCAGGCAATAAACATCAGCTTTCCAGAGCAGTTAAAGCATTACAAGATGCCCAATCTGCGATGGTAACCCGAAGCTAAGGAGGCGTCATAAGAAAACAGCTTTACTCTGCGGGAGCTTCGGCTCCCGCTTTTTTTATATTTTAAAAACCCAGTAACGTTATTAAGGTCTTACGTATAGCTGCGATCTGCATACCATTTACCCGTATCGGTAAGGAAAAAGATAATAAACATGCTATCGCATATTACTTAATGCCTAATGTGAGTCTGGCACAACACCAACCTGAGGCATATCAGCCAAACCAACCTCACGAGCATGTTCTTCAAAGCCTTTGTTATGCCAGAAGAATGCGCCAGGCATTGTTGTTGGCGTCACTAACACATAAAACAGTGCCCGCCCTATCAATGCTGTTAGCAACATAACAACTGAAAGCAATATTAAGACGGCCATGGACGTGCCCATATCAAGCAAGCCTAAAGACAAAATCACTGATAAAACAATACTTATGGCTAAGCCTATATTTCTTGCCGTATATGTTTTACCAAACTTTGTTTGTTGCACGTAATGTGAAGCGGCTCCTTCACCAGCCTGTTTTTGCATATCTTTTGCTTGTCGCCACAGGCCATAAGCTTCAATAAGCAAGCCAGAAAGAATCGACCAGGCAACAACATTAATTAATGCGCTCGATTCTAACCCTTCAAACACCAAAACACAGCTATAAATAAAACCAATTAACAAACCACCTAACGCTAGCATGTTACCGTAGAAACTTGTTAACACCTGCCAGTGATTCCAGAATGGACGTGCTTTAATGCGATAAATTTTATGCATAAAGAATAACGACACCGGCCCGGCAATAACGGCAGCCCAGCCTGTCAGATTTATAAGGCCAGCAACAAATGATGTCGACAAACCAACCCAATCAGTTAACACAAACGGGAATGTCACTAATAAAGCATAAAGACCCAGTAAATTAAAAAACACAGCTAAACTCGCCACTTCCCGACTCACCGGCGAATAGCGTAAATTATAGAATGCTCGATAAAAATATTGTGGTTTACCCAGATGCATCGTCGAAATATACAAGGCATAAGTTTCAATACCAAGTAGACCAAACAATAGTGCTGTATACGTGGTGGAATGTGCATTCGGTGTCAAGTGCTCAAGACCAATCATTGGACCTAAAAATAATAATAAAAATGCCCCGACGACCATTTGAGATATTAGTGTAAACAACACCAATGGATCTTCACGTGAACGTAGCTTACGCAAATTCCATTCTTTTTTGTTGCCATGTTTAGGATCAACAACTGGCTTGAAACTACCTTCATTATCGTCACGATGATATTTCAACGCCGTACTATCAACACGAACCATATCACGCTGCATAGTACGTGTTTGTTGGAAACGAATATTAGGATGCGTGATATCTGTGCTAGGAAAACCCGGTATTTCGGTACGTGCCTGCTGTCGCCCTTCTGGAATATTTTCAACTACACCAAAGTCCAGCGCATTACCTAAACACGCTGACACACAAGCAGGTTTCAAACCTACTTCTAATCGATCAACACACATATTACATTTACTTACTTGCCCTTTAACCGGATCAAGTTGTGGCGCGTTGTAAGGACAGACCCAGGTACAGTAACCACAACCAAAACATATATCCGGATCCTGTAGTACCGCTCCGTACTCCGCAAATTTTGTGTATGCACGTGTAGGACACCCCTTCAAACAAACGGGGTCGTCACAATGGTTACATGCCATAGAAATATTTAAACGCTGGTAATCGGGGTAAGTTCCTCCCTCAACAAAACCAACTGAACGAAATGCGATATGGGCAGGATTATCATTTTTTTCACTACAAGCTGCTTCACAAGCGTGGCATCCAATACAGTTATCAGCAGTAAAAAAGAAACCATGTTGCTTATAGCGATTTGGGTTCTCCCCTACTTCCCCATCACCATTGATATTTAAGCTTTTACCATAGAGTTCGTCAGATGATGAAACCGTATCAATCGGTGTACCATAGCAGTTGCGTGCATTGCTATCTGGATCATTTAGCAATGCGTAATCAGGTTCGTTGTCGCGTACTTTAAACATGTTTTACCCTTAAAATTTCCGCATTTCCATGCTGAGTCGTGCTGCTTCTACTTGATCTTCTATTATTTCAATACGCACAGCCGATTGTTTATAAGCAGGCTGACGTGAGTGTGGATCGAGCAAACCCAGTGTTAGGCGATTTGCACAGTCAAAGAAATGAAAAGGTAAAAACACCATATTCTTTGCAACACGCTGCGTTGGTTGTGCCATCACAACTGCATCAGAGCGACGTGATACCAAGCGCACATAATCACCACGCTTTATACCCAGCTCATTTGCCAGATCAGGATTAATTTCGATAAACGGTATTGGACTATATTTATTGTTATCCCCAATCTTGCCGGTCTTGGTACGACCATGCCAATGCTCAATTAACCGACCTGTATTAAGCCAGATTGGAAATTTTTCGTTTGGCACTTCGTTATTATCAATAAATGGCAAAGGAATTAATTTTGCTTTTCCATCCGGATAACGGAATGTGGCTGCTTCGGTATACAAACGCTTGCCACCCTGTGGAGGTAACTCACCTTTATCTGCCTGTTCTTTTGTGTATGGCCATTGAACGCCTCGTTGGTTCTCAATGAGCTCATGATCCATACCCGAGATATCAGCTAAGCGGCCCTTTGAAATTTCGCCCATTTCTTTAAAAATATCTGATGCGTCTTCCAAAAAAGTAACCTTGTTATCTTTATTAAAACGCTCAGCCATGCGGTTAAACACCCACAAATCAGGTTTAGCCTGACCAGGCGGCGTTGCCAATGGTTTAACCAGATTGACACGACGCTCTGTATTGGTCATCACACCTTCTTTTTCCGCCCATGTACCCGCGGGCAAATAAACATGTGCATACTGAGCACTTTCGGTGTCTTCATAACAATCCTGTACAACACAGAACTCAAGTTTTTCCATCGCCTTACGAATACGCGCTGTATTCGGTAACGAGGTCAAAGGATTAGTGGCAATCAACCAAATACCTTTAATTTGACCTGATTCAATTGCATGATAAATATCTGTTTGAAACATACCGCGTTTTTTGGGGAAAAACTCAGGATCAACATTCCAGAATTTTCCAATTTCATCGCGGTCTTCAGCGCTTTCTAAAACGCGGTGATTCGGCAAACCCGAACACGATGACCACTCTCGTGTACCCATTGCGTTACACTGACCGGTAATCGAAAGGCTTGTGCCGCCGGGTTTACCTATATTACCTGTAATGAGTGCTAAATTATTAATTCCCACCACACCATCAGAACCATGTGTAGATTGATTAATACCCATAGTCCAAATCTGCATCGCAGAATTTGATTTTGCAAAGATGCGCGCAACATGACGAATTCTATCTTCATCAATACCACAAATTTTAGATGCCGTGACTGGATCGTATTTAGCAACTTCTGCTTTTAATTCTTCAAAACCATTGGTGTTAGCTTCAATATAATCCATGTCTTGCAAGTCTTCATCAATGATTACATGCATTAAGGCATTCATAAGCACTACATCGGTGCCAGGTGTAACGGGCAAATGCATATGTGCATTTTGTGCCAACATTGTCACACGAGGATCAACAACAATGAGGGTAAAGTTTTTCTTTTCCTGCGCTTCTTTCATGCGCCAGTAAATAATCGGGTGTTGTTCAGGTAGATTAGAACCCCATGCGATTAAACAATCCGTGTGTTCAAAATCCTCATAACAACCGGGAGGCCCATCAGAACCAAACGAACGCTTGTAACCTGATACGGCTGAGGCCATACACAAGGTTGTATTACCGTCATAGTTGTTGGTGCCAATCAGACCACGGGTTAACTTACCGAGTGTATAAAATTCTTCGGTGAGCATTTGCCCTGTCGAGATAACTGCAAATGAGTCACGGCCATATTTTTCCTGGATCCGTATAATTTCATCGTGAGTTTTATCTAATGCGCTATCCCATGATGTGTTCTGCCAAGGCTCATACCACTGATCACGGATTTTAGGTTGCAGACCACGACCTGCGGAATCAAATAACTCATGTTCGAAAATACCTTTCAAACATAACTTGCCACGATTCACATCTGCATCAGCGACACCTCGTGATGCAACAGGTTTACCTTCTGTGTTCAAACCTACTTCAATGGAACAACCCGTTGAACAATAACCACAGGCAGCATATTTCCATTCGACCACGCCTTTATCGGCGATCTTGATTGGGTTCTTTTGTTTACGGCCAAAAAGCATTTTACATACTCGTCAGATTAATCCTTATTAGGACAACCTTCATTTGCTGTTAATGATAAGAAAATAGTATCGCCTTCCATCTTGGTCGGGTAACTGGCGGCACAACCTTCATCCGGGGCAACGGCAGTACCGCTATCAAGCATAATTTTCCAGTCATGCAGTGGGCATGAAACACGATCACCATGCACGATACCTTGTGATAATGGCCCACCTTTATGCGGACAAGAATCACGCAAAGCAAATACACCATCATCCGCTGTACGGAAAACGGCAATATCTCCTTCAGGGGCATTCACGACGCGCGCACCCAATTTAGGAATATCGTTCAAACTACCTACTTCAATCCATTCTTCACTCATTATCTTATCTCGTTATTAGGCGCTTAGGCGTTAATATTTTTCATTGGTTCAAATTCATGTTTCTCAGCACCTTTGGCACGGGCTTCCCATGGATCATCCTGGGCGAAGCTCTGTGAGTAATGGAAACGCTCAGCTAACGCTTTTCGGTTGGCTTCATCATCAACAACATGCTCTTTAACATAAGCTAAACCAACACGCTCAATCCAGGGGGCAGTTCGCTCAAGGTAGTGCGCTTCTTCGCGGTATATCTGCATAAAGGCAGCACCGTACTCAAGCACTTCTTCCGGTGTTTTAACCGTAGTAAGTAAGTCTGTGACACGAACCTTAATACCGCCATTACCACCGACATGTAATTCATAACCAGAATCAACACAAACCACACCAAAGTCTTTAATTGTTGCTTCGGCACAGTTACGTGGACAACCCGAGGCCGCCATTTTGTATTTGTGCGGTGTCCATGAACCCCAGGTCATTTTTTCCAAATCAATACCCAACTGAGTTGAGTCTTGTGTACCAAAACGACACCACTCTTTACCTACACAGGTTTTAACTGTACGAAGTGCTTTACCGTAAGCATGCCCTGATACAAGACCCGCTTTATTCAAGTCACCCCAAATTTCTGGCAACTCTTGTTTAGTCAGTCCATAAAGACCAATACGCTGACCACCGGTTACATGTACCGTTTTAACTTTGTATTTATCCGCCACATCGGCAATGGCACGTAGTTCAGTCGGTGTTGTACCACCGCCCCACATACGTGGAATAACAGAATACGTTGCATCTTTTTGAATATTGGCATGGGCACGTTCATTAATGAAACGTGATTGACTATCATCACTTTGTGCATCCGGATACTGACACATCACATAATAGTTCAATGCAGGACGGCATTTCCCACAACCATCTGGCGTATTCCACTCAAGAAAATCGATTGCAGCATGTACCGATTTAAGTTCATTGTTTTTAATCGCATTACGCACTTCATCATGCGTATGTTCAGTACAGGCACACAATGGTTTTAAATGTGGTGCGACTGAATAATCACCGCCAATCGTATGGGCAAGTACGCTTTCAACAAGCCCTGTACAAGAACCACATGAACTTGATGCCTTAGTATGGGCACGCACTTCTTCCAGCGTTAACAGCTTGTTAATATTAATCGAGTTAACAATGTCACCTTTAGAAACACCATTACAACCACATATCTCAGTAGTATCAGACATCATTTCAATTCGATTTTCATCACCATGGCCTGAATCACCCAAGTGCGCTTGACCAAATAAAATCTTTTCACGGAAATCTGTAATATCTGTTTCATCACGCATCAAATCGAAGTACCAAGAACCATCAATGGTGTCACCATACATGACAGCACCTTTGACTTTGTTATCTTCAATAACTAATTTTCGGTAGACACCACGTGATGCATCCTGGAAAACCAGTTCTTCTGTATTTTCATCACCGGTAAAGTCACCTGCCGAGAATAAATCAATACCCGTCACTTTTAGCTTGGTCGATGTTACCGAGCCTTCGTATAATGCGATACCATGCTGGACAAGGTGATTGGCACAAACTTTTGCCATTTCAAACAGGGGCGCGACCAGACCGTATGTCTCTCCGCGGTGCTGCACACACTCACCTACTGAATAAACCCGAGGATCAAATGTTTGCATGGTATCATTCACCACAATACCGCGTTCACAATGAATACCAACCTTGCTGGCTAGTTCAATATTAGGACGAATACCAACTGCCATCACAACAATGCTCGCGTCAATTTCGCGACCGTCTTCAAGAATCACCTTCTCTACTCGACCATCACCGATAATTTCTTTTGTCGAGGCTGGCATCAAAATTTCCATGCCACGTTCTTCTAAAGACTTGCGCAGCATCTTACCCGCAACAGAATCCATTTGACGTTCCATCAAGGTATCAACGATATGTAATACCGTAACTTTCATGCCTTGTTGCATTAAACCATTGGCCGCTTCCAAACCAAGCAGGCCACCACCAATGACAACAGCGTGACCATCACCTTTCGCGGCATCAATCATCATGTCGACATCATTGATGTCGCGGAAAGCAATGACACCTTCAAGATCATGACCAGGCAAAGGAATAATAAATGGATTTGAGCCGGTTGCGATTAATAAGCGGTCGTATTCATGTTCAGAACCATCATCAATAATGACCTTGCGCTCTTTACGATCAATATCAACAACAGTCTTGCCTTTATATAGGGTAATATTGTTATCGACATACCATTGTTCATCATTGATCATAATTTCATCGATGGTCTTGTCACCAGCCAGTACAGGTGAAAGCATGATACGGTTGTAGTTGCCATACGGCTCAGCACCAAACACAGTAATGTCATAGGCCTCAGCATCTAGTTTGAGGATTTCCTCAACAGTGCGCATACCCGCCATACCATTGCCAATGACTATTAATCTTTCCTTCATGCCCTACTCCAACTTAGATAGTGTTTAGTATTAATCTCTCTGTCACCTTGTTTAGAGCAACTACCATGCCAGATATATTAGCAGTTACTAAAATATAATGTAAACACTTGAAATGATTATAACCATATGATTTTATTGACTTAAACAATATTTTTTGCACTGTTTTTGTTCACTCCCATTAGCATTTGCACCGATAGTGAGCACCATATTGGTGCGTAACTCGATAGCCATGCATCAATATAAGACATATGTAATATTATAAGTGCGTTGATTGAACCAATATGAACCATCATTAGTAAAATCGTTTATTAATAACCAAAAAAAATAATGAGACGATAATCTTTATATGTAATGTTACGACGTATTTTCTTAGTCCAAACGTAAGAAAAAATTAATCCAGTTAAGTGATATTTTACTATTGAAATAATATGGCACGATGCTTGCTCTGTGTTCTGCAATACTTTAATGGGAATTTAAAATGTCTAACGAAAATAAATTTAACTTACTATCATTCTCAGGACGCTACCGTATCTTGCACATGACATGGTTCGCCTTCTTCATGACATTCGTTGTGTGGTTAGGGCTTGGACCTATGATGCCCTTCATAAAAGAAGCGCTTAGCTTAACCGATCAACAAACTAAAGTTCTTTTGATATTGAATGTTGCGATGACCATACCAGCGCGAATTGTTGTCGGTATGTTAGTCGATAAACTCGGTCCACGAATTATGTACACCAGCATCCTTGTACTAGGCGGGGCAATTAGTATCGCCTTTGCCTGGGCCGACAGCTATGAACAACTAGCAATATTACGATTTTTATCTGGTTTTATTGGCGCTGGCTTTGTTGTCGGTATCCGTATGATAGGTGAATGGTTCCCTGCCAAACAAACAGGTATCGCACAAGGTATTTACGGAGGCTGGGGTAACTTTGGTGCCTTTGGTGCAGCTGCAACATTACCTTTTATTGCAGCGAGTATTGGTGATGCCAGCGGCTGGCGTGTTGCCCTAACAACTGCCAGTGTTGTTGCTATTGCTTATGGTGTTATTTACTTCTTTAGTGTCACTGACACACCAAAAGGTTCGACCTATTTTAAACCAAAGAAAACTGGCGCAATGGAAATCACCAGTCGTGGTGATCTGTTTCTCTACATGGTAATGAATGTTCCACTGTTCTTAGCATTAGCTGTACTAACATGGAAATTATCACCAACTAATATTGGTTTAATTGGTGCAGGAACAACGAACGTCATCTATCTCGTTCTACTGGCGATTTATATTGTGCAGGTATGGAAAATATGGAATGTTAATAGCCACATATTAAAGTCACCCGTACCCGCTTTACATCAATATAAATTCAAGCAGGTCGCTATCCTTGATTTTGCCTATCTAGTTACATTTGGTACCGAGTTAGCCGTTGTATCAATGTTGGCGTTATTTTATGTAGAATGGTTTGAGTTACCCAAAATCACCGCCGCACTTTTAGCGGGTATTTACCCATTCATAAACTTGATTGCCCGTCCTGGCGGCGGATGGATCAGTGATAAAATTGGCCGCAAACTCACTCTCATTATTGTCTTCGTAGGTATCACAGCAGGCTTCGTAGTACTTGGATTTGTAAACAAAACATGGCCTGTATGGATGGTTGTTGGTCTGACCATTATTGCCGGCATCTTCTCAAAAGCTGGTTCTGGCGCAGTTTATGCCATGGTGCCATTAGTAAAACGCCGTATGACAGGGCAGATAGCCGGGATGGTTGGTGCATTTGGTAATGTTGGTGCGGTGATCTTCTTAACCGCAAACTCTCTCGTCAGCTATGATCAGTTCTTTATGTTTATCGGGATCGTAGCTGGTTTTGTATTAGCACTGATTTTATTCTTCCTCGAAGAACCTAAAGGTTCAATGGCAGAAATCATGCCAGACGGTTCAGTGCAAATGATTGACGTTAAATAACCAACAAAAAAAACGCCGTTACAATGAGGTAACGGCGTTTTTTTATTACTGTACTAGACCTTATTTTTTAATCGGAACAGCAATCGCAGCACTAGGGTCCTCTTCAAACATTGTGGGCAAAGAATGTGCAATCCCTTTATGGCAATCAATACAGGTCTTACCTTCCTCAAATCCTTTACTATGTTGCGAAATCGCACGACGTTGCTGGAAAGAAAAATCCATGGATTCATAGTCATGGCAGTTACGACATTCCCGAGAATCTGTTGCCTTCATCTCTTTCCACACATTACGCGCCAATTTTAAACGTTTCTTTTCAAATTTATCTGGCGTATTAATAGAACCGAGCGCTTTGTGATACAGCTCATTTGTAGCTTTAATTTTTCTAATGATTTTATGAGTCCACTCTTTAGGAACATGGCAATCAGGACATGTTGCACGAACCCCGCTGCGGTTAGCGTAATGAATCGTGTTTTGATATTCAACGAAAACATTCTCCTTCATTTCATGACACGAAATACAAAATGTTTCCGTATTTGTCGCTTCCATAGCGGTATTAAAGCCACCCCAGAAAATAACCCCCGCCACAAAACCAATAGTTAATAAACCGCCGAGTGAATATTTAGCAGATGGTGACTTAAGCATACAGATATATTTTTTAAATCTACTTTTAATAGCCATTATCAAGATCCCGAGTAGTTTTGTATTTTATCGTGCTTGTAATCCACGTGTTGGTTGATAGGTATTCCCAACCAACGGCTTCGCATCAACCTGTGGCACATGGCATTGCGTACAAAAGTATCGGCGCGCAGATACATTTGCTAAATCATTACCATCACGATCTGAAAAATGCGTCATGCTTAATTTTGTTGCACCGGACTCTTTATAATTTGCCCAACTATGGCAAGTTAAACATTTATTAAACTTTTTATTAATCTGATAACCGACTATCTTATGCGGAATAATCGGTGGCTGATGAACAAATGCCCGGTCAACGGGTTCACGATCTGACTGCCAACGTTTTTGTTCAGGCGTGATTGAGCTTTGCTTTATATCAGCACTTCCTCGCAAGGATTTTACTCCACCGTGGTCTTGTGAATAAATTGTCTGCGTAAATACAGCCAACGCAATAAAAAATATAATTTTTTGTAGATTTTGCATCATGCTATCTCCATCGTATTAAACACGATTGTATTTGGTACCTTTATGCTTTACTTATCTTAACTGCACACTTCTTAAAGTCAGTTTCTTTAGATAAGGGATCGGTTGCATCAAGAGTTAACTTATTAACAAGTCGCCCAGCATCAAACCATGGAATAAATACCAATCCTTCTGGCGGTCTATTTCGGCCACGTGTTTCAACGGTCACTGTAATCTCACCCCGACGACTAGACACCTTTGCAGGAAGGCCCCTGCGTAATCCGCGTTTTCTCGCGTCAGCTGGATGCATGAACACAACTGCATCCGGGACAGCTTTATAAAGTTCTGGTACACGACGAGTCATGGTTCCTGAATGCCAGTGTTCTAAAACTCGGCCAGTCGATAACCAAAGGTCAAAATCCTTATCAGGGGATTCTGCTGCTGGCTCATATGGCGCTGTAATAATATTGGCACGGCCATCTTTTTTTCCATAAAAGCTAACTTTGTCACCTTTCTTAACAAATGGATCGTAACCTTCACGATAACGCCACTGCGTTTCTTTTCCATTAACAACAGGCCAACGTAACCCGCGACCTTTATGGTAAGTGTCAAAACTAGCCAAATCATGCCCTTTCTTAGGACCATGAGTACCAAAGACTCTATATTCTTCAAATAATCCTTTTTGAATATAGAAACCAAATGCGTCCATTTCATCATTTTGGAATTCATTCCCTTTATTATCTGTCACAATCTCAATATCGTATTTATCAACTTGTCCATTACGATAAAGAACCTCGTAAAGTGTCTTACCTTTATATTCGGGCATCTTGGCAATTAAATCAGCAGGCCAAACTTCTTCTACTGTGAAACGTTTTGAGAACTCAACCAACTGCCATAAATCAGACTTTGCTTCACCCGGCGCATTGACTTGTTGACGCCAAAATTGAGTACGTCGCTCAGCATTACCATATGCACCCTCCTTCTCAACCCACATTGCAGTTGGCAAAATCAAGTCTGCTGCCTGCGCAGTTACTGTTGGATAAGGATCAGATACAACAATAAAATTATCGGGATTACGATAACCGGGTAAACCTTCCTCATTGATGTTTGCCGCCGCCTGCATATTGTTATTACACATCACCCAATACGCATTTAATTTACTATCTTTTAACATTCTGTTTTGTAATACCGCGTGATAACCAGGCTTAGCAGGGATAGTCCCCTCTGGTAGTTTCCAGATTTTTTCTGCGAAATCACGATGTGACTTTTTCTTAACGACAAGATCTGCCGGCAAACGATGTGAAAATGTGCCTACTTCCCGAGCAGTACCACATGCTGATGGTTGCCCTGTTAGTGAAAAAGGACTATTGCCAGGTTCCGATATCTTGCCCATTAATAAATGGATATTATAAATAAGGCCATTTGCCCATACGCCACGTGTGTGTTGATTGAAACCCATTGTCCAAAATGAGGTGACCTTTTTATTTGGATCAGCATACAACTTCGCGAGTTTTTCAAGTTTATCTTTTGGCACACCACTTATTTCAGAGGCATATTCTAATGTATAGCTGGAAACTGACTCAGCATATTCATCAAAACTTATTTTAGTGAGTTTACCTCCCTTACCTGTTTTCTTTTTTTCTAAGGGATGCTCCGGACGTAGGCCATAGCCAATATCCGTTACCGTCTTAGTAAAATTGGTATGTTTATTAATAAAGTCTTCGTTATATGCTTTATTCTTAATAATATAGTTTGCGATATAATTCAAAATAGCCAAATCTGTTTGTGGCGTGAATACCATGCCGTTATCAGCCAAATCAAAACAACGATGCTCAAAGGTAGATAAAACATGCACTTCACAACCCGGTTTCGTTAAACGTGTATCACTCAAACGTGTCCATAAAATCGGATGCATCTCCGCCATATTTGATCCCCACAGAACAAACGCATCCGCATGTTCGAGATCATCGTAACAACCCATTGGTTCATCTGCACCAAAACCACGTATAAATGCACCAACAGCAGATGCCATACAATGACGTGCATTGGGGTCGAGGTTATTTGATCTAAACCCCCCTTTAAATAATTTAGAAGCTGCGTAACCTTCCCACACCGTCCATTGACCAGAACCAAACATACCGACAGAAGTTGGCCCTTTCTCTTTCAATGCCTTTTTCCATTTTTCAGCCATAGTATCGAAGGCTTCATCCCAACTGATTTCTTCAAATTGACCGTTTTTATCGTATTTACCATTAGTCTTACGCAGCAGCGGTTTCGTCAAACGATCCTTTCCATACATAATTTTCGGCAAGAAGTAGCCTTTAATACAATTCAAGCCACGATTAACCGGTGATTCAGGATCACCTTGGCTTGCTACAACACGATTATTTTGTGTTCCAACCAGGACACTACACCCTGTTCCGCAAAAACGACATGGTGCTTTATCCCAGCGAATCATATCCCGCTCTTGCGCTGCGGATGCCGTTTTAATACCTGGAATAGAAATACCTGCAACCGTAGCGGTTGCTGCAATCGCATTCATTTTTATAAAATCACGTCTTGACTGTTTCATCAGGATGGCTCTCCTACATTATGATTATTTTCATTGTGGTGATAAACCAGTGAAGCTGATAACACACCATTTAATTTTTGCATCTCAAGCAATGTGTCCGCTAAATCAGATTCATACTGATCTTCAATCGTCACAACCATTTTTCCTTCGTCACTGACCGCATGAACCTCAACCCCGGATAAAGTCGCTAAATTTGCTTGAACTTCTTCACCGGACGTGGGTACTGCAAACACAACAACACCTGCGATATTCATAGTTCATCCTTTTTCATTCGTTAAATAGTGATATCGATGTATTCGGACAAGGCCTAATACATGCACCACAACCTATACACAATGTCATATCAATCTCAGGTTGCGATACACCACCAACAACTGGATTAAAGCGAATTGCGCTCGTTTCACATTGCTCGGCACAAACCGAACAGACAATCGAGTTCTTTGCTAAACAGCTATCATTAATATCGAGCGTTAAATACCAAGGATTGGTAGAGAATTTTAGTGCGCCGGTGTCACAGGCATAGAGACAGGACTGACAAAAAGTACATTCACCACTGTGAAAATCAATGGCGGGATAACCGGCATCTGCCTTTATAAGGATAGATTCGGGGCAATTGGATATACAATCGCCGCATGAGGTGCAAAGTTGAACGAAATCAGCTTCATTAATCGCCCAGGGCGGACGCAAAGATGCTCTTCTTCCCTGAAGGTCTCCTCGCAAAAATTGCCTACGATTAATAGATTGAACCATATTTCCTATATACTCAGTCTACTTCCTATTAGATGATTATAATGTTCAATGGATTCACTCTAATTGATATATATCAATAATTGAATGTTTTTCGAATAAAAGCTTAAGCTGACTATAAAAACATCATTCAAAGTGAGTTATTATTAGTCATAAATAAAGTCAGTCATACTGATTCTCTAAAATAACGGCAACGGTAATGCTGAGCCATTTAATTCAATGAAAACAACTTTTGCAGGTATACACACAGGTCAGCATAGCGATGCAGGGGTAAAACCTCAAAATGAGGATGCCTGCGGAATTCAAATACCTGAAGAACCCTTACTTAGCACCAAAGGCCTATCTTTTGTTATCGCTGATGGCGTGAGTCGAAGCGAGGCCGGTCAGGATGCGAGTGAAGCCTGTGTAAATGGGTTTATGACCGATTATTACAGTACCCCTGATAGCTGGACCGTAAAAACATCGGCTCAAAAGGTACTGGGGTCACTGAATAACTGGCTTTACAGTCAGGGTAAGCGCAGCTATGAGTCAGCCGGCGCTATGCTCACCACCCTAACTGCACTTATTATCAAATCCGGTACCGCCTATATTTTTCATATTGGCGATACGCGCATCTATCGTTTACGTGACGGAGATCTGGAATTACTCACTGAAGACCATTGCAGTTGGGGAGCTGGTGAGAAAACCTACCTCGGACGTGCCATGGGCGCTGATGCGCATGTAGATATTGATTTCAAAAGCCTCCCCGTCGAAGTCAATGATGTTTATATGCTAACCACCGACGGCGTACATGAATACATTAGCAATATTGAATTACGAAACTATTTACGTGACAACGCAGCCAATCCGGAGCAAGCTGCTCGCAATATTACAGAAATGGCCTTGAAGGCTGGTAGCAAAGACAATGTCACCTGCCAGATTATCCGTGTTGATCAACTTCCAAAACAGGACGAAACAAGTTTTCTTAATCAACTCTCTAATTTACCGTTCCCGCCTTATCTTGATGCTGGTATGACACTCGATGGATACCTGATCACAAGAGAAATACATGCCAGTAACCGAACCCAGATATACGTTGCGCAAGACACTGAGACGAATGAGCGCGTTATTATTAAAACCCCATCGGTAAACTTTGAAGATGATCCTGCTTATATTGATCAATTTATACATGAAGAATGGGTTGGCAAGCGTATCGACAATCCTCATGTATTAAAAATAGTTAATTCAGAACGACGACGACGCTTTCTTTATTATGTTACTGAATACATTGATGGCGATACACTCGAAGATTGGATGCGTGATAATCCACGACCTTCTTATATTGGTGTTCGTGACATAGCCGAACAGATTGCCAGTGGCTTACGTGCTTTTCACCGACTCGAAATGGTTCACCGTGATTTAAAACCGGCCAACATCGTATTCGATAATAATGGTCGACTGGTTATTATTGATTTTGGTTCAACCAAAATAGCGGGCGTTGATGAATCTGATGTGCCGTTTGAGCGCAACCCGATGCTTGGCACAATGAATTATGCTGCACCTGAATTTTTTGAAGGCTATACCGGAAGCAATCGTTCCGATGTTTATGCGTTGGGTGTTATTTGTTATGAAATGCTAACTGGAAATTTACCCTACGGTGGCCCACTGTCTATCAGCAAGCTTAAACGAGTCCGATATAAATCCATTAAACATTACAACCAGGAAGTCCCTATCTGGGTCGATGCCGCCATTCAAAAATCTGTATCACTGGATCCAAATAAACGATATTCAAGAATGTCTGAATTTATCCATGATCTAGGAAGTGCCAATCCGGAATTTCTTAGAAAACAACATAAGCCATTAATGCAACGTAACCCTTTAGGTTTTTGGCGAGGGCTATCAGCACTATTATTTATTTTTAATTTAATACTTATTTATTTTCTTATCAAAAAGTAGTTCATTATTTTTCTGAGTTAATTTGTTGAAGTGTGTTTAGATTCCGTAAAACATTAGCGCAGTTTGAAAAATCAGCTGAATCATAACCAGCCGCTTCTATCCAGTCCATTAGTTTCAATTTCCCTTGTTCTAATCGGTTTTCAATATCTGGCCAAACTGAACGATGTATAAGACTAATAACCGGATGCAACCGCTGCCCATCATCTGCGACAACAATAGGATTGTTCCCTGTTGCTGTATTAATAAAACGTTGCATTAGATCGTTAGGTATAAAAGGACTATCGCAGGGAACACAAAGTAAAAACGAACTACCAGTAACTGAAAATGCCGCATCAATTCCTGCCAATGGGCCTTGAAAGCCTTTAATGCGATCAGATACAACCTGAAAACCTAATTCTGCATAAGTTTCAATATTACGATTTGCGACAATAATAATGTCGTTGGTTTGAGAAGAAACTGAATCGATAACATGCTCAATAAGCATCTTATCTGCAAACTTAATTAAACCTTTGTCCTGCTCATCAACCCGCCTACCTCGGCCTCCGGCAAGAATAACCGCAGTAATGTCCTCTTTGACAGGGCTCGCAATCACGATAAAAGTTCTGAGAAATCCAGCCAGTTAAGTACATCACCCTTCTTAACGGTTGTGTTTTCAGGGATTTCTATTAAACCTTGCGCCCATACGGTTGATGTCAGCACACCTGAGCTCTGTGAAGAATAGGTTTTCGCTACTTGTTGACCTTGTTCATCTATTTCTAATTGACCACGAACAAATTCACGTCGAGGGCCTTTTCGCGGCCAATCAAAACCTGCAACAACCTGTAACTTCCTTGCTAGCACATCAGTACACCCCTGCATGGTGCGGATAACCGGCCGTGCAAATAAACAAAAAGTAACAAATACAGAAACGGGGTTTCCCGGTAAGCCAACGAACGGCGTATTGTTAACCTCTCCAAAAGCAACCGGTTTACCGGGCTTCATGGCAACACGCCACATTTCAACGCTACCTAGTTTATCAATCGCAAGCTTAATGTAATCTTCTTCGCCAACAGAAACGCCGCCAGTGGTCATAATTAAATCGGCTTGTTCTGCTGCTTTTTCCATCGCCGAAACCGTTGCATCAAGATCATCTGCGATACAACCAAGATCAATAATGTCACAACCTATGTTTTGCAATAAACCCGTTAAAGTATAACGATTAGAGTTATAAATTTTACCTGGCTCAACAGGTTCACCTGGCATAAGCAATTCGTCACCGGTTGAAAAAATAGCGACTCGTACTTTCTTAAAAACTTTTATTTCATCAATACCAACCGAAGCGATTAACCCCATATCTTGAGGACGAAGTTTTTGTCCAACCGACATCACTTCACTTCCTTGGGCAATGTCTTCACCTGCACGACGAACATGATCGCCTTTATTTATTTTTCCACTAATAACAACTTTGTCATCTTGTTGCTGACATTGCTCTTGCATAATAATGGTGTCTGCACCTTCGGGAACGGGTGCGCCGGTAAATATACGTGCTGCCGTGCCCTCTTCCAACTTATCACCAACATAACCTGCAGCAATACGTTGTGATATAGGCAAAATGGTTTCAACATCTTCATTAAGATCAGAAAATCGTGTGACATAACCATCCATTGCCGAATTATCCAATGGCGGTACATTCAGTGTAGAAGTGATCGATTGCGCAAGTACCCGATCCAGCGCATCAAGCGTTTTAACTATTTCAACTTGATCGGTGACTGTGCTGCGTTCAAGTAAAAAACGAATCGCTTCATCCGTGGTCAGCATTTTATCATTAGGGTTGTAGCAGCAATCATTCATAATGTGTAACGCTTAAACTTCTTTAATCCGTGGCATGATCTCAACAAAATTACAGGGACCATGATTAACATCTAATTGGTCTTTTAAAATTTTATCCCATGCGGTCATGCACGCACCGGTTGAACCAGGCAAACAAAAGATCAATGTCGAGTTGGATAAGCCGGCAATCGCGCGCGACTGAATTGTTGAGGTTTTTATTTCATCGTATGACAACATACGGAAAATTTCGCCAAAACCGGGAATTTCTTTATCAAATAATGGACTGATTGCATCCGGCGTGACATCACGTCCGGTGATACCTGTACCACCTGTTATCAAAACAATTTGTACTTCTTCTGCAACCCAATTGGCAACCTTGGCTCGCAGCAAATATTTGTCGTCTTTAAGAATTGCTTTGTCAACAAGTTGATGACCGGCTTTGGTTAAACGTTCAACCAGTGTCTTGCCAGATTTATCGGTTTCTTCTGTACGTGTATCAGAAACCGTCAGAACGGCAATTTTTAAAGATGGATCCATGTCAGTCAATTGTCTGTACCTATCAAAAATTAAAATGAAGTATTTAGTAAATGAACCAATTGGTCGGGGCGAGAGGATTCGAACCTCCGACCTCCGCAACCCCATTGCGGCGCGCTACCAGGCTGCGCTACGCCCCGAAAACTGGCACTCATAAAACGACTGTGATCTTGCCACAGAACCTTACTTGGAAGGAAATTAAACTTGAATGAAAACGAAGATTGCTAAAGAAAAATCAGGCTTTCAAGATTTGCAGGACTTCTTCAAGTTCAGTTCGAACTTGTTTGATGATCTGCTGACTCTGGGTTGAGTCATCTTTCGATTCACTACCCGAGAGTTTTTGGCGAGCTCCACCGATAGTAAAACCATGTTCATATAACAAACTGCGGATCTGACGGATCATGATCACGTCTTGACGCTGGTAGTAACGACGATTGCCACGACGTTTAACCGGCTTTAATTGTGGAAACTCCTGCTCCCAGTAACGCAAAACATGCGGCTTAACCGCACACAAATCACTCACTTCACCAATCGTAAAGTAACGCTTACCCGGAATGACCGGTAGTTCGTCGTTTTCACTCGGTTCCAGCATATGCTTCCACTCGAATCTTTAATTTTTGACCTGGACGGAATGTCACGACGCGCCGTGCGGTAATCGGAATTTCCTCACCTGTCTTGGGGTTACGTCCTGGACGTTCGTTTTTATCACGTAAATCGAAGTTACCGAAGCCAGACAACTTAACTTGATGCCCTACTTCCAAAGCTCCACGTATTTCTTCGAAAAACTGCTCAACGATTTCTTTCGCTTCACGTTTGTTCAGTCCTAGCTCTTCGAATAGTCGCTCGGCCATTTCTGCTTTTGTCAGCGCCATATCCCGTCTCTTTACTCTCTTAAGTTTGCACTACAATCGGTACTCAGCGCTTTTAGAACATTGTTCATTACGCCCTCTACATCCTCTTCTGTAAGAGTGCGTGAAGAAGCCTGTAAGGTCAAGCCCAAAGCGAGACTTTTTCGCCCTGAATCAATACCTTTGCCACTATACACGTCAAACAACTCGAGGTTTATGAGGTACTCACCCGCTGCATTTGTAATAGATTCACGCACATTTTGTGCTGTAATCGTATCATCAACAATAATCGCTATATCACGACGAATCGACGGATATTTCGATACTGCCTTCAGCTGCGGAATACTCCCCTTTTGCAAGCTATCTAGCCGCAATTCACAACAGATAACACCATTTGGCAGCCCCATTTCATGCGCTAAAGCAGGGTGTAGAGCACCAATCCAGCCAATTTCCTCATTATTTCTCGTTATTCTGGCTGTTTGCCCCGGATGCAGGACTGGGTTCTCGCCAGCGCTAAATTCAACGCCCTCAAGACTTCCAGCCATCTCCAACAAGGCTTCGATATCTGCCTTCATATCATAGTAATCAAATGGCCTTTTTTCCACATCCCAGTGAAGATTTGTGATATTTCCTGAAACCGCAAATGACAGCGTTCTTTCTTCATTAATTTCAGCACCTTGCAGAAGATACTTAACACCACACTCGAAGATTTGAACACGTTCTTGTTGACGGTTTAAATTATATTTTACGGTTTCTAGTAGTCCTGGCAGTAAACTGGTGCGCATTACCGACATATCAGCCGCTAACGGGTTACTCAGGGCAACAGCCGATTGAGAGGGACTAAAACGCTGCTGTTGAGCCGGATCAATAAAACTATAGGTCACTACTTCCTGATAACCCCGATCTACCATACGCTGGCGAATGCGGCGAAGTGGAATCACTGATTCATCAATGAGTGACATACCAAGCTCTGACTTGGCGGGCGTAGCCGGGATATTGTCATAACCGATGATTCGACCTATTTCTTCAATTAAATCGACTTCCAATGCAATATCGAAGCGGAAAGACGGTGGCGTGACCATCCAGACGCCTTCGCCCTGCTCTTCAATGTCCATACCCAGCCGGGTTAATACCTCTGGAACACTGGCCGCATCAATCTCAAGCCCAAGCACACGGCTAATACGGCTGGCACGTAGCTTAATTGCCTGTCGGGAGGGCAGATTAGGCTTGCTCACCACTTCAATCACTGGCCCTGCTTCACCACCTACGATATCTAACAGCAGGCTTGTGGCGCGTTCAATGGCTTTAACTTGAATCTCCGGATCTACACCACGTTCAAAGCGGTGTGATGAGTCCGTATGCAAGCCATAGCTGCGCGCACGACCGGCAATGCTCAATGGCGCGAAGAAGGCACTTTCTAAAAATAAATGCTTGCTAGCTGTTGTTACACCACTTTTCTCACCACCCATAATACCGGCTATTGCCAACGGCCCTGTTATATCGGCAATAATTAAGGTCTCGGGGGTTAAATCAACACGATTGCCGTCCAGTAATGTTAGTGATTCATTTCGAACCGCATTACGCACCCAAATACCTCCGTGCAAGGTATCCATATCAAAGGCATGCATCGGTTGACCAAGTTCGAGTAATACATAATTAGTGACATCGACAACCGGGTTAATGGCGCGTAAACCACTGCGACGTAAACGCTCTTGCATCCACAGCGGCGTTTCCTTGCTCATGTCGATATCACAAATAACGCGACCGGCATAACGTGGGCAGGCTTCGCTTGCCTGTACTGCAACGGCCAGCGTTTCATTATTAGCGGCCTTAACTGCCGACATATCGGGTGCCATGATATCACTATTGAACAACACACCTGTTTCGCGCGCGAGGCCGATCATGCCAAGACAGTCGCCACGGTTAGGCGTTATGCCTAATTCAATACAAACATCGTTTAGGTTTAAGTAATCACGGATATCGGTGCCAGGTTGGGCATCTGAGGGCAATGGCATTAAACCATCGGCTTGTTCTGCCAAACCTAATTCAACCGCGCTACACAACATACCGTGTGACACTTCGCCACGCAGCTTGCCTTTTTTAATTTTCAGGCCACCAGGTAATTTTGCGCCAACTAAGGCGGTAGGCACGCGCATGGCAACCGCAACGTTTGCTGCACCACAAACAATTTGCAAAGGCTCGGCTTCACCGATATTCACCGTACAGACTTTTAACTTGTCTGCATCAGGATGTTTTTCTACCGTTAGGACTTCACCCACAACCACGTTGGTAAATTCACCCGCAGCAGGTTCTATTGCATCTACCTCAAGGCCTGCCATCGTAAGACGATGCCCCAGTTCCTCGGTTGATACTTCCGGGTTAACCCATTCGCGTAACCATTGTTCACTAAATTTCATTTTCTAAATCCTTCCTAAACAATGGTTATTTAAATTGCTGCAAAATACGCAGGTCATTTTCAAATAGCTGACGTAAATCAGTGACGCCATAGCGCAACATAGTTAAACGCTCAACGCCTAAACCAAATGCAAGCCCGGTGTATTTTTCACTATCAATGCCAACCGACTCTAAAACTTTAGGGTGCATCATTCCGCAACCAAGCACTTCCAACCAACCAGTGTGGCTACAAATACGACAACCTTCGCCACCACAGCTGACACATTCAATATCGACTTCAGCTGATGGCTCGGTAAATGGAAAATACGAAGGTCGGTAACGCAGTGATAATTCTTTTTCAAAGAACTTCTGCATAAAGTCCATCAGCAAACCTTTGAGATCGGCAAAGCTGACATTTTCATCAACAATAAATCCTTCAAACTGATGAAACATCGGTGTATGGGTTAAATCTGAATCGCAACGGTAAACACGACCCGGTGCGATCGCCTTGAACGGTGGCTTGCGATCTTCCATGTAACGAATTTGCACCGTAGAGGTATGGGTGCGTAATAATAGTTTTTCATCACCTTCTGTTTCGACATCAACATAAAAAGTGTCGTGCATCGCACGTGCGGGGTGATGCGCAGGAATATTTAAGGCTTCAAAGTTATGGTAATCATCTTCAATTTCACGGCCTGTTGCGACATCAAAACCCAATTGCGAAAACAGATCTTCAATACGTTCCAAGACACGGCTAACCGGATGCAATCCACCGCTAGCCGTACCGCGACCCGGCAGGCTGACATCAATAGTTTCTTCTGCAAGCTGTGCATCTAATGCGGCTTTTTCAAGAAGCGTTTTACGTTGTTCAATTGCTTCCTGCACTTTATCTTTAGCAGCGTTGATCTTTTGCCCTGCTTCACGACGCTGATCGCCCGGTAGCTTTCCGAGCTGCTTCATTTGTGCAGTCAGGCTACCCTTCTTACCCAAATATTGAACGCGCACGTTATCCAGCGCTTGCAGATCATTTGAATCAGCAACTGCTTGCTCTGCTTCTGAAATTAATTGTTTAAGTTCTGACATAATTGTTCTTCTAAAGTACTTTCAACACACCATAAAAAAACAGGGGAAAGACATCTCGCCTTTCCCCTGTTGATACTTCAATACTGCTTTTATGCTTTCGTCTTACAGGGCGGCTTTAGCCTGATCTGCGAGTGATGCAAAAGCTGTTTTATCACATACTGCGATGTCAGCGAGGACTTTGCGATCAATCTCAATGTTGGCCTTCTTCAGACCGTGCATAAACACGCTGTACGACAAATCACATTCACGTGCAGCAGCGTTAATACGTGCAATCCACAATGCGCGGAACTGACGTTTACGTTGACGGCGATCACGGTAAGCATATTGACCTGCTTTAGTAACGGCCTGTGTTGCTACACGATATACATTTTTACGACGACCACTGTAGCCTTTAGCTTGATCAATGACCTTCTTATGTTTTGCATGGGCGATGGTGCCACGTTTTACTCTAGCCATGTTTTATCTCCTTACGCGTACGGCAACATACGACGGATTAATGGTGCATCCGCAGCGTGTGTCATTTCAGTTGTGCGCAGGTGACGCTTGCGCTTGGTGCTTTTCTTGGTAAGGATGTGACGATGGTGAGCCTGGCTACGCTTGAAACCACCCGAGGCAGTTTTCTTGAAGCGCTTAGCAGCACCACGATGAGTTTTCATCTTAGGCATTTCTATAACTCCGATTAGTCTTGCAACTACGCATTTTCATTTGTTGTACTAACTGCATACAACTTCATTACAACGATACACATTTATAACTGACAATCTCTGCCGACTAAAGCAGGACGGTCAGTAGCGCATCACTTCTTCTTCGGTGCGATGACCATTACCATCTGACGACCTTCCATCTTTGGAAACTGTTCTACCGATCCCAATTCTGATAAGTCTTCTTCAACACGTTTTAATAAATCGCGTCCAAGATTTTGGTGTGCCATTTCACGACCTCGGTAACGTAACGTTACCTTGGTCTTATCACCGTTGCTGAGGAAACGTTTCAGGTTGCGTAATTTGACCTGATAGTCACCCTCTTCCGTCCCAGGACGGAATTTAATTTCTTTAATCTGTATCTGCTTCTGCTTCTTGCGAGATGCCTGGTTCTTTTTACTGTTTTCAAATCTGAACTTACCAAAGTCCATGACTCGACAAACCGGCGGTTCCGCATTCGGAACAATCTCTACGAGATCTAGCCCCGCTTCTTTCGCGTTGGCTAACGCATCTTCAATACTAACAATCCCAACCTGTTCACCCTCGGCATCAATTAGCCGAACTTCCGGAATAGTGATGTCATTATTCAGGCGCGTCTTCTTATCTGTAGCGATACTTCAATCCTCCAAAGCAGAGCGACCGCGGCTCGCGTTATCGTTGGTAAGGTGCTCAAGGAAGTCGTCTATCGACATACTTCC